>Ga0194126_10007631_pt1 | contig 15007 bp, 23 predicted proteins | sample TA2KigC150mmetaG_FD_148641 | JGI IMG/M metagenome (GOLD analysis project Ga0194126, IMG submission 148641) | Freshwater microbial communities from Lake Tanganyika, Tanzania - TA2015035 Kigoma Deep Cast 150m | ecosystem: Environmental > Aquatic > Freshwater > Lake | place: Tanzania: Lake... | reverse complement strand
CCGGCAATCTTCCGGGGCAAAGGATTTGACGACGAGGCCGGTAACCGCGTCCAGGGCCTTTTCCCAGCGGGAGACCACTTCCAGGTCTTCCTTCTTGGGCAAGGCAAACAAAGCGGTCTGCTTCCTGGCCTCCACCAAGGCATTAACGAAACGCCGGATATGGTTATAGGTTGGCAGCTCTCCGCCCTTGATCTTCCGGAAGACCAGTTCCTGTTCTTCCGGCTCGCTCAAGCGGCTCATCTCGAAGGCCTGGGAAGGGGAGATGATGCCGTGGACCATGGCCTCCTGGTACTTGGGGGCCAGGTTCAAAAGGCTCAGGCGTTCATCCACCCGCCAGACCTGCTTAAATCCCAGCTTTTGCGCCAACTCTCCCTTGGTGTAGCCGGAGTCAATCATGGCCTGAAAGGCCCGGGCCTCTTCCAACGGAGTCAGATCCTGGCGCTGGAGGTTTTCCACCAGGGCCATTTCCGCGATCTGCCGGTCGTCTGCCTTGATGATATGCACCGGCACCTTTTCCAGTCCAGCCAACTTACAAGCCCGCCAGCGCCGTTCCCCGGCGATGAGCATGAAGGGTTTTCCTTCGCCCCGGGGAGCAACCACCAGGGGTTCGATGAGCCCCTGCTCCTTGATGGACTGGGCCAGTTCTTCCAGTGCCTCCCGCAGAAAAATCTTGCGGGGCTGGTCAGGGTTAGGGTATATAAGAGACAAGTCAATTTCGTAACCGGGCTTTGGCGAGTCCGGGGCAGTGGTTTCGGGGGCCTGTGGAGAGGCCCCCTTTTCTTTTTGGTTACAGACATCTTTGTGGGAACAAAAGCTTCCGGGGTAGGTGCATTTCCCGCCACCCGGGAGCTTCTTGCCCTTGGCCTTGTTCATCATGCCTTTTTTGAACCCGCAACCTTGACAGTCGCCGGTCGGTTTACTTTTCTTTGTTGCCATAACCTCTCGCCTCCTCAGGTAAAAAGGTCTTTCTGTTTAGGGGTGTCATTTTGAGGGAGTTCGGGCACCTGAACCCCCAGGTTCTGTTCCAGCCATGCTGCCACCAGACGCCGGTGGCAGAACTTGCCGGGGGGTTCCCAGCAGAGGAGAATCGCATCCTCCCCCAGGTCCTCGAAGACCTTCTGGGGGTCCAGCTTATCCAGGATCTTCCGATACTCTTCCCGGTAGGTGGCCTCGTCCAGCTTGAGCATGTTCCGCCTGGGGGCCAGGGCCGGGTAACGACGCCGCCCCTTGTACCAGCCGGGGGCCCACAGCGCAATGGAGACCAGCCGGGGATCGTCCGGCTGTCCGGTGAAATGCCAGAAGTTGCTCGTCTGCATCATCCCTCCTCGGCAATCAGTTTTTGAGCCCCTTCAGAACAAAAGGCCTTCCATGCCGGGGTCTCGGCCAGGATGGTATATTCCTCGTTGTCCACCTCCAGGCAGTCGGGCACGGAGTCTTCTTCCATGTCGAGATATGGCAGGGCCTTCATGAAGTCTTCCCTGGTGCATTTTTCCCAGAAGTCTCGGGCCCACTTGATTTGATCATCCCTGGCCCACTCGAAGAAACCGGGGGGAAGTTGATCTGGAGCCAACTTCAGCATCCCCTGGGCCAGAAACCGGATGTTCAGCCCCTGCACCTCACTCATAATGCTTTCACCTCCTTTCTTTCGGCCTTGGCGACCGCGTCTGCCAGGGCGTTAAAGATAGTGTCGTCGTCGGCCTCCCCTGCCAGGGCCAGCTTGCACGCCGCCAGCAGGTCCTCGTGGGCGTTGACGGCCTGCACGATAAAGCGAGTCCGGGCCAACCGTTCCGGTTTGGGCGGGATAGGTTTTCTATAACCCACGAACATTAGCCGCCCGTCGACCTCAATGGCCCCCGGGGTTATCAGCTTCCATGCGGTTGTCATGCGTTCAGCCCTCCTTTACATAGTCGCTCAAAGGCGGGTAGTGGGGAAAATGGTCGTCCAGGTAAGCCGTTACCGCTTCAGCCCCCTGGGCCAAGAGGTTGCGGATTTTCTCAACCTCAACGATGGGTGCCCCATCGCAGAGAAGGAAAACCAGGTCACGCGGCGGGGTGTCGTTGGCGCCGGGCCTGAAAATCGCGCGTTCCGGGATAAACTCATAATAGCCGCTGCTCTCCCGGTCGAAGGGGATGCCTTTCAGTCTCAAGAGGTTTTCCAGGTCTTCCCAGCAGCCATACCTGGCTTCGGAATCTTCCAGGGTGAAAATGCCGTCCTCAATCCAGGCATAATCATCACAGCTTTCCGAGGGGTCCAGTTTGTCCATCTCCACGCCCTCTTCTTGCAGGGCCTCAGTAACTTCCGCGTCAATCAACGCGGCGGGAAACTCAAGTTTTCCCCAATACCTGTCTGCCATGGGCTAATCCTCCTCTATTTGGGCCTTCAGTTCGTTCAAGAGACCCAAGACCTCCTCTCTCGGTCCAGCAAAATAAATGGGGGGCATGTCCCGGTAAGGTGATTTTGACCTCATCTGAACCGCCACCCGTCCCCCATACGATTTATAGGCGCTGGCCTCATGCAGATTGAACCAGCCGTTCCTGCCCCTGCACTCGATCATGGCGCGCCCTCCTCATTCACAAAATGCTTCAAAGGCGGGTAGGCGGGGAAAGCCTCGTCCAGGTAGGCCATCAGGTCGATGATTTTCTTATAAGCAGTCAGCCCGACTTCCTTGCCATCCTCCAGTTTCCCTTTGAGAATTTCCCGGATTTTGCTTACGCTGACCACTTCGTCATAACCATCCGGGGTTGAGTCGGTGTGATCGAAAACGGGCGGTCCAGGCCGGAAAACCCGGATCGCCGGGGGAGCGTTCCAGTCCATTCCGCTCTCACGGTCGAAGGGGACGCCTTTTGCAACCAGCAACTCTTCCAGTTCGTAAAACTCCCCATAACGGGCTTCACCATCGTGGAAGAAGAAAACCCCATCTACGATCTTGACCTCGATTTCCCCGTAAACGGTTTCTTCAAGTTCAAGCTCGTGCTCCAGTTCCCTGGGGTCAGGCTCTTTGAACCTCACCTCATACTGTTTCGCCAGCAGTTCCTTGATCTCGGTATCAATGAATCTCGCTGGAAATTCGATTGTGCCGGAATAGCCAGGTGCTCCCATAGTCGTGCCTCCTAACTCAAGTCTATGGCCCGGCGGTAGGAGAGCAGGTCTCGGTCAAAGTTTTCTACCTTCGGGGCCGGAATGTTTTGAAAGGCGGCCAGCATCCCCTTGAGGAACCAGTTAATTGCGCCGCCGTGCATGCTTTTTGCCAGAACCGTCTCGTTGCCCAAAACCTCGATGGTCGTTCCGGAGCCGGAACTGCTCTGGCGAGAATTCAACCCGATAGCCGGCTGACCTACTTTTTGCCGGTAGGCGTTGATTCTTTGAATCATCTCCACCAAAGTCATTGGTTTGCCTCCTTGGAGGGGGCCAGAGTTGCCAGGCCCCCTTTTAGTCCAAATCCCGGACCAGAAAGAAGGTTTCCTGGTCATGGCCGTAATCAAGGTAGGAATCAACCAAATACTTCCCCGGATCATCCTCCAGCCGTTCCCGGGCCTCTTCTTCGGTTGCCGCCTCTACCCGATATTCGGACACCACCTTTTGCTGAAACTCATAAATAGCCATGCGCCTCCCCCTTCCTTAGTTGAGGTCGATAAACCTCTTGTAATTACCGGAGACAACGCTGACGTCGTCCAGCTTGCCCGCCGCCGCGGCCACCTGGTCCGCCAGACCCGCCAACTGCTGCTTGAGGGCCTCGTTGTCCTTCAGGTCCTCGTAGTCAGTGCCGTTGATCGCCGCCCGGAGCTGGGTCAGGGATTCCTCCACCTGCAGGTCGCCGAAGATGTTCATGTCCTTGAACCAGTCTTCCACCCGCCGCACGCTCTCCAGGGTGTCGTTGCGCACGATCCGGCCTTCCTTCAAACGGGCGGACAGGTTCTGCACCGTCTCCACCACCTTCTTGCGGAGGTAAACCACCGCCTCTTCCACCATCTCCTGGTAGCGGGTTTCCAGTTCGGCCCGGGCCTGCTCGTAAGCCGCCACTATCTCCGGGGCGCTGCCTTCCTTCACCTCGGCCCCCTTGATCTCAAAAACCGTCCAGAAGAAGTCGAACTTGCGCCGAAGCTGGCTACAGGTGGGATAGTGGGGCGCCAGGCGGTGCCAGATGTCCGGGTATTTCCCCCGCCACTCATCCTTGATGGCCTCATAGCGCTCCACGAACTCTTCGGCCTTGGCCAGGTAGTCGGCCTTCAGGTCTTCCAGCCGCTCCATCACCCGGGCCAGGTTCCGCTTAGGGATGGCCCGGACATACTCCATGACGAAGGGGTAGGAGTTGTCGTTCAGGTAATTCCGGGCCCGATTGCCCAACTGGCCGAACACCTGCCGCCATTCGTCGGGGTAAAGCCGCTTGTTACCCAGCCGAAAGATTTCCGGGACCTCATCATCCTGGAGCCCCAGGTCTTCTGCGCTCAGTTTGGCCTGCCCCGGCCAGGACCGGGTGTTCAACTGGATCGCCACCATTTCCTCAAAACCGTTGCTTTTCATCGCCTTGCCTCCTTTGGCAAAAATTAAGGCCGGTCAATGCCGGCCTCTTTGAGAATCATCATATCCTCATCCCAAACCAGGGATTGCGGAACCCATGGGCTGGGGCTGGGGAAGAAATGAGGTTTTTACTTATAGGGTCAAGCTGGAATGATCAAAAACTTTGCAGTTTCCCCCCACCAAAACCACGTTTCGCTATTCAAATCATATCTATAATAGATTGAATTTATTGAGAAGTTTTCGTTGTGGCAAGCTTAACACAACCGTTGTTCTTGTCCTGGGTCGTCAACATCTTCCCGGATAGATGAGGTTTGCCCCGGCCGCAACCATGGACGGGGGAAAAAATCATTCAATCATTCTTATTGACTACCCTATGCCTTTCATCATAAATTGCCCTCATAATAATCTATCTCTCATTATAGACCCGGGGGGGGTTGAGATTAGATGAAAAAGAACTGTCCTAAAGATTTTCTTGTAGAGTTCGAAGCAAAACACGACCTTCTTAAGAATGGTTTGGAACAAATAAATTCCCTTTTAAAGTTGAGACTCGGACAATTGGCTGCTCGTAAAGGGATACGGGGACGAATTACTGATACAAGAGTTAAACGTCCAGCAAAAACTTGGGGAAATGTAGGGGAACCAGGGATAGATATTTCTGAAATCTTCAAACGGACTGAAGACTTACTTGGATTAAGAATTGTTTGTAATAACCTTTCGGACATTGATCCGATAATTGAGATGATCCGTGGCGATAATCAAATCCTAACTATTCTTGAGATAAAAGATATGGTTTTAGCGCCATCCCATATGGGCTACAGGGCGAAACATATTAGAACAGAGCTAAGCAGCTGGTACAATCCTCTTAAAATGCCAATACCTTGTGAAATACAAATAAGAACTCTTTCGCAGGATGCTTGGGCAAGGCTTTCCCGCGCAGATCTTTATGGGAGGGAAATACCACCTACAATCCTAAAATTGGCTCAGGCACTTTCGACTCAATTGTCTGCCATTGATGAAATAGGACAACTAATACGAGATGAGCTTAACCAATGTCCACAGATCGCAAAGGAGATCAAGGACACAGATGATATTTCTCCGCAAAGGCTCGCATTACTATATAAAGATAAATATGGAGAAGATATTTTCGAATGGTCCTTGATTGAATGGGTTCATTATCTTGAAGAAGCCGAAGTGGATAAAGTTGGAGAGGTGCGCAATTTATTGGACGATGCTGATATGCGAAAAGATCTTGATAAGGTTTCGAATTGGATAAGAAGCTTCCCCTTAGAGGACAATGAATGGGCCATCTATAGTGCATTGGTCGCTACCGGCATCTCTAAAGGAAAGGGAATTCAGGCTGCCAAAAAGAGAATCAAAGATAACTGGGATGAAATTGTAGCTCAAGCTCGTGGAGAAGCTTTATCAGGTATGCCTGATACTATAGAAAATTTCGTTAAAGATTTAAAATCTGACTTTGTCCCTACTGAAGCTTTGGAAGAATTAGGAGGAATTCAGAGTTGTTTCCGTTGCGGGACAGCTATTCTTAGACCAGAACAAGCGGCTGAAGCTGTTTTGGATTTCTATGGCAACCCAGATATTGATGAAGATTTAGAGAGTTTGTTTGAGGAATTATCAGGGGAGAATACGCCCGAAGTTGAAAGTGTAGATTTTAGTGGTGCTTGCCAATATTGTGGACATCAGATGTCAAAAGATGACTGAAAGTATAGGATGGTTTTTAAGAAAAATTACTGAGTTTGGCAAGAACTTTTCAAAGCCCTAATGAGAGAAAAGGTTCGAAAACTTTATGAATACAATTAATTCAATTAATGGCAGGTCTCTACGGAAAGGACACTGAAATGGATAGTACATTTCTAATTGAGTACAGACAAAGACTGAAGCAAATAATAAAAGATCCAAATAACAATATATTGTATAGTTTTAAGGAAAAAGATATACCTACTCATCGTAGTTCAGGGCTCTCACGGCAATTTATTTCAATATCGGAGTTATTTAGAAATCGAGATATATCAGAAGAATTTTATGATGCTTTGGCTTTAACGTTGAAACAAATATACAATAATACATCATTCTCAGCATTAGTATTCCCTAATGAACGTGATGATAATTTTGTTATTGATTATGTTAAGGAAAAGTTACTTAAATTTAATATGCAAATATCATTATATTCTATTGATAGAAAGGAATTACATGATAGAATATTTACAAAAAGACTCGATACATTAGCCGGGAAAAGATCAGTAATTTTTTCAAACATTTTTGTGACCGGATATTCATTTGCAAGTATGGTTCAGGCTGTGCTTGAGTTCAAAGGAATTCCAGTGTCTATGTTGTGTTCAATTCGATATAAACCGAGTTCTATAAACAATATGATTAATAGCATTAGTCCATCTATGATTGCGCTTGATGGATTTAGCAGTCCATTACCATTATATAGCTTGACAGACTTTCCATTAGATGACCCTGGTCTGTCCGAAAGAATGGATAGTGATTTTTATGAAAATATTTATAGGTCACAGCTTGCTGATCAAAGCAGGATTTCTCGAGTTTTTTCTAATATCAATAGTGAGCTCAAGACATATCTTTCTAGACATCCTGAAATGCTCTATTCAATCCCCTCAAGGCGGTTTGAAGAATTGATAGCTAGCATTTTAGAAGATCGCGGTTTTAAAGTTGAATTAACACGGGCCGTTCGAGACGGCGGTAGGGACATCATTGCATATCTAGAAAACCCTGTTATTAACCTCCTTATTTACGTGGAGTGTAAAAAATACTCGCCTAATCACAAAGTTGGGGTGGAGATTATTAGGGCCGCATATGGTGTTCAAAATATTCATGGACCCAATAAAACCCTGATTGTAACAACTTCCTTCTTTACAAGAGGCGCAATTGAATTGGCACGGCAAATTGGGCACCAAATGGAACTCAAAGACTATGAAAACCTCAAGGATTGGCTTAGTCGATATGGATAGCCTCATGACATACCGTATCACTCCACCAGACAATATTAGGTGGTATGAATTCAACATCTCTGCTATAGGGCGCGGTTTAAATAATAAAAATAGGTAGTTGAGATGGTTATCATATATTGAACTCACATCCCATCAGATTGTAAATTATTGCCCACCCCAATATGACTCTTAGCTTAAATCTCGGTCATTACAGTTAACCACACCAAGGATTTCCGTTAACCCCCTCAAACCCCGGGGCCGGGGGCCCCAGGGCCGAGAGGATTTGGTCGGCCTCTTCCGTCCACCAGGGAGTGGAGGCGGTGCCGTCATCGGAAATTTCGATCTCAAGCTCGCTGTCTGGCATTGCCCCTCACCTCCGCCCGGAAATACTCCGGTTTGTTCTTGCGATCCGTTACCACGCCCAGGGCCTGCTCAAAGACCGCCATGGCCTCGTCGCAGCTTTTCCCCTGAAACCCCTTGCCTTCCATCTTGATCTGGCCGTCTTCCAGAACCTCCAGGATGATTTCTTCGCTCATGGCCTTACCTCCGCATCACCAGCCGCACCCGGCCGTCGTCCAGTTTCTGTTCAATGACCCGGTAACCGCGCTTCTTGGCCTCGGCCCGGGCTTTCTCTATGCCATAAGCCTGCTTCAATTTTCCCAGCCAGGCGTCGCCGTAGCCGTTCTGCCTCTGGTCGAACTCAGAAACCCAGGCCCGGTAAGTGCCGTCCGACTGCCGCTGAAACCCGATGTCGTTGGCCGCCAGGCCGACGTGCTGCCGCCGGATAATGATGTGGGCCTGCTGTTCTCGCCGGTCACCCTGATAGCCGTAAAGTGACCTGGCTTCCTGGTGAATCTCCAGCTTGCCGTGAAACCCTAAACGTTCAAGGGCAGCCACCAGAGCCGCCCGGTCCTTAAACTCGATCTGAACTTCGCTGTAATGGCTCATCGCCGCCGCCTCCTAATTACAGTGGGCGCCGTCTTGTTTAAAGGCCCCCACCATCTTGATTTCCGTCATAAACCCCACGTCAAGAATCTGAGAGAGGCACTCCCCCAAGTCTCCCTCGAAAAGGGCATCAGCCCGTCTTAAAAGGATTTTCCACCTCCACTCCGGCATGGTGATTTCCACCGTGACGGTGGCGGGCTTGCAGGTTTCCTCATTGATCTCAACCATCATCATATCTGCACCCTCCTTTGGTTTTTCACTTCCTGCACCACCGGCCGGCTGGCCGGGATGGTCCGGGCCCGGGCCCATTCCCGCAAGGCGTCTATCTGGCCTTTCTGGGACCGGGAAATGGGGATGACGAACCGGGCTGCGGCTGTCAAGTCCCCGCCACTGTAGGCCGCCTCGATGGCCACCTGCCTGATTTCCGCCCCGCTGTAGCCGTCCAGGTCGGGAAGGGTTTTACCCTTGGGGGACACCTGGAATTGGTCCAGGTAAATTTTGAGAATCTGCGCCCGCTCGCCGGTGCCCGGATTGTCCACAAAAAAGATGCCGTCCCACCGCCCCATCCGGGTGTATTCCGGGGGGAGCTTGCTGTAATCGTTGCAGGTAGCGATCACGAAGACCTGGGAACTGTGGTCGTTTAGCCAGGCAAGGAAGGTCCCGCCCACCCGTTGGGTGGTGCCGCCGTCGTTGGAAGAACCGCCCACCCCGGCCAGCCCCTTCTCGATTTCGTCGATGAAGAGCACACAGGGCGCCATGGCGTCCACCACCTTCAGGGCTTCCCGCATCTTGGCCTCGCTCTCACCCACCAGCGACCCGAAGACCCGGCCCATGTCCAGGGACAGAACCGGCCAGCCGACTTCGTTCCCCAGGGCCTTGGCAAAATGGCTTTTGCCGGTCCCAGGGACCCCTAGGAGCAGGATGCCCCGGAAGGGGAGCCCCGAGCGCCGGTTCTGAAACCGGTTCAGCGTCCATTCCTTCAGGTTCTCCAGACCGCCCAGGGTGGCAAAGGTCTCGGTGAACTGAGAGAACTGCAGGGCCGCCGCTTTCTCCACCATCTGAGCTTTCAGGGCGCAGATGGCATGGGGATCGAAGTGCTTTTCCCGCACCAGGGCCAGGGCCAGGGCGTTTTCCGCCTCCTCCCAGGTAAGCCCCTGGGCCGCGTCCAACACCGCCGCCTCATCCTCCGGTTCAATCCCGGTGCTTTCCACCAGGCCGGCCAGGATGGTTTTCAGCTCTTCCCGGGTAGGCAGGGGGAAGTCCAGCACCACCACTTCCCGTTCAAGCTCCAGGGGAAGTTTGCCCTCCGGGGAGACGATGACCAGGGTGATGCCTTTGGTCTTGTAAACCGGCAGGTTGTTCTGGATGGCCTGGATAACCGGTGGCTCATTCAGCCAGAAATGATAATTGCGGAGGAACCACACCGCTTTTTCGGCGCCTTTGGCCGCCATATTGGGGAGGTCAAAAGGGTCGCACTCCTGCCATTCGGCCCCATTGCCCAGTTCCCGGAACCCCCGCACCACGTCCCACTGATAGGGGGTCCGGCCGTTGGCCTGCTGGGTAGCGGAGCCGATGAACCGCTCCGGCTCGTGCGTCCGGACCAGCAGGACCGGATAGCCGGCTTTCAGATAGTCGGTAATCATCGCTTGTCTCCTCTATTCCAGGGCCAGAAGGTTCGCCAGCCTCTGGAAAACTTCTTCTGATTCAATCCAGATGGTGAAGCCGTTACCTGCCGCATCGGAACCGGTAAGATAGCCGACTCCTCCCCGGCCACCACGATCATCGCAGCCACAAGGGCAGGGACGGCGCACCTGCAGGAGCCGGTCCTTTTCGCCTTGCCAGACAATCTCTTTCGCCTTCATCGCCTTGCCTCCAAAAAAGTTGTTTTTAACCTTAGGGAAAAGCACGACAAAAAAGGGGCAGGGGCCCGGTTTCCCAAGCCCCTGCGGGAGTTACATTTGCGCCCAGACTTCGGGCGGGTAGTTGGCCTTCAGGTCGTTCAATTCTTCGATCAGTTGGTTAAGCTTGATGGCCGCTTCAAGGGCTTTCCTGAGGGCCAGCCGGGGATTGTGAACCATGAAGGCGTCGCCCGATTCCCGAACGGCCTCTTGAACCTCTTGGCAGTAATCTTTGCTTAACGTCATGGGAGCACCTCTACCACCAGGACCCTGCGGGTCCGGGCAACCTCGAAAGCCTGTCGCTTGGCTTCGCTGTAATGGGCGGTGAAGAAGTGTGTTTCACCGCCTACCTGAAAACCCCAACGCCCCCAACCTCTGGGCTGATTACCGTGGCTGGCCTGAAATAACGTGGTGTCAGCTCTCATTCCTCGTCCTCCTGTATCCCGGCCAGATCCGCCAGGTGGGTTATCATTTCGCCCAGTTCGTCATGGGCTCGCCTGAATTGGGCGACCCAGCCGCGGGCAGACTCAATTTCAACGCTATTAAGGATTAAAAAGACCCGGTCGTCGACCAGGTCCAGGGCCTTCCGGATCATTTCCAGGTGCTCCCGATTTTCCTGTTTATTTTCTGCTTCCGTCATCGTCCCGCCCTCCAAAGATTTGATTTTGAACAAAGGCGCTCAATCAGGGACACAAACGGTCGCTTGCGTCCCCTGTTCAGAGCCTTCCTCTTGGGCATTCAGGGCGCCCGGCCCAGGGTTCGTTATCGGCCCACCCAAAAACCATCCAGGGTCATCGGTTTCACGCCTTCCTACCGGTCCGCTAATTCCGTGCGCTGTCGCTTGCCGCCGCTCTTTCCCCTTCCTTCCCGCCCACCCGTCACTCTCACCCAGGGCCGGCTGGCCTCCGCCTCGGTTCCAGTTCGGCTGACTTCCGGTTTCGCCCACCTTCCGGTCATCCATGCGCTCGGTTTTTAATGAGGTCCGACCCTCAAGGAGTTCGTTCAGGTCAACTCAAAAACCCTTCAGCTTTCCTGTTTGATTCAGAGGTGCTGATTTCCTGACGGTTCCGGTGCCGTCGCCTACCCGCCTTTGCCAGTTTGACCTGGGAGCCGGGGGAGCCTCGCCGCCGCCAAGGGCTGGTTGCGCTCATTTGCAATTTCGCTTTTCCCGTAAGATTGCCAGCGTTGCTATTCGCTCTCTGATTGCCCGGGCGCTGCCTTCTGTTTTGTGGGGAGATTTTTTATGGACCGGCGACTCCCCCTGGTCCGTTGCCGTGGGCGGCTGGTTTTGGCTTTTTGCCGTGGCTTTAGTCGATAGGGTTGGCTCCTTTTTTAAGGGATGGTTTGATTTTCAATAATAGTAGATGCACTCAGTATGCCTAAGTGCTTAATATTGCACGCTATTGACTATTTTTTCGACAGCGATAACGTAGTAATATTGATAAGTTACGCACATCGTTATTATTTTGCTATTTCCCTCATTGCGTAACTACTCGATAATACAATAAATTATACGCACCACAACTACCTGAGAACACTACTAACTTTCGCAGCTTTATTTGTAATGCGTAGTTAAAGTTACACGGTACAATTTGCTTGACCTCAAATAGCGTCAAAATACAATTATTTATACCAAGCAACAATCTAATAAACCATCATTATTACTTTGAAAAAAGGCAAAACTGCACCAACCTCCCAACGTTATTGGGATAATAAATGATGTTATTTAGGGGGATTCAGTAATTCTGCTTTATTATTTAAACAACATGAACCGCCAGGTCGAATTCTTTATAAATCAACCCTTCCTGGCTGGGCTGGAAACACAGCATCTCGCAGAGCCAGGTGTCTCGGGAGACCTGGCGCTTTTTGGAGATAGCGTCCTCGATGCCGTAAAAACCGTCGGCGTGCCGGGCCTTGCCCTGGCAATCCTCCCAGAGCTCGCACTCATCGCAAACCCGCCACTCCGGACACTTCTCGATGATGTCGAAAATGCACCACTTATAGACCTTGTAGCCGCTTGCGGCCGCCTCGTTGATGACCTGGTTCATCAAGCCGTAAGCCTTGTGCATGGTGGAGTAAATCTGGACGCTGGCCTTGATGCCCCGCTTGGTTTGGGGGGCCAGCAGGGCGGCCTCGTAAATCTTCGGGTCCATTTCATCCACTTCATCCAGCTTGATTTTCTGAGGGTGGGCACCGCGGACGCTCTTGGATGAGGCCGTCAGGATCTGGATGTTGCTCAGGTTGTTTAAGACCGTTCGCTGGGCCAGCATCTCGCCGCGCAGCAAATGCTGAAAGTCCTCGGTCACCAGGCCCCAGCCGTCCCCCTCCCCGGTCAGGTGCTCGTACATGCGCTTGCTTTGCTCCTGGGAGCCGCCTAAAATTTTCGAAGCGCACCCGGACTTGAAGGTGGTATCAAGCCAGGTGGACAAGGCCCCCAGAAGGGTCTTGCCGCCGCCGCGGTTGGCCCAGCATACCGAGTCCTGCACCGTCTCGAAGAAGCTGTCCGCGATGTATGCGGCCGGCGGGGAGTGCTCCGGGCAGACCTGGGCTCGGGGGATGCGGAGTTTCCAATAGACCTCGATAAAATCCAGCAACTCGTCGGCATCATCAAACCCATGTCTGATGTGGTACTCCAGCATCTCGCGCTTGAGGATCGCCGGGTCAAAATCAATCGTTACCGTGCTCATGGGGGCCCGCCGCTTAGCAACCAGTATGCCAAGTTGCACAAAAGGGACAAAAAGTGGTCCTGGCTATACGCGCCACCTATGGGTAAAATACGGGCGTTATGCAAGGCAATGTAATTAATAGGGTTGATTCGTGTTCGTGGAATTACGAGGCTATACGCAACCCGGCAAACGTAGGAATGGTATGGGTTTACCCATTTTTCCGGTTTGTGGGGAGAATTGGTGGGGAAAGTGGAGGCTATAGCCCTCATAGTGGGGATTTGCCATCCTATATGGAGGGCTAGTGGGTAACCGACATTATTGTATAAAACTGGTGACATTTATGTAGGATTGCTAAAAATCATGTCAATCATTTTTTTCGGTTAGCTCGTTGATGGTTTTTAGGTATTCACGCGTCGCGGCCCTGGCTTCCGCCTTCTCCATGGGAATATTAGTTATATTCAACTCCTCCGGGACCTTGGTCATCAACCCGGCCTCCTGCAAGAGCCGCTTGATCTCCTTCCGGGCGTCCCGGGCCGCGTTCAAATAAGCCACCGCCACGTTGCTGTTCGGGTTGGCCTTGGCGAATTTCTCCAGGGCCATACGCTCGTTTTCTTCAAAAGCGGCCAGGGTTTCGCCGATCCGGGCCTTTGTGTCGCCGGCGTCCGCCAGCAGTGACCAGAGCTTACGGGCCCGGGCGAGCAGGGTATGAACGTAGCGCTCTTTGCAACCCAGATATAGGGCGATTTTGGGAATGGTCATGTTTTGCCGGCGCAGCGACATCGCCAGCATGGCCTTCTCGTTCACTTCGTGATCCGTGGCCATTTCCTCATCCCCTTACCCCTGACCTTGTTCGCTTGAGAACAGGATCAGGCCCCCAGCCACCCCACAAAGAAGTACCGGAGCGCATCCAGCGCATGGTGGGGGCCCGTCCCCGGCACGTGCTCCCTGTACCCCTGCATCTCCTGAAACAGCCGTTTCGGGCATTGCCGGGAGAAGCTGAGCCCGGAGGCCCCCTTGGTCATAAGCGCGGCCTTGAGCCATTGCTTGACCAACTCCTGGCCATGCTCTACCCGGCCAGGCGCCCCCAATATCTCCACCCCGAATACCTGGGAATAGGCACGCAAGGCCTCGGGTTTGGACGGGTCGCCCCAGCCGCCGGTGAGCTGGCCGTAACCCCGGGTCTGATGGATCTTCAAAGCGATCCTGGCGTTCTCCTCATTGGTCCGCATTTCCTGGTAGTGGCCATAGAGCACGATCACCCGGTCACCGTTTCCCGACGGCTGCACCCAGCCGGTGAAGTTGTTCCACCAGCCGAAGTCAAGGGCCAGGAAGAGGGGCCAGGAGGGGTTATAATGAGGGTCGGGGGTCATTATTCTGATCCAGGCCGATCATTCAAAAACTGCTGAAAGGTCGTCCCGTAACGCTTGAACCCCAGCCTTATTGTCCCCAGCCTTCGTTTTATAGCCCTGTCCGTAACCGTGGCGCAGAGGTCACAGGTTAACTCACCGGAGTCTTGTCTGGTTGCAGGCCTTCCACATTTGCAGATATGGGAATAGTTTCTGAGTCTGTTCATTTCTTCACCTCGCCCGCCTTGATCCCAAACTCAGCCATAAGCGTTCCGGCCGCCTCCTTCTTCAGGACGTTGTCGGCCAGGTGGATCATTGTGCCGTCCGGCAAGATGAGGCCGTTACCCTTCAAGACTTGCCAGCCATTGATAACCTGCATAGCCTCTAACTGGGCCAGCTCCGCCCACCCCTGGAAATCTATCTCGGTTTTCTGCCAGAGAGCTTCCAGGTCCACCTCCTGGCCCTGGGGTGGGGGCTCAGGGAGTTGTCGCTTCACCTGGGGCCAGGCCGCGGCCAGGCGCATGAGAACCGGGTCCCGAACCATTAGGGCCACGCCCTGATAGTTCTCCGCGGCCCGGTGGACCAGAAGGGCCTCTTGCCAGGTCATTTCCCCACAACCTTGACCTGACATTTCTTCACCCCGAACACCCGGCACTGCTTCAGAG
>Ga0194126_10007629_pt1 | contig 15009 bp, 11 predicted proteins | sample TA2KigC150mmetaG_FD_148641 | JGI IMG/M metagenome (GOLD analysis project Ga0194126, IMG submission 148641) | Freshwater microbial communities from Lake Tanganyika, Tanzania - TA2015035 Kigoma Deep Cast 150m | ecosystem: Environmental > Aquatic > Freshwater > Lake | place: Tanzania: Lake... | reverse complement strand
TCCTCGAGGCCGCTGAACTGCGGGTTGGGGGGCAGGCCGAAGACGGACAGCTTGGCCGGGAGCACGTAGATCGAGTGCAGCCCGCCGAGCTGGTCGAAGCCGTAGACGTTGGCCTCCTTCCAGCCCTGCTTCTGCAGCTCCTTCACCCGCGCGCGCGCCAGCCCGTACATCGTCGCCTTCTCGCCGTAGCGGATGGCCGCCGTCGGACAGGTCTTCACGCAGGCGGGCAGGATCCCGTTGGCCACCCGGTCGTAGCAGCCCGTGCACTTGCGCGCCTTCTCGATCTCCTCGTTGACGTGCGGCACGCCGTAGGGACAGGCCTCGGCGCAGGCGCCGCAGCCGATGCACAGGTTCTGGTCGACGTGGACGGTGCCGAACTCGGGCTGGCGGGTCATCGCCTTCACCGGCTCGACCGGGCAGGCCTCGATGCAGGCGGCCCGAGTGCAGTGGAAGCAGTGATGGCGGCGGAAGAACCACTTCACGCCCGCCTGCTCGTCGATCTCGTGGAACTTGATGATCGTCCAGGTCACGGGCGACAGGTCCGAGGGGTTCTGGTAGCCGCCGGCCGCGGCGAAGAAGGAGGTCTTCTCGCCAGGCAGGTAGTTCCACTGCTTGCACGCCACCTGGCAGCTGCGACAGGCGATGCACAGCGAGGCGTCGTAGTAGAAGGAGTTCTCCGGCATGCTACACCTCCTTCGCGATGTCGCAGAGGAACGCCTTGTACTCGGGGATCATCGTGTTGGCGTCGCCGACGTTGGGCGTCAGCACGTTGGCGCTCTCGCCGATGGCCAGCCCCGAGTAGCCCCAGTGCCAGGGAAGCCCGATCTGGTGGTAGTCCTTGCCCCGGATCCGGAAGGGGCGGAAGCGGCCGGTGACGACGGCGAAGGCGCTGATGCCCCCGCGGGCGGTCGTGATCCGCACCCGATCGCCGTTCTTGATGCCCTTGATCTCGGCCAGCTCCTTGGAGAGCTCGATGAACATGTCGGGCATCAGCTCCGAGAGCCAGGTCAGGTTGCGGGTCATCGTCCCCGCCTGCCAGTGCTCGACCACCCGGTAGCTCGTGGCGATGATCGGGTACTCGTCGCGCGTGCCGAGGGGGGACATGTCGCTCAGCCACATCTTGATCGCCGGGTTCGTCTCCTGGGCGTACAGGGCGTTATTCAGCGGGGACTCCACTGGCTCGTAGTGCGCCGGGAAGGGTCCGTCGGCGAGCCCCGGGCCGAAGAAGGAGGCGTGGCCGTGCGGCTTCATGATGAAGGGGAACCTGGCCTCGGGGGGCCAGGGCCCGTCGGGGACGTCCCCCCGCCACTTCTTCTCCGCGGCGTCCCACTTGACCACCCAGCGCTTGGGGTCGTAGGGCGCGCCGCTCGGGTCGACCGAGGCGCGGTTGTAGATGATCCGCCGGTTGACCGGCCAGCACCAGGACCACTGCGGGTGCAGGCCGATGCCGTTCTCGGCGTCGGCCGGGTTGCGCCGCGCGGCCATGTTGCCGTCGTCGGTGTAGCTGCCGCAGTAGATCCAGCAGCCGCAGGCGGTGGAGCCGTCGGCGGCCAGCGAGGCGAAGCCGGGGATCTGCTGGCCCCGCTTGAAGGCCTTGCCGCCGACTTCGAAGTCGCTCATCGCGTAGCCGTTGTACTCCCTGGCGACCAGGTGGACGTCGGGCTCGTCGTGGTCGCCGTAGTTCCAGTGGAGCTGGACGATCGGGGCGGGGAAGACGCCGCCGCGCTTGTAGCGCTCGCGCAGGGCGACGAAGAGCTTGTCCAGGATCCAGAGGTCGGACTTGGCCACGCCCGGGGGCTCGACCGCCTTGTAGCGCCACTGCACCCAGCGGCCGGAGTTGCTGACCGAGCCCTCCTTCTCCACCGAGGAGGCCGCGGGCAGGGCGAAGACCTCGGTCTGGATCGTCCGCGGGTCCACCCCCGGCCGCTTCCAGAAGTCCATCGTGTCCGTTTCCCAGAGGTCGACCGCCACCAGCCAGTCGAGCCGTTCCAGCGCCTTGCGCTCCTTGAGGGCGTTCGGGCCGCCGACGGCGGGGTTCTGGCCGAGGCAGAAGAGGCCCTTGACCACGCCGTCGTACATCGCCTCGAAGAGGCCGATGTGCGTGTAGACGGTCGACGCGTCCAGCTTGGGCAGGTAGTCGTAGGCGAAGTCGTTGTCCCGGGTGGCGTGGTCGCCCCAGAAGGCCTTGAGCAGGCTGACCATGTACTTCGGCGTGTTCTGCCACCAGTTGGCCGACTTCTCCCCGTAGAACCCCTTGGGCGTCCACTGCTCCAGGTAGTCTGCCAGGCTCGCGTTCGACGCCAGGGGCGTCTTCAGGTAGCCGGGCAGGATGTGGAAGAGCAGCCCGGCGTCGGTCGAGCCCTGGACGTTGGCCTCGCCGCGCAGCGCGTTGATCCCGCCGCCGGCGAGGCCCATGTTCCCCAGCAGCGTCTGCAGCAGCGCGTAGCTGCGCACGTTCTGCGTGCCCTTGGTGTGCTGCGTCGTGCCCATGGCGTACATGATCGTGCCCGCCTTGCCGGGCTTGCCGGTGGCGGCGAAGGCCTGGGCCACCTTGTGGAAGGTGGCCACCGGCATGCCGGTCACCTCGGCGACCTTCTCCGGGGTGTAGGCGGCGTAGTGCTTGCGCATGAGCTGGAAGACGCAGCGCGGGTGCTGGAGCGTCGGGTCGATCTTCGGCCCGTCGCCCTCCATCTCGAAGGCCCAGGTCGCCTTGTCGTACTTGCGCTTCGTCTCGTCGTAGCCGCTGAAGAGGCCGTCGTCGAACTCGAACCCCTCGGCGACGATCATCCCCGCGTCGCTGTAGTCGCGAATGTACTGCTCATGATAGAGCTTGTTCTCGATGATGTGGCGGACCAGACCGCCGATGAAGGCGATGTCGGTGCCCGAGCGCAGCGGGGCGTAGATGTGCGCCTTGGCCGAGGTGCGGGTGAAGCGCGGGTCCACGTGGATCAGCGTCGCCCCGCGCTCGACCGCCTTCATCACCCACTTCATCGACAGCGGGTGGTTCTCCGCCGCGTTGGAGCCGATGATCATGATGCAGTCGGAATTCTGCAGGTCGATCCAGTGATTGGTCATCGCGCCACGGCCGAAACTTTCCGCCAGACCGGCGACAGATGCCGAGTGTCATATCCGCGCCTGGTGTTCGATGTACACCAGGCCGAGGGCGCGCATCAGCTTGCTGTAGGTGTAGCACTCCTCGTTGTCCAGCGCCGCGCCGCCGAGCGAGGCCATGGCGTGCGTGCGGTTGACCGTCCGCCCCTGATCGTCCTTCTCGGTGAAGCTGGCGTCGCGGGTGGCCTTGACCCGGTCGGCGATCTGGTGGATCGCCCACTCCCAGGGGACCTCCTCCCACTCCGTGCTCCGGGGGGCGCGGTAGAGGACCTTGGTCAGCCGCCGGTCGCTCGTTGACACCTGGTAGAGCGACTGGCCCTTGCAGCAGAGCGCGCCCTGGTTGATCGGGTGATCGGGGTCCCCCTCGACGTTGATCACGCTGCGGTTCATCGCCGAGACGATCAGGCCGCAGCCGACCCCGCAGTAGGGGCAGATGGTCGTCGATTCCCTGGCGTAGCGGGTCTTCAGCGCCTCGGCGTGGGCCGCCGACGGCCCGAGATCGAGCCCCAGCTTGGCCAGCAGCCCGCCCGCCGCGGTCGTTCCCGAGACGGTCAGAAACCCTCTGCGCGAGAGCTTGGTCATGGATTCTCCCTCCTCGCTCGAACCGGCGAGTCGCCCCTCAGGCCCCGCCGGCGGCCGCTCCGCCGGCGCGCTCGCTCGCAGCCGGCGCGGGGGAGCCGCGCTCCCATCCGCCCGGCCGGTACCCCTTGCCTTCCGCCACCAGGCAGAGGTGCGGCGTGCCCGCGTCCTCGGCCAGGTAGTCGATCCGCTGCCCCTCGGGCATGCCGCGCTCGGCGACAGTCCGCAGGTAGCCGCGGCACTTCTCGCAGACGTCGATGCGATGGCTGTCCAGGCCCTCGATGGCCAGGTAGCCCAGCTCCTTCTGGTCGGCGTTGCCGCAGAAGGGGCAGGTGACCCGCCGGAAGGCCCACTGGACGTCGCAGAGGTCGCACCAGAGAAACCGGTGGCCCTCCTCGCGCTCGAGGCGCGCCATCCGGGGCGGTCCGCCGCACACGGGGCAGGCGGCATTCGCCAGCGACGGATCGCTCGCCGCGGCCGACGGCAGCCGCCCGAGGCGATGGAAGAAGGGGCGGCAGAGCTCCCGCCCGCACCAGGCGAGCAGATCGGCATCCAGCCCCACGGCTTTCGACAGGCCCTCCATCGCCGCGCCGTCGCGCCGCCACGCGGCCGTGAACCAGTCGGCCGCGAAGCGGTCGCGCGCGTCCCGCCCAGTCTGTTCGTTCCACCAGCGGACGAGCGGGGCGCAGGAGGGGAGGCGGGACTCGATCAGGGCCAGCAGGTCGGAAGCGGCTGCGAACAGGACGTCGGCCGGAGGCAGGGGATCGATGCGCGCGGCCAGGCAGCGGGAGGCGCCTTCGGGGTCGCGGGGCGTCCGCGAATCCTGTGGCAACTCTTCCGGCCGCGCGTCGCCGGTGAGACCGGAGAGAGGCGAGGGATCGGCACTCGCCAGCGGATAGCCGCCCTCCAGCCGCTCGCCGACCGAGGTGCGCCAGTCCAGCAGGGCGCTCTCCAGCTCGAGAATGTCGGGAGAGAGGCCTGGACGGCCGGCAAGCGAGGCCCACCGATCCCGCCCTGCGTCCATGGCTGCCACCCCATCCTCCCGCGCTGGCGATCGATCGCCGCGCACGACCAGTTTGCGCCCGCGCCGCCGCCGCGGAAGCAGGCAGGATGCTCCGAGCCGAGTTATGCCACAGGGCGCGCGCGGGCGTCAAGGAATGCGGGCGTTTGCGGAGCGATCGGCTTCGTGCGACTCCGTTTCAGGTCAGTCGGAACGATGTCAATGCTGACATGATAATCGCTCGGGCGCGCGGACCTCGCCCCGTCAGGCCCGGGGCGGGTCGAAGATCTCCCGGGATGCCGCCTCGGCCGCCGCCGTGAGGCGGGCGAGCAGCACGCGGTAGCGCTCGAGCAGCTCGCGGCCCTGCGGCGTGAGCGTCGAGCCGGAGTCCCGGCCGCGGCCCGCGTGGGAGGAGATCAGCGGGAAGCCGAGCCTCTGCTCGGAACGGCGCACCCGCGCCCAGAGACCCCGGTAGGACATGCCCAGGGCGGCGGCGGCAGCGGAGAGGGAGCCATGCTCGTCGATGGCGTCCAGGATGATCATCCGGCCCTTGCCGAAGGCCGCCTCGCCCGAGGCGGTCTCCAGCCAGAGCGCCAACCGGGGGCGCAGCGCCGCGGGAAGCGTCTTCATGACCGCAGCATGCCACCGGCGCGATCACGAGCCAAGCCCTACCTCGACCTCGCCCGAGTGAGGGAGCCGCGGCGAGCCAAGCCCTACCTCGACCTCGCCCGACCGGGGGCGAGGCGGGCGGCGCGACGCGGCGAAGCGCCACTCCCGCTGCGCGCCAGCATTAGACGAGTTCGTCCCGCCGGGATTGACAACCCCCCGGGCCTCGTATAGCTTGGCTCGTCTGTCATGCCGCCTCGGCTCCGGCCCGCGAGCGACTCGGCCGCGTGGCAGCCGGGAGCGTGGCGATGCGCGCGCCGTCTTGCCCGAGCGGCCTCGGCCGGGACGCGGCGGCAGCCCCGCGGTGAGTCCGCAGATCCCAGGAGGCGGGACCGAAGCATGAACGGATCCGTTCGCTCCCGGTGGGTCCTGATCGGAGGGGTCGCCCTCCTCGTCCTCGGTCTGGCCGGCTTCGCCCTTCCGGGGCGGGCCCCCTCGCCGCCGCTGCGCATCTTCTACGCCAACGCCGGCGGGGCGGTCCTCTTTCCGCACGCCGGGCACGAGAAGATCTCCTGCGCCGAGTGCCATCACGAGCAGGCCGGCGGCGCACCCCGTTCCTGCCTGATCTGCCACCACGAAGGCAGCTTCGAGCTGACCGACTGGGAGGACGATTCCATGGCCGAGGTCCACGCCGAGCTGGTCTCGGCGGGGGACCTCTCCTCCTGCCTCGGTTGCCACGCCCACGCCGACCTGATCAAGCCGCTGCGCGCCGCATCCCGCTCCTCGTGCGCCCAGTGCCACGACTCGGGGCTCCCCGAGCTGCGCGCCGGACACGGTTGCGCGGGCTGCCACGCCGTCGACGCAAGCATCCCGGTGAGCGCCTGCCGGTCCTGCCACCAGACCGGCGAAGGCGAGGCCAAGTCTTGCGATAGCTGTCACGGCGGCTCCGGCTACGAGCGCGACATGATGGGCCACGCGGAGCTGGCGGCGATCGAAGGGCACACCTGCTCTTCCTGCCACGTGGCCACGCGCCACGCGGATGCCGTCCATCACGGGTGCAACCGGTGCCACCTCGACCTGGAGAAGGGCGCTTTCTTCGCCCGCTCCCGGGAGGATGCGTCGACCGTCTGCGGCACCTGCCACATGAAGCACTAGCCCCCGCGCAGGGGGGCGGCGATCGGTCCGGCGCTCGGCCGGGCCGGCGGATCGCCGGGCGCCTGTCGGGCGCCGAAGGGGAGGAGCAGTGAGCAGCCGGCGGGTTTTCGGCTTCAGCAAGCCCAGGGTCCGGACTCAGGCCTGTCCGTGCGAGGTGCGCCGGATCGCGCCCCCCGAGCGGGTGCGCATCCCCATCGCGCTGCCCGGCCAGCCGCCGCTCGCGCCCGCGGTCGCCGTCGGCGACGCGGTCAAGCTGGGCCAGGCGATCGCGGCGACGGCCACAGCCTCGGCCGTGCACGCCACGGTCGCCGGCCGGGTGGCGAACATCGGCGTGATGCACGGCACCGACGGCCGCGAGGTCCATGGCATCGAGATCCAGGCCGCCGGGCCGCAGGATTGGATCGAGGCCAAGGTGCTCGGCATCCTGGAACGGACCTCGTGGGATGATCTGACCTCCACCTTGGTCGGGCTGGGCGCCGCCTCGCCCTGGAAGCCCAAGGCCATGCAGGAGCGGATGGGTCCCGGCGAGCTGCGGCCGATCCACACCATCGTCATTGTCGGCTCGGAGCGGGAGCCGGGGCTGGCGGTGCAGTGCCACTACCTGACCGAGGGCCGCCAGGATCTGCTCGACAGCCTGGCGGTGATCCGGACGCTGGCCGGCGAGGGTGCCCGCATCCTGCTTCTCGTGCCCGAAGCGATGCGCGCGGGCCTGGGGGAGGAGTTTGGCGCCATCGAGGTGCAGCCGGTCACCGACCGCTATCCCGACAACCACTGGCAGCGGTTGCTGGCCCGAGCCGCCGGGGTGGGCCACACGAATGTCGCCCGGGCGCGCGAGGGTGGCTTTCTGCTCATGAGCGCCGAGGAGGCCGCGCTGGCGGGCCGCAGCCTGCGCGAGGGGCTGCCGCGCACGGCCAAGCTGCTGACGGTCGCCGGCGGGCCGCTCGCCGAGCCGGTGACGGTCGAGACCGTGCTCGGCGCGCCGATCGAGCACGTGCTCAGGGAACTCGGCTTCGATGTCCAGGAGGGCGACCGGGTGATCCTCGGGGGCCTCTGGCACGGGCACGCGCAGTTCGACCTCCAGGCCCCGGTGACCCGGACGACCGACGGGCTCCAGGTGCTCTCGGCCGGCGATGTCGCCCGCCTGGAGGAGAACCCCTGCATCAACTGCGGCCGCTGCACGAGCGTCTGCCCGGTGCGCATCCAGGTCGCCGTGGCGGCCCGCTACGCCGAATTCGGGCTGATGGACGAGGCCTACGACCGGGGCGCGCACGCCTGCATCGAGTGCGGCCTGTGCGCGCACGTCTGTCCGGCCCGGCGCCCGCTCCTGCAATACATGCGCTTCGCCGTGCTCAAGCATGAGGACTGCCTCGTGCGGGACAGCGAGGGCAGCGGCGAGTGCCTGGACTGCAAGCTGCCGACGGCTCACGACCTGCCCTCGGCGCCCCGCGCCGAGTCCTGGACGGACGACCGCTCCTAGGCGCCGGCAAGGCGGCGGGCAAGGGCCCGCCCAGGGGAGGACGAACGCGATGAGACGCCCCCCGCTACTGAGTGTGGCGGCACCGCCCCACACCCACGACGGGAGCCGCGTGTCGGAGGTCTACGCCTGGCAGTCCCTGCTGCTCCTGCCGGCCGCGGCCGGCGGCGTGTGGGTCTGGGGCCTGGGCGGCCTGCGCACGCTGCTGCTGTCGGTCGGTGCCGCGGTGCTCTGCGAGTGGCTGGCGGCGCGCGCCCGCAAGCGGGACTTCCTGGCCGACTTCTCGATCGTCGTCCAGGGGCTGATGCTGGGGATGCTCTTCCACGCCGGGACGCCCTGGTGGCTCGTGCTCGTCGGCGCGGCGCTCACGGTCTTCCTCGGCAAGCACTTCTTCGGCGGGCTGGGCAGCTACCCCTTCCCGCCCGCGCTGCTCGGCTACGCCGTCCTGCTCCTCTCCTGGCCCGGGCAGCTCGATCCGGCGAGGCGGCTGGCCAACGTCGACGTGCCCTTCGCGCCGATCCCCCCGCTGGAGGCCTGGCGCGCCTTCGGCGCGCAGGCGGCCGACGGCTATCCCCTTGGCGGATTGCTGCTCGGCCAGCAGATGGGGGGCGTGGGATCGAGCATGGTCCTGCTGCTGGCGCTCGGCGGGCTGGCGCTCATGGCCGGGCGCTACATCCCCTGGCGAACGCCGCTCGCCTTCCTCGGCGGCATGGCGCTCACCGCGGGGATCTTCCACCTGGCGGCCCCGGCGAGCTACCCGGGACCCCTCTTCCATCTGCTCTCGGGGATCGCCGTCTTCGCCGCCTTCTTCCTGGCGGCCGACTTCACCTGCTCGCCGGTGAACCCCTGGGCGCAGGTCGTCTTCGGCCTGGGCGCCGGCGGGCTGGCGGTCGTCATCCGGACCTTCGGCGAATGGCCCGACGGGACGGTCTTCGCGGTCCTCCTGGTGGGCCTCGCCCAGCCGCTGATCGACAAGATCCACCCGCGCCCGCTGGCTCTGGAGGTGCCGACGCGATGAGGGACATCCTGCGCATGGTGCTCGTGCTGACGGCAATCTGCCTGTTGTCCGCCTTCTCGCTGACGGCGCTCAACGAGGGCCTGGCCGGGCAGATCGCCAAGCAGCAGCGCGACAACGTCCAGGTGCCGCGGGCTCGCGAGGTGCTGGGCGAGACGCCGGCCGACTTCGCCGAGCGCTACTTCGAGATCGAGGTCGACGGCGTCTCCTGGGCGGTCTTCCCCCGCGTCGAGGGGGGGCGCTGCTCGGCGATCGCCCTGGAGTCGACGGGCAGGGGCGGCTACGCCGGCGACGTCAAGGTGATCGCCGGCGTCGACCTCGAGAGCGGCGCGATCCTCGGCGTGCGCGTCACCCAGAGCTCCGAGACGCCCGGCATCGGCTCGCGGGTCGCCGAGCCCTCCTACCTGCGCGTCTATCGGGGCCGCCCGCTGAAGGGGACCGCCTTCTCGCTGCGCGCCGAGGGGGGGGACATCGAAGCGGTCTCCGGCGCCACGCGCACCAGCGCCGCGGTCGTCGACGGCGTGCGCCGGGCGGCGGAGTTCGTGCTCGCGCACCGGGACGAGATCGTCCGCCGCGCCCTCGGCGGCCAGGCGGGCTCCTAGGCGGGAAGGGGGCGGGGGAGGTCGGGGGCCCGCCCGAGATCAGGAGAGGTCGGGCGCCGTCCGGCCCGCCCGAGGGCAGGAGAGGACCATGAGGATCGTCAAGGAGTTCGGCAAGGGCTTCACCACCCACCTGGCGCCGTTCCGGCTGGTCCTGGGCCTCTGCCCGGTCCTGGCGGTGACGACGACCGTGGCCAACGGCATCGGCATGGGGCTGGCGGCCACCTTCGTCCTCATCTGCTCGAACGTCATGGTCTCGCTGCTGCGCCGGCTGATCCCGGGCAAGGTGCGCATCGCCTGCTTCATCGTGCTCATCGCCTCGTTCGTCGTCATCGTCGAGCTGGTGATGAAGGCCTTCTTCTTCGGCCTGTCGCAGAGCCTGGGCATCTTCATCCCGCTGATCGTCGTCAACTGCGTCATCCTCGGGCGGGCCGAGGCCTTCGCCGCGCGCAACCCGGTGCACCTGGCCGCCGCCGACGGGCTGGGCATCGGCCTCGGCTTCACCCTGTCGCTGGCGCTGATCGGCGCGATCCGCGAGGTGCTGGGGCAGGGGACGTTCCTGGGCCACGGCGTCTTCGGCCCCGGCTTCGAGCCCTTCGCCTTCCTGGCGCAGGCGCCCGGGGCCTTCGTCGCGCTCGGAGTCCTGCTCTTCGTGATGAACGCCTACGACCGCTTCCGCAGCCGGATGCGGGCTTAGAGGCGCGGCGCCCGGGCGGCGCGGAGAAGGAGGCTGAGGTGGACCTGATCCTGCTGGCGATCAACGCCATCCTGGTCAAGAACATCCTGCTCATGCAGTACCTGGGCAACTGCCCCTTCCTCGGCACCTCCAAGCGGATGGAGACGGCGCTGGGGATGGGCATGGCGGTGATCTTCACTCTCACCCTGGCGACGACGATCACCTGGGTGGTCCACCGCGCGGTCCTGGTGCCCTTCAAGCTGCAGTACATGCAGACGATCGCCTTCATCCTGGTCATCGCCGCGCTGGTGCAGTTCGTCGAGATCTTCATGAAGAAGACGCTGCCGGCGCTCTATCTTTCGCTGGGCATCTTCCTGCCGCTGATCACCACGAACTGCGCCGTCTTCGGCGCCGCGCTGCTCAGCGTCAAGAACGACTACGACTTCGTGCACATGGTGGTCTTCGCCATGGCCAGCGCGACGGGCTTCGCCCTGGCGCTGGTCCTGTTCGCCGGGCTGCGCGAACGCTTCCGCGTGGCGCACATCCCCGGCGCGCTGCAGGACACGGCCATCGGCCTGATCACCGCGGGGCTCATGTCGCTGGCCTTCCTGGGCTTCAAGGGCATGACCTAGGGGTCGCCGAACCGAGGGACGGGAAGCGGATCATGGTTGCGGTACTGCTCTTCCTGGGTGGGTTGGGGGCGGTCTCGGCCCTGCTGCTGGGCATCGCCGCGCGCGTCTTCTACGTCAAGGAAGACCCGCTGGTGGTCGAGATCGAGAACGCGCTGCCGGGCGCCAACTGCGGCGGCTGCGGCTACGCGGGCTGCCACGCCTGCGCCGAGGCGATCGCCCGGGGCGAAGCCGCGGCCAACGCCTGCGTCGTCGGCGGGTTCGAGACCACCGTGCAGGTGGCCGCCTCGATGGGCGTCAAGGTGGAGGCGCGGGAGCCTCAGATCGCCGCGACGAGCTGCACCTACGGCACCGGCGAGGCGGACCTGGTCTACCTCTACAACGGGGCGCGAGACTGCCAGGCGGCGGTGGCCCTCTTCGGCGGCGGCAAGCTCTGTCCGCTCGGCTGCATCGGGCTGGGCAGCTGCGTCAAGGCCTGCAAGTTCGACGCCCTGCAGATCGGCCCCGACCGACTGCCGCGCTTCAACCCGAAGAAGTGCGTCGCCTGCGGCGCCTGCGTCAAGGCCTGCCCCAAGCAGATCATCCAGCTGACCTCCTCGTCGGACCGCCTCGTCCGCGAGTACACGACCGCCGAGTGCACCGCGCCCTGCATGCGCGGCTGCCCGACGGGCATCGACATCCCCCGCTACATCGCCGCGATCCGCGACGGGCGGCCCCAGGAGGCGCTGCGGATCATCAAGGAGACCTGCCCGCTGCCGCTGGTCTGCGGGCGCATCTGCCCGGCGCCCTGCGAGCTGCAGTGCCGGCGCAACCTCGCCGGCGACGAGCCGGTGGGGATCAACCCGCTCAAGCGCTATGTGGCCGACTACGAGATGCGCACCGGCCGGCACATCAACCCCTACGCCAACGCGCCCAGCGGGCGGCGCGTGGCGGTCGTCGGCGGGGGGGCCGAGGGGCTGACCGCCGCCTACTACCTGGCCCGGCTCGGGCACGCGACCACGCTGCTCGAGGCGCGGGACAAGCTGGGCGGGATCCTGCGCCACGTGATCGCCCCGGGGCGGCTGCCGGAGGGCGTGCTGGAGCATGAGATCGAGAGCATCCTGGCCATGGGCGTCGAGGCGCGCACGGGCCAGCTGCTCGGCCGCGACGCGACGATCGGTTCCCTGATCGAGCGGGAGGGCTGCGACGCCGTCCTGCTCGCCACGGGGGGCTACGACAGCCGCAAGCTCCTCCTGTCGGAGAGCGAGCGGGTGACGCCGGTGCCGGGGCTGCACCTGGTGGTCGACTTCCTGGGCGGGGTCCGGGCGGGCCGCGCGCCCGCGGTCGGGCGCCGCGTCGTCATCGTCGGCGGGGAGTCGCGCTCCCGCGAGGCGGCCGAGCTGTGCCGGCGGGCGGGGGCGCGGGAGGTCCTGATCGTCGTGCCGGGTCCCGCCGAGCGGATGTCGCCCCCCCTGGGCGACGCCGCGGCGCTGGAAGGCGTCGAGGTGCGCGCGGCGACGATCGTCACCGCCCTCTTCGGCGCGGGCGATCGCCTGGTCGGCCTGCGGCTGGAGACGGCCGGCGCCGACGGGTGCCCGGCGGTCGAGCTGCGGGAGGTCGACACGATCCTCCTCGCCTCGGGGCGGATCCCCGAGCTCGTCTTCCGCCCCGTGCTCACCCCCGAGCGCGCCGCGGCGGCGGGAGGCGGAGCGGAGGCCGAGGTCTACCCCGACTTCGCCGTCGCCCCGACCTGGGCGACCGCCGAGGTCTACCGCACGCTCGCGTCGCTGGGCGCCTTCGGCGTCTTCAGCTCGCCCGAGCCGGGGCGGACGAGCGACGCCGGCGCGGTCGTGCGCGCCATCCTCTCCGGCCGGCGGATGGTCCGCGGCGTGCACGCGCAGGTCATGGGCCGGGCGATCGAGTCGATTCCCGATCTGGCGGTCGAGGCGGATGAGGTCCTCGACGTGCGCGAGGTCTTCGGCGTCTCCGTCGAGCAGCGCCACGAGCCGGGCGATCCGCTGCGCGAGCCGGGCACCGAGGCCGACTGGGCGGCGACCGCGGAGCTCTCGGGCCTCGGCGACGAGGAGGCCCGCGCCGAGGCGCGCCGCTGCCTGCAGTGCGGGCTCATCTGTTACCAGAAGGCGATGTAGGGGACGCAAGAGCGATGAACGCCGAGAGCTTGATCACGATCAACGGCCGGCCGCTGGCCTTCACCCCCGGCGAGACGATCCTGGAGGTCGCTCGGCGCAACGGGATCTTCATCCCCACGCTCTGCCATCTCGCCGGCGCGACACCCACCGGCGCCTGCCGGATCTGCGTCGTCGAGGTGGCGGGGGCGCGCTCGCTGATGGCCTCCTGCACCGTGCCGGCGGCGGCGAAGATGGTCGTGCACACGCAGACGCCGCGGGTCCTCGACGCGCGGCGGACGATCCTCGAGCTGCTGCTGGCGGCGGGCAACCACAACTGCTCCGCCCGCGCCGAGGAGGCCGACCGCTGGACCGATCTCCAGGAGCGGACGGAGGCCTATGACGGCTCTCCCGAGCTGTGCGAGGTCTACGGCGCCTGCAAGCTGCAGGCGCTCGCCTACCGCTACCAGGTGCGCACCGGGCGCCTGGCGGGGAGGCTGACCGCCTATCCCCTCGAGGAGGCCAGCGCGCTGATCCTGCGCGACTTCTCGCGCTGCATCCTCTGCGGCCGCTGCGTGCAGGCCTGCAACGAGGTGCAGGTCAACCGGGCGATCTCCCACGGCTTCCGCGGGGCGCAGGCGAAGATCATCGCCATGGGCGACGCCTCGCTCGATCGTTCGGAGTGCGTCTTCTGCGGCGAGTGCGTGCAGGCCTGCCCGGTGGGGGCGCTGGTCGAGAAGCGCAGCCGCTACCGGGCTCGCCCCTGGGACGTCTCGCGCCTGCGCTCGACCTGCGGCTACTGCGGCGTCGGCTGCCGGCTCGAGCTGCAGGTCAAGAATGGCCGCATCGTCAAGATCGACGGCCTCGCCGGCGAGGCCCCCAACGACGGGCGCCTCTGCCTGCGCGGCCGCTTCGGCTTCGACTACCTGAACTCGCCCGAGCGGCTGGCCGCGCCGCAGGTGCGCCGCGACGGCAAGCTGGCCGAGACGACCTGGGACGACGCCCTCGACCTCGTCGCCGGCAGGATCCGCGAGGTGCAGGCGGCCCACGGCGCCGACGCCGTCGCCGGCGTCTGCTCCGCCGGGCTGACCAGCGAGAGCCTCTACGCCTTCCAGCGGCTGGTCCGCGGAGCGGTGGGGACGAACAACCTGACGGCGCCCTTCGCTTCGCCGCCGGCGACCCACTCGCTGGCCAGGCTCGAGCGCCTTCCGGCCATCCTGCTGATCGGCTCCGACCTGACCCGGGAGCATCCCGTGGCCGGGACCTTCGTCCGCCGGGCCGTGCTCGCCGGCGGCTCGCTGATCGTGATCGACTCGCGCGACACGGCGATCGCCGGTGACGCGACCGTGCGGCTCCGGGTGCGCGAGGGGACCGAGGCGGTCCTCCTCCAGGGCCTGATCCGCCGCCTGCTGGAGACGGGCGGCCGGGCCGCGGCGATGGATCGGGCGGAGCTGGCCGAGATGCACGCCGCGGTCGAGGCGTTCCCCATCGACCGGGTGGCCGAGGCCACCGGCGCGGACCCGGAGGCCATCGGCAGGGCGGTGGAAATCCTCGACCGGGAGCACCCCGCCGCGGTCGTCTACGGGCCGCGCGTCGGGGCTTGGGCCCCCGAGATCTTCAGGCTGCAGCGGCTCCTCGGCAACCTGGCGGGCGGGGCGGGCGGCGTCTACCCGCTGGGCGACCTGGCCAACTCCCAGGGCGCCGAGCTGCTCGGCCTGCACCCGGCCTACCTGCCCGGATACGTGCCCGTCTCCGACGCCGAGGCGAGGGCAGCCCTCGCCCGCGCCTGGGGCGTGCCCTTGAGCGACAAGCCGGGCATGATCTTTCCCGAGATCCTCGCCTCCGCGGCGTCCAAGGGAGAGACCAGGGTGCGCCTGCTGCTCTGCGCGGGCGAGAACCTGGCCGTCGCCCAGAGGGTGCTGGAGGGTTCGCCGCGGGCGGTCGAGTCGGCGGAGTTCCTGGTGCAGTTCGACACGCTGGGCGGGGAGATGCTCGCGCACGCCGACGTCGTCCTGCCGCTGGCGGCCTGGGGCGAGGAGGAGGGCACCTTCGTCAGCGCC
>Ga0194126_10007628_pt1 | contig 15012 bp, 10 predicted proteins | sample TA2KigC150mmetaG_FD_148641 | JGI IMG/M metagenome (GOLD analysis project Ga0194126, IMG submission 148641) | Freshwater microbial communities from Lake Tanganyika, Tanzania - TA2015035 Kigoma Deep Cast 150m | ecosystem: Environmental > Aquatic > Freshwater > Lake | place: Tanzania: Lake... | reverse complement strand
TGCCCAAGGTATCGCCTTCCCCCAGGTCGAAAGACACGCCGTCTACGGCCTTGACCACGCCGTCTTGCGTGAAGAACTGCGTTTTTAGATTTTTCACTTGCAATAGTGTACCCATGATACCTCCAACTAGATGTTTAACCCCCAATGATGCTGGGGCCATAGGTCAGCATCGTGAGCAGAGCATCCACCAGGACAAAGATGATGGCGGCGAAAAAGACGGGGGCCCCCTCTTTCCGCCGGTTGTAAAGGTACACCGCTAAGCCTGCCAGGGCGGCGATGCCCAGTAGCAAACCCCAGGTGGCTAGGGAGGCAAAGCGAGTTGGCACCAGGGCCACGAGCGACAACGGCGGCAGGAAAGCCCCAAAGACCAGGACCTTGGCCCCCAGGTACAGGACGATAGCCACGCCCAGGGCCAGCCAGGCGCTACGCTCCCGCAGCGCATCGCTCCCACCAAAGAGGTGGTAGAGCAGCAGCCAGGCCAGGGCAGGCAGGAAGATCACCGGCAGCAAGGCCACCAGCACCAGGCCGGAGAGCATCCCCCAGGCCAGATTGACGGCCCGTACCTCGTAATCCTTCCTTTCCGTCTGATCCAGCCGGGCCTTCACCAGGGGCGACGTGCTGGTGTAGTACACCTCGTAGCCCTGGCTGGCCGAATTCAGCCAGATGGTATGCAGGTTGCCCGTCGTGTCGGCCACGGCAGCGGGATAGATGGCCAGGTCGGGGGAACGGGCGATCACCTGATAGCCGCGCAGTTGCCCCTCGGCGAAAACCGCCAGTACCGGTTGCGTTTCTCCCTTGAAGCGGAAGTACACCTGCTCGCCGAAGAGTACCGGCAGCTCGCTCTTCTGCCCGGGCAGCGGCGCGGGCCAGAAGAGCACCTCGCTGCCCACCATCCTGGGGCCGGTTGCCGGGTAGGCCAGTTGCCGGTAGCCGTAGGGGCCCTGGTACGGCATGTAGGCCGGAGTACCTGCCGGCGGCAGGGCAATGGGCAGCGGCTGTTGGTAGGCCGGCTGCCCCAGGGGGAAGGTGACGTAGCTGGAGGCCGCCGTCCCCGCCGAAATGCCAGCCATGGCGTATGAGGCCCAAAAGACGTAGACGTGGCGGCTGTCCAGGCCCAAAACGGGTTTGTATAACACCGTCCCCATGCCCCCGGAGTAATCGGTGATCTTACTGCCTGCTACTGGTGCTACCGCGGCCTGGGGAAAGGCGGCGTAGTACAGTTCGCGGCGAATGCTATCCGGCTTGCGCAGCCAGGCCAGGTGTAGCGTGCCATCCTCCGCCACCCGGGCCGTGGGGTCGTGGGCGCCAGAGACCAGGAGCCGGGCCGGGGCGATGGGCCGGCCCTGGCGATCCAGGCGCAGGTGGTAGAGATCCGCCCCCGTGCCTTGCACCAGCGACCAGAAGACGTCGAGCTGCCCGGCCTGGTTCAGGACGGCCTCGAAGCTGCTCACCTCCTGCCCCTGGGGAGAAAGCAGCAGCGGTTCGCCCTGCAAAGCACCCTGGGGGCTCAGCAGAAGGTAGACTACACCATCCGGCTCCTCTGCCCGGCGGTTGGCGCGCACGAACAGGTGCAGATTCCCGGCCGCATCACGCAGCAGCCGCGGCTCTTTGGGCAAGAGCACCGTCACCTCTATCGCCCGAGCCACCAGCACCTGCGCCCGCTCGTCCAATTGGACGTAGTGTGGATTCATGCCACCAGTGCTGCTGGCGAACCAGACCACGTGCACTCGCTCGCCGTTCGGCTCTACCTGCAGAGCCGCCGGCTGGTTCCAGGCCGATACCCCCAGACGCACCCCGCGGCTCCAATCGCTCTGCAACTTGGGCGTCTTGTCCAGCCGAAGATCACAGCCGGTCAGGGCCACTACCAGCAACAGCCCCACCAGCACCAGCCTGGCACGGTAACTACTCATCCCGCCTCCTAGCCGATTGGCGATTGGCGATTGGCGATTGGCGATTGGCGATTGCCGAGCACAATCGCCAAATCGCAAATTCCCATTACCCTACTCCCAGACGACAAAAAGAACCCCCGCCAAAAATGAAGCAGTTACGGCGGGGATAGCTACCTGGCGACCGAGGTCGCATCTTGCTTGCAGAGAATGGGATAGAACTTCGAACCTCGAAATCCGAAATCCGAAATTATCCCTCACTTCATTGTTCCGCGCATCCTGGGATCCAGGGCATCGCGCAGGCCATCGCCCAGGAAGTTAAAGGCGAACATGGTGATGGCCAGGGCCAGGGCCGGAAAGACCGCCTGGTTGGGATAGGTGCGGAGGGCGGCCGAGCCATCGGAGATCATGGAGCCCCAACTGGGTGTGGGTGGGTTCACCCCCAGACCGATGAAGCTGAGGAAGGCCTCGAAGGTGATGTAGGTGGGGATAGCCAGGGTCTCGGCCACGATGAGAGGGCCGATGATGTTGGGCAGGATGTGCCGCACCATGATGCGTATGTCGCTGGCGCCGATGGTGCGCGCCGCCTCGATGAACTCCTTCTCCTTCAAGGAGAGGATCTGCCCCCGCGCCAGGCGGGCCATGCCCATCCAGGCCGTCAGGCCAATGCCGATGTAGATGAAGAACATGCCGCCCAGCTTGGCGTCTATCGCTGTCATCGTGCCCCGCAAGGTTCCGGTGACGGCGGCCTGCGTGGTGGAGCGGAAGAAGGCCATGAGCAGGATGATGAGCAACAGGGTGGGGAAAGCGTACATGATGTCCACAAAACGCATCATCAGGTTATCCACCTGTTTGCCAAAGTAGCCAGAGATGGTGCCAAAGACCAGACCGACGATCAGGCTGATCAGGGGACCCATCAGGGCTACGGAGAGCGAGACCCGGGTGCCGTAGAGGATGCGGCTCAGGAGGTCCCGGCCCACATAGTCGGCGCCTATGGGGTAGTCATTGCTGATCCTGGCATACGGCTTGGTGGTGGGAAAGAGGGGCAGCATCCACGAGGGAAGCTTATTATTGTCCTCCAAAACCTGGCTGGCATAATCCCGCGGCGCCAGGAGCGGGGCGAAAACGGCCGTCAGAATCAAGCAGATGACAATCACCCCGCCGACCACAGCGGCACGATTACGGATGAGACGCCTAAAGGCGTCCGCCCAGAGGCTGGTCTCCTTCCTTGCTAGCAGGGACGTAACGCCAGCAGTAGTGCTTTGCGCGGTCATACAAATCTCCTCTCTACGAATAGCGAATGCGCGGATCCAGCCAGGCGTAGGTTATATCAACCACCAAATTGGCAGCCACCAGGAAGATGGAGTAGAGCAGTGTTGTCCCCATAATCACGGGGTAGTCCCGATTGCCAATGCTGGTGATGAAGTGTTTGCCCATGCCCGGGATACCGAAGATTTGTTCGGTAATGAAGGTGCCTGTAGTCAGGGCGGCGAACATGGGGCCCAGAATAGTCACCACAGGAATCATGGAATTCTTGAGGGCGTGGCCAATGATCACCATCCGCTCGGCCAGGCCCTTAGCCCGGGCGGTGCGGATGTAATCCTCACGGATTACCTGCAGCAGGCTGGCGCGGGTGAGGCGAGCAATCAAGGCCGAACTGGCCAGGCCCAGAGCCACAGCGGGCATGACCGCCTGTTTTGCTGTGCCCCAACCGGTGGCGGGGAACCAGCCCAGAGTCACGGCAAAGATCCAGATCAGGATAGGCCCCAGAACGATGACCGGTACAGAGACGCCGAAGATGGCGACGCTCATCCCCAGGTAATCTAAGACGGTATTCTGCCTGAGCGCGGCCAGGATGCCCATGGGAATGCCGATGAGCAGAGCGACCAACATCGCCAGGAGACCCAATTGCGCCGAGACAGGCAGTTGTGCTTTGAAGATATCGTTGACTGTCCGGGAGCGGGAGGCATAGGATGGCCCCCAGTTCATCCACTTGAGGCGTACATCGCCAATATCAATCTTGATCATGGCATCAGTGAGCAGGGAGGGAACCTCGTTCTTAGTCGTGATACGGGGGATCAGGATATCGGCCATGTAGTCCACGTACTGTTTCGGGAGGGGGTCATTCAGACGGTATTTGTTCTCCAGGTTGGCAATGATCTCCGGAGGCAGCCTTTTCTCGCGGTCGAAAGGGCCACCGGGGACAGCATGCTGCAAAGAGAAAGTGATCAGGGAAACGAAGAAGAGTACCAGTAACATCCAAAGGAACCGCCGGACAATGTAACGACCCATATTCCATCTCCTCCAACTATCGCCAGAGAGACGGAGCCTCCTCGCCAGGAGGCTCCGTCTTCAACCCTAAGCCGGAGTCGCTCACACCGCTAGCTGCATGGCGGCTTGTAGGACAGGTTGGCAGTCTATCCTACAGACAGGTTAGCAACCTGTCCTACGGTCAGACAGGTTAGCAACCTGTCCTACGGTCAGGCGGCGATGCTAGCCGCCCCAGAGCCTGTTGGCCTAGTGCGGCGCGACCGACCACTTCTCAATGTGCTCCAGACCACCCAACACAGAGAAGGTGCGGGTGACGTAAGGCTTGGTCAGGGTGACGCTGGTATACCAGTAAATGGGGATCATCGCCGCATCGGTGTTGACCAGGATTTGCTCGGCCTTGGCATACAACTCGGTGCGCTTCTTCAGATCAGTCTCGCGCGCGGCCTCGTCCACCAGCTTATCGTACTCCGGGTTGGACCAGTTGGTGGCCTTGGTCTCGTGGCCGCCGGTGCGGAAGACTTCCTTAAGGAAGTTGTTGGCATCGGGGTAGTCCTGGCACCAGCCCAGGCGCCAGATCTGCGGTGAATCCTCCTGCAGGGTTTTCAGGTAGACCTTCCATTCCTGGTTGGCCACCTTCACGTCCACGCCCAGGTTGGTCTTCCACATCTGCTGGATGGCCTCGGCGATCTTCTTGTGGCCTTCCGAGGTGTTGTACATCAGGGTGATCTCGGGCAGGCCCTTGCCATCGGGATAGCCGGCCTCGGCCAGGAGCGCCTTGGCCTTGGCGGCATCGAACTTCACGCCCAGGTTAGGATAATCCTTGATGGTAGGAGCTGCGGCCAGGCCGGGGCGGGCAAACCACTGCGCCGGTTCCTGCTCACCCTTGGTGACGTTCTTGATCAGGCTGACGCGGTCCACGGCCATGGAGAAGGCCAGACGCACCTTGGGGTTGTCAAAGGGCTTCTTCTTGGTGTTGAAGCCATAGTAGTAGGTGCAGAGCACCGGGGCGATCCGCAACTCCTTGGAGAGCTTAGGATCGGCCTTAACGCGATCCATGTCCGCCAGAGGCACGCCGGCCACGTCCTGCTTGCCGGTCTCGTAGTTGGCCATGGCCGGAGTGGCGTCCAGCATGTACCAGGTGACCTCGTTGATCTTGGGCTTGGGGATGTTGGCCGTGCCGGGCCAGAAGGGGTTGGCGACGAGGACGATGTGCGACTCGTGCACCCACTCCTTCAGGGTGTAGGGGCCGTGGCCCTGGAAGAAGCCGGCCTCGGTCCAGCGGTCGCCCCTCTCCTCGATCAGCCACTGCGGCTGGGCGTGGCACACCCACATGCCGGCGACCGAGGGGAAGAAGCCCGAAGGCTCAAGGAGGGTAAACTGGATCGTCCAGTCGTCCACAGCCTTGACGCCCACGGCGTCTTCCAGCTTCTTCAGTTCGTCCGCAGAGAGCTTCTTGGTGTCGGCGGTGTTCCAGGCCTCCGCGCCCTTGATGAACATGTTGAGCACGTAGGCGTAGTCAGAGGCCGTGGCGGGGTTGATGGTGCGCTTGGTGCCGTATTCAAAGTCCTTGGCCGTGACCAGGCGGTCATTGCCCTTGGCGTCCTTGACCACCTCTACCTTTTTCGTGGCCGTGTTGTACTTGACCCACTTGACCCCCAGGTCCTTGTTCAGGTGGAAGGTCCAGGTCAGGCCGTCCTTAGAGACCTCCCACTTGCTGGCCATGCCAGGCTCGGTGGCCGTGGTCTCCTCGTGCTGGCGGGTCAGGCCCACGGTGGTCAGCTCCACAATCTGCACCGAGGAGGTGTCCGTGGAGAGGGCCGGGTCAAGGGTGGGGATGTCGCCAGGCCCCATGTTCAGGAAGAGCTTGCCGGTGATGGGGGCCGGGGTGGGGGTGACGACCACCTCCTTGATCACTTCCTTAGGGACCTCTTTGGTGATCACCACCGGGGTCGGCGTGGGCGGCACCGGCGTAGGGGTGGCCGCGGGGCCGCAGGCCGCCAGCACCAGGGACAGGATCACCACCAGGCCGATAACCATGGTAGATGTCTTGCGCATTTCATCCTCCTTTGAAATTTTCGGTCATGCCGACCGCAGGCAGGTTTACCAATAGCCCAAATGCTCTGGGTTGCCTTAACCGCTCGCCTCACCCCCTTTCAAGTCTGAACCTGCTATGGCGTACACAACGCAGTCACGGCGACCTAATTGCACCCTTATATAAAATACCACAATCAGCCCAGAAAGTCAAGAGCAAAGCGCCTAAAAGTAGGGGCCTGTCAAAGTCATTTTGAGGGTCATTGCGAGCCCCGCAGGGCGAAGCAATCTCACTGTTGCGCTATGAGGCAGATTGCTTCCCCTTCGCTGCGGCTCAGGGCTTCGGCTTCTGCGCTGCTCAGAAACTTGGCTCGTAGTAACGACTTTAGTCGTTTGTTGGCAGCAACGGCGACTGAAGTCGCTACTACAGACCTCGCCCAAGTTTCTGCTCTCGGGAATGACGCCGCCGCGTCCCTTCGTTCCCTTCGTTCCTCAGGGCAGGCTCTCAGGGCAAGCTATTGGGGACTCGCAATGACACTTGGACGGACTTTGACAGGGCACTACACCTAAAAGTGCATAGGGACGACCTTGCCGGTCGCCCCTATCTGAAGATTGTCTGCAAGGTGGCCGCAAGCCAGAGATACCCGCCAAATGACCCGCACCAGGATGCCGCACCACGGGGTGCTCACTCCTCACGCCAATAATCGGGTTCTGGAGTCTAAAATCTGCAATCCTTCGGACTGAGTCCTCAGGACGAAGTCTGCAATCTGCAATCTACAATCTACAATCTACCTCAGTCCCCGCCCCGCCGGCGCGCCTGGCTGTACAGGACGAGCCCGACAATGCCGATGACCAGGCCAAAGAGAGACGAGAGATAAGCCACAAAATTCAACGGCAGGGTGGACGGCAAGATCTGCAGGAGCATCGAGAAGGGCAAAACGAACCCCAGCACCAGCAGGACGAAGCCGAGGAGGATCATTCTGAGAGGGGTTAGCTGCTTCATCGGTAGAGCCAGCACCCCACAAAATGCTTCGGCTGCGGCTCAAATTCCGGCGGCTCCTGCGTGTTGCACAGGTCTTTGATGATCTGGGCGCAGCGCGGGTGGAAGCGGCAGCCCGTGGGAGGGTTGATGAGGCTGGGGGGTTCGCCGGGCGGCACCTCTTTGAACGTGACGGCGTTCTCAGCGTCGGGATCGGGGATGGCGGTGAGCAGAGCCTGGGTGTAAGGGTGGAGGGCCTGGCGCAGAAGCTCATCCACAGGCGCTTTCTCAATGATCTTGGCCGCGTACATGACGAAGATGCGCTCCGAAAAGTAGCGCACGGTGGATAGATCGTGGGTGATGTAGCTGACCGCCAGATTGTGAGAAGTCTGCAGCGCCCGCAACAGCATCAGAATCTCCACCCGCACCGAGGCATCGAGCATGGAAACCGGCTCATCGGCCACGATGAGTTTGGGCCGCAGGATCATGGAGCGAGCGACGACCACGCGCTGTTGCTGACCACCGCTGAGCATGTGGGGAAACTTGGACAGAAAATCTTGCACCGGCATCATCCTCACTTCTTCCAACACTTCCACAATGCGCTGCTCTCTGTCCGCCTTGCTTTTCATGCCGTTGATGATCAGCGGCTCTTCCAGGATGCGGTGCACGCTCATAAAGGGAGGCAGTGCGCCATAGGGGTCCTGCTGTACGTAGCCCACCTGCGACCTGTACCACTGCATCTCGCGGCCCTGAAACTCGTTCAGCTTCCGGCCCTCAAAGATGACGTCGCCCTTGGTCGGCCGGTACAGCCCGAGGATAGTCTTGGCCAGGGTGCTCTTGCCGCAGCCGCTCTCGCCCACGAAGGCGACCGCCTCACCGTACGGCAGTTCAAAGTCCACGCCGTCCACGGCCCGCACGAACCCGGCGCGGCCAAAGCCCCATTTCCGCAACTCAAACCAGGTGTGCAGGTTCTGCACCGCCAGCAATGTTCCGTCTTGCGCCGCCACGTTCCTGTCCATATTCATCTCTCCCAGCGTGGATATAGCCAGCACTTGACCTGTCGCCTCTCCCCCAAATCCACCATGGGCGGTTCCTGCTCACAGCGCGCAAAACGTTCAGGGCAGCGCGGCGCAAAGCGGCAGCCCTTGGGTGGATTGAGCAGACTGGGGGGTTGTCCCGCAATGAAATCCGGTTGCTTGTACTCGTGCAGCCGCGGCACGCTGGCCAGCAGCTTCTGGGAGTAGGGATGGAGAGGGGCGGGGAAAAAGTGCGGCGCATCATTCAGCTCCACGATCTGTCCGGCGTACATGATGGCCACGCGGTCTGCCAGTTCGCTGGAGGTGGAAATGTCGTGGGTGATGAGGATAAAGCTGGTCTCAAACTCCTTCTTAACCCGCTTGAGCGTGTTCATGATGTTGGCCTGGGTGAGCACGTCTAGTGCTGAAGTGGGCTCGTCCAGGATGACCAGGTCCGGGCTGGTGACCAGAGACATGGCAATGGCCACCCGTTGCCGCATGCCGCCGCTCAGCTCAAAGGCGTAGCGACTCATAAAGTCCACCGGCACGCCGACCCGCTGGAAGACGTCTTTGGCTTGTGCCAGGGCCTCTTTCTTCAGTCCAAAGTGCGCCACCACAGGCTCCGCCACCTGATCGCCGACCCGGACGACCGGGTTCAGGGAGTTCATGGCCGCCTGCGGCACCATGGAGATCTTGACCCAGCGCACTTCGCGACGGAATTCTTCCTCGCTCAGCCCCATCAACTCCACGCCGTTCAACCACACCTCGCCGGTGTAGGTTTGTATATTGCGGGGCAGAAGCCTTAAGATGGCCCTGGCCAGCGAGGTCTTGCCGCAGCCGGACTCGCCCAGGACCACCAGCGCCTCATTGCGGCCCAGGTCAAAACCGACCCCGTCCACCGCCTGGACAACCCCCCTGGTGGCGCGGAAATGCAGGTAGAGGTTTTCTACCGTCAGCAGTCCATTTTGCATCATACTTCCCTCAGGCGTGGGTTGAAAATGCGATCCAGAGCAAAGCCGACCACGGCAAAGCCCAGGCCGGCCAGCATCAAGAGAACGGCGGGCTCTATTACCCAGTAGTAATATCCCTTGTAGAGCGCGCCGTTGCTGTAGGCGTCATTCAAGACCTTGCCCCAGGTAGGTAGCACGGGATCACCCAAACCCAGGACGGCCAGCGAGGCTTCCAGAAAGACAAATGTGGGAATCAAGGTGACGAACGAGGGAATGAGCACCGGGGCAATCTTGGGCATCATGTACTGGAAGACGATGCGCAGGTTGCTCGCCCCATAGGCATGGGCCGCCTCGATGTAGGGCATTTCCTTCACTTGCAAAAACATCGAACGGTAAGTCTTGATGCCCAGACTAAAGATGCCCAGGGCGATGACCACGCCCAGGATGACCCAGATGTTGCGGGTATAGAATGTGCCGATCAGAATGAGGATGGGCAGAGTGGGCAAGACGGCATTGATTTCCGTGATACGCTGAATGAGCGCATCCAACCATCCCCCGAACCACGCCCCGATGGCAGCAATAATAAACGTGGTCAGGGTGGAGCCCACCGCCGCCAGGAAGCCGAAGGACAGGGCAATCGGCGTCCCCCACAACAGGGCCACCATGATGTCCCGTCGCCGGTGATCAGTCCCCGCTAACCCGTACACCTGGCCATAGACCACCAGCTTGGCCTCCAGGCTGGAGTTATCTTCAAAAGTGAGTCCCTCAATGACCAGTTGATACCTGCCCGGCAGGGGTACAGGCTTGGCTCCTGGGGCAAGGGTGGCCGGGTCAGCGAAGAGTCCTATCTCTGGAGACAGTCCGTTCAGCCGGCGGATCAGGCGTTGATCAATGGAGATAGCGAACCGCTCCGCGGTGCCTACGGTCGTATCCCCCAGGGGAATTTGCCGGCCATCGGGAGTCTTCCAAAGCATGGTGGCTTGCGGTTTCTTTGCTATGGATTTCCCTTCCAGGAAGAGGTTGATTTCGCTGGGAAAGCCGGCGGACGTATACTCAAACGGCATGATGATGTCCGCTGTGCTCATATCGCCGGACACCACCTGCGATTCTTTGTACACACTGCCCTCATCCCGGCTATTCAGGATAATGGTCGTCGGCATGCTGTTCCCGGTAAAGATGGTCACCCATTGCGGCATGGCGTTACGGGGGTAATCGCCCCAGATTTCTTCGCCGCCGCGCCAGCGCTGGATGGCCTCGTTGTAGGGCAGGGTAACCACCGCATAGAGGGCCAGAGCGAGCAGGCTCCCAATAATCAGAATACCCAAAACGGCCGAGCGGTAGTGCGTTAATTCTCGAAAGAAACCGATGAATCTCTTCATGACCGTTTCTCCCCCCCTACTTTCACCCGCGGATCCAGCAGGGCGTAAATGATGTCCAACAGGAAAACCGAGGTCACCAGGAGGTAGGCAATCAGGACCACGTTGCCCACGATCACCGGCACGTCAAAGATACTGATGGCCTGATAAAGCAGCCGTCCCAGCCCAGGCCAGGCGAAGACGGTTTCCAGAATGATGGCGCCTTGCCAGAGATAGATGAGGGTAAAGGCGAACGAGGTGACGATGGGCGGCAGCGTTGGCCGCAGAATGTAGCGCCGTTCAATCGTCCGGGAAGTCAGTCCCTTGGCTTTGGCCATCTCCACGTAGTCTTCGCTGGAGTAGATGAGGAAAAAGGTGCGCCAGTTGTAGATGCCAATGAAGATACCATGGAGGATGATGGCCACTACCGGCAGGAGCATGTGCCTGAGCAGGCTGGCCGCATACGCCGGCGTGGACTCAGGGACCGGCGTACCAATCATCCCGCCAAAGGGCAAGACACGGAGCACCGAGGCGAAGATGAGGATGAGGAAGATCCCATAGAACCAGGCGGGAACGGAAGAGCTGGGCGCCATGGCGATGACGATCCTGTCCAAAAGACTACCATAACGCCGCGAAAGAAAGAGAGCGGCGAAGATGGCTGTGAAGAAGAGGGACAGATTGGCCGTGGCGGAGAGCACCAGGGTTGCCGGCATGCGCTCCAGCAGAACCAGCCGCACCTGCCGCGAACCACTGTCGCTCGTCAAATGCTCAGCGCGTCCCAGGTTCAGCGTCAGGGCATCGGTGAGATAGTTGATGCTGCGCAAGGCGAACGGTTGATCCAACCGCAGCCGCTTCATCTCGATCTGGGCAATCTCATCAATGCGCCGGCGCAGTTCGCTGGGCGGGAGTGCCTGCAGTTGCGGGTCGTTCAAGACCACTGCCCCCGCTTGCTCCCGGATCTGCGCCATGCGGATGATGTCCAGATAGCCACCCATGTTGGCGATGAGGACCGTCAGGTAGACCCCGATGACCACCGTGACGAAGAGAGCCACGCCCCGATAGAGTGTATATTTAACGACCCGTGTGAGGGTATCGGGCACCCGAATCCCTATCCTGGGTAGGGCCCATTGCCTCTTGGCCAGAGTTTCCGTAGCCATGGTCTGCCCCCTTTCTAGCTCTATGGGGATTTGAGATTGCAGATTTGGGATTGCAGATTTGGGGGCGACTAAGTTGGGCAATCTGCAATCTGCAATCAACAATCCCCATATACTGAAGGGTCGTAGGAGAGCGAGAAGCCCAACTCCGCACTACGACCCTTCACTTACACAAAACCGTTCAGCGGATAGAAAGCGGATAAACGGACGAATGGAGCGGGCTCATATCCGCTTATCCGCTTCGCCGAAGGCAATCCGCTGATTACTTGACCGTCACGAACGTGAAGGACTCGAAGGTGGGAACAGCTACCAACTTGGAAGCCACGATCACTTCGAGACGGTTGGAACCCGCCGCCAGTTTGTTGGTCTGCTCTGCAGTCAGTGCAGCCGTCCACTCCCCGTCCTTGACCGCCTTGGCTTCCGCCACCAGGGCAATGTTGCCCGTAGCGTCCAGGACCAGGAACTTGACAAAGTCAAGGTCCTTCGTGGCATACGGTTTGTCCTTGAAGGTGACCTTGACGGAGAACTCTGCCTTCTGCCCAACGGTGACGCGCGTTGGTCCAGAGACCGCGGCCGTGGCGAATTGGGGTTCGGCGAAGCGCAACCACTTATCCGCAGCATCAGGGAAGTCGGCGAACTTGCGGACGGTGATGATCTTCTCCGTCGGGCGCACCGTGTGGACGTAGAACGGTCCGTTGCTGATCCAGAAGTGCCCTCTGTCCTTGTAGAACGCAGCCAGGTTCTTGTACCGGGCTGCCGCCTCATCGGCGGTGACGAACTTGCCTAGCGTCGGGGCGTAGGGGATGTAACCCTTGCTCGTGGAATCGGTGAGGTATTTTTCCAGGATCTTGAGGCTGGGACCGGCGATGAAGTTCATCCACTCCACCTTGAGTTTGTCCGCTTTGGCCGTGGAGAAGATGAGCTCCTTGGCGGCCTCGGCCTGGACGCCCAGGGCCAGGTTGTGCCAGGGAGCAGTCCCCAGGGCGTACAGGGGGTAGACCGCACGCGCGCTCACGATCAGTTCCGCATCAGGAAAGATCTGGTCGCTGTAGGCCTCGATGACCAACGGGTTCGTGGAGACGATCTTCCAGCCGCGGAAGTGCCCCTGGAAGGTCTTGAATGCCGGCACAGCCGCTTCGTCGTAGATCGGGCTCTTCTCCTTTGGCCGGTCGAAGCCTATGATCATACTCATCACAAAATCACCCACCGTCATCGGGCTGCCGTCGTGCCACTTCATCTTGGAAATGTCGTAGGTGATGACGGTCTTGGTGCGGGCGGTCAACGTCGGGGTTACCTGTTCGCCTACCGTGATGAACTGCTGCTTCTCGGCATTCCAGTCCACCCAGGCGTCTTTCGGCACATCGATGGACTTGGCAAAGTTCAGCGTCAGCCAATCCAGCGTCTTGCCGACCGGCAGCCCTTCCTGAACAGTCACTTCGACTTTCGTGACGCGCTGCGGCCAGTAGAGTCCGGTATACGGATCGGGTAGGACCGCGTTGAGATCCCCGGTGCCGCGGACGACCATCTGGTCGTAGATCCAGTTGCTGCCGCCGATGGGATTCCAGGGCTGGGTCAGGATGCTCGGGGTGCCAAATTTCACCGTTCCGCCTGTCTTACCGGCGAATTGCAGCGTGTGCGACCAGATCCAGGAGCCAGAGTAGCCGCCGGCGAGGTCAGTCGCCACGCGCACGTCTGCCCGCCGGGCCCAAATGGCGATCTGGTTGATCAGGAAGATGCGCACCGAGTCCTTCATCGAGAGCTCGAGTGCCTTCGCCATGAGTTCCTGGCGCTCCTGCGTGGTCTTAAAGTCGCGTTTGGCTAGTTTGTCGGCGAGGTCGTCGAATTCCTTGGCCGGTTTGTACGCCTGCCACAGCGTGTCTGGACGCCCGCGCGCCGTGTAGTAGTAGTTGAAGTTGCCGGCCAGGTCGCGGCTGATCACCGTGGAGATCCAGCCGCCGGTGTAGATGTGCATCTTCCCCTCAGCCGGGTCGGCGCGGATCCAGATCGGCGAGGCTTCGGCCGCCGTCTTGTACTGGCGATCAACTTTGAAGCCGATGTCCTCCAACTGCTTGGCCACGTAGTCGCCGATGGCGCGGCGCTCATCCTCGGTGCGGATGATCATGATGATCGTAACCGGCGCACCCTTGTAGCTCCACACTCCACCGACCAGTTCCGCGCCGAGTTTCTTCATCTCGGCGTCAATCACTTCTTTCGCCTTCTTGGCATTGTAGGCGTACTTGATCTCGATGGCCCTGCCTACGTCCGCCAGGCGGGCATAGTCGGGGAAGGTCGGGTTGAGCGTAGTGTACATCGGGATGGCCAGGCCGCCGTAGATCTCCTTGACGATGTAGTTGCGATCCAGCAGCCAGTTCATCGCCTCGCGGATGGCGGAGACGGAGAACGGATTCAGTCTGCCGTCCTTGAAGGTGGGGCCCGAGGGGTTGAAGGTCAACTCGGAAGTCAACCCGTAGGACTGGTCATAGCCACTCGCCTTGGATGCCTTGACCTTGGCGAAGAGTGTTGGATCCGAGAAGCCCAGCGCGAGGATATGCATATCCCCGGCGTCAATCATGCTCACGGCCTTGGCGCGGTCCGGCTCTTCAAAGAAGACCACCTCGTCCACCCAGGCGCCCTTGAGAGGCACCGGGGTGGCCGTGGGAGGTGGCAGCGGCACGGGTGTAGGGGTTGGTGGTAGGGGCGTGGCCGTGGGCGCGGCCGGAGCTGGCGGCTTGGTCGCCGTCGGCGGTGGTGGTACGGGCGTGGCCGTGGGCGCCGGGGCGCAGGCCGACAGCACCAGGGAGAGGATCACCACCAGGCTGATAACCAGGGCAAGTGTCTTACGCATTTCATGCTCCTTTTAAGAGATGGGCGGTCATTCAGACCGCAGATGGGTTTACCGATAGCGAACCGCTCTTGGCTACATTAACCGCTTGCCTCACCTCCTTTCGGGTCTTTACCACTGCGCGTGCCCGACGAAGACACATATGGCCGACTGCATTTCCTATAAAATACCACAATTTGCCCAGGAAGTCAAGGGGGTTGCGCCTTTTCACAGGGCCCTGTCAAAGTCATTTTTGGGGGTCATTGCGAGGAGCATCCCTTCGCCGGCCTGAACGCAGTGAGGGAGCGGCGAAGGGATGTGACGAAGCAATCTCCCTCGTGGCGCAACAAAGAGATTGCTTCGCTGCGCTCGCAATGACGCGATGCTGACTTTGACAGGGCCCGGCGCCTTTTCAGGTCTGGCGGCTTTCAATTGCGCCACCGCCGGAAACGTGCTATAATAGCCAAGGATTGGAGAATGGAGATTGGAGGTTGGAGATTGGAGGTTGGAGAATGGAGATTGGAGAATGGAGATTGGAGATTGGAGATT
>Ga0194126_10007620_pt1 | contig 15022 bp, 17 predicted proteins | sample TA2KigC150mmetaG_FD_148641 | JGI IMG/M metagenome (GOLD analysis project Ga0194126, IMG submission 148641) | Freshwater microbial communities from Lake Tanganyika, Tanzania - TA2015035 Kigoma Deep Cast 150m | ecosystem: Environmental > Aquatic > Freshwater > Lake | place: Tanzania: Lake... | reverse complement strand
TTCATCTACCCTCCGCCCGAAGCAGGCATCTTCATTCCACGCGACCATACGGGCGAACTTACGAGGTTCATAGCAGAACTTGTACACCGCGATCGTGCCATAAAAATCTTCTGGCATCTCAACGACGCCTATCTTGGCGAAACCAGGTTTATCCACCAGTTTGAAATAGTGGCACCACCAGGCGAAAACCGCCTCACCGCCATCGATAACGAGGGAAACATCGCCACCACCATATTCACCATCAGAAACTGAAGGGACACCGGACGCCGGAAGCCGGAAGCCGGCCGCCGTATTTTAATTATCTTCGTACCAACCTGTAAACACTAACCATATTATGAAAAAGAACATCTCATCCATCTGCCTGCTGCTGGCAGCAATTGTGACAATAACAGCGGTGTCGTGCTCAACCCCCGAAGAGAAGGCGGCGAAAAAGATAAATGCATTTATTGAAGAGTCGGGCACGCTTGGACTTGCAGTGGCGGTTGTAAAGGATGGCAAAATTATTTATACAGCGTCGTTCGGCCGCCGCAGTCCCGACGACAACACACCACTGCAGAACGGCGATATATTCCGCATAGCATCAATATCGAAATCGTTTACCACCACAACGCTTATGAAACTGGTGGAGGAGGGCAGGGTGAGCCTTGACGATGATGTAAGCACCCTTGTCGGATTCACCGTAAAAAATCCCGCATACCCCGATATCCCGGTTACCGTTAAAATGCTCCTCTCCCACTCATCATCGCTGAACGACTCACAGGGATATTTTACCCTTAACGCACTCAATCCGGCCACAAATCCCGACCACGCAAAATGCTGGAACGACTACGAACCCGGAACAAAATACCAGTACTGCAACTTCGGATTCAACACCCTCGGAACCGTAATAGAGAAGATTTCGGGAGTAAGGTTCGACCAGTATGTGCGCGATGTGGTTCTGAATCCCCTCGGACTGACTGCCAGTTTTAATGTCGACGATCTGCCCGGGGCGGTATTTGTCCCGCTCAGTCACCCCGACACCACGGGCCTGGCTGCAACCGGAAAAATTGGTTTCAGGATTTCGGAAGGGGTATACAACTCTCCCGCCGCACGGCTCGACACCGGATATGTGATGGGCTACAGCACTCCGCTCTTTTCGCCCACCGGCGGCATAAAGATATCGGCCGAAGGCCTGGCCCGCTACATGATTATGCACATGCACTACGGAATGGATCCTGCAACGGGTGTAAGGGTTATGACCGAAGAGAACGCCAGGCTTATGCAGACACCTGTTGTTGACACCAGCAACGAAGACGGCAGCTACTGCCTGGCCCTTAACCGGCTTACAAACCTTATCAAAGGGGAGACAATGATTGGACATACCGGCTCGGCGTACGGCCTCTACAGCGCCATGTATTTCGAGCCTGATAAGAAATTCGGCTTCGTCACCATTACCAACGGCACCACCCCCGATTATGCAAAATACTCAGGCGGCTTCGCCCCGGTGCAGGGAGAGGTGATACGGATACTATATGATGTGTATATAAAATAGGGCGTAAAAGGCATAGAGGCACCTTCGGTGCCGCAAAGGGCCAGCCTACGCCAAAGGCTTCGGCTGACAAAGCATAGGGCATAGGGCATGGAGAAAGGGCATATTAGGGCATACAATGGCGTAGAAGGGGTTTTTGGTTGCTGGTTACTGGTTTGCCTGCGCCTGCGGCTTGGTTCAGGTCCCCGGCACCTTGAACCATTTTTTGCCACTACGACCTTATGCCAATACGTCACTACGTCCCTTTTCCCTGCACCCTGCACCCTGCACCCTGTACCCTGAACCCTTTTCCGGCGCTGCCGCCCGGATGCCAGACGCCGGCAGCCTGACGCCGTTTTCAGATTATCATCCCCGCAGCCACGGTATTGTTGGTTCCTTCGTCGATAAGGATGAAGCTGCCTGTGGTGTGGTTCACGATATAGGGATCGGTAAAAAGGGGTTTCGCCGTGCGGATACTTATCCTGGCTATGTCGTTCATTTTCACCTCTTTGTTAACGGTGTCGCGTTCCACCGTGTTCACATTAAGCCTGAAAATCACCTCCCTGATCACGCACCGCACCTCGCTGCCCGTGTGCCGCAGCAGGTATTTGCCGTTCAGCACCATCGGCTTCTCGCTGAACCAGCAAATGCGCGCCACAATATCGCTCTTCAGCTCAGGCACCGCATCGGCAGGCACAATCATGTCGCCCCGGCTGATGTCAATGTCGTCGTCAAGCACTATGGCAACCGACTCGCCCGGCGCAACAGTGTCGTGGCTCTCATTGAAGGTGTCAATGCTTTTTATGGTGGAACCAAGGCCGGCAGGCAACGCAACAACCTTCTCGCCCCGCCTGAAGCTGCCACCGGCCACCCTGCCTGCATAGCTGCGATAGTCGGGATAATCGGCCGACAAGGGCCTTATCACGTACTGCACCGGGAAACGGGCCGGAACAGCCTGGCCATTGCCGTTTATCTCAACCGTCTCAAGTAACTCAAGCAGCGTCGGACCTTCATACCATGGCATATTCTCCGAACGGTCAACAACATTGTCGCCCAGCTTGGCGCTTATAGGAAGGAAATAGGGGTGAGGAACCTCAAGCTTGACAGCCAGCGCCTTAAGGTCGGCCCTGAGTTTGCTGAAGACTTCATTGCTGTAGTCTGTGAGGTCCATCTTGTTGATACAGAAAACAATATACCTTATGTCGAGCAGGTGCGCAATATAGGTATGCCTTATCGTCTGCTCAACCACACCGTTTCGGGCATCAACGAGTATCAGTGCCATATCGGCGGTTGATGCACCTGTTACCATATTGCGTGTATACTGTATATGGCCGGGGGTATCGGCAATGATAAATTTGCGGCGCGGTGTTGCAAAGTAACGGTAAGCCACGTCGATGGTTATCCCCTGCTCGCGCTCGGCTTTCAGTCCGTCGGTCAGCAGTGACAGATCGACCTCCTCCTTGCCGCGGCGGCGCGACGATTCGGTAATATGATCGAGCTGATCCTCAAATATCGATTTGCTGTCATACAACAGGCGTCCAATAAGCGTGCTCTTGCCGTCGTCGACACTTCCCGCCGTGGTGAACCTCAATAGACTTAAATTCTCTTTCATTGCAGATTGTATGCTGTTGATGTTATCGTATCGCTAAGCTCTCTGATGGATTGATGAACCATCAAAAATATCCTTCCCTCTTGCGTTCCTCCATAGCCGCCTCAGAACGCTTGTCGTCGTAGCGGCCTCCCCTTTCGGTAACCCTGGTGGCGGCTATCTCGGCAATGATGTCTTCGAGATTGTCGGCCTTTGAAAGGGTTACGCCGGTGCATGTTATGTCGCCAATGGTGCGGCAGCGAACATCGGTCTCAATCACCTCCTCACCGGGTTTCAGCATCATAAAAGGTGCCCAGGCAAGGAAAACGCCATCGCGTTTGAATATTTTGCGGCGGTGAGTGTAGTAAAGCGATGGCAGTTCAACCTTGTCGGTGAGTATATACTGCCAAACGTCAAGCTCTGTCCAGTTGCTTATGGGGAATACCCTGAAATGCTCTCCCGGGTGCTTCCGTCCGTTGAAGATGTTCCACAGCTCGGGCCGCTGGTTCTTGGGGTCCCACTGTCCAAACTCATCGCGGTGTGAGAAAAATCGTTCCTTGGCACGTGCCTTTTCCTCATCACGACGTCCCCCGCCAATGGCGACATCTATTTTCAGCTGCTCAAGTTTATCGAGAAGACTGATACTCTGTGCCTTGTTGCGGCTGGCATTGTACCCTTTCTCCTCTGTTACCCTTCCGTTGTCGATCGACTCCTGAACCGATGCAACAATGAGTTCAACCCCCAATTCCTTCACAAGGTTATCGCGGAACACAAGGGTCTCCTCAAAGTTGTGACCGGTGTCGACGTGCAACAGCCTGAAGGGTATCTTCATAGGCCAGAATGCCTTCTTTGCAAGGTGAACAAGAACTATCGAGTCCTTGCCGCCCGAAAAGAGTATAACAGGATTTTCAAACTGAGCCGCCACTTCGCGCATTACATAAATGGCCTCATTTTCCAGGTCCCTGAGATGCCTGCTGTTAATATCAAGTGTCATTGCAATGTAATTTTCTATTTAGCGTGCAGTCCGCACTCCTTACCCGACTGATCTTCCCACCACCAGCGACCGGCACGGAAATCCTCACCCGGTTTGATTGCCCTGGTACAGGGTTCACATCCGATACTTACAAAACCTTTATAGTGAAGTTCATTGTGAGGAACATGATTCTTCTTAAGGTAATCCTCAACCTGCTTCAGCGTCCAGTCAAACAGCGGGTGATATTTGAATATCCGGTTCACCTCGTCATACTCAAGGTGCTCCATCGACGATCTGCCCGCCGACTGCTCAGCCCTGATGCCAGTTATCCACAGCTTCTTCCCCTCAAGAGCCCTTCCGAGTGGTACCACCTTTCGTATATGGCAGCACTCCTTGCGGTTATCGACCGACTGGTAGAAACTGTAAGGCCCCTTCTCGGTAAGCAGCTTCTCAACCTCATCGCGGTCGGGAAACAGCACCTTTATCGGCTTTTTGTAGATCTTAAGGGTGTTTGAATGAACCTTGTATGTCTCCTCGAACATACGTCCAGTGTCAATCGCAACAACCTCAATGTCAATGTCGTTGCGGAAAATAATGTCGGTTATAACCTGGTCCTCCACACCAAAACTGGTGGTGAACACAACGCCACCCGGGAAGTGATCGGCCAGACTTCGCAGGTGGGCTGCAATATCGCTGCCTGTAATCTCAGTCTTCAGGTTGTTTAATTCCATCTTCAGCATAATACTATCCTCCTGAATGATTGTGGTTTTCCGGCAGGGCAAAGGAACTGATTTTTCTCCAATCGGGGGGCAGTAATAAAAGGGATTGGGGATGGGTATAAATGCGTAGTGCGGCTCCGCCGCGCATGGGGCATGGGGAAAGGTAATCGGTAATCGGTTAGGGGACTGCGGCCCGAGCAATGCGCAGTGCACGGGTTATGGGGAGTGCAGTAATTATGGGGATTTGCAGGGAAATTTCAGGGAAGATGATATCTTTACAAACGGACCAAATTTATAAACCAATCTTAAAACCCCATACCTGTTATGTTACGAATGAATTCATTATCTGTCAGTTCAGCGCGTGCAGCGGTTATTATTATTGCTTTCATGCTGATCTTCCCGGTGGTTGTAACCGGACAGGTCGCAGGCCTCAAAAAAGTTGAATACAACAAGGAGTACCTTGTGCAGAATGTAGTTGTAGGAACCATTGCCCCGGCAAGGCTCGGCTCAACACCTTACCGCCTGGGTGCTGACGGAACTGTTTCAATACTGCCGGCCACCGGAAGTGTCACCTTCAACTACCGCACGGGCGATACAGCGGTAAAACTGGCAGGCGACCATGTTGAACCTGCAGTTACCCTATACTATTCTGACGACCGCGGTGGTTCGGAAAGCAGGGCCTTCAACATCCTCTCGTGTGTCGGCAACGAAGTGAAGGTGCTGACGGGCGAAGCAAAGGGCGCAACGGGAGTGGTTATAGGCAAGCACGGCGGGTCGGAACATGTAATGGTCGATTTTAAGAACCCGGAAGTGCTTAAAACCATGTTGCCGGGCGATAAAATGGCCGTATACGCGTATGGAGTGGGCATGGAACTGACAAACGTAAAGGATGTAAAGACCATGAACATGAGTCCGCAGCTGATAGAAGCCTTTACCAGGGCAGGAATGGGTATTACCCCTGCAGGCAAGCTGCGGGTGCCTGTTGCGCTGACCGTGCCGGCTAAAATCATGGGATCGGGCCTTGGTTCCGACCATGTCTATTCAGGCGATTATGACATTCAGTTGTTTGATGAAAAGGTCAACAGGGAATACGGACTTGACAAACTGAGGTTCGGAGACATAGTTGCCATAATCGATGCTGACAATTCATACGGAAGGATTTATAAAACCGGAGCCATTACAATAGGGGTGATAACCCATAGTGGCAGCGTGATTGCCGGACACGGGCCGGGTGTAACAACCCTGTTTACATCATCAAACGGAAATATCGAGTTCCATACCGACAGTAAGGCAAACCTGTTGTATCTGCTATTGCAGTAAATGCTTCTCAGGCATCGGTACTGCGACTCTGCAGGTATTATTTATGCCTCTCACGGAGGATGCCCTCAACATCGGCAAGGGTGTGGTTACGGGAATGAAGAAGTACCAGGTAGTGATAGAGCAGGTCGGCTGCCTCGTTAAGGAAGAGGTCGTCGCGGTTATCCATCGATTCGATAATAAGTTCGGCGCTCTCTTCACCGAGCTTCTTGGCAATTATGCGCGGACCGCCGGCAAGGAGTTTTGCCGTGTATGATGAGGCCGGATCGGCACCGCGACGCGATTCAATGATGCTTTCCAGTTCCGCTGTGAATCCGGCTGCAGATTCCGCATCTCCTCCGGCAGATACACCATATGGTAAATTCTTTTCTCCCCAGCAGGTATCGCTGCCGGTATGACATGCCGGACCGGCCGGGGTAACCTTGACCAGCAGGGTGTCATTATCGCAGTCGTCGAGTATCTCTTTGACATACAGAATATTACCCGACTCCTCCCCTTTTGTCCACAATCGTTGCCGGCTGCGGCTGTAAAAGGTCATACGCCCGGTATCGCGCGTAACCTGCAGCGACTCATCATTAACCCATGCCATCATCAGCACCCTGCCGGTTTCAGCATCCTGGATTATTGCAGGTTTCAGTTTTTCAGTATTCGTTTTCATCGTTTTAATTGTTTCCCATTCATTTTCGCCATAATACACCCTTTTTCCTTTATGCCCTTTACGCCTTCTACACCCTTATATGCCCTTCTGCCCCCTAAGTCCCCTAAGTCCCCTACGTCCCTTACGCCCTTTACGCCTTCTACGCCACTATGTCATTATGCCATTACGCCACTATGTCATTATGCCATTACGCCATTACGCCCCCCTCCCTGAACCCTGCACCCTGTACCCTGCACCTCATACCTCATACCCCATACCTCATACCTTATTTCCTTACCCTTACTCCATTATCATTGAGATACTCCTTGAGATCCGGTATCGTCAGCTTCCCGTAATGGAACAGTCCGGCTGCCAGCAGTGCATGCGCCCGGCCCTTTGTCACGGCATCGAGAAAGTGTTCAGGTTTTCCCGCACCCCCTGAAGCAATAACGGGAACCTTTACACTGGAGACAATTTTGGCCAGCGCCTCAACGGCAAACCCTTTCCCCGTACCGTCGTTATCGATCGATGTAAACAACACCTCGCCGGCGCCCCTTTGTACAGCCTGCTCAACCCAATCGAACAGATCAATTCCGGTGGCGACCTTCCCCCCGTTTACAAAAACCTTCCATGAGCCATCGGGCTGTGCCGGCCGGCATCAACGGCCAGTACAATGCACTGGCTACCGAATTTTCCGGCCAGCTCCGAAATCAGATCCGGCCTCCTTACCGCGGTGGGTTGTATCCATTTCCCATTGTAATACCAAATTTTAATAAGTAAGTGCTCATGAGAATATTTAAACAATTTGCCCACAAGATATTTTATATGCTTTTTGTACAAGCAAATAATCATTGTGATGAAACACAGAGTAAAGAAATCGCCAGTTTTATGTTTTCCATTTATTTAACCATATTCATTCTAACTGGCTTATTCATTATAGATATAGTTACTAAAGCTGTATTTCAAGGTAAGGATGCAACGAAATACATATTGATAGGGGTTGCTGTCTTCAGCTACATTGTTAGTCTGGTATATTTCTCGTATAAAAAGAGATACTTAAATGTCATTAATGAAACTTCAAAGACAGTCGCTGATAGAAGGTTAATAATCAGAATGTTTGTGATATTTAACATTGTATTTTTTATTGTATTTATACTTATTAGTGTTTTGTATAGCTTATTGTAGGTCTTATTAATTAGAATATGCTAGTCTTTATACTTGGATTTCTTGCAGCTCTTACAATACTTTTTGCAGTTGCTGTTAACAAAGTAGGCTTTGCTGATTCTACTTGGGCATTTTATAATTAAAGAACCTGTTTTGATGAAATATTAAACAACATGTTATGAGCAAGAAGACTATATTACTGATAGTATTGCTACTTCTTTCAGGCACAATCTGCACATTAAGTCAGACAAAATACAATAAGCTTAGCAGACCGGTTTTGGATTCACTGATTCTTTCTTACTGGACAGAGAGTCAGATAGATTATGACAGAATGAAGGAACGCTACGTGGATGTTGTCATAAACAAAGACCCTTCAGGAAGCATCAAGGTTGAAATGCAGAGTCCTTTTGGCAGTATTAGTCTTAATCCCAGGTTCCCGGTTATCAGCTATTTCATTTTAGAAGGTATTCCTGTAATTGTCAGGACTAGCGCTTTTGATAATGTTTTAGCACAATATGATCCATACATTCATAATCCGGAAATTTCAGCGCGCAATAGCTTTTATAGCGAGGAGTTTCTATTATTTCTTAAAGAGACGATGCCAAACAGGTACAGAGACTATTTTATAACAAAAGGTCTGATTCCTGTGATCAGCGAAAAGGGAGATACTTTGTCATACTATTCGATTGCCGCATTTGGAAAGAGTCTCTACTGGGAGGTTACCTTCTCCGTTGGCGGAGACATTATTGATATAGTGAAAAACTACAAATAGTCAGTATAATCATCTGAAAGCATACGCAGGGTAACCTGACCACATTGCATTGGAAGTATCTGCAGATGCCATTACCCATCATCCATCGCAAATCGAATGATTGGTAATTCGTGACTTATGGAAGAAACCCGATGAGAATCGTCAGGCTGAAATCGGCCATCAGATATCAGATATTCCGGCGCCCTCCCGACCTCCGGTACGGGACTCCGCTGCGCTCCACATGCCAAAGGGGACTGGATTGCTAACGCGATCCTTTTTGGGTGTTCATTACAATAAAACATCAGACCAATTCGCCAAATGGCGAATATTGTTTCGTTTTTTGCTTATAGTCAATCAAACAAGTTTGTTGACTCTGCAAAAAACGAACCGGGGGCAATTGCCCCCGGTCTGATGTTTTATTGTGGGTTGTACTGGATTCGAACCAGTGGCCCCTACCCTGTCAAGGTAATGCTCTAAACCAACTGAGCTAACAACCCGTAGCTGCGGCAAAAATAAATATTTTTATCAATATCGGCCACCTGACATACCTATTTGTTAATTTCGTGGTGCATAAAGAAATACTCACTAAACAACATACATTATGAAATCACACGAAATTGACTACAAGATATTCGGCGATGATATACAGTTCGTTGAGATAGAACTCGATCCCTCCGAAACAGTTATCGCCGAAGCCGGAACAATGGTCTGTATGGAACAGGGCATCTCATTCGAGGTGAAAATGGGCGACGGCCTCTGTTTTCGGCGGCGAAGGTCTCTTCCTCGCAACAATGAAGGGCACCGGCAGGGTGTGAAGGCCCTGGCCCCGATGGGCAGAAATTCCGGTAAAGAGGGAGGTGCCCTCCTCGGAGGATTGTTTGAAAGGTAATTAAATCAGGTAAAGTCAAAACCACTTAAAAAAACCGGTGCTTCATACCAGGCATCCTTCTCGCTGTCGCTCATCCCTGTAAATCTGGTATATACCAGTCCGGGCTTCGCATTAAGCATCCTGTCAAGAGTTCCAAGGTCAACCTCACAGCGCAGCGTCTCATACAACGGCCCCCTGTCATCGGCCCAGGTCAGCGCCGTGTTGCATCCCGAAAGCGCGCAAACAGATTCAAGCAGGGGATTCAGCGCATCTGCCCTTCCGGGAATATGAAATAACCATCCCAGCGATACAAACCTGAAAAGACGGGGATGAAAAAGCCTCCGGAACCAGGGTGCGAAGGGCAGTATTTTCATCATTATCCAGCCCCATACGCCAGGCACATTCTTAATTACAAATTCGGTGGGAATGGCATTTACCCCTGCAACAATGCGACCGTTTTCACGCAGCAAATACCATGTACCGCGGGCGAAGGCCGTGTCGTCAAAGTAAAATGAATACCGCCTGTAGAAATCACGCACAAGCTTCCTTATCACCGGCCTGTCATCGGTCGTTGCCGGAGACACTGAGCCAGAGGCAACAGGCCTGAACCGGCTGAAGGCCACTGTTAGAAACGACCTGATATACTCGTAACCCGCCTCCTGGATGATGTTTTTGGTTCGCTCGTTTCGCGCCTCCACAAAGGCATATAAAAGGTGCCTGTCGCTTTTCTCAACTCCCTCAAATCCAAGCATATGTGGCTTGCTGAACATATTCAGGGCCTGTTGCCTGAAACTCTCTCCCTCTGAGCCCTGGCGAGCCTTTTGCCTCCCCTTCCGCCTGGGGTTTTCAGTCTGGTATAACTGCCTGAACGACAAAAACCTCAGAAAAGTTGCAGGTACCGCTGTACCCGTAAGCCTGCACTCCCGTGCGCAGGCACCAATCACCCCGGCAAGCGAAAGGTTCCTCCAAAGCGAAATGAACCTCATCCTGTTGCCGTAACCCTTCAGTATGGCCGGTATGTCACGAATGGTGTATTGCATACCGCCCTCACCGCCCATTACGGCAGATGAAAGCAGTCGGGTTATATCATCACCGGCCCTTCCTGAAGTCTTAACCTCCAGGCCCTTATATCCAAAAACCCTCCTCTCCTCCAACGGCATTATCTATTTTGTGTCGAGGGAACCAAAAACCTTCCTCAAAAGTGGCGTTATGCGCGCAGAAACATCCTTCCGTATCTTCAGTTCCTCCTCTTCAACCTTCATGAAAAGACCGTCAAGCGCCTTGCGGGTAAGGAAATCATCGAGGTTGGTGTTTACCGTGTTAAACCCGGCAAGCCTGCCTGCCACGCTTCCTGCAAAGCTGTTCCACCTGCCGGTCAGGGCTTCCCACGACTCGCTGGTTGATATTCCGGCAACAATCTTCTTGCGTGTCGATGCTTCTATCTTCGGCTTGTAAAGAGAATATAGCTGGTTATAGGTTGTGCGGTGCAGGTATTCAGTGGCCGCGTTGTCAGCACCCCTGAGAATGCCAAAAGCATCGGACACAGTCATGCCGGTAACGGCTGTAACGAATACCGGCGCCACCTCCTTTGCCGCATCCTCGGCGGCCCTGTTTATTCGGATTACCACATCCTCTATTAGCTTGTCGCCGCCCGGTATCTTCGAAATATTGTCAACTATCACCTTTGCCTCGTCGGGAAGAAGTATTCTTACAGCCATGTCGCTGTAATAGCCGTCGGTGACTGATAGCCTGCCTGCCGAATTCTTCGCACCGGTTATTAATGCCTCCTTAAGACCGCCAACCACGTCCTGTTCGGTAAGCGGCGCCACCGCCGCCGATTCCAGGACCTTCATTACCTCAGCGCAGCCAGCGATAAGAATCATTGCAGTAATCAGAATAATAACTGTTTTCTTCATCTCTAATCCTATTTATTGAGTTTCTCATTTTCTGTTTCCATAATCGCCCCGGCAATAATTATGTCAAACGGGGTTGTTATCTTGATATTTTCCCTGTTGCCTTCAACAACACTCACCGGTATGCCTGCCTGCTCGGCAACCGTGGCATCGTCGGTAAACAACTGATTGAATTTCACTTCATAGGCCTTCCTTATCAGGTCAAGACGGAATACCTGCGGCGTCTGTACCAACCTTATCGATTCGCGGTTTACCGTCATCGTGCCCCTTACCGTTACCATCCTCACCGATTCGGGCGGAGCCACAACCGGAATTGCAGCACCGCTCTTTGCCGCCTCTTCAAAACACCGCCTTACAGTACCGGCCGAAACCAGCGGTCTCACCCCGTCGTGAATGGCTACCAGGCAGTCGCCCGTAATACTCTCCAGTCCGCGCTTCACGGAATAAAACCGTTCTTCGCCCCCATCGACAACAATATGCGGAACAGCAAACCGGTGTTCGCTGCATAACCCCTCCCACATGGTCCTGAACTCACCCGGCAGCACAACTGTTATGCCGCAACCGCCACACAGCAGGTGCATCCGCTCAATGGTATGCATCAGCAACGGCCGGCCGGCCAGCAGCAGAAACTGCTTCGGCACCGCCGAACCCATGCGACGGCCGGTTCCGCCGGCCACTATCAGAACATGCCTCTCCACGGGCAACTGTTATTACTCTTTAGTATAAAGGAACCGCTTTATGCTCCGCTTGGGTGTCTTGGCAAACTCTTCGGGATGGATCCTTACCCTGCTGACGGCCATAAACTCGGGAAGCCGCTCGTTTACATGTTTCCTTGCAGTTTCAAATATCTCTGTCATCTGCTCATCGGTTATTCCATCCTTATCCTTCGTTTCAAAATCGGGACAGATAAGAGCCACAAGCTTGTTGTCTTCCGAAATTACCAGCGATTCGAGTATCAGGTACTGGTTATTGAAAACCGATTCAATCTCCTCGGGGTAGATATTCTTGCCCGAGGGGCCCAGTATCATACTCTTGCTGCGCCCCTTAATGTAAATATTGCCTTTGGCATCGATAAACCCGAGGTCGCCGGTATGCATCCAGCCTGCATCGTCAATCATTTCACGTGTTGCCTTCTCGTTCTTGTAATACCCGAGCATTACATTTTCGCCCCGAAGTATTATTTCTCCTATTCCGGTCTTCGGGTCGGGATTGTCGATTTTCACATCGAGGGTGTCGACAGCCCTGCCCGATGCGCCCAGCTCGGTGGTATCCCACGATGCATAGCTTATCAGCGGCCCGCATTCGGTCATGCCGTAACCTATCGTAAACTTAAAGCCGATCTTTTTGAAAAACCTCTCAGCATCGGCATTCAGGGCCGCCCCTCCGATAACCACCTCCTTGAACCTGCCGCCGAAGCTCTGGTTGAGTGTTTCGCGTATCTTCTTATGCAACAGCTTGTTGAGTCCGGGTATGGCCAGCAGCACCTTCATGTGCGGTTTTGTTATAACCGGCAACAGCTTCTTCTTGTATATCTTTTCAATTACGAGCGGAACCGAGAGTATCAGCCTGGGACGGATCTCTCCGAACGCGGCAAGAATCACCTGCGGCGACGGGGTTTTGGTGAGTATGGTGATATGACACCCGAAGGTGAAGGGGAAGAGAAATTCAAACGCGCAGCCATAGGTGTGTGCCAGCGGCAGGAACGACACCACCGGGTCGCCCGGTTCGAGCGGCATGTGCTTCTGCGCAAAGCGGACGTTGGCCGCCAGGCTGTTGTGCGGAATCATCACCCCTTTCGAGAAACCCGTGGTTCCCGATGTATAGCTTATGACCGCCAGCTTGTCGTTGGTTATGTCTGAGAACCTGATATGCTCACGGAGCAGCTCGGGGTAACGGGTGGCATAGGTTCCGCCAACCGATTCGAAGGCCTTTTTTACCCCCTCGTTGCGGCATGTTATCATTCCGAAGCTGTCGAGCGAGAATACGCCCAGTATCCCGGGCATCTTCTGATAGTCGAGAGACTCCCATAACTTGTCGTCGACAAACAAAACCTTCGAGTCGGAATGGTTAATAATGTTGGTGAGGTCCTCGGGCTTGAAGTCAGGCAGAATGGGCACAATTACCGCGCCGTAGGTTACAGTGGCCAGGTATGTGACGCACCAGTTGGCCGAGTTTTTGCCAATAAGAGCCACCTTTTCGCCCTCCTTCAGCCCGTAGGCGTCGAAAGCGATGTGTAACTTCAGTATTTTCTCAGCAATCTCACGGTAGGTGTACCCCTTCTCCCTGTAGTTCGAAAGGGCCTCAATGTCCCAGCTCTTCTTAATGCTCTCCTCAATGTAGCCGATAAGTCTTTCTTTAATCATGGGTCATGGTTTATTGTTTATTGTAAAGTTAGTAATTCCCGAACAACGGTCACCTCCGGTTCGAAAAAACCCATACGCCCGGCGTCCGGTAACCGTCAACCGGGTGGCCGCGCCGCAAAGGGCGAAGCCCGTAACCCGTAACCCGCAACCCGCAACCCCTTATGTCCCCTACGTCCCCTACGTACCTTACGTCCCTTACGCCTTCTACGCCCTTTTTCCCTACGCCATTAATACACATACATCAGCGCCAGGGCAATAATGCTTAGCACGTTCACCACCAGGAAGAAGTAGTTGTAATTTTCCCTGTTCTTGCTGAAGTACCCCAGTTTGCGGGCGAAAATGCCAATGGTGGGGGCAAAAAGTACAATGAGGAAGGCAAAGAACTCAATCTCGAGAAACACCTTGTCGAGACCATCCCTGTAAAATGCAGCCATAAAGACAACCAGCAGCAGCACAAGCAGATAGAGCATATAGCTTGCCTTGAGGAGCAACGTCGACACCGGTCTTCTTTTGTGAAGCCTGTGGGGTTTCAGGTATGCGTAGGCAATGGCAAATATCAGGATTATAAAGACAATCCCCAGTATCTTGCTCATAACATCGGGAAAGTTTGACATGGCGCTATATTTGGTCGAATATAGTAAAAATATCATTACTCAGGTTGCGGGATTCCCATCAGACTGCTGTGACAGGAGGCCTTACATATATCCTGAACAATTGTCATGCTATTCCGTTGATTATCTTTGCTGAGCCTTTTCTATAACAACATTATAACCGATTTCAAATGAAAACACGATTTGCATCGATCCTGGTTCTTTCTCTTCTTTTTTCGCCCCTTGTCGCGCAAACCGGCTCTATTACAGGAGTTGTGACCGGTTCGCCCAATAATGAAAAGATACCGTATGCAACCATAGCTGTTTACCCTGCCGGGTCAGAGGTGCCGGCCCGGGGAGAGGCATCCGACGGTAACGGCAGCTACAGGGTCGACCGCCTGCCATTCGGCAGTTACAGGGTTGTGGTGTCGTTTATCGGATACGAACCTGTTGAGGTGAAGGGTATTGATCTTAGCCGGCAGACTCCTTCGTTTAACATGGGAACAGTAACCATGCGGATTGCCGCGGCCGATATCGGACAGGTTGATGTTGTGGCTCAGGCGCGTACCGTTACAACCGGAATTGACCGTACCACATACAGGGCAACCGACTTTGAGACAGCCCGTGGTGGT
>Ga0194126_10007619_pt1 | contig 15023 bp, 14 predicted proteins | sample TA2KigC150mmetaG_FD_148641 | JGI IMG/M metagenome (GOLD analysis project Ga0194126, IMG submission 148641) | Freshwater microbial communities from Lake Tanganyika, Tanzania - TA2015035 Kigoma Deep Cast 150m | ecosystem: Environmental > Aquatic > Freshwater > Lake | place: Tanzania: Lake... | reverse complement strand
AAAGCCCACCCCTTCACGGAAACCATGACCCGCGAGCTGCTCCCTAGCCACCCGTTCGACGCCGTCCGCGGCGCCCTCCCCGACCAACCTCTCAAACCCGACCCGGCCACGGCCCTGGCCATCGCCGCCGGCCTGGGCGTCCCCCCGTCCTCCTGTCTCTTCCTGGGCGACACCAATGTCGACATGCTGACCGCCGTCGCCGCCGGCATGGTCCCGGTCGGGGCCCTCTGGGGCTTCCGCGCCGAATCGGAGCTCCGGGCCCACGGAGCCGCCGCCGTCATCGCCTCCCCGCTCGAGCTCCTCGCCCTCCTTTAAATGGGGGACATGATACCTATTTCCCTTTTTTGCCGCTCTCCCAGGGGCAGGGGAATGGGGAAATAGGTATCATGTCCCCAAATTGGGGGTGAGGGATAATCCCCCCCTCATTCACCCCTCACGGCGATGGACGCCGGTTTTCGGGGGTATATCATTGGCGCGTACAGAGAGCGAGCCAATGCCCGCGATCTTCATTAAAAGGAAAGTGCGCCGGTGACCAAAGACAACCGTAAGGAAAGGCGGATCGAGGAGGAGAACAGGGTCCACATCGAGCTTCCCGGCGCGGCCTCCCGCAACGAAGCGCACACCATCAACGCCCTGACCCACGACATCTCCCTCGGCGGGGCGCGCATCGTCACCGACGTCTTCTTCGAGCAAGGTTCCTCCCTCAAGATCACGCTCTACCTTTCCCGGTCGAAACAGGTCGCCAAGGTCCGGGCCGAAGTCCGCTGGATCCGGGCCATCGCCGCCGGCCTCTACGAGATGGGCGTCGAGTTCCAGCACGGCATCCCCAGCGGCGTCATGGTCCTCATCAACCACCTCTACGGGAAAGGCCAGACCACGGTCCCGTCCTCCGTCCAGAGCTGACGCGCCTTCCCGATCCTCACATCGCACGCCCCGCCTCCCTCGTCCCGCTTTCCCTGCCCGCGTCCCGCATCTCCCCAAGGACGCCGGCGGCGGTTCCCGCCTCACCCTCCGCGATGAGAGGAAGTGAGGCAATATCCCTCCCCCAATCGCCACGATAGGTGATTGCCACGCCCGGGGCCCTCCGGCAAACTGGTCCCGTTGAACGACAGGAGTGCGAACACGGAACTCGTCGATCGCGCGAGAATGGAAACAAGGAGGGCATCATGCTGAACGCCAACGAAAGCCGCGTCGGGCCGGCCGCCGCCATCGAGAACATCGAGAAACAGATGGAGGCCTTCTTCGCGGCCCAGCAGAGCGAAGTCGAAAAGGGCCTCCTCGAAAAGATCAACCGGGAAAAAGAGGAAGCCCAGAAGAAGATCGACACCGTCCGCCGGGAGTTCGAAAAGGTCCGGGGGATCCTCGAAGAGCACCGTGCGGTCATGACCGAGCTCGAGCTCGCCAGGGAAAGCCTGCGGACCCGGATCCAGGAGCATTTCGTCCGGGCCATGGACCATCATAAGCTGATGGAACAAGCGGCCACCCTGTCCATCGACGAGCTCCAGAGGATCGACGATCTCAGCCGTCAGCTCGCCGAGATCCGGCAGCGCGCGGTCGAGGAAACCTCGACCCTCCGGGAGCTTCTCAAGGGCCATGCCGGCATCGCCTCCGAGCTGCCGGCCTTCTCGGAATCCTCAGAGCCCCCCGTCGACTGGTCCAAGGAGCTCAGCAAGATGAAGAAGGTCCAGGCCCTGCTGACCTCGTCCAACGGCTCCGAGGCCCACGACGCCGCGCCGTTCGAGTCCGCTGAGCCCGCTGCCGCCTCCGCGCCCTCACCCGAGCCCTCACCCGCCTCCGCGACGGAGCCCGCCGAGCCGGCCGCCGAGCCCGTCGAAACGGCCCCCCCGGCCTCCTACGCCGAGCCGGCCGCCGAAGGCCCGCCGGACGGCGCCGAGTTCGCCGAGTCCGACCCCGGCTGGGACGACATCCCGGCCGCCGCCTCCCACGCCGCCCCCCACACCGCCGCCCCCGCCGCGCCCGAAACGATCGAGGACGTCGTCCCCGAACAGGCCCGCACCTCGGACTCGCTCTCGAAGGTCCTGGCCGACTACCGCAAGTCCGAGCCCATCAACAACGGCATCGAGCTCGGCTTCTTCGAAGTGGGCACCACGGCCATGCTCGACGGCGAGTCCTTCGTGACGGCCATCGGTAAGATCTGCGCCGGCGCCCGCGACCTCCACGACCAGCTGACCCGTACCGAGTCGGTCAAGGACCTGTTCCTCCTCAAGCAGGAGATCCTCAACCAGCAAGAGGTCCTGCGCAAGGTCTATTTCCGCGTCGTCCGGTTCTGCGACAAGGAGTCCGGCGTGCTTCCGGCCTACCTGGACGAGATCCTCAACGTCCCGGCGATGAAGGACAGCCTCGAGCGGCTGACCATGGCCAACTGGAGCGACCCCTCGGACTTCGCCCCCTTCGTCCGCGAGATCGCGGCCCTCAGGGCGGCCTTCGCGGCCAAGACCGATCCGCCCGGCGACTACATCCAGTCCGTCCTCGAGCAGATCGGCCTCAACTAGCTCAGATGATCTCCAGGTAATCTTTGTCCGGAAGCTTCGGGAACTTGGCGTGCGGCTCCGTCTGGTACCAGAAGGCCACTGAGGCGATGTCGTCCTGAAGCGGCAGGTACCGCCCCCCCGACCGCCAGCCCAGCGCCTGGATGGTCACCTTGAGGTCCTTCTCGAACCGGATGGGGTCCATGATATGCCAGCGGTACATCCCGAACCGCTGCTGGACCTGGTAGAGCCCGTCGCCGCGGATGACCTGCGGCAGCCCGGCGTAGGGTGTGGTGAACTCCCGGTACTGCCTCGAGCCGTCGGGCGCCTTGGCGTCGAAGTTATAGGAGCCGCAGAAGTAGTCCTCGGTGCCCGTCCCGCAGATGGTCGGGAACTCCTTGTCGCCGTCCATGTAGAACTTGATCTCGCCCTCGCCCCACCAGCCGTTGTTGTTGACGCCCCAGGCCATGTAGGTGCCGACGTAGTGGCCCCAGCCCTTGATGCCGTCGACGATGGTGTAGACGTCCTTGTACTTGAGCGGATTGACCCGCCGGAATTGGGCGTGGAAGTAGGCCGCGTCGTCGGGCACGTCGGTCAGGGTGTAGTTGATCTGGTAGTAGACCGTGAACTGGTTGGTGTTGGGCGCCTCGTGGGGCAGGGGCTTGTCGGCGATGTTCTCGATGGTCATCTTGAAGCTCTTGCGGAAGGGCATCTCCCAGTAGCAGTTGAAGGCGCTGCCCGGGTTGACGCAGACGGGGAGCGACGTGACTTGGGCGTACTGGCCCCACCCGCAGGCGAAGAAGTCGCCCACCGGGCACTCGACCGAAGGCTCGGTCTCGCCGTCCCAATAGATGCGCAGGATGGCGAAGCGCCAGTTGCCGGCCGGCGTCAGCCAGATCTGCTGGATGGCGCCCATGCCCTTGACGTCGGCCATGACGAAGGTCTCCCCCGCCGGGACGCGCACGTAGGGCGAGACCTTCCAGCCCTGGCCGAGGTCGCGGGCCGCCCTCATGGCCGGGCCGTCGGTCGACATGCCGGCCTTGCCCTTCTCACCGGTGAAGTTCTCGGGGCTGATCGACCGGGTCTGGGCCTTCGACAGGCGCGACAGGTTCCCGAGCCCCAGTCCGAGGCCGTTGAACACTTTCTCCTCCTTCGCGTAAAGGAATGACAGGACGACGGCCAGGCCCATCACGACCAGGACCGGCCTGAGCCAGCGTCCGCGCGGGCGGCGCGCGTTTCTCATGATGCCCTCCTTCGGGGTTGACGGAGTGGGATTTCGCCCCTCATTCTAAGACAGGGGCCGAGGCGGGGTCAATGCCAGGATGTTGACAGGAGGGCCCGGGAGAGGGCGGAAGGGCGGCCGGAGGGCGGGCCCGCGGAGCTCAGTTGCGGGGACCGACGCGCGGCAGGAAGGGCAGCCGCTTGGACGACGGCTTGAGGGCGCCGGCTTCGCCGGCCTCCGAGGCCCCGGCGGGCCCGAACCGCCCGGCCGACTGGCGCACGGGGATGTGCAGGATGTTGGCCAGCCGCACCCAGGGGCTGACGTGGTCCTGGGAGTTGAGGTCCTCGCGGATCTTGGTCGTCGAGATGCCCTCGGTCCGCGCGAGATACACGACCTCGCAGTGGGGCTTGAGAAAGTCGAACTTGCCCGTCCAGTCGTCGCCGATGACGAAGACCGCGGCGCCGTGCTTGAGGACGTCGCCGAGCTTCTGCTCCCAGCTGGACTCGGGGATGACCTCGTCCACGTAGCGGATGGACTCGAGGATCTGCTTGCGCTCCTCGTAGGTGTAGTAGGCGCGCTTGCCCTTGCCGGCGTTGAACTCGTCGGTCGACAGGGCGACGATCAGGTAGTCGCCGAGCTCACGGGCGCGGCGCAGGATGTTGATGTGGCCGCGGTGGATGAGGTCGAACGTCCCGTAGGTGATGACCTTGCGCATGGGCCTATGATAGCCGATTCGGCGCGAATTGCAACACGAATTATTCGGCCCTTCTGCCGTTCCCGGGGATATTCTTGAATGCTTTATGCCGAAAGATGTCCCCCTTAGCCCCCCAAACCCCCGGGAACCTGTCCCGACGGTTCCCCCGTCGCCCAAGCGACGGGTCCCCCTCCGCTATGGGGGTCTTCAGGGGGACATCTTTCGCCATCGCTTCGTTCCAATGCCCCGGCCACTGCAGAAGGTCCGTATATGATGTTGACAAGCCGGAATGAGGGAATTATGCTCCCGGTATGATCAAGAAAAGAGCGTTCGTGCTGGCGTTCGTTGTCGTGTTGGCGGCCCTGGCCGCAGGGCAGGTCAAGGCGCCCGCGCCCGCCGCCGCCGCCGCCCCGCCGCCCGGGCTCGACGCCCTGGTCGCCTCGGTCATGAAGACCTTCGAGGTCCCGGGGGTCGGCCTGGCCGTCGTCAAGGACGGCCGGGTCGTCGTCGCCAAGGGCTACGGGGTCCGCAAGATGGGCGGGCCCGCGCCCGTCGACGGCCGGACGCTGTTCGGCATCGCCTCCAACACCAAGGCCTTCACGGCCACGGCCCTGGGCATCCTGGTCGACGAGAAGAAGATCGAGTGGGACGCGCCCGTCACGCGCTACCTGCCCTGGTTCCAGATGTGGGACCCCTACGTGACGCGGGAGATCACGGTCCGCGACCTGCTCGTGCACAGGAGCGGGCTGGGGTTGGGCGCGGGGGACCTGCTGCTTTGGCCGCCGTCCGAGTACTCGCGCCGGGAGATCGTAGAGCGGCTGCGCTGGATCCCGCCGGCCCGGAGCTTCCGCGGGGCCTACGCCTACGACAACATGCTCTACGTCGCGGCCGGGGTTCTCATCGAGGCCGTCAGCGGAATGCGCTGGGAGGACTTCATCGCCGAGCGCATCTTCGCCAGGGTCGGGATGAAGGACAGCCGTCCGCGCCACACGGCGGACGCGGCGGGGCTGAACCTCGCTTTCCCCCACGCCCCGCTCGAGAGCGGAGTGCGCGCCGTCGCGCCGTCGGAGAACGACAACATGAACGCCGCCGGGGGCATCCTGTCGAACGCCGAGGACCTGGCGAAATGGATGCTCGTCCAGCTTGCCGAGGGCAAGCTCGCCGACGGTACGCGCCTTTTCTCCGAGAGGACAGCCCGCGAGCTGACGGCCCTGGTGACCCCGATGCCGATCGCGCCGCCGGCGCCGGAGCTCGCCGCCCAGCGCATGAACTTCCGCGGCTACGCGCTGGGGTTCAACGTCAACGACTACCGGGGGCGAAAGCTGGTCAGCCACACGGGCGGCCTGACCGGCTACGTCTCGCGCCTGGCGCTCGTGCCCGAGCTCGGGCTGGGGGTCGCGGTCCTGACCAACCAGGAGTCGAGTGAGGCCTTCCAGTCGATCGTGTACGCGGTCCTCGACCACTACCTCGGGGCCCCGAAGACGGACTGGGCGGCCGCCTATCTCAAGGTCCGGGAGAGGCGCCGGGCGTCGACGGCCGAGACGCTCGAGAAGGCCGCGGCGCGCCGGGAGGCGGGGGTCAAGCCTTCGCTGCCGCTCGCCGAGTACGCGCGGACCTACGAGGACGCCTGGTACGGGGCGGTCGACGTGGCGCTGGAGGGCGGGAGGCTCGTCATGCGCTTCACGAAGTCGCCGGGCCTCGTCGGCGACCTGGAGCACTGGAGCCGGGAGACGTTCGTCGTCCGATGGCGGGACAGGGAGCTTCGGGCCGACGCCTACGTGACTTTCGTCCTCGACGAGAGCGGGGAGATCGTCGAGGCCCGGATGAAGCCCTTCTCCCCCGACGTCGACTTCAGCTACGACTTCCAGGACCTGCTGCTGAAGCCGCGGGCGTCAGACAGATAGTAGGCGTCCTTAATGTTTTCGATGAGCTCTTTTATGGTCCTCCCCTGGGACATGATCTCGGGATTCTCAACGAGCTTTCCCAGCCAGAATTTAACGCCCTTTTTTAGCTCTGAAATCCAACCGAGCGGCGGGCCATTCATAGGCGCCCGGTCAACCCGCCCGGCTTGACAATGATGATAGATGCTAATAGAATCTAATAGAATCTATTTAAGGACATTCGCATCATGCCCAAGACGATCACCCTGCGCGTTTCAGAAGACCATTACGAGGTCTTCAAGGAGTACGCCCGCATGGAGAACCGGAACATCTCCAACGCCATCGAAACCCTGGCCCTGAAGCAGATCGAGAAGATCCGGTTCGCGGACGAGGACGAGATGGCCGGCATCCTCTCGGACGACAAACTCGTCCGGAGGATCAAGGCGGGGGCCAAACAGGCCAAGGAGAGGAAAGGCCGGTTCGTTGAGTGAGTTCAGGCTCTTCGAGACCGACCAGTTCCTGGACGATCTCGAGAGGATCTCTCCGGCCAGGCGGGAAAAGCTCGCGGCCAGGCTTCGGGATATGGTCTATCCCCAGCTGAGGGCCCAGCCGTATTTCGGGGCCAACGTCAAGAAATTGAGGGGCTTCAAGCCCGAGACCTGGCGGTACCGGATAGGGCCCTACCGTTTTTTCTACGTCGTGGACGACAAGGAAAGGATCGTGAGCATGGTCGCCGCAGATTCGCGGCAGGGGAGCTATTGACCGCCTTCAGCGGGGGAGCTCGGCGAGGATGTCGCGGAGGCGGTCGAGGGTCTTGAAGCTCTGCTTCCAGCGGGCTTCGAGCTTGGCGGGGAAGCCGGGATCGACGGCCGTCATGCGCCGCAGGAGCGCGGCCGCGTAGGCCTTGTCCTCGTCCTCGAGCAGGTCCCACCACGTCAGGTGGATGAAGAGGACGTTGAGGTTGAGGAACTCGTCGGCCGGCTTGAGCTCGAGGGCCCGGTGGAAATGGACCTTGGCCCGGTCGGCGTAGGTCATGAGGGGGAAATTGTAGAGGAGGAAAACCATCCCCATCTCGTAGTGCGTGAAGGCGTCGATGGGATTGGCGTGAATGGCCGAGGCGAAAGCGTCGACGGCCCGGTCGCAGTGAAGGTCGCGGGACTCGTCGCGGCCGGCGTCGTTGTCGACGCGGGCCATCTCGACGTAGAGGCGGGCCTGCTCGACACGGAACTCGGCCCGTCCCGAAGCCCGGACGGCGGCCAGGATGCGGGGCTCGAGGACGGGGAAGCCGCTCTCGACGCTGCGGACGGCGGAGCGAGCCTGGCGGTAGCGGGCGAGGTGATGGAAGCCCAGGAAATCGCGGACGGCCGGGACGAGGAGGACGGCGGCGGCCAGGGCGGCGGCCGCGGGGCGCATGAGGGGCGCGATGCGCGCGGCACGGACCCGTGGATGGGAACCCCGGCCGAATTTGCGTGACCCCCTGGGCCTGCCTGGCAGCCCGCCCGGCATCGCCTCTTCTCCCCTGCTGCCCGGCCCGCCTTCCTCACCTAAGCGAAACGCGTCCCCATTCTCTTCTCCGCGCCGTGCGAGCGCGTTCAGCCCGACGATCCCCAGGGTCACGAAATAGACCGCGTTGGCCGTGATCTGGAGGTTGAAGTCCGAAAGCCCATGAACGAGGATGGCCGTGACCCCGAGCAGGGCCCCGAGGCCGATGCCTTTGGCGAAGTTCGACCGTCGGCGGCGCCAGAGCCCGGCCAGCACGACGGCCAGCCCGATCCCCGCCGCGGCCAGGGCCGCGCCCCCCGGCAGCCCGTTCTCGGCGGCGAATTCCAGGAAATCGTTGTGGGCGAAGGACAGGCGAAGGCGGTCATCGACCTCCTCGTACATCGCGTAGGCGTGGGGGAAGCTCCCTTTGCCCGTCCCGAACAGGGGGTAGTCGCCGATCATCCGGGCCGTCGTCCGGTAGAAGGTGCGGCGGGCATCCTTGGAAATGTCGGACTCGGCGAAACGGGCGATGATGGGGCCGATGCCGAAATAGAGCGCGGCGGCCAGGACGACCGCGAAAACGCCTAGAACGAGGCGTCCAAAGCGGCGGCGGGCGCCGGACTCCTCGTCGGACAGCCCGCGCCAGGCGACCGCAGCGACGCCGGCCAGCAGAACGGTCAGGAGCAGGATCATGATCCCCGATCTCGACTTCGAGAAGACGAGCCCGACGCCGATGAAGACCGAGGCCAGGGCGTAGAGGAAAGTCCACTGGAGGTTCTCCTGCCCGAACCAGAGGATGCGCCGGCGCAGGGACAGGCCCCGCTCCATCTGGAAATAGCGGGCCTTGACGAGCAGGTAGCCGAGGCTCAGCGGGAAGGCCATCTCGAGGAAGCCGGCGAAGTGGTTGCGGTTGACGAAGGTCCCGGTGACCGAGCCGAGGTTGTAGCGCTTGGGGCGGCCGAGGATCATCTCGTGTCCGCTGAAGGTCTCGGCCATGCCGTAGAAAGCCTGGAAGAGGGCCGATCCGAGGATGACCAGGACGAGGATCTCCAGGCGCCGGCGCGTTCGGGCCGTGCGGAAGACGAGGAAAGCGAAAAGGCCGTAGCAGAGGGTCAGGACAAGCTTCGAGAGCGAGGCGGCGGGCGACAGGGAGAGGGGCATCCAGGCGGGGGCGGCGGCGGCGATGCCGTCGACGGCCAGGCTCCGGTGGATGGCAAAGGCCCGGGGCGAGAGGACCTTGACGAGGCCGGCGGGCAGGGGGACGACCTGGAGGAGGGAAACGGCCAGGAAGACGCCGAGGAGGACCTTGAGAGCGAGGGGGAAGCGCAGAGCGGAGCTTGCGCCGGGGCCTTCTCCCTCTTGGTCGCCGTCGTCGAGACCGGGGCTTGGGCTCGAGCCCCATAGGTCACCCGGACGAGTATTTTCGGCAGGGGGATGGCCGTTCCCGCCGTAAGCCGCATTCCGCGCCCGCGCTGCGGCAACGACCGCGCCCGCCACATAGACGAGAAACAGAACGATCGTGGCCGCTTCGAAGACGAATATGGCCCATTCCTCGACCGAGCCGATGGGCAGGGGGACGAAAACGAGGACGGCGACCAGGCCCCAGAAGACGATGGCTTGGGCCGGCATTGGTTTGAGCGATCGCAGGGATTTTATCGCTTAAAGCGGCTTTTGCTGGGGAGAAAAGACGATTAAGGGCTAAAAACAGGCCTTACAAAGAGCCTATCTTGTTTTATATGAGCCGGTTCCCACAGCCAAGGCAGGTTAGTGAAACGGGGACATGTACCTTCGGTACGTGTCCCCGTTCGTACAGGTTAGCGGATGGGCGAAGCCGCCTCTTCCTTGCCGAAGGCGATGTACAGCCCGACGGCGGTCACGGTGATCAAAAGCGCGATGCCCAAGGGCGATTTGAAGAAGCTTTTCTTCGGGGCATCGGCGCCCGTCGTCCCGCCGCCCTTCTGCAGGGCGACCGACAGCTTGGCCGTTTCGCCGGCTTTGAGGTGCAGAATGTAATCGAAGTTGTAGTCGCCCGACGGCGTGTTGATCCCCAGGATGTAGCGGCCCTCCGGCACGCCGGTGATCGCGTACATGCCGTTCTCGTCGGACAGCGAGCTGGAGAACTCTTTTCCTTGGGCTACTTCGCGGATCTTGACGACCGCCTCGGCGACGGGCTTGGCCATGTCCTTGTCATAGACGAAGCCCACAAGCGACCCGCCCTGGGGCGCGGCCGGGGCTTGGGCCAAGCCCGCGCCCGGCGTCACCATAAGGACGAAGGCCGTCAGAACGCCGAAAACCAATACCTTTGACCGGAAGATGTTTTTTTCGAACATGTCTGCCTCCCCTTGATTCAATTTTGAATTATCCTAATACAATAAAAAACCGATGTCAAGCTCTTTTTTAGACTCATTTTCGACAGTTGTGAGGCACTTCTGGAAACTCGGCTCAACCGAATCAACAACATAAAAGGTTACAACAGCCAAGGCACTATCTGATAGGAGAGGCTTCCTTTTCGATGAGGACGATGGCGAAGAGGACGGCCTCGGCGACAACGATCAGCGTCAGAAGGCCCATCGGGGACTTGAAAAATCCTTTGGGCTTGTCATCCCCGGCGGCCCCGCCCGTCTGCTGCAGGGGCGAGAAGCCCTTGGGGTTCAAGGCCACCGACAGCCGGGCCGTTTCGCTGCCCTTGAGGTACAGGCTGTACTGGAAATTGTAGGCGCCGTTGGGCGTCTGGACGCCCATGAGGTAGCGGCCCTCCTCGATGGCCGTGATGCTGTACATCCCGAGAGGGGTCGTCGGCTCGCTCGAGTATTCGTGCTGAGTGACCACGTTGCGGAGCTTGACGACGACATTGCGGACCGGGGTTCGCTCGTCCACATCATAGACATAGCCCATGAGGGCCCCGTCGGCGGGCGCCGCGGCCTGGGCGAAATGCGCGACCGGGATGGTCATGACGGCCACGGATGCCGCCAGAAAACATGCTAACAACCGGGAAGAGACAGGGGTTTTAATCTTCATTCCGGGCTTCCCCTCTTCATGATTGATATAAATATAATGATATCAACGCGTTCTGTCAAGGAAAAAATTATCTGGTCGGGGAGACGTCCTCTTCGCCCTTCGTTAGCTGATAGACGCCAAATCCGGCGCCGCCCGCGAGGGCGATGATGGTCAGGATCCCGGCCGGGGTCTTGAAGAAGCCCTTTTTCGCTCCTCCTCCCCCGGTGCCCTCGAGCATCCCGCCGGGGAGCATCTCGAGGGCCAGCTTGGCCGTGGTCCCGGCCTTGATGTAGATGCCGTAATTCAGGTTGAAATCGCCGACGCTGGCCGAGACGCCGACCGTGTACCAGCCTTCCTCGATGCCCATGATGCGGAAGTTCCCCTTGGCGTCGGTCGGCAGGCTGACGTACTCCTTCTGATTGTTGAGGTTGCGGATCTTGACGACGGCTCCGGCGACACGGGCCTTCATTCCTTCGGTGTTGACGGTCCCCAAGAGCATTCCCGCCCTGGTGAGAGCCGTCGTCTGGCCGAAATCGGACAAGGGGGTCACCATGAGGACGAACGCCGCGGTCAAGCCGACGGCCAAGGACCTAGACCTTAAAACTCGGCTTGCGATCATTTCGGGGACTCCTTGAGGGCATTATAATACATGCGACAAACCCTTTGTCAACTGTTTTGTCGCCGCTCACCTGTTGATCTTGAAAACGAAGGGCTCTTTGGGCCGGGAGAAGAGCCGCCGCGTCCAGGTCTTGCGCTGCAGGGGGTTCTGGGGCTCGCCCCAGTCGGGAAGGACCTTATTCTCTAGGATGGCCCGCGGCACCTCCGTGACCATGGCCCGGGCCTTGGGCTCGCCGACGATCCTGGCCGCCGCCGCCACCCCCCGGCTCAGGACAGGCGCCCGGCCCACAGGGCGGTGGGCGTCGCTGGCGATGATGTGGACCAGGTTGTGGAGCAGGAACAGGCCGGCCGTCTGGCGCGTCTCCCGTCCGAACTCGCCCGTCAGGCTGCCGGCGGTCACCTGGGCCGCGCAGCCCATGGTCACGAACTCGCAGAGGATCTCGGGCCGCTCGGCGAAGCCCCGGTTGCGCTCGGGGTGGCTGATGATGGGCACGAAGCCCTTGCCGAGCAGGGCCGCCAGGACGTTGCGGGCCCCGGCCGGCACGCCCTCGGCCGGGAACTCGAGAAAGACGTAGCTCGTCTCGTCGATCGTGAACCGGTACTTCTCGACGGCCTGGACGACCTCGGGGTGGACGAAGACCTCGGCGCCCCGGTGGAACTCGAGCCCGGTCAGGGCCATCTCCCGCTTGAACTCGACCATCCGCTCGCGCAGGACGCCCAGGTCGTCGCCGTGGCGGTTCATCCGGAAGATGTGGGGCGTGAGGCAGATGGCCGTGATGCCGTCGCTGGACGCGGTCCGGCACATCTGCAGGGACTGAAGCCGGTCGTCCGGCCCGTCGTCCCAGTCCCACAGCAGGTGCGTGTGAAGGTCGATCATCTTTAGAATGGGGTCAGCACGTTCAACACTTCAGCCCTCTGGGGGTGAAGTTTGAAGGTCTGACCCCTTCTTCGGTCTTCTGCGGGCCCGCTCATCTCTGCCCGTAGTGATAATAATAGTCTTTATAATAACCGCCCCCCCTCGGTATATTCACATTGTTGATGATGACCCCGAGCGTTCTCACCTTCAGCAGGTCCAGCCGCTCGCGCACCTTCTTCAGCACCTCGCGCGAGGTCCGGTCGCCCCAGATGACCAGGATGACCCCGTCGATCTTGGCCCCGACGATGAGCGCGTCGCTGATCTCCAGCATGGGCGGCATGTCGAACAGCATGAAGTCGCACTCATCGCGCATCATCCGGATGAACCGGGTCATCTTCTCCGAGCCCAGCAGCTCGGCGGGGTTCGGCGGCAGCGGCCCGGCGTTGATCAGGAACAGGTTCGGGATCTCCGTCGACTTGACGACTTTCCCGACCTCGACCGAATCCGTCAGATACGTCGTCAGCCCGTAGGTGTTTTTGACCTTGAACAGCCGGTGCTGGCGCGGCTTGCGGAGGTCGGCGTCGACGATGAGCACGGTCTTGCCCGACTGAGCCAGGGTGATGGCCAGGTTGGCCACCGACACCGTCTTGCCTTCCCCGGGCAGGGCGCTGGTGACGGCCACGGCCTTGACCGGGTCGTCGGCCGACGACAGCAGAAGCGCCGTCCTTATCGACCGGTAGCTTTCGGCCAGCCGCGAGTTGGGGAAGAAATGTGGGATGAGCTCGATCGACCGGGGCGGCTCGGCCTGCTCGACGGCGGCCACGAACGGCGCCCCCGCCGGCTTCAACGCCGCAGCTTCGGCCGCATCCGAGCCCGCCGAAGCCGCTACCGCCTCGGCCGCCGCCTCGCCCGTCCCGCCTGAAGCTCCCAAGCCCGCTTCCCGGCCCAGCTCGTCAACGGCCTTTTCCAGGTCGAGCAGGTCGCCCCGCTCCATCCTCTTCCGCTCCCGCTCTTTCTCCTCCTTGCGCTCTTCCTTCTCGACGGCCTTTCTCAGGGCCTTGTCCCCTGCCCCGAGCCGCTTCACGTCGCCTTTGAGGGCCTTGGGCTTTTTCGGCCCGCCCCGCCCGTAAAGATACCCCTTGGCCGCGCCCTCCAGGGTGAACTTCGGCACGACCCCGAGCGTCGGCAGGCCCGCATACCGCTCGACGTCCTCGCTCGTCTTGACGCTGTTGTCGAGGAAATCGAACAGGAAGGCCAGCCCGATGCCTCCTGTCAGCCCCAGGATGAGGGCCAGCGCCAGGTTGCGCTTCTTGTTCGGGCTCGACGGCCTCACCGGCTCGCGCGCCCTGTCCACCACTCTCACATTCGAGGTCCGAAGCCCCCTCAATCGAGCCTCGACCCCCGTCTCGCTCTCTCTCCTCAACAGCGAGTTGAGGAGCATCTTCTTGTTCTCGACCTCGACCTTGAGGCTGTTGTAGAACACGGCGCTGCTGTTCATCTCGAAGGCCTCGTTCTTCTGTGCGTTGAACGCGGCCTCGAGCGAGCGCTCCTTGTTGAGGGCCGTCTGGTACTCGGAAAAGGCGCCCTTGACCAGGTTCTGGACCTCGTCGGCGAGCGACCGCCGGGCGGTCTCCAGCTCGACCTGCAGGCGCTGCAGCTCGGGATAACCGGGCTGGAAGCGCTCCTCCATCTTCTGGACCTCTCGCTTGAGCCTCACGTAGTCCTCGCGCAGCCTCTGGATGAGGGGGTTGGTGATGGCTTCGGGCACGTAGTCGGAGGTCACGCTGCGCAGGTTGTTCCAGACGGCCTCCTTGCGCGAACGCTCGATCTGGGCCTCGGTCAGGGCCTTGTTGAAATGGCTCAGGCGGTCGATGACCGTCGTCTCGGTGTCGCTCAGGGCGATGATGTTGGCCTCGGCCCCGAAGCTCTGGAGCTGGCGCTCTTTTTGCTCGATCTCGGCCTGCAGGCCGTCGATCTGCTCCGACAGGAAGGTCGTGGCCTGCTCCGTGGCCGCGTACTTCATGTTGATGTTGAGGTCGATGAAGGCATTGGTCAGCTCGTTGACGCACGCGGCGGCGAGCCGCGGGTCGCGGGCCCGGAACGAGACCTCGACCAGCCGCGTCAGGCGGACGGGCTTGACGTCGAGCCGTCCCAGGAAGCTGTTTATCAGCCCTTCACGAAAAACATGATTGTTCGGGTCCACGGGGCCCTTACGCTTTTCAGGACTGCCGATGAACTCCTCGTTGGCGTAGAGCTTGAGCCTCTCGACGACCATGTCGGCCAGCCCCCGGCCGCTGAGGAGCCGGTACTGCGTCTGGTAGAAATCGTCGCGCATCGACTCGATCTGGAACACCTGCTCGAACGACAGGATGTTGGGCTCCTTCTCGATGAGGACCGTGGACTTGGCCGTGTAGACGGGCTTCTGGATGAAGGTCCAGAAGGCCCCCAATACGAAAACGGCCAGGGCGACGGCAAACACGGTCCCCTTGCGCCGCCAAAGCCTCTCCCAGAGGTCCCTGAGGTTGATCTCCGGCTGCTCGGCGAACTCGTAATCGGCTAGCTGTATCTCATTGCTGTTTTTCATCTACGCCTCACCAGAAACTCTCCGGCACGAACACCACATCCCCCTCCTGCAGCACCACGTCCTTCCGCCTGCCGCTTATGACATCTCTCAGGTTGACCCGTATCTTCTGCTCTTTTCCCGCCTTATCTTTGCGCGTGATGAGAATGCGGTTCTGCCTGGCCCCCTCGGCCAGCCCGCCGGCGTCGGCGATGGCCTGGAGCA
>Ga0194126_10007618_pt1 | contig 15023 bp, 9 predicted proteins | sample TA2KigC150mmetaG_FD_148641 | JGI IMG/M metagenome (GOLD analysis project Ga0194126, IMG submission 148641) | Freshwater microbial communities from Lake Tanganyika, Tanzania - TA2015035 Kigoma Deep Cast 150m | ecosystem: Environmental > Aquatic > Freshwater > Lake | place: Tanzania: Lake... | reverse complement strand
CCCTCTTTTTCAAGCTGTCCTTTTCTCTCATCTATTATTTCAAGAAACCGCTCGCGGTGCTCATTAATGCCGATCCCGACTTTTTCTCGCCTGATTACGTGAACAATCACCAACTCTTCCAAGCCCAGTTTCTTTAAATCGTCAACCGCATCTAAGAGCTCCATCGAAGGACCTGACAGATCAATTGCTACCAGCACTTTTTTGAACAATGATTAGTACCCCCCATTTATATTCGACAGATTTAGTCCCTAATTAGCAAGGTTTTCCGTTGTTAACTGTTGACTTTACCGGAATATCCCAGCCACTGCCTTTAGCCGGATTCTTCCAGATCTTTGCGCCCGGCCTGCAGCGTTTCGTATACCTGGGTCGCAACGATCTTAATTACAGTAAAGATCGGTACTGCCAAGATAATGCCGAGCAGACCGCCAAGACGGCCGGCCAGCAAAACAACCAGGATGACTGCAAGCGGGCTGATCGTCATTTTACGACCCAGAACAAGGGGCCTGACCACCATAGCATCAAGCTGTTGGACGATGACAATAACAATAATTACTTTAAGAACCATCAACGGAGAATCGATAGCGCCGACAAGTACAGCAGGCACTGCTCCGATAAAGGGGCCAATTATCGGCACAATATTAGTGATTAAAACAAATACAGCCAAAACCAAGGCAAACTCGATGCCAATAATCACAAACCCGATATAAGCCAATATGCCAATCAGGATACTTACCAGACCAACTCCCTGCACGTAAGAAGCCAGCTGACTGTTTAAATCCGCCAGCGAACGGTTGGTTCTCTCTGCATGTAACCGGGGGGTAAGCTTGCTTACCACTCCGGCTACCTTGCCGCTTCCGCTTTCCGCAAGCATGTAGTAAAGCAAAAAGGGAATAACCAAGATGGTGATAAAAAAACTGGTAACGAAATTAATGACCAGGGTAATACTGTTTAGAGCATAATTTAAAGAATTATTGATCGCATTGGGAATCATTTCAGAAAGTTTATCAATACTGAAACCCTCCAGGTTAAAAAGCTGTCCGAAGAGAGCAGTTTCCTGTAGTGATTTAAAAAGCTCTAAAAGTTGGTCAGCTCTATCCGGCAGCGAAATTAAAAGGACTGTAAACTCCTTTTGCAAACTCGGCCCGATCAGGGCAACCAGCCCGGTAATCAGGGCAATAAAAACCAGATAGGTAATGGCTACAGCAAGCGGTCTGGGCACCTTATGCCTGGAGAGCAGATCAACTAAGGGAATCATAGCATAGTAAAACGCGCCGGCTACCAGAAAAGCATAAAAGAAAACCTCTACGGCGATAATCAGCGGTTTAAAGATAAAGGCAATCTGACTACCCGACTGGATGATTAAAAATAATAAAAGGACGGCCACCCCTGCTTTAAAAAGTTTCGATTCCCACATCAGCGCTCCAGTAACCTCCCAAACACTTTTTTTCGCTTTCTATCTATTCGACGCCGGCCTTTCTTTACCTGCACCTAAGTTTATCTATCATGCAGGAATCCAAACTGGCGTGCAGAATAATTGTCCTGAGCAGATCCGCTAAATGGAGGGGTAGTTAGGGATGAGAAAACAAGCTCTGTTGATTTCCATGTTGCTGGTGTCTTTGCTAATGGTGTCCGGCTGTTCCGGCGGAGAACCAAAAACTTATACCGACCCCACTGCAACAATCAATATCAAGGCCAACCAGGAGTTTATCATTGCTCTGAAAGCCAATGCAACAACCGGTTTTGCCTGGACAGCCACTTTTAATGAATCGATGCTGCAGCTGGTCAGCCAGAATTACGTGCCTGATGAACATGAAGAAGGGATGGTCGGTGTAGGTGGAATAGATCATCTTCGCTTCAAGGCGCTCTCAACCGGCAGTACCCAAATTGAATTAACTTACAAGCAACCCTGGGCTGAAGACGGGGGCGAATACGACCAGCACCTGACTTTTAAGGTTGAGATAAAGTAAATTTAGACACCACCATCCCCTCCCAGCAAACCCTGATGCAGGCGAGCGATTCTGCCTCACTTCGCAAAGGGGATGGACATTTGGGTCTCTTCATTTTAAGCGGGAACTTTATTTATTATCCCTTCTGGGCGTGCCACGATAAAGTATGAGGCATCGAATTAATCACTATCGCCAAAGGTTTTTTTGATACTTCCTCAGCCCCTTAGTCGATTAGAATGTCCTTTTGAGCCGGGTCACTGGACTTTGCTTCAATGGAGAAATGTCATAAGTCATAAGATGAAAAATTAAGCTGTCATTCAATCCATCCTAATAAAAAGAAGCTTTACCTAAAATCCCTCTCTCTTGGTAGGGGGGTCGGGGTGGAGGTGAAAAGATATTCTGATTTTCATGAAAGTTAGTCGATTGGCAGCTTGATTCACGGCGTTCAGCGTGCAGTTTCGATCGCTTCTAAGTGCTCAAGAGCCGAGAGATAATAGGGGTCACTTTCCGTCACTTCTTCAAAATAGTTCCGTGCACCTATAAAATCACCTAATAGAAACATCGTCCTGCCCATAATAAAAACAAACGCCCTGGCATCACCTATTCTAAGAATCATTTTTTGCTCGAGATCCTTAACTTCCGATAAATATTTTTCTGCTTCGTCGTAATTGCCACTGTTGAGATAAAACTCGGCTAACTGCAGGCGAATCATCCCGGCCTGCATATAACTGTTAACTTCCAGAGGCCGCAAAACAATCACGCGGTCAATCATTTTAAGCCCTTCCTGAGGACTAATAAAGTTTAAGAGCATCTCCCCATAGCGGTAAGCGTAGATTGGGTTATACGGTTCAAGTTCATGAGCTCGCTGGGCAAGATAAACCAGCTGTTGAATTTCAGTCCGATCACCGGAAGTACGGGCCTGTTCATCAAACAGGACATTCAGGTTAAAGTAATTCTCCGCCCGCAGGGGATCGAAACGGATCGCTTCCCCCAGTTCAATTACTGCCTGTTTAAGGTTGCCTTGCTCCAGGTTCATCTGCGACCGCCAAGTGCTGTTAAAGCCTTTAATTAAAGTCAATGTGTAAATCAGCAGCAGGATTCCGCTTACAACAGCAACGATGCCAACCCATTTCCTCTGCTTGCCACCTTTCCCTCTTTGACAAATATCCCTCGTAAACCAATCAACCCGATCAAGGCTTCTCGTTACTCCCAGAAGGACAAAGAGGTAGATGCCGACCGCAGCAAGCGAAAAATTCCAGTCTATGACGCTGTGAGCCCCAAGAGCAGCTACAGGAACAAAAACTGTTGCCCAGTTTTGCCAATAAATTGTTGATCCCTTATTCAGCATACAGTTCCTGATAAAGGCAACGGCCAAGCTGATCCAAATGCCAACAAAGGCCAGAAAACCGAGAATTCCCGCTTCAACCCAAACCTGTAGAAAATGGTTGTGCACCTCGGTGGAGTAGTAGATTTGCTCCTGATAACCCTGGTAAAGGGCTTTAAAACCACCACCTCCAGTACCCAGAAGCGGGTAATCCTTGATAATTTTGATGGCATCGCGAAACATATTCAACCGAGCATTAAAATTTTGATCTCTTCCCACAGAAAAAATGCGATCCAGGTAGCGCTCAGGTAGTACCCTGCTTAATGATGTTTCAAGCCTTTGCTCAGCCGATATACTTTCCTGTCCCCTAGATTCCAAAGCGTCCTGGTTAGAGATACTTAATAATGGAAAGACAAAAAGGATAATGATTGTGATTAAAACTGCCGCCAACATGGCGATGCCCTGCACCAGCCTGGTACGATATTTTTGAGCCAGGTAATATTCTGATAGAGCCCCGAGTATAAAAGCAGCAACAATGGCCAAAACAAGAGGTCCCCAACCGCCGGGCGGGTTTGGTGACCGGAAAAGCGGATCGGCGAAAAAAGCTGCCGGTATCGCCGGTAATGCTGTGGCAGCGATCAGCAGGGCACTGCGCAACCTCATCCCCGGAGCCGAGACAAGGATCATCAAAATAATTAAGAGAGGCAGCAGCAGCCATGCTCCCCGGGAGAAAGTTAAGATAGTGGTCGTTATGATTAAAGCTGCCGGCATCAAATACAGACAACGCTTCCACCAGCTGCCAGCCAGGGTGGCAAGACCGATATTCAAAAAATAAGCAGCCATCAGGTAGGCAGCAGCGGTATTAGAATAACCAAGAGGCGAAGCAATCCGTAACCCCGCATCCTGGTAAGCGCCTAAAATATACCAGTGACCTGCTGCCGCACCAATGCTGGCAATGGTCACCACCAGGGACGCCGCCAGGGTCAGGTGCAGGATGAGGTTAAAACCGGGAAGAATAGTATTACTATCCTCCGCCATTGGTGCGGTCTTTTCACGATAGAACGGCCAAATCTTACTGACGCTAAGTTCAAAAGCTACCAGGTAAACAACAAGGTAGCTGGCAATTTTTAGCAGCTGTTCCAGAGCATCGCGCTTGTGAACAGCCACGAAGAATGATATCAAATAGGCAAGAAGAAGAGCGAGCAGGCAAATATCGAGGGGACTTTTCAGCAGGCTACCTCCACCAGAAGCGAGCCGGTAAAAACCCCACACAATTAGCATCCCAAAGATAACAGCCTGCGCAACCAGCAGTTCACCTGTAAAGAAAAGCCCACGATAAAAAGGCCCAATAAATAGCAATAGGGTTAATGATAGTAACAGCAGAAGCAGTGCGACTCTATTCAAACACTTCGGATAACTTTTGTCTAGCTGCTTTTGTTTATTGCCCACTTTAGCAAATCCTTTCAGTCAAGCAAGATCATTAATCCTTTTATTGATTGCTACCACCTGTAATAGTTACATTTCGCTGCGCTAAAGCGGATTCCTCTTCTAGAAGAAGCACGCGCTTTGGCGCGTGCTTCTCAGGGCGATATTTATAACTGTTTCAGCTGATACAAGCAGACATTACTTGAGCGTCACTGATATATTCTCTACTTTGCCAGTTTTCTGGGTTAGAGTAACGTCTGCACCAGTTACAGCATATACATAATTTGCAGCCACGATCGAATTGCCGGATATTGCAGAATAGATCCGAGATGCTACTTCATTAACTGAATTACCATTAATTACTGGCACAGAAACATCAACATCGATTGCATTTAATGTATCCTTGACATTGACAACCAGATTGCCCGATGCAGTAGCACCATTGGTAACAGTAATCTTAAATACTGCTTTTCTGGCGTCAACATGATAGACAGCACCGGCAACAATGTTGTTCACCTGATCGGCAACTGTTTTATTGTGCTGATATACAGTAAATCCTGTTGAACCGGGTGTTGGTGTTCCTACTACGAACTTCCACAGGTTTACGGTTGCTGCAGGCGCACCTGCAGTTTCTTCTATCCCACTGATATTAACCTTCTTGGTTGCTGAAGAAACTGTCGCTTTTAATAGACCACTGTACGTGGTTATATAGCCGCTATGATCCTTTACACTTCTAATTGCATTAGTAATAATAGAAGCAGTATTTTGTGCTGAATTTTCTGCATATACATAAACCGAAGCTGCTGCAGTAGCTAAAGCGCCGTTAACTGTTATTACATTGTTTAGGGCTGAATTAGTTACCCAAGTTAAAGTAACCTCTATGCCATCAGCCACTGTAATTACATCCGTATACCCTGCATAAACTGCAGAAGCCGGTGCAGGAACTACCTCGCCAGAAGTAAATGCTCCGGATTTGAATGAAACACCAGGCGTAGTTTTACTAGTGCTGATAGTAACTCCATTTGTAGCGATGAAGTTGGCATATACTGCTGCAGAAGCGGCCGGCATATTATAGTAGTTTGGTGATACAGTATTTGCATAAACGAATGTTCCAGCTGTCGCTGTCCAGTTACTAAAAGTATAACCAGTATTTGCTGTGGCAGTGATCGGTACAACCGCCCCAGGCGCAAAAGTTCCACCACCTGTTACCGTTCCCCCAGCAGTCGGGCTGGCAATTACTGACAAAACTTGCAACACACTAGTACTGGCTACTGCAGTTACTGAGCTGGCCTTGGTCGCCATGGTGGCAGCTTTCACATGTACTGTGTTATTAGTTGCTGTCACTAACGTCAAACCGGTAATGGTGACAACCGTGTCGCTGGTCCGCGTAAAAGTTCCGCCTTCCAGCGTAACTTTATTATCGCCGGCAAAGGTAAAGTCCGCAGCTGTAATCGTTCCTGCTTTGAAGGTTCCTCCGGTCAAGGTAATGACTACTGTGTTATTAGTTGATATAGTTGTGAACGGTAATGATGTAACCGTAGGTGGAAGCGGAAATGAGCTTATCAAGCCCACCGCGCGCTTCATGATTAAAACTGCATCATTAATTGTAACAACTCCGTCACCATTGACATCCGCCAGGAGCTTTTGGGCTGCTGTCAGTCCGGGTGTTTTTTTGAGGATTTCTTTCTGGACCAATACAACATCTGCAACGTTTATTGCTCCACTACTGTCCACATCACCCAGTGTCGTAGCTGACACCGACGGGGCGAACAATAATAGAAATAGCAGGACACAAAGCAGTGTGGCAATGATGCTAACCCCCGTTTTTCTACTTAACCTTTTATCAGACATTTGCAAGACCTCCTTTATTAACGAACTTAATACTTTCTAAAACTTACTTCCCAATAGACAACAAACGTGAAACACCTTTTTAATGCTAAAAACATACGGCAATAATTCGGCAACTTAGTGACTTTATTCAATTGTATTCAGTTCACCCCCATATCGCCGCAACTCCCCGAATCTATTCTCATCGAGCTAATATCCTTTATGGTAATACCCACCAGTAACCATTGGTGAAGTGCCTGTAGAAAGACCATGGGCCCCAATTAGCACCATCACCTGAACGCACCCTCCAGTAAAATGGGGTAACGTCATCCGGGAAACCTCCCTGCTGATAAGGCGGGGAGGGTGGGGAAGTGATAGCGGCGTTGTAAACAAATTGAGTGCCACTTCCATTGGCATATAGCACCTGTAAGTTATACGAAGTAGCACCGCTAACCGGTGTCCAGTTAAAGTAGACTGCTGTTCCTGTCGCTACTGCCCCTTCGGCTGGCGAGAGAAGCGCCGGTGCCGGTAAGGATGGAATCGCGGGGTTTTCATTGATGAAATGCCAGTACCCGGACCAGGAACCCCATTTGTTGCCACCAGCTAAGCTTTCACCGGCACGCACCCGCCATTTGTATTGATTCTGGTTAGCTGGAATAAAACCAGTCTCTGTTTTTGATTGAACCGAACCAGCAACAGGAGTAACTGTAGCGGTTTTAAAAACAGATCCGGTTACAAAATCGATAACTTCGAGCTCATAAATAGTTGCTCCATCAACTGTCCGCCAGGTTAAGGGGATATCTGTGCCAATTTGAGTACTAAAAGTTGCCGGCGTTATTTGAACAGGAGCAGCAAAAGGCGAGCCGACGGTAAAGAACCTGGGTGTTGCCCAAACCTCACCCCAGCCATTGACGTTACCAGCCATAACCGTCCAGGTATAATCGCTGCCGTCAAGAGGAAAGTCCTGCTGGAGAGAGGTCGTGCGCCCTTGAACACTTACCGTTCTGTAAACTGTATTACCTTTGCTTATTTTAAGCTGGTAACGGTCGGCGCCGATGACAGGCTTCCACTCAAAGTTTATCCAGTGTCGTCCGATATTTTCGTTAGCCTCCGGGCGCGATAATGCAGGTGCGCCAGGCTTATCACCGTTAATAAAGGTGGCATAATTAGACCAGGCACCCCAGCCATCAGAGCTGGCTGCTCTTACTCTCCAGCGATAGGATGTACCTTCATCTTCAAAACCTCGCTGAATAGAGGAAGTAACGTTACCCAAAGAAGCCTTAGTTAGGAACGAGCCATCCCTTTCATTAGCTATTTCCAGTTCATAGTTAATCGCCCCACTAACGGCCTGCCAACTGAAGCTGACCTGCCTGCCAGGCATTGGAGTTAAAACACTAATTGGCGAAACAAGCACCGGTGCCACAGGTACGCTACCACTGGTTAAGGTGAAGTAAGCGGACCAGCCACCCCAGCCTGTGTTGTTACCGGCCCTAACCCGCCAACGGTACTGGGTACCATCGCGCAGGAAACCGAACTGTTCGGACATGGTAATATTACCGACAGTAACTTCTTTAAATGGTACACTTTCAGTACCTCTTAAAACCTCTAGCTGGTATTTTGTAGCACCGCTGACCGCGTTCCAGCGGAAGAGAACTGATGAGTCTGTAATGGCGCTGTTATTATTTGGTGAGGACAGTGTAGGCACCGGTAAGACGGCTCCATTGGTAAAGGTACGCTGTAAGGACCAGGCACCCCACTGGGTGCTACTGCCGGCTCTGATCCTCCATCGGTACTGGACACCGTCATTGGCGAAAGCATCCTGGGCTGTGCTGGTGGAGTTGCCAAGATCAACAGCTCTGAAGACTTTTCCATCGCTGACTTTGGTAATCTCCAGCTGATAACGGGTTGCCCCTGTGACGGCGCCCCACTGGAAACTGACCACTGAACCATCAATAGAGGCACCTTCAACCGGCGAGATCAATACCGGAGCGTAAAGATGATGGGTTGGGAAACTGTTGATATAACCCTGTATATATTGCATCATCAGATTAACATCAACCACATTGACCATACCGTCACTATTGACATCAGCAGCAGTTAGCTGCACTGAAGTAAGTGGTGGCTGGTAGCCAAGGATATGTCTTTGAACCAGGACGACATCGCGGATATCGACAACACCGTCAAAATTAACGTCACCGAGCATTTGAGACGAAACAGTGGAGACAAGCAAAATTAGCAAAATAAAAACTGAAAGTAAAGCTAACGTTACTTTCGCTCCAACTTTTCTCCTGTGCGTATTATTCATTATAAAAACCTCTCTTTGTTTTTTCTCCCTGCCAATCATTATTTATAGCTTACGCAGATCAAGACAAACTTTATTCTCCCTGGAATCTTCTAATAGCAGGCATCTCTATTTCTTTTGCCATTTATTACCTGACTTATTCATTAAATAGTAAATCACACCCAGAGCAATGATGACAATGATCGGGATAGCGACCAGTATCGGGTTAATATCTGTCTGTTCATTAATATCGTTAGTTTCGCCTTCTTCATCGTCTTCGCCGATCACCACCTCTTCTGCTGGATTTTCTTCTTCGGCCTCCGAGTCATCCTCTTCTGATTCCATTTCCAGACTGAGGTCAGGTTCAGTTTCATCCCCCGTGGCCGCCGAGCCTACTTTAATCTGGCCGGTCACAGAACTGGCAGGGTCGCCGGTTTCGGCAACAACAATCAGATTTTTAAAACCAATCTTTGTTGTGCCTGCTTTCAGCAAATCGAACGTTACCCGGCAGATAACACCACTGTCATTTGTATCGGCGTTGGCGGTAACCCACATGAAGATCAGTTCTCCCGGAGCATAGTCGAGATTTGCCATGTGTAAATTGCTCTCCGCCGAAAGCACCAGGTCACCCGGTTCAATTAATACTGGCTTAACCAGACTTTGATCAAAGGTGAGGATAAACTGCCCACCCTCTGATCCCGCGACCTTTTCTGCAGTAACATTTAGGGTAATTCGATTGCCTGCAACGCCGTCGACTGTGGCCGCTGATATTTTTAAACTTTCAGCTGCTGCAGCACTACCTGCCAGCACCAGGCTGGTCATTAATGCTGCCATTATTACGATTGATAGTACTTTATTTTTTATGATATCCATAGCTCCAAACCACTTAAGGTAACATATTATGGTTGCGGCGACGGCTTTATACCGCCACCGCAACCTGTCGGATTAGTTTACTTTCTTTCTACTTCGACTAAGCGAGTAGCTGTCTTCTTTTAAGAATGACAGCTACCCCGGCAATCAGGATCAGCGAGCCGCCCAAAAGCAGGTAATCTGCCCCGCCGGTCGGTGGAGTAGGCTTTTGGCCTTCAAGCTCTTTAATCCGGTTCTCAGCGGCAACCAGCCTGGTCAGGTAAACGAAATCGCTGTCTACCGCACCGTTCTGGGTCTTGGCCTTGTTAACCAGGAAGCGGGCTTCTTCCACCTTGCTCTTATCGTCCAGCTTCAAATTCTCCACCGACGGTAGGGCAAAAATTGCATCATCGGCAGCTCTGATTGCGTCACACTTGGCGATTACCTCCTCAGCATCTTCAAGCTTTTCCAAGTTGCTGAAATCGCTGTCTACTGCACCGTACTGGGTCTTGGCCCTGCTGACCAGGTAGCGAGCTTCTTCAACTTCTTCTTTGTCGGTACAGATAATCGTGTCTGGTAGAGCATCAATCGCTTCTTCAGCCAGCCGTATAGCATTTTGCTTGTCGGTTTCGCTTGAACCGGTAACTTTACCGGCAGTGGGAGTAGCAACACCCCGGTTCTGGGGATCTACGATAACCTCTCCACTGAAAGACAAAGTTGTTTCTCCGGCTTCTTTAACCTTGAAAACGATTGTGCAGACCACACCGGATGCTTTAGTTGAGCCTGCGGCAGTAACCCAGAGAACACGAAGTTTGTTGTCACCAACATTCAAGTTGTAGTTATCGCTGGTAAAGCTGGGGACAAAGTCTCCGCCTGTTATCGATATCGGTTCAAGTTTTAAAGTTTCTCCCGCCACAGTGGGGCCAAAGGACAGGTCAAACTGCCCGCCTTCTGTTCCCAGAGCGTTGGTGATACTAATTTTCACTGTAACCGTTTCATCGACAAAGCCAGTTTCCTGGCTGGCGCTAAGCTTAACCTCTTGGGCAAAAGCAGCCTGGGCAAAAAACAGGACAAACAGCAAACTAAACACTAAAGCAATCAATAAAATCCTACTATTTCTCATTATCTTTCCTCCCCTTCGTTTTCATTTTTTGCTCCGACATTATATTTAACCTTAATTTGGTTTGTTGCTATCCTCCTTGTATCCCGACTTTTTCGCTAACATCAATGGACGGTTATCTTCCATAAAAAATACTAGTGCTTACCTCTGGTGTGCTGTTTGCGGCGTTTATAAATCATAGTTCCCATCACACATAATGCCAAACCGGCAGAAACAGACAGCAAAGCCCCCCCGGTTGGTGGTGTGGGGGTTGGTTTGGGCTTGGGCGCAGGCTTGGGTGGTTCCGGTTCTGGTTCCGGCTCATCCTCCACCTTTTCCTCGGCATCTTTTAGTTTGTCATAGCGCCAGCAGATATCAAACTCAGTAGCTCCGTATACTTCCATAGCAATATTGGTCAACCTGCGGGCTTCAATAATCAGTGGCCAGTGCTCTTCAGTAATATGCGAAGCTGGAGGAATCAAATCGATCGCCTGCTGGGCTTCCCGAATAGCAAGCATTTTGTAAACCCGCTGTTCAGCTGCATATAGTTTGGCCAAATCAGGAAAATCGGCATCAACTGCACCGAATTCTTCTTTCGCTATTTGGACAAGAACGAACGCTCTTGCTGCTTCATTTATATATGCTTGTTCGTAGGCAACAATTGTATCGGGATCGGGAAGACGTCTGATAGCATCATTAGCTTCCTCAATCGCAGCGGCTTTTTCTGCAGGAGTAAATTCCAAACTTAGCAGCGCTTCATCAATATTCGCGTAGCTGACCTGGGGGCTTACTACTAATAGCGGTAAGCCGATCAGCGATACGACTAACAGAAGCAATCCGCACCTGACTAGATTTTTCATATTACTCTCTCCCTTTTAAATGTTCTTCTGCGCCCACATTCTCTCTATCTTTATCTCTATCTACTTGGACGCCCTCAATGCACTAAAGCTTTACCTACTCTTTCACCTCCACTGCATAAGACATTGTTGCTTAGCAGTTCATCAAAGACTATTCGCTAAAAGAGGTACACTTTAACTAATTTAGCATGTCCCAGCCATAAATTCTATATTCTTGTAAAAGATCCTTCTTTTTCGTGTAAATATTTTTCTATTCTGGTTTATTATTATGGTTATTCTATATCTTTCTTTTTAATAAATCAAGCATTTTTTGTTTAAAAACCGAATATTTCTTCCAATTCACACTTCTATAATTGGTATAAGCTGCCTGATACCAACTTTTTTCCCACGTAACGCTCCTCAGAATACTAGTGCTCCTGTTGAAAGTAGACTACTATCCCACGATATAAGGCCATCGCAGCTCGTTCCTGGGCTGCTGGATCAAGCAGGATTCCCTCTTCAGCAGGATTACTGATAAAGGCCAACTCAACGAGCGCTGCCGGAATCCTAACATTCTTTAAAACGAAAAAGCTGCTTTCTTTTACACCCCTGTTGCGCAGACCAAGAGCCGAGATTAGTTCTCTTTGCAGCTGCAAAGCCAAATGCCTGCTGGCGGCAGCATTAGCCGCACTGGCGTGATAAAAAGATTCTGTACCATTTGATTCACTGTTGCTGTACGCATTAGCATGGATACTGATCATAATGTCAGCCTTTGAACTATTAATTAAATCAACCCGCTGCTGATGTATTACAGTCTGGTCACCACTGCGCGTTACTACAACGGTTGCCCCGGCTTCGTGGAGTAATGTGATTAATTTTTCGGCAATGATCAGGTTGATTACTTTTTCCTTCACCCCGCTCACCCCGATTGCTCCGGGATCTGAACCGCCGTGCCCCGGATCAACAGCAATTTTACGGCCTTCTAGCGCATTTGAGATTATGGTAATGGGGCGGACATAAGCTCCATGCACCCATCCATTTTTCCCGTCTGGTGTAATGACTTTTATCCACTCATCCTGGTTCCCCTCAACCTGCAGCATGGTGCCAAGAAAGAGTCGATCGAGGATCTTGTGATCGGTGCCTGGCCCGCTCCGCAGGCGAAGGACATCAACATTAACGACAACTTTATTTGTATTGGCTGTCGCTCCGCTTTCAGCAGGCACTGTCGGCTGCTGGCTATCTGTTGGTGGAAGGACTGGATCAGCTGGTGGTATTGCACTCATTTGCTCAATTAAATCAGTAATGTAAACATGATAATCAGGGAGTGGCGTCCACTTGGAGCTTAAATCTTCAACGTACTGAACCGTTCCTGCCCAGGGTTGGGCAATAGCGACAAAGTAACGGCCGTGAGGCTCCCCAACTGGCTGAAGACCGATATAGGCAGCCATGTGATTGTAATGGGCCCGTACCCCCTCTTCGGGAGTGGCAAATATTTCGTGATCTTCAGTGCTGTTACCATCGGCTTCAGCGGTCTTAATTCCAGCCCAGTTATTAAAATCGGTCGGAACCCGGTTATCAAAACGGCCAAAGTTAGTCTCAACAGCAGCCTGAGCATAAAGTACTTCCGGCCTTAGCCCCGTAAGCAGGCCGTAATCCCAGTAGAGTAGAGCTATATCGATAAAGCACTGCTCCGCTCCCCGGTTTATCGCCCAAACCTGGGCCTGGTCAACTGTTATTAGCGGCAGCCCAACTAGCGGTGTGTTTGCCGGTGGAAGCTCTTCTTCCGTTGGCGGGCCGGAATTACCTGCTGCTGTTGTTTTCGGGCCCTGTATTAGCTCTCCATTTTCAACTCTAACTGTCACTATTGAAAGTGGCTCAGCTGTTTTTTTCGCTTCCGGAGAGTTAAAATAATCCTGCAAGTCAAAGGGTTTTTTATTGATCAGCGAAGTAGCATAGAAACTGATTACTGCCTGGTAATCATAATACTGCCCGGAAGAATCAAGAAAAGCGTAGATTTGTTTGGTGGAAAAATCTTCGTAGAGGCCGTTTGGGTAACCAAGGATCTTTTGAGCATAGGAATCAAGTAACTCAGTGTATTTGTATTCAAGGAAACGGCCGTTAGAATCCCTGGCAATAAAACCCTTGATGGCCGCCTCCGCCGTGGGAGCAATCAGCAGCAGGCAGTATAACAGGGTTACAAAAACAAGGGGCAGTGTCTTTTTTCTTTCTGACGACACCGTAACACCTCCGAAACAGTTCTCCCTGAAGCTTAGCGTATTACCTCAACATTTTTGCGTTCTGCCTGGCTGGCTTCAATCTCACCCCAGAAGCGGCGGGCATCGTAATTGAAGCCCAAAGCAGTGCCACTGACCCGAACGGTATAATTCTGTGGATCAGTCACAGACAAAGTAACGATAACCAATTTCTTGCCCGGTGTTAAACCTTCCTCGACAATAAAATCGCTGATCGGATCAGGCTCGGGCTCAGGCTCGGGAACCGGAGTTGGTTCAGGAGCAGGTTCAGGCTTAGGAGCTGGAGCCGGTGCCGGAGCCGGTTTTGGAGCAGGAGTGGTTACCGCCTGATTACCGTTCGCCGAATCGGCATAAAGTGGATCGCCCTGTTCGATTAAGGCCGCCAGCATGTCTGGGGTGGTTATCTCTTGCCCGGCGATTGTTACCACAAAATCCCCGCCAAAGACTATTTCACTTGGAATCTGCTCTAAGGTTGATCCGGCTGCATTAACGAAAAGCTTTTCGATTAAACCCTCACCGTTAACTTCAGTAGCTTCATTTAAAGCCAACTCGGAAATGAGAGTATCATTTTCCATAGTTAAACTATTATTTAAAGCTTCTTTTTCTATCGACAGCTCAGTAATTGCAGCGCCTGTCATCAGTTTATATTGGCCGGCTTCCGCTGTTACATTTATCTGGTTAAAAGAACCTGTCAGTTCGGTTATCCCTGGCGCGGAAAGGTACGCCTTTTCAATAATGCTTGCACCGCTTAGGTAGGTTGAGCCATCGAGGTAAAGCTTTTTAATTGTGGCCTCTGAGGGAAAGTCAATCATAGTTCCTGCAGCCTGGCGGTTAATAACCAGTTTGTTGATTTTAGCATTATTGATCTCAACTTTGGCATCAGGGACATTAAAAATAATTGTATCAAAACTGCCGTTTAGTTTAAGCTCTTCGGTAGTCATAATCTCAATGAGCTTAAACCCCTCAAAGCCCGGTGCCGGACTATCAAGCAAGCTGCCGCCTGTTTCAATAACCGCACTTTCAACTGTAGTATCGCCCGAGGCAACGATTCTCACTTTGCCTTCCGGCCTGTTTAGTTTTATTTCTGCGAGAGTACAATCACGGATATAGACAGTGTTCAGGCCGCCGCCCTGGACCAGTACAGATCCTTTAACAACAACATTAGTTAGCTCGACACTGCCGTC
>Ga0194126_10007606_pt1 | contig 15045 bp, 13 predicted proteins | sample TA2KigC150mmetaG_FD_148641 | JGI IMG/M metagenome (GOLD analysis project Ga0194126, IMG submission 148641) | Freshwater microbial communities from Lake Tanganyika, Tanzania - TA2015035 Kigoma Deep Cast 150m | ecosystem: Environmental > Aquatic > Freshwater > Lake | place: Tanzania: Lake... | reverse complement strand
ATAAACCTTCGCCTGCACATGATCCTGGGTTAAAATTTGTATCACATCCGCTGACTTGGCTGCCTGGGCTGCTGGGATAGGATTAAAGCCGTCTTTTTTTGCCTGTTCAAAGTTAGGCGTACCTTCCATCTCTGAAACTACCACGCTGCAACCAGAATCGCGCAGGCACAGCGCCTGTCCGCGGCCTTGGATACCATAACCGATGATAGCGATAGTCTTGCCCTTAAGCAGATTCAAATCCGCATCCTGGTCATAATAGATCTTTACCATTTTTCGTTCCTCCTCAGGCCATAGCAATCTTACCGGTCCGCACTAATTCCTTAATGCCAAACTGGTCCAATGCCTCAAGTAATTGTTTTATCTGCTGCTGCTCTCCGATGACCTCTATAATAGCGCTCTCTGATTTATGCTGAATAATCTTACCCTGGTATTTATCTAACAGGGCCTCTATCCTGGCTTTCTCTTTCGTAGAATAATTAATCTTTACCAATAATAGCTCCCTATTGACATGCTCCTTTTTAGTAAAATCAGTGACGGTGATAACGTCAATAAGTTTATTGAGCTGCTTCTTGATCTGCTCTAAGATCTTCTCTTCGCTCACCTCAACCACGATAGTCATACAGGAGATGGCCTGGTCCATAGTCTCACTTACCGCTAATGATGATATATTATACCCCCTGGCGCTAAAAAGGCTGGCAATACGCGCCAAGACTCCGAATTTATTCTCCACTAATACTGATAGCGTATGTCTTGTCATGCCAATCCTTCTATCATGCGGTTAATAGCCTCGCCTGCCGGAACCATAGGATATACGTTCTCTTCCGGCTCAACCTTGAAATCAATGAATACCGTACCCTCTATAGCTAGCGCCTTTTCAATCGCCGGCCGCACCTCTTCTTTTTTGGTTACCCTGATACCAACAGCTCCGTAGCTCTCTGCTAATTTGACAAAATCAGGCCCGCTAATACAAGTATGCGAATAGCGCTTCTTATAAAACAACTCCTGCCACTGCCTGACCATCCCTAAATATCCGTTATTTAAAATAGCTACCTTTACATTTATCTTATTGCAGACGCAGGTAGCCAGTTCCTGTATATTCATCTGAATGGAGCCGTCTCCGGCAATATCAAAGACTGCTTTCCCGGGACACCCGAGCTTCACGCCCATTGCCGCGGGAAAACCAAACCCCATAGTCCCCAAGCCGCCTGAAGAGATGAAGCTGCGCGGATAGTCGTATTGATACCACTGCGCTGCCCACATCTGGTTTTGGCCGACTTCAGTGGTAATAATCGCCTCTCCCTTTGTCGCCTCATATATCTGCTCCACCACATACTGAGGCTTAACCTTATCTCCTTCTTTATTGTATTTGAGAGGGTATTTTTTCTTTAAGGCCTCGATATGTTTAAGCCATTCGCTAGTGTCAGGAAACTTCTTCATCTGCTCCAGCATCTCACCCACGATGTTTTTAACATCGCCTACAATAGGGATATCGACTCTTATATTCTTACTGATGGATGCGGGGTCAATATCAATATGGATAACCTTGGCGCCCGGGGCAAAGGCATCGATTCGGCCTGTCACCCGGTCATCAAAACGAGCGCCTATAGCAATAATCACATCCGCATCCATAATGGCGTGGTTTGCATAGGCAGTCCCGTGCATCCCCAACATCCCCAGGCCAAGTTTATGCGTAGCCGGAAAACCTCCGATACCCATCAGCGTCCAGGTAACCGGCGCTTGAATCTTCTCCGCTAAAGTCTTTATCTCTGCGGCAGCGCCCGAAGAAATAACTCCTCCGCCGATATAAAGAAGCGGCTTTTTTGCCCCGGCAATAAGCTTTATTGCCTTCTTGATCTGTCCGGGGTGGCCAAAATATGTCGGTTTGTAGCTACGCAACTGAACGGTTTCGGGCCAGATGAATTCTGTTTCTTGTAATTGAATATCTGAAGGGATATCGATAAGCACCGGGCCGGGCCTTCCAGTTGAAGCAATATAAAATGCCTCGCGGATAATGCGCGCCAGATCCTTTACATCTTTGACTAAATAGTTATGCTTAGTAATCGGACGGGTTATGCCGGTAACATCCGCTTCCTGAAAAGCGTCATTGCCGATCAGGTGTGACTTGACCTGGCCGGTAATAGCTACCATCGCTATAGAGTCCATATAGGCGTTTGCAATGCCGGTAGTAAGATTAGTAGCGCCCGGCCCAGAGGTAGCTAGACACACGCCAACTTTACCGGTTGCCCGGGCATAGCCGTCAGCAGCGTGCGCTGCTGCCTGTTCATGGCGGGGAAGGATAAAGCGGATACCGGAATCATAGAGCTTGTCAAAAATAGGCAGGACCTGGCCTCCCGGATATCCAAAAAGCAATTCTACGCCTTCGCGTTTTAAACACTCAATGAGTATTTGCGCGCCGCTTAGTTTCATTTTAATACAGCACCTTTATCTGCAGAGCTAACTAACCTGGAATACCTGGCCAGATAACCCCTCTTGATCTTTTGCGCAACTGGTTTCCAAGAGTTAAATCTTTTAGCTATCTCGGAGGCGGTTAACTTTACCTCTAATTTCCTATTAGGTATATCTATATTGATTATATCACCCTCTTTTAAAACCGCAATCGGTCCTTTGGCTGAGGCCTCAGGAGAGATATGCCCAATACAGGGCCCTTTAGTCCCCCCGGAAAAACGACCGTCTGTAATCAGGGCAACGGATTCGGTCAACCCCATCCCCACTATAGCGGCTGTTGGCGCAAGCATCTCGCGCATACCCGGGCCGCCTGCAGGGCCTTCGTAACGTATTACCAGGCAGTCTCCTTTTTTGACTTTTTTATTCATGATTGCCTGCATTGCCTCTTCTTCGCGGTTGAATACGCGGGCGCGGCCGCTGAACTTCATCATCTTAGGGTTTACCCCCGACTGTTTCACTACCGCACCACTAGGGGCGAGGTTACCGAATAAAACCGCAATCCCGCCTTGCTTATGATAGGCGCGGTTAAACGGACGGATTATCTCTTCGTCAAAAATCTCGGCATTCTTAGCTATATCGAAGGTTTTATCTCCGCTGAGATTTAAAGTATTATTCAATTTAGCCTTCAGCCTCTTTAGCACAGCCGGTATACCTCCGGCATACTCTAGGTCCTCCATAAAATACGGGCCAGCCGGCTCTAGATTAGTGATGTGAGGAGTCTTTTTACCTATATTATCGAAAGTCTTAAGGCTGATCTCTATCCCTGCCTCGTGGGCAATGCTCATAAGATGCAGGACTGTGTTGCTTGAGCCGCCCAAGGCCATATCTACGGTAATGGCATTCTCAAGGGACTTCTTGTTTATAATATCTAGCGGAGTTATATTTTTCTTAACTAATTCCACTATCCGCTCTCCGCTGGCCTGGGCAATCCTGCGTTTCTTTGCCGAGACTGCCAGGGCTGTAGCGCAGCCAGGTAAAGACATGCCCATAGTCTCGGTAAGGCAGGCCATGGTATTGGCAGTATAGAGCCCCTGACAGGAACCCGCTCCTGGGCAGGCCTCCATCTCAAGACAGGATAATTCCTTAGCAGAGATCTCTCCTTTTTTCGCACGCGCCATGGCTTCGTAACTATCATGCACAAAGGCAAGTTTACGCTGCCTGTAGCGTCCGGAGAGCATTGGCCCGGCTGTAACAATAATCGTTGGTATATTTAATCTGGCTGTAGCCATAAGCATGCCCGGGGTGATCTTATCACAATTAGTCAGGCAGACCAGTCCGTCAAGGCTATGCGCGTTACAAACAGTTTCTACGCTATCTGCCACCAGCTCTCGCAAGGCCAAGGGATAACACATACCCAAGTGGCCCATGGCAATTCCGTCGCAGATACCCGGTATGCCGAAGAAAAAGGGGACGCCTCCGCCATAACATATGCCTCTTTCGATAAAGCGTTCCAGGTCGCGCATCCCGATATGGCCGGGGATTAAATCAGTAAAAGAGGTAGCTACCCCGATAAAAGGCCTGTTTAAATCCTTTCTGCCTAATCCAGTAGCATGCAAAAGCGCCCGATGCGGAACCCGTTCTAAGCCCTTTTTAATCTTATCTGAACGCATATCTGCCTCCTAAAGACTAATCCGCCCCTTCTCCGTCATGCACTACCTGCTTGCCTTCCTTGCGTTTACGTATAATTACTCTTTTGAGAATAACATATTTATCCACGAGCTCCTTATTATTTACATTATTGAGCTGTTTAAAGAGGAACTCAAACTTCTGCTCTATCTCTGCTGCAATTGCATCGCGTACTTCTTTAGAGAGACCCATGATCTCCTTCTTGAAAGGGCCCAGGGCTTTCTTGCGCGTTTTGTAGAAAAACTGTTCTTCTGTCTCCCCGTCCTTCTTCTCTGAGGCAGCATTCACCTTTAACCATTCGTAGATCTTCTTCTTTAATTCTGCCGGGAAATGCCTGCTCTCATAGATCATATTCTGAAATTCAGTTGCCAGATGCACCTCGGCAGTATCAACCTCCGGAAATTTATGGAATGCCTCGGCAGGCAAAGTAGATGCGCCATGCTGCACAGCACCACTTAGGCCGAATTCCTCTCTGGCGATTTTTGATAAAGTTTTCAGCGTCTCGAAATCAAGTTTTACCTGCGCTACTGTCCCGTCGGGTAAAACTACCCCGCCATGTGAGGTGCCGGTCTGGACGCTAATTTTACTGATCCCGGTCCTGCCCTTACGCAGCCTATCTTTAAACCCAAGCATAAAAGCCCTTAAATCCTCCGGAGTAGAATTCTTGCTGCCCACTTCACCAATCTCTCCGCCTACAGAAACTTCAATACCGGCCGGCTGGATCTGACGGATAAATTGCGTAAGCTTAGCGCAGACCTCATAGTTAAAATACTGCTGCTTGTTGATGTCTGTTTTGCTAAGGTCAACCAAGGTAGAGGAATCTATATCAATATTATAAAATCCCGCCTCTATGGATTCCTGGATAAGGGCCTTAATCCCTTCTATCTCTTTATCCTGGTTCTCCTGGAATTTCTTGGCATTAGCCTGGAAATGATCTCCCTGTATAAAGACCGGACCAATATAGCCCTCCTTGATAGCTGCTGCCAAAATCACCGCCGCATACTCTATAGGAGGTTGGGCGGTATAGCCCATCTCTGATTTTGCTATCTCGAAGATAAAGGCCCCGGAGTTATTCCTTTTAGCTACCCGGAATATCGCCTTCGCCAGATCATAAGTCATACTCCTTAGATTTATCGCTGGAACGGTAAAGCCGCTAAATTCTCCCTTGCCGCGCGCCATATATAAGCTATGGATACTAGAAGGATATACCCCTTTTTTATAGGCCAAGTCTTGAATCTTTTTGGCAAGAGATTTCTTTAGATTAATATCATCGGAGATAATTAAATCTAAGACTAGTTTTTCTATATCCAACGGCTTTCTTCCCATTCTTAAGGCTCCTTCCTAAGTTAATATCTTAATTAGATTATAAAGGCTGTCTACCCTTAATTCTTTTTTGCTGACGGCAAATTCCAAATCTACTATGTTTATATTATCGGAGACTATGCCAACTGCCTTGCTTGATTCGCCTTTCATCAAAAGGTCTATTGCCTCTGCGCCAAAGCGTGTGGCTAGGATCCTGTCTCTTGAGGTAGGCGCGCCCCCTCTTTGCACATGGCCTAAAACCACCACCCTCGTCTCAAGGCTGGTCATATCGGTAATCTTATCTGCGATATCCTGGGCTCTTCCGGAGCCCTCAGCTACAATAATGATCCAGCTGACCTTGCCGCGGATATTCCCCTCTACGATCTGATGGCATATTTCATGCATATCGATTTTTTTCTCAGGCAGAAGCACATCCTCAGCCCCGCCGCCTATGGCAACCTGCAAAGCAATAAATCCGGATTCCCTGCCCATTACCTCTACCACAAAGATGCGCTCCATGGAAGTAGCGGTATCCCTGATCTTATCGATTGCCTCAAGAGCGGTATTGACTGCTGTATCTGAACCGATAGTAGAGTCAGTCCCGTTGATATCGTTATCAATAGTCGCTGGCAGGCCTATGCAGGGTATGGACCATTTTTTACTTAAGGCAATCCCGCCGCGGTAGGTGCCGTCACCGCCTATTAACACCAGGCCGTCTATCTTATTATTCTTTATTGCTGAGACCGCCCTGGCCTGGCCTTCTTCAGTTAAGAATTCGGGGCAACGCGCGGTCTTTAAGATCGTGCCTCCGCGATTAATGATATTGGAGACCGATCGATGATCAAAAATTTTTAGCTCCTCGTTGACCAATCCGGCGTAACCCCTGCATATGCCCGTAACCTCTAATTTATTATGCACGGCATAACGCACTACCGACCTAATAGCCGCGTTCATCCCTGAGGCGTCTCCGCCTGAGGTTAATACACCGATTCGCTTCATGTGCCTATTTCCCAGCTGGACAGATACTTTTTTTGTTCTCTGGTCAAACTATCTATCTTTATGCCCATTGACCTTAGTTTTAGCGCTGCAATATTCTTATCTATATCCTCGGGAACCTTAAAGACATCCTTCTTTAGCCTGCGATAGTTCTTGGCTATATACTCAGCGCTCAAGGCCTGGTTGGCAAATGACATATCCATTACCTGCGCAGGATGGCCTTCGGCAGCAGCCAGATTGACCAAGCGGCCCTCTCCCAGCACATAAATCCTGCGTCCTGATTTCAAGGTATACTCCTGGACAAACTCGCGGATATATCTTTTCTTCTTACTTAAAGAGGCGAGGCCCGGTATATCCAGCTCTACATTGAAATGCCCGGAATTAGCTACAATCGAGCCATCCTTCATCAAAAGAAAATGTTCCTTGCGGATTACGCTGGTATCTCCTGTAGTGGTCACAAATACATCGCCGATCTTACTGGCTTCTTTTATAGTCGTCACCTCATAGCCATCCATAGTCGCCTCAAGAGCCCTAAGCGGGTCAACCTCCACTATAATAACCCTAGAGGCCATACCCTTTGCCCGCATCGCCACCCCCCTGCCGCACCATCCATAACCGCAGACTACAAAAGCTGCACCTGCCAGGAGTTTATTGGTAGCCCTGATCACGCCGTCTATTGTGGATTGCCCTGTGCCGTAGCGGTTATCGAAAAGGTGTTTGGTTGCCGCGTCATTGACCGCAATGATAGGATAACGCAGTTTTCCCTGGTTAGCCAAAGCCCTTAATCTGATTACGCCGGTAGTCGTCTCTTCGGTGCCGCCTATAATATTGCTGTGTACAGCAAAATCACGCTGATGTATAGTGCTGACTAAGTCTGCGCCGTCATCCATGGTAATATCCGGCTTGACTGCCAGCACAGCCTTTATATGCTGATAATATGTCTTGGTGTCTTCACCCTTTATAGAAAAAACAGGGACCCTCAGATTCTTCGCCAAAGAGGATGCCACGTCATCCTGCGTCGAGAGGGGATTGGAGGCGCATACGGAAACCTGGGCACCGCCTAACTTCAACACCTCTGCCAAGACCGCGGTCTCGGTAGTCACATGCAGGCAACAGGCGATTTTGAGTCCGGCCAATGGACGCTCTTTCTTAAAACGCCTGGCAACTAATCCAAGCACCGGCATATTATTGCGCGCCCACTCAATCCTGAGCGCTCCCTTATCGGCTAATTTGATATCCTTGATATCATAATTCATTTACGCTCCTTTTATAATCTTGCTGCTTGCTTCTTTAAAGCCGCTACCTTATCCGTTTTCTCCCAGTTGAATTCTGAACCTAGCCTGCCAAAATGGCCGTAACAGGCAGTCTTGGCATATATAGGAAGCAACAGATTTAGCGACTTAATAATACCTCTGGGGGTAAGGTCAAAATTTCTCCTTATTAGGCTTACAAACTTTTCGTTAGAAATCTTACCTGTGCCGTAAGTATCTATAAAAATAGATAGCGGTTCAGCATGGCCGATTACATATGATAGTTGCACTAGGAATTTATCCGCTAAGCCGGCAGCTACTATATTTTTGGCAACATAACGGCACATATAGGCTGCGGAACGATCTACCTTGGTAGGGTCTTTACCAGAAAAGGCCCCTCCTCCGTGCTGCACCGTACCGCCGTAGGTATCCACAATGATCTTTCTGCCAGTCATACCAGTATCGGATTGCGGCCCGCCAACCAAGAATTTACCGGTCTGGTTAACGTAATATTTGGTATTCTTATCAATCAGATGCTTCAATATCGGCTTAGCAATAACCTCAACTAATTCCTGGCGCGCTCTTGCAGTCATGTGTTTTCCGGTCTTATCTAATACATCTTCCGTATGCTGACAGGCAAGCACTACTGAATCTACGCGCCTGGGTTTCCCATTATCATATTCAACGGTTACCTGGGATTTACAATCAGGCCCCAGATACTTCAAGATATTGGCCCTGCGCACTTCAGCCATGCGCCTGACTAATTGGTGCGCCAATGTTATAGGCAACGGCATCAACTCTTTAGTCTCCCCGCAGGCATATCCAAACATAATCCCCTGGTCCCCTGCCCCTCCCACGTTTACGCCTTGGGCGATATCAGGAGACTGGCTATTGATAGTGTTGACAATGGCGCAGGTTTCATAATCGAATCCGTATTTAGGGTGCGTATATCCAATATCTCTTATGATCTTTCGCGCAAGTTTCTGTATATCAACGTAGGCGCTGGTAGTAATCTCGCCGCCCACAATCAAAAGCCCCATAGTTACATAGGTCTCGCAGGCCACCCTGCTTCTTTCTGGATCCTTATCATTACGCAAGACCTCATCAAGCACAGAATCCGAGATCTGATCGCAGACTTTGTCCGGATGCCCTTCTCCTACTGATTCGGAAGTGAAAAAATGTTTACGCAAAACCATAACTCCTCCTGTTTATTAGAATGCCTCTTTTGCCCGATGGTAAAATTTATGATCCCCTATATCATACCAGCGTCCGTGAAATACGAAACCATAGACCGCAACCCTCTTTCTTAGCCAATCTATATACAAGCCTGTCGCATCGTTCTCTTTCTTTTTGTTCTTCATATATTCCTTCACCAACCCCAGTTTATCTTTGGGGAAATAATAAAGACACATAGCAACTAGGGTAGCCTTAGGTTTCTTTGGCTTTTCCTTAAAATCTAAAACCCTGTTTTTTTTATCCAGTTTAATCACCCCGTAATGCTTAGCCTGGCGTACATCCCTTATGTCATAAACTCCTACAACGGGGCTACCTGCTTTAGAACGGCTAAAAAAGAGCAATCTATCTAAGTTGCCATCAAATATATTATCCCCGCCTATAACTAAAAGGTCGTCTTTGATGCGTTTCTTATCGACGGCAAAATACAAATCGCCTATTGCCCCGCGGCGACTTTTCTGATCCCGGGTAAGGTCATCTAATAAGGTTAGGCGCTTTTTACTCTGTGAGCCTAGCTTCCATTTTCTAAAACGGGAAATAAACTTACTGTTAGTGATAACGATAATCTCATCTATGCCCTTTATTCTATCCAGTTTATCAACGATGTAATCTATGATAGGCTTATCTTTGACTTTAAGCAACGGCTTGGGATATTCTTTTGTCAAAGGGTAAAGCCGGGTGGCATAACCTGCCGCCAATATTAATGCCTTCATTATCTTTTAAGAAATTGTTCTATTTTCTTGCCAGCTCGTTTTTTAAATAAGTTACCCTATCCACAGGCGTAGGGTCAATGCCGTAGAGTATGGCTAGATAATAGGAGGTAAAATCTCCTATATAAATAAGCGAAAGTATCCTGCTTAAGAGGCCTTCCCCCCTTGACCAAACCTCTATTACGCTTACGCGCTCTTTAACCAATATGTCGCGCGTTATATCTAAGCGCGTCGCTACCCGAGGATGCATTTTACTGTCTCTTAGCATAACTACCGACAGGCCCTTAAATAATTTCTTGGGGTTCTGCCAGCCCACGATCTCATTGTGATTCATCTCCGGGAAGAGGTGGCTTGCGGCCAGGGCTTTTGAGTTTTCGTTAAGTTGGCAGCGAAAACGCGTTGCAGTCACGTCAAAATGCACCGATCCGGAATATATAACCGGAATCTTATTAAATATCTTAGCGGCCAGGATTTTAGAAACATTGTCCTTCTGCCCTATTTTAGGATTAAGGCTCTTATTCCTTAGGTCTTCTAAGAGCGAGATTGCCTGGTTAATATCTTGCTGCGTATCTTTTATAAGGCCAAGGCGGGCTAATATACAAAGAGGTATAATGCTCAAATATCCCAGGGCACACCTGGGCGGGAGGCCTTGCGGTATTTCAATAAAAGTAATGCTGTCTCGCTTAGCCCATTCCTTTATTTTGCCTCCCGAAGAGACAGTTATTATTGAAGAGCCTTTTTGTTTAGCCTGTTCATAGGCGCTTAAAGTCTCTTCAGTATTTCCGGAGTAGCTGGCGATAAAAACCAGAGTCGAGCTATCTACGCAGGCAGGCAAATCATATTCGCGATAGACTGTAATAGGAAGTTTGCTCTCAAAATAAAGATACGAACGCACAAAGTCCGCGCCTATTGCTGAGCCGCCAAGACCGGCAAAGATAACCTTGTTAAAATCCCTTTTTTCAAATGATATCCTGGCCTTCTGGGCTATATCTTTTGCTGCCTTGCACTGGGCCGGGAAATCCATAAGCAACCCCAGCATATCGGACTTATCCAGTTTTTTTATAGAGTCCGCTGTCAGCCTTGATTTACGCATGATGTCCTTTCTTATTTTAAGATCTCCTTTAATTTTAACTGGCTAAATTCCTCTACTTCTTTACCCGTGGAAAGTTTTAAGGCCTGCTGGGCGATACGTTGAGCCTCTTTAAAAGACATGGAACGGATTAGGTATTTGACTTCTGGTATAGAGGAAGGCGGCATACTAAACTCATCTAACCCCAACCCAAGCAAAATAGAGACAAGGGCTGGCTCGCTAGACATCTCTCCGCACACCCCTACTTTGATACCCGCAGCGTGCGCTGCTTCAATAATACTCTTGATCATCCTAAGCACTGCCGGATGGGTAGGTTCATAAAGATAGGCCACTTTTTCATTAGTGCGGTCCACTGCCAAAGAATATTGTATAAGATCGTTACTGCCGATACTAAAAAAATCTACCTCAGAAGCCAAGAGGTCTGCGGTTATCGCCGCAGAAGGAACCTCTATCATAACGCCTACCTTAAGTTCATTGTTAAAAGACTTACCTTCCTTATTTAATTCTTTTTTTGCTTCTTCTAATATTGTATTGGCCTGGCGCAGCTCCTCTATCCCGGAGACCATCGGATACATAAGCCGAAGGTTACCGTGTACCGAGGCCCTAAGAATCGCCCTCAGCTGCACCTTGAATATCTCAGGCCTTGCCAGGCAGAAGCGGATTGCCCGCCATCCTAAGAAAGGCTCCATTTCACTTGGTATATCAAACTGCGACAAAAATTTATCCCCTCCTAAATCCAGGGTACGGATGATTACGGGGCTGGGGCTCATCTCTTCGGCCACGTATTTATAAGCCTGATAATGTTCCTCTTCCGTAGGGACGTCTTTTCTGTTCATATAGAAAAACTCCGTGCGGTAAAGCCCTATACCTGAGCCGCCATGTAGTTTTACCGAAAGTACTTCTGCGGGCAACTCTATATTAGCCGCCACCTCCACTGGCTTACCATCAGAAGTAGTAGCAGGCAGATCCTTTACCGAAAGGAATTTCTCAGAGATACCCCTGATCTTTTCTTCTTCCCTCTGGTATTGCTGCAGGGTATCTTCATCGGGATTGACTATAATTACGCCCGTGCTGCCGTCAACGATAAGCATATCGCCGCTCTTAATCCTTAAGGTCGCCTCTTCAGCGCCAACTACGGCCGGGATCTCCAGGGACTTAGCCATAATGGCGGTATGTGAAGTTTTTCCTCCTATGTCGGTAATAAAGGCACAGACATTTTCTTTATGCATAGAGGCGGTATCCGAAGGAGAAATGTCATGCGCTACCACTACCACCTTCCCCTTAACATCTTCCAGAAGCGAACGCTTCTTTCCTAGGAGGTTGCGCAGTACCCTTTTGCCCACATCATTGACATCGGATGTGCGCTCTTTAAGATATTCGTCCTCAATCCTTGAGAAAACATCGATATACTTCTTAAGCACTTCGGAGAAAATATAGGCTACATTGAGACGCTCTTTTTTAAGGCGGGTGATTACCTCCTCTATAATTATGCGGTCTTCTAAGACTAGCAGGTGCGCGTCAAAAATCTGGGCCTGGTCCTGACCCATATCGGTAGCAATCCGCCTCTGAAGGCCTATAATCTCTTTGCGTGTCTGGATAAGCGCTTCCTCAAACAGCTGTATCTGAAGCGGAATCTCATCCGGGCGTATCTGTTCCTTAGAAATAACAAACTCTTCCTTGCCTACCTTAAAGGCCTTACCGATACTCACACCCGAAGCCGCAGCTATACCTTTTAGTTTTATCATCTTTATTCTTCGCTAGTAACGACTTTCTCCAACTCCTCTATAGCCTTAAGGGCGTCATCTCCGTCAGCCTCAATGACAATGGAACTGCCTTTTTCTGCGCCCAGCATAAGAATCCCCATAATAGACTTGCCGTTTACCTCTTCCTTATCACGCTTAATAATGATGCGCGCATCAAACTTATTGGCCACCTGCACAAATAATGCCGCCGGACGGGCATGCAGGCCTTGCCTGTTTTTTACTACCACCTTCTTCTGAATTAAGGCCATATTGATCAAATCCTCAATAATTAAAGCTCTTCTATGAAGCCTAAGATAATCTTGGCTAATTTAGCCGGGTCGTGCCTTACCACATCCTCGGCGACAATCACGTCTTCTTCAATCGCGTGGTAACCCATATTGGCGATATTACGCGCATCATTGATAACGCGACAGGAGCCCTCTTGTTCATAGCGCCTGACTATCTCTTGAGATACCTCTCCGGAGTTAAGGATACAGTAATCAAATATGCGCGCATGGCTATGCTTAATAAGCGCTTTGATATGCTCAGCGGCGCTGAAATTATCCGTCTCCCCTGGCTGAGTCATGGCATTACAGACATAAACCTTGATCGCCCCTGCAGCAGCTATCGCCTCAGTAATCTCTTTTATCAAAAGATTGGGTATAATACTCGTATATAAAGAACCCGGGCCCAGGATAATAATCTGGGCCTCCTGTATTGCCTTTATCGCCTCAGGTGTAGCAGTTGGCTGATCCGGCTTCAAGTAAACCCTGTTTATGGGCTTATGCGCCTTGGGGATCTTGTTCTCACCCTCTGTGATTGAGCCGTCTTTATGCTCTGCGGACAATACCACATTATTTAAAGTCGAGGGTATGACCTGGCCCCTTAAAGCCAGGACCTTACTGGTCTCTTTAATCGCCTTATCGAAATCTCCTGTGAGCCTGGTCATAACCGTGATGAAGAGGTTGCCGAAACTATGCCCTCTAAGCTCAGAGCTATCATCAAAGCGGAACTGAAATAAGTCACGCATAAGCGTTGAGGCATCTGCCAAGGCAACTAAACAGTTGCGTATATCACCGGGAGGCAGGATATCAAACTGCTGCCTGATTCTGCCTGAAGAGCCGCCGTCATCAGCAACCGTTACAATAGCAGTGATGTTAGAGGTATATTCCTTAAGGCCCAAGAGAAGCGCGGATAAACCCGTACCGCCGCCCACAGCCACAATCCTGGGGCCACGGCTGAGCTGTCTCCTCTGATACAAGATATCTACCAACTCTCTGCCTCTTGAGGCAGGGATAAATGCAGTTATAAGGCGCTTGATACCTAATACTAAGATTATAAAGCCAGAAAGAACTACAACCACATCTAATAGTTGAGTTATCCGGTACTCCTCAGCCAAAAGGCTGACCGCGCCAATGATAATCAATAGTATGCCAAAGCCGGTAAGTGCGATCCAGCGTTTGATACCAATGCCGGGGTAAAGCCATTTAAACAGCACTTCTAGCCAAGAGCCGTATTCTTTGAAATTAGAGCTTTTTTTCATCTTCCTGGGAGATTATTTTTATTACTGCCTTATCATCCGCGGATGCACGTAGCCCGTCGCGGAAATATTTATCCTTTAAGAGACGCGAGATTCTGGCCAGGGCCTTAAGATGTGGTCCGGCAGAATCTTGAGGAGCAACCAGTAAGAAAAAGATATACGCTGGCTCTCCGTCCAGGGAATCAAAATCAACGCCTTTCTTAGAAATCCCGAAAGCCGCCACCAGTTTATCTACGCAGTCTGCCTTTGCATGAGGGATAGCCACGCCCTGACCGATAGCGGTTGAGCCTAAGACCTCTCTGGCCATAAGCGCTTCCATCAGCTTGTTGCGGTAGTGTTTTTCTATATCGCCACCCTCTATAAGGGCATCCACCAGCTCTCTGATCACATCTTCTTTTTTATTAGATTTGATATCCATCACTATTGCATTTTTTGAAAGAAATTCCATTATCTTCATGCCTCTCTCCTTTTATTCAATTTAGCCCTGCAAAGTGTAGGGCTTTTTATTTATCACTTTAATACTAAGCGGGAGACGGGGTTCGAACCCGCGACATCAACCTTGGCAAGGTTGCGCTCTACCAACTGAGCCACTCCCGCAATAACTTTTTGAGTGGCGAATCCTGTGACTGAAAGTCACAGGAGACCACTCCCGCACTACCTAGTGCGCACTTGCCCAATTCCTCATAAGGGCAAGGTGCGCATCGGTCATAATTTATTTAGTGGGCGGAAGAGGATTTGAACCTCCAAGGGTTTCCCCAATAGCTCCTAAGGCTATCGCGTATGCCAATTCCGCCATCCGCCCGGCCAGCCTCTAATCCGCTCTCGGTATTTTAAAACCCTCTATCCTGCCGGGCTCCTTATAATAAGGCAGGGCTGCGCCACTATCTCTGATAGAAAGTGGCTTGATTTTAAGTGAGCCTCCCGCGATTCTCCCGTTATAACTCTAATTAAAACGGTGGCGGGATTTCGCCTAAACGTAATATCAAGGCTCAAGAACGCTCCGCGTTCGGTTACTTCCAGATATTTTAAGTGAGCCTCCCGCGATTCTCCCGCCCTAGCTATCATCACGAGGGCGGGATCCCGTCTCGTT
>Ga0194126_10007605_pt1 | contig 15046 bp, 15 predicted proteins | sample TA2KigC150mmetaG_FD_148641 | JGI IMG/M metagenome (GOLD analysis project Ga0194126, IMG submission 148641) | Freshwater microbial communities from Lake Tanganyika, Tanzania - TA2015035 Kigoma Deep Cast 150m | ecosystem: Environmental > Aquatic > Freshwater > Lake | place: Tanzania: Lake... | reverse complement strand
TAAACCACGGCTTAAAAAAACTGGCTGAGGATTACCTTCGCCAAAAGGCTCAAGACTGACTAAGCCCCGATAAAAGGCAAGATCAACATCACTCAAATCCAATTCCATATCAACCCTTAAAGTCGGCGTTAGTTCTTGGTCTTTTAATTTTTCTTGGGCGATTTTTAAAATTTTTTCTTTAAAGATTTGAATTTTTTCGGTTTGAAGGCTAAAACCAGCGGCTTTGGGATGTCCACCGTGAGGACCTAAAAGACTGGCGCAACTCCGAACAGCTTCAATAATATTAAATTCATTAATTGACCGCGCCGAAGCTTTAGAAACTTCTTTTCCTTCGGCAATGACAATCGCTGGCCGGTAAAATTCCTCAACCAATTTACCAGCCACCAAACCAATAACACCGTCTTGATACGACTCATGAGAAATAAAAATTAGGCAGTTATTTTTATCTTGAGCTAACCATAGCCCACGCGCATGATTAGTCAGTCGCTCGGTTAAAACTTGTCTTTCTCTGTTCCTTTGGTCTATTTTTTGAGCCAAACTAATGGCCCTGCTTTCATTGGGAGTACAAAGCAGTCTTAGCGATTCCATCGGATCATCCATTCGCCCTGCCGCATTAATCCTGGGCCCAATAAGATAGCTGATTTCAAAAACCCCAATCTTATTTTTGTTTAAACCAGCAAAATCATAAAGAGCCTGTAGAGCTGGTCGTTTGCTTTTTTGAACTTCTCTTAAGCCATATTTAACCAAAGAGCGGTTAGGACCAAACAGCGGAACGATATCGGTAATGGTCCCAATCGTCACCAGATCTAAGCCGGTTTTCCCTTGGAGTTGTTTTGCCAAAAACCACGCCACCCCACAACCAGCAAGCTGAGTTGTATGGACAATTGCTAAGGCTTTGGGCTTTTTTTCACCTAAAGTGTGATGGTCAGTGATGATTAAATCTAAGCCTAATTTATGGGCTCGTTCGGCTTGCTGATACTGGACAATTCCCTGGTCAACGGTGATAATCAGTTTTACCCCATCTTGAGCCATCTGCTCCAATTTCTCAATTCGTAAACCATAGCCTTCCTCACGCCGAGGAATAAAGGGTAAAACATCGGCTTTTAAATGATACAAGGTTTCCCATAAAATGGCCGTCCCACAAATACCATCGGTATCATAATCTCCATAAACAATTATCTTCTCTTGGTTTTTAATGGCTTTTTTGATTCTCTGGATGGCTTTTTTAACCTCTAAAGATTTAATGCCAACGTCTTTAAAGGTTAAGTCTTGAGGTTTTTTAGGATTTAAAAATTCCTCAATTTCTTTCTTGCTCTTCAAACCACGGTTCTCAAGCAATAAATCAATTATTTTTTGTCTTTTTTGCTTTTCAGACTTTTGGGGTTTTAATTTTCCTAAAATTTTCCACTTCATATTGTCCTGCGTTTAATGACTTGTATAATTAATGGTAAAATTATACTACGCTTATCAGCTTGTATAAATAATCTAATTAAATCAGTATGAAAATTAAATTACCACCGTTTGTCAGAGAAATTCTTACGAAATTCTTAAAAGCGGATCATGAGATTTATATTGTCGGTGGCGCGGTTAGGGATTTTTTAATGAAGCAACCGATTAAGGATTGGGATTTTACCACCAATGCTGATCCTAAAGTCATTCTCGCCTTATTCCCCAATGCCTTTTATGATAATGCTTTTGGGACGGTTGGTGTGGTTAACCCCAGGGACGAAAAACTCAAAAAACCAGGCGTTAAAATACCGATTTATGAAGTGACCACTTTTCGTAAAGAAATGGGTTATACTGATCGCCGCCATCCTGATAAAGTTGTCTGGGGGAAAACACTTAAGGAAGATTTAATCCGCCGCGATTTTACCATCAACGCCATGGCTTTAAAACCCATCTCGATCAAGGCTGCCTCTTGTTCTTTGAACTTAATTGATCCTCATCAAGGTCAAAAAGATATCCAAGCCAAATTAATCCGCGCCGTCGGTAACCCCCAAGAAAGATTTCAAGAAGACGCGCTGCGCATGCTTCGAGCCGTGAGAATCGCCACCCAGTTGGGTTTTAATATTGAGCAAAAAACCTTTCAGGCTATTAAAGACAATGTTAATCTTTTGGAAAAAATTTCTGCAGAAAGGATAAGAGACGAGCTTTTCAAGCTTTTGTCTTATCCCTTTGCCGCTGATGGCTATCTGCTTTTGAGAAATTCTGGTCTGGCCGAAAAAATCTTACCAGAGGTGGAAAAAACTTTTGGCGTAGAACAGAAAAGCCCGGGTCGCCATCATCTTTTAGATGTTGGCCATCACTCCGTTCAATCCTTAAGATCGTCTCGATCGTCTGACCCCATTGTCAATTTGGCAATTTTACTCCATGATGTTGGGAAACCAACCGTCGCCCGTCGTCAGAAAGACGGCGTCATCACCTTTTACAATCACGAACTTTTAGGGGCTTCCGTTGCTCGCAATTTGGCTCAAAGATTAAAGTTTTCTAAAAAACAGGAAAACCGATTAGTGACCTTAGTCCGTTGGCACCAATTCTCGGTTGATGAAAAACAAACCGACAAAGCGGTGCGGCGTTTCCTGCACCACGTCGGTCAGGAAAATTTGAACGACATGCTTTTGTTACGAACCGCTGACCGCTTAGGTGGTGGCGCTCGGGAAACTTCCTGGCGGATGGAACTGTTCAAAAAAAAGCTCAAGGATGTTCAAAAAGAACCCTTTTTGGTCACCGATTTGAAAATCAATGGCAATGAGATTATGAAGACCTTAAAGATTCACCCCGGACCGCTGGTGGGCAGGCTTTTAAGTCAACTTTTTCAAGAAGTGGTTGAAAAAAAGATCAGAAATGATAAAACAACCCTTTCAAAGCGTCTTCGGCAAATCGCCAAGTCATTAACTTAACTTTTTTTTCTTCTTTGAATAAGATTTTCCCAAACAACCAGTAAAGGCGCCGCGTTAAAAGTCGAAGAGTAAGTCCCAGAAATGGTTCCAATGAGTAAGGCGGCGACAAACCATTTAATGGTCATGCCGCCCAGTAAAAGCAAAGCCACCAACATAAAAATGATGGTCAAGGAATTATTCAATGATCTTGATAAGGTTTCGGTCACTGCTTTGTTAACTAAGGATTCAAAAGAAGAGTTAGGAAAAAGTTTTTGTGATTCGCGAATCCGATCATAAACAACAACCGTATCATGGACTGAAAAGGATAAAATGGTTAAAACCGCGGTGACAAACAAGGTATCAACTTCAACCCCCAGGAAATGACCCAACAAAGAAAAAGAACCAAGGATGACTAAACTATCATGAAACATCGCCAAAATGGCACAAACCCCAAATTTGGCATTTTTAAAACGCCAGGCGACATAGGCCAAAATAAAACCAGCGGCCAAAACAATCGCCAAAATCGTTTTTAGTAAAAGTTCTTTCCCTAAAGTTGGCCCGACGACCTCAAAACGAATTTCCTCCGGTTCTTGAGAAAGTTTTTCTGACAAAAGAGCCTTTATCTCAATCACTTGGTCTTTTTCCAGTGGTGGTAAACGTAAAAGATAGGTTCTTTCCCCTGAAGAGGTCAAAGAATAGACTTCGTAATTATTCTCGGTTAAGAATTTTTCTACTTCTTGTGGGTTTATCTCTTGACCAAAACGGTATTCCAATAAACTGCCACCGGTAAAATCAATCGAGGGTCTTAAACCAAACATAAACAAAGAAACCAAGCCAGGGATAATAACCACGGCTGATAAAAGAAAGTAAAGCCATTTCCATTTCATCCAATTCATCATTTTTTCATCCTTTCTTCATGATAAAAGGTTCTGATCAATGTCCGGGTGACGACAATGCCCGTAAACAAACTTAAGGCCACGCCTAAAGATAAAGTCAAAGCAAAACCCCGCACCATACCGGAGACATTTAAAAACGGCCAATTAAAGGGGTTGAATAAAATAAAACAAGTAATCAAAGTCGCCATGTTGGCATCTCGGATTGAATCCCAGGCCCGACCAAAACCTAACTCCATGGCCATCAATCTTGGCTTGCCAGCCCTTAGCTCTTCCTTCATCCTTTCAAAAATTAAGATATTGGCGTCAACGGCCATCCCCACCGATAAGATAAAACCAGCCAAACCAGGCAAGGTTAAGGTCACGGGAATCAGTTTGTACAAGGCCAGGGTTAATAAACCATAGACCAATAAAGCCATGGCTGCTAAAGCGCCTAAGCGACCATAATAGGCAATCATAAAAATGACAACCATCCCCAAGCCAATAAGACCTGCCTGAGTACTCCGTTGCACTGATTCCGCCCCTAAAGTGGCCCCAATATTGCGTTGTTCAACGATTTTTATGGGCACTGGCAAAGCCCCAGCGTTTAATTGAATGGAAAGTTTTTTGGCTTCCTCTAGGGTAAAATCACCGCTGATGATGGCATCTCCGCTGGAAATTTGCTCCTGAACTTGAGGAGCGGTAACCGGCAAATCATCAAGGAAGATGGCAACTGGCTTACCGACATTTCTGCCAGTAATTTCCGCAAACTTAGTTGTCCCTTCAGAAGAAAAAATCAAACCCACGACCGGGGCTCCAATGTTGGGATCAAATTTAACGTCTGATTTGGAAAGATCCTTACCGGTTAAACCCGTTTCCTTAAAATCAGCCAACGAACTGGCTTGGGTGGCTTCTGAAGGAAGTTCCTTGAACTCTAGCTGGGCAGTTTGACCAATTAAATCAATGGCTTCGTTGATGTTTTGCACCCCCGCCAGCTCAACGATTAACCGATAATCCGGTCCGACTTTTGAGGTTTGAATCACTGGTTCTGTTACGCCAAAAAGGTTGACTCTTTTTTCAATATTGTCTCTGGCGGCTTCAATGGCTTCTTTCTGATTTCCTTCAGGAATATCTTTCATATCAGCCTGGAAAACCAGATGAGCCCCACCAGCCAGGTCAATTCCTTTTTTAATCTCCAAATCCCTGGTGAAACGATACTTACCCAACGGCCAATCGATTGAAGGACGAACGAGTTCTTGATCAACTTTTAACCATTTTAAATTTTCCTGACCAAAGGAAAAATCAAATTTTAGATGAAGTTTACCGGGCCAATCAACATAAAGAGAAATTAAGGTTAAAAAGATAACCAGCCAGAGTAAAAAACGCCGTGGTTTCATTTTTTCGTTTTCCTTGACTTGATGAAGTTTTGAGAAAGAGGTAATTGTTTACTCCCGGAAAAGGTACAGATAACCTGGCCTGTTTCTTGTTCAACGGCAACCTCAACATCCTGTCCAGGTCTGATGCCCAGAAGGCGAACAAAAAAGGAAGGAACCGTCACCGCCAAACTATGTCCGGTTTTGATGATTTTTTGTTTTCCCATCTTTGTTTAGATAAACAGAGTTTGTTCTCACCAATGTTCAAATAAACAAACCCTCTTCTTCACCAATTAACATAATTTTCGAATCCGACAAAATACCCATCAAAAAGGGGTCTCTTCTTTTCCGACGGAAATCAAATTCCTCTTTGGTCATCACACTGTAGTTAATTTCCCGTCCTAACTTGGCTTCTTGCTCACGAATGATTGAGGATAAACCCGGTAAGTTTATTTCACCGATGACCAAAAGATCAACTCCCTCGGCTCTTGGGGGCAGACCTTTGGCCAATCGTCCGGAAAGCAAGGCATAACGCACATTCCCTAACTTGGATTTTTTTTTGACAATCTCCCCCCCTAAACCAACTATTTTACAGACCATTGATAAAATATCCTGATAAAGTGGGTGCTCTTTATTAAACCAGTAATAAATCCGGTTGCCTCGACTTTCCTTTTTAACCATCCCTTTTTTCTCCATCCTTTTTAACTCCTGACGGATGGCATTAATCTCCTCACCAATAAGACGTACCAGCTGGCGAATATAAAACATTTCTTTGGGCTGAGAAAGAAAGGTCGAAAGCAGTTTTGCCCTCACTTTGGAAACCATTAAATCTTGGAGCATATCTTTTTAATATTTAACTTCCCCGCCAACAGGGACAATTTCAATCCAAATTGGGCCGCGATTAAGAGCGATTTCCTTGCCGGACTTATCAACAAACTTAGTTCTTGATTGACGTTTCCCTTTACTCCAGGTTCCTTCAATGACTTGTCCGTCTTGAAAGATAATCACTTTGCCTGTTCCGAGGGTGGTGTAAAGCATATGCTTTTCAGCGTCAATGGGCCCCTTTTCCTTCATGAATTGGATAATGACTGTTTTGGCCTGAAGTTGACTACTATTATTAAGGTCGGTGTGAGCCTGACTCCCATTTAAACGCGAGTAATAATTATTATCCTTCTTGTATTCCCAGCGAACTTTATACTCCGGGTTATTCTCCCAAAAAGAAAATTCGACACTTTGAACCTCACCCTTGGCTTCTTGTTTTTCATCATCTTTAAACTTCCACTCAAGAAAATTTTCATTCCATTTATTTCCGTCTTCATCAATGTTACTTAAATCTCTTTTTTGAGCCACTTCCCAAAGTTTTTCCGTGGTGGAATACATCGTGTGTTCGGTGGTCACCGGATGACCAATTCTTTCATAATCACGCCAAAAAACTGGGAAACCTAAAGAAAACTGGTTTAGGTCATTCCCCTTCGCCAACCAACCATAGTCGCCAATTTGACCCAAGGCGTTGGCTGGGCCAGGAAGATTGGCCCCGCCCACATGAGCATATAAAGGGTAATCACCATATTCTGAAGCAAAATCCATAAAGTAAGTTCTGGCGGAACGGACCGGCCCAATGGTAACCTCTTCAGCCGCCCCACAATAGAAAACAGCCAAAAAGCGGGTGATTCCACCTTCAGCGACCGCCTCGTAAACAATGTCTGCGTTGGAAAGACCGGATTGTGGTCTTGACTCCTGATGGTTCTCAATCATGACCGTCAAGGGTCGTCTTTTTTCCCAAATCTGTCGCTCGGCCTTACTAAACATTCCCCCATTTAAAGGACACTTTTCTGTTTTCGGAGCGTTGGGGTCGATCTTAAAACCGCTGACCCCCTCTGGAAGCTCTATCGGCGAGATCAGACCTCCCACCGGCCCACCTAAAAAACGAAAGGTGGCATAAGAAATTCCGGCCGAAGCCAGATAAACTAAAAGACCGCCGATGATTAAGGTTATTTTTCGATTAAAAAATTTCATTTCCCTTTTATTTTTTTAGCCGCTTTAATGGCTTGTTTTTCTTCAGCGGAGAGTTCGAAACTTTCCGCTTTTCCCTTTTTAACTGGCTTGGAATAAATCCGGGTAATTTCCCGACTATGAAGGCTGGTTAAAACCAAGCCGCTGTCTTCACCGTCTAAGATCGCCAAAGAAAAACTTTGATTACCGCCAGTTTCTGAAAAAGGATTAAAACGAACCAAACCAACTTTTTGGATATTATAAAGATTTTCTTTCTGGAGCTTTTGTATCTCCTTGATTAAATCACTTATTCTGACCGATTCTTTTTGAAAATTTTTTAAAAGTTCTTCTAAGATCGATTTTAAATCTTTTTTATTCGCTCCGTTAACTAATTTTTGGTAATAATGATAAAGATTATAAAAAATTACCGACAAAAATACTAGCCAAAAAAAAATCACCCCCAAAATAATTAAATCAAATCCTTCCAGCTTGAGCATATCTTGATTTTAAAAGTCTTTCATGATATTGTCAATCCAAAGAAATGAGCAAAAAAAGAAAAACCAGGAAAGAAAAAATCATTCTTCAGCTCAAAAGACAGCTTGGCCAAAAATCACAAACAGCTTCAGTTTTGGAACCAAAATTTGAAGCTAGTCAAGAGGCAATTTCTCTTCAGCCTCAAACTGAACCTAAAAAGGTCGTCGTTAAAAAAAATACCGATTTATCGGTCAATTTCGGCAACTTGAAGCTAATTAAAAAGGATTTAGTTAAAACTTTAGTCCTTAGCCTCATAATTATTAGCTTCGAGATCGTGCTATACTTGAAGCTGAGATAATTTTTTTCCTGTCCAAACAAGAGAGGAGGTGAAAATTTAATGGCAGATTTCTATTGTGTGAAATGCCGCACCAAAAGAAACGGAAAAGACGTTCAAAAAGTGACTTTGAAGAATGGCAAACCAGCCAGAAAAGCGACCTGCGAAGTTTGCGGCACCAAAATGTTTAGAATTGGCTAAAAGCCAAAATTGGATTTTTAAATCCAGCAAAAACCTCACTTCCTAAAAGAGGGGTTTTTGTTGGTAAGTTAACTTCTAATTTAATTTAAAAGAAATTTAAAAATTAAAGACTAAAATCTTTAACGAATTTAAACAGGGGTCGAGGTGTCAACTGCCAAGATTTCTTCCAATTTAAATCTCCTTGTAAAAAGTCAATATTATCAACTTGAGGCAACTCAATGGCATCCTTAATTAGTAATAAGTTGGCAAAAGTCCCCAATCCAGAATAATTCTCAACATCACAACCTCCCCCTAAACAATAATAAGTCCGATTATAAATGGCCACCAAGTCAACCGAGACAATTTTTTTATTAATCAAAGTTGAGAGCATCCTTATTTCATAGTCTTGGGCTAAATTGAGAATCTCTTTGAAGGTTTTTTGTTTTTCTTTAGGTAAAAAGGTTGACTTACTGTCATCTAAAACCATTCCGTCAAAACGGCCAATATTCAATTGAAATAAATCTTTTAAGTGGGCAAAGTTATTGACGATAATTTCCGGTTTTAAAGCCTGAATTCTTTTCCAATCTCTTTTAAGATTATAACGTTTCTTCTTTTTCAAAAGCCCGTAATAATCTTCCAATGATTGAAAGTTTTTAACGTTTAAAACATATTTGGCCTCATCATCAAGAAAGGTTCCCCCCAAATCAGTCACCCCTCCCTGAGGCAAAATACAAAAGAGCTTTGTCGTCCCGGGAACTAATTTTAGCAACAACGGGACGGTGGTTTTTAAGTTGGTAAAAAGGGTATTGTCTTCAGGCCAACTCCCCCCAAACCAAGTGTACTGATCATCTTCTTGATCAAACCATAACGGCAAAACCGAAACAACTTTTCCCTGAAAAGAAAGGGTAATAAAATAAGGTTGATATTGATAACCACGATAAAAAGCCAAACGGAAGGACCACAAATCAAATAAGGATTCTTTGGGGGAAAATTGTTCCCAAAGTGATTGACATTTTCTCAAATCAGTTTCCACTCGGAAAAGTAAATCTTTCGAAGAACCGTTAAGGATTTTTCTCGCAAAGGCAACAATTTCCTTTTGTGGCAGGTCAATTAAAGGGACGTTGTTTAGAAAGGCTGTGGTTTGACCCACACCGGGAGGCTTTTCCATTTTTAATTTTTAATTTCCCATTTTCAATTTTTTTTAAAAATTATTTCTTTGTTTATTAATTAATTTTTTTTAAAAAATTTTTATTTAAATCTTTTTTTAAATCTAAAATTAAATGTATATGATATGAAAACTTTGTCAAGTAGTAATTTGAAGCTAAAATGAGGCCAAAATTTTCAATTAAAAAGAAGAAAGAAAAAAGCGATCAAAAAGCAATAAAAACTTAAAAACCAAAGTTGAAAATTAATCAAGATTTTCTTTAACAATTTTAAAGAAAAATAACCAACTAAGCCAGCGATAAACATCCCTAAAATTGACTGCCCAAGATAAACAACTTCTCCTTTGATCAAATCAGCTATTTGTAATGTCAAGGCCCCTAAAATGGCCGGTATGGCTAAGAAAAAAGAAAATTGAAAAGCTTGTTCGGGTTTAATTTTTCTGAATAATCCCCCCACAATGGTTGAGCCTGAGCGAGAAACTCCTGGAAGAATAGCTAGGGCTTGAAAAAAACCAACGGTTAAGGCATCAAGCCATTTTAAAGAACCAAAGTTTTTTTTGGCTCTTTTTAAAAACCAGCGACTGGACAAAAGCAAACCGCCGGTGATGACAAAGGCAATTCCCACCAAGAACAAGGAATCAAAAATTCTCTCAATGTTTTTATTTAAAAGGAAACCGACAACCAAGGCAGGAAGGGTGCCGATCAAAATCAAGCTCAAAAGATGCCAAGATTCTTTTTCTTTTTTAAAAAAACCTTTTAAAATTCGCCCCAGTTCTTTTCTAAAGAAAAAAACAACGGCCAACAACGTCCCCACATGAACTAAAACATCGAAAAAAATCGGCGGTCTTAAACCAAAAATTTTTTGGAATAAAACTAAATGGCCAGAGGAAGAAACGGGTAAAAATTCGGTCACTCCCTGGATAAAAGATAAAAAAAGAACTTGCCACCAAGACATTTTTTTATTTTACCAAAAAACTTGAAAAAAAGACGTTTTTCTGCTATAATCAGCTCACCTAGAAAGTCGGACAGTCGCTCCTTAAGGAGAGGAAAGTCCAGACAGCTGAAGACAGGGTGGCCGTTGTAAAACGGCACTGTAAACTTTTGGTAGTTTACGGCTAGAGAGGGCCACAGAGACGAGTCCTTTCACATCGTTACTGATGGAAAGGAGTGAAACGAGGCAACCCTCCCCGCTGCAACCTCCGACTGACACGTTTGTAGGATGTCTTCCCAAGTGTCGATGCTCGAGGGCCAAGATAGATGACTGTTTAAACAGAATCTGGCTTACGAACTTTCTAGGTTTTTGAGTGGAATGATTAAAGATTTTTAAACTTTTGCGAAGCACTTACCTCAGAGAGAATAATTTCAATTAATAAAACCATCGGCACCGCCAAGATGGCGCCGACAACTCCCCCGAGTCTAAAACCGGCAATCAAGGCAACGATGGTAATTAAAGGATTTAAACCACACTCCTTGGCCATCAGTTGAGGGACAATGAAATTATTTTCCAACTGTTGGACTAAAAAATACAAAGCCGCCACGGCCAAGGCCATCAACGGTGAAATAATCAAACCCGCCAAAACCGCCGGAATCGCGGAAATAAAGGGTCCGATATTGGGGATAATCTCCAACAGTCCTGCTAAAATCGCCAAGGGGAGGGCAAAATCAATCCCTAAAAGTCGCAAACCAATATAAGAAAGCAAACCAACAATAATCATCAAAAGCAGTTCAGCCCTCACCCAACCACCGAGCCTTTTTTCAATACGATCAACAATCCGTAAACCGGTTTCCTCAGCCCGATCACCAAAAAATCTTAAAAGATAACGGCCTAAATTCTTTCTTTCCAATAGAAGATAAAAACTGATAACGAGTAAAACCACCAAGCTGATGAAGTTTTGGAAAATACCCACAAAAGTTTTAATCACACTGCCGGAGATAACCCCTAGCTTCTCGCTTAGCTGGTTGATTTGATTATAAACAACGTTACGGTCAACCCCAGCCCAGTTCAATGATTCCAAATAAGAAGGAAAACGAGAGATCAAGGTTTGAGTTTGATCAACCAATGGCGGAATGACGCCGGCGATGGCAAAACCGAGGACGGCAAAAATGATCAAATAAATTAAGACAATGGCCAAAGCCCGGGGAAATTTCCATCGTTCCAGACGATCAATCAAAGGATTTAAAGCGGCCATTAAAATTAAACCAAAAAACAAAATAATCAAAACCCCCCTTAAAAAATACAACAACCAGAGGAAGAGCAAAAAAAGAATGGTGAAGACAATTGTTCGATGAGAAATTTCAATTTTTCTTGGCATGGTCTTTAGTATACCAAATAAAAACTTCTTCCTCTACCTTATTCTCCCATCCTTTCTGAGTGATGTCAAACCAGTGAACCTGGGGATTTTTTTTAAACCAAGTCATCTGGCGTCGCGCATAACCATGCTCGTTAAACTGCCAACGCTTTAAAACTTCTCCCCGGCTGCTTTTCCCCTCAAAAAAAGGCCGCCATTCCCGGTACCCCATAGCGCTCATTGAAGGCAGTTCCCAAGAAAAACCTCGCTCGCGTAATTTTCTAACCTCCTCTTCAGCTCCAGATTTGAACTGCTCCTCCACTCTTTGATCAATCATCTGATAGATCTTTGGCAAAGGCGCTTTTAAACCAATCATTAAAATCTTCATCATTGGGGGCTTTTTGGGTTGCCAGTCTCGATTCCCCACCTGCCAGCGAGCAATCTCAATGGCCCTGATAAGTCTTCTTTTGTTTTGTCGATCAGAAAGATTCATTTGAGCCGCTCGAAAAGAATCAAGTTCTGCCAGCTCATTGAAAAGAACTTTAATTGATTTTTTTTCAAGTTGTTTTCTTAAGACCCAGTTTGGAGGAATTTCTTTGGTCGGGACATCTTCTACCATCGCCTTAAGGTAAAAACCAGTTCCTCCCACTAAAATCGGTAATTTGTTTTTCTGCCAAATTTTTTTGATAATCGGCCAACTCATTTTGACGTAATGAGCCACGGAAAACTCCTGGTTAGGCTGCACCACGTCCAAAAGCCAAACGGGAATTTTCTCAATCTCCCAGTGATCTTTCAGCCACTTGCCTTTTTGAATATCCTTACCAGTGGCCAAATCCATTCCCTGATAGACCTGCCTGGAATCAGCGGCAACAATCTCGCCGTTAAACTTTTTGGCAATTTTTAGCCCCAAACCGGTTTTCCCAGTCGCCGTCGGTCCACAAATAATCAATAATTTTTTCATAGTTTCATTATAAAACCAAAGTAAATGGTTGACAGCTAAATTCTTAAAATGCTAAAAATAAATAATCTCAATTAAAAAGAAAGGAGGTAAAAAATGGCTGAATTAAACAAGGATTATAAATGTAATGTCTGTGGCCAGGTAGTTAAAGTTACTCAATCTGGCATTGGCACCCTGGTTTGTTGCAACCAACCCATGGAAATAATCATGGAAGCCGCTGCCCCAGCTGCGGAAACCACATCCCTTGAAGAAACCCCACCAGTTACAGAAACATCCCCACCAGAAAAGTCCCCCATTCCTCCAGAGCCAGAAGAATCGGAACCGGCTCAATAAAAATTTTAGCCTTCACCAAATTAATAATGAAGGGGAGGGTTTTTTATGCTAAAATTAAGTCCGGATGCTAACCATTGATTCCCAAAAAACAAGCCAAAAATTAAAAAAATTTATCAAGGACTATTTAGTCAAATTAGAAAGAGATGGTATTGTCTTTGGCCTTTCTGGAGGTTTGGACTCGGCGGTGGTGGCTTCTTTATGTGTTAAGGCTGTTGGCGCGGATAAAGTTATGGCCTTAATCATGCCGGACAATGATTCTCAAAAACAACACCTGAAAGATGCCCTTAAATTAGCCAAACAATTAAAAATCAAAATCAAGCTGATTAACATCACTCCTTATTTGAAAAGTTTAGGCACTTGGGGGCTTTCGCCTCTAAACCGCCTACCAATTCCCAGATCACTAAAAGAAAAATTAGTCAAAAAAGCCTTTGCTTACTATCAGCGAAAAACTGGTATTAATCCTTTTGCGGATTCTCTTTTGGGTTTTAAAGATAAAAAATTTGCCTCTTGGCTGCAAAAAGGCAATGCCTATTACCGGATTAAACACCGTTTAAGAATGGTTCTTTTGTATCTTTGGGCGGAGCGGGAAAACCGACTGGTCGTGGGTGCTGCCAATAAAACCGAGGCGAAAATTGGCTTTTTTGTTAAACACGGTTGTGATGACGCCGCGGATATCATGCCGATTGTTGACCTTTACAAAACTCAAGTCAGACAATTGGCCCAATATTTAAAAATTCCCCAAGAAATCATCACCAAAGCTCCCTCACCAGACATCATTCCCGGCGTGGTTGATGAGCAAGCCATCGGCATGAGTTACGAGATATTAGATCAAGTTTTAGACAGTTTAGAAACTGGTCTGAAGACAAAACAAGTTGCCCAAAAATTAAATCTTCAAGAAAAAGAAGTGGAAAAAGTCAAAAGATTAATGAAGCGCTCAGAACACATGAGACAGGTTTATTCTCCGGTTTGATTAATTAAATCATCCAAAATCTTCCAACGTCTCTTTTTTTCCTCATAAGGAACATCATCCTTTAATTTAAAAGCCGCTGTTCCCCAACGCGGCGAATACATCGCCACATAGGCTTTGACAAAATTAGCCTTTTGGCACAAGGTAACTGTTTTTTGAAATTGTTCTTTTGTTTCACCTGGGAAACCGACAATGATATCAGTCCCGATTTTGATCTTTGGAATTTCTTTTCTTACTTTGGTTAATAAGTCTAAATATTGTTTGGCGGTATAATGACGCTTCATTTTTTTTAGGATCTGCTCATCACCAGACTGAACCGGCAGATGTAAATAACGGTCAATTTTGGGTGATTTCATCGCCTTGATAATCTCATTGGTTAAATCCCAAGGGTTGGAAGTCAAAAAAGATATTTTCTGAAGACCTTTGATTTTAACCAAGTCTTTTAAAAGATCGGCAAAATTTTTTTTATTTTTAAGAGTCAAATCTTGACCATAAGAGTTAACATTTTGCCCTAGCAAAGTAATCTCCCTAAAGCCTCGTTTGACTAATTGTTCAACCTCACAAAGGATTTCCTCAAAAGGCCGCGATTTTTCTCGACCCCGAGCGTAAGGGACAACACAATAGGAACAAAACTGGTTACAGCCTTCCATAATCGGCACATAAGCATGGTTTGGGGATTCGTAAATGGGTTGAGATTGAGTAAATTCACTAATTTTTTTAAAATCATCAACCTGGGGTAGTTTTTCTTTTAGAAACCTTAAAGGATACCTTAACATACAACCAGTTAAAATAATTTTTAGTCTTGGCTTTTGTTTTTTTAATTTGGTAAGATTATTAATCAAACCATAGACGCGATCCTCGGCTGTCTGCCTTACCGAACAGGTGACAATGACAATTTCATCAGCATTATTAATTGACTTTGATTTTTTCCAGCCTTTTGATTCATACCAACCAGTAATTCGTTCAGAATCAGCCACATTCATCTGGCAGCCATAGGTTTTGATAAAATATTTCATAGCCTATATATTATAACGAAAACCTGAACCTAAAGCTAAGGGAAATTATTATCTAAGACTTTCAATCTTATCTTTGATTTATATTTAGAATCACTGAAAGATGAAGAAGTTGATTAATGAATATATAAATTATATGAAGTATGAGCGTGGCTTTGCCGAAAGCACTATTACGGGCAGGCAAAAAATACTCGACCAATTTAGAAGATTTTTGGGTAAA
>Ga0194126_10007599_pt1 | contig 15054 bp, 14 predicted proteins | sample TA2KigC150mmetaG_FD_148641 | JGI IMG/M metagenome (GOLD analysis project Ga0194126, IMG submission 148641) | Freshwater microbial communities from Lake Tanganyika, Tanzania - TA2015035 Kigoma Deep Cast 150m | ecosystem: Environmental > Aquatic > Freshwater > Lake | place: Tanzania: Lake... | reverse complement strand
CCCATGATGGTGGCCGGCAGAAATGTAACCGCCATTCGGGCGCGAGCGGCGCGTGAGGAGATTAATTCTAATGTTTTGAACATTCTACCGGCAGCATTGATGGATGAAATGGAAGATGATTATGATCTGTCTTGAATTAGTATTGGATTGATTTCTATGATTGTGACAACCTGCTGAACCGGTATGCCGAAAACCGGGTATTCCCCTATTTGGAACTTAACATGAAGAATGCGATTGAATTATCTCTCTTGCAGATGCGCGAAGTAGAAGAGCTTTCAGCCAGCGCATGGCCCTCCTTGCATGACCAATTGTTGGATGGATGGTTGGTGCGTTTTGGTGGGGGGTACAGCGGCCGTTCGAATTCTGTCTACCCATTTTACCCAGGATGGATGGACCTGGATCAAAAAATACAGCTTTGTGAACAGTTATACCAACAGCAAGGTTTGAGCGTGCGTTTTAAGCTGACACCTGCCTCTCAGCCTGCTGGTTTGGATGCCAGGCTGGAGCATTTAGGATACATTCTTCAATCATCTACCAGTATACAACTGCTCGATTTATCCACCTGGAGGGCAGATTATTCGCCTGCGGTGATACTTTCCACTAAGATCGAGGTGGAATGGCTGAATGCTTATCTGGTTCTTGAAGAGGTTGCCAGCGAACGCCAGGCAATTGCTACCCAAATGTTGCAACGTGTAGCATATCCATATGTATTTGCTTCGATTCGTGATAAGGAGTCAATCATAGCCTGTGGCTTGGGTGTACTAACACGAGGGGCGATGGGATTGTTTGGGATTGTAGTGCATCCTGCCTACCAGCGCCGGGGCTATGGGTTTCAAATTGTAGCAAGCCTGCTTTCTTGGGGACATGACCACGGGGCATATATGGCTTATCTACAGGTAACGGTAGATAATTTACCGGCAATAGGTTTGTACGCACAGATGGGTTTTCGAGAAATTTACCAATACTGCTACCGGATAAAAGAGATAACCTAAACAAAAATTTTATTGTACAATATGTTACCAGTCACGGAGAGTGCCTGGTTAAGGTTGGATAGAATGGAAATCTCGCAGGTGAATGATAGTCAAGCAATGGCTCAAGTCAGGCAATTATTTCGCGAGTATTTTCGCTGGTTGCAGGAAGTCCACAAGATAGATCCTGGAGAAAAAGTGATTGCTGCGGAATTAGCCAGTCTGCCGGGGGAATACGCTCCACCGCGTGGCCGTCTATTAATCGTTAATTTCGAGGGAAACCCTGCCGGGTGTGGTGCGTTGAGGCCATTGGATGAAGCTATATGCGAAATGCGGCGAATTTACGTAAAATCAGCCTACCGGGGACGTGGGATTGGCAGGGCGCTCATTATTCATCTTGTGGATGAAGCACATATGGTTGGTTACCGTAGTATAAGAATTGAAACCCGTCCGTTTATGTACGCTGCCCAGGCGCTCTACTGTTCCTTGGGGTTTCAAGAGCTGGAGCAAGAAGGTAAAGCGGGGAGTGATTCTCGCCTGGCAACCATTTGCATGGAATTAAGCTGGTAGCCAGGATTTATGATCTCCAATCCATACTATAACCACTTATCAAAATAATAAAACTTAGAGAAAAAATATTTTTCATTGTCACGCGGAGTTACAGCAGCAAAAGGTATATAGATCATCCCATGGGTTTGTGTAACTGTTGCATGGTATTTTCATCTAAACCTATGGTCGATGGCTGTAGGTTGGTTACTCAGACTGTTTGGTTTTGTGAGATTATTGATATTTGTTTCTGGTTGTGAGAGGATGTTATGCGTTCCCGTTTATTGCCGATTTTTATGGTTGTATTTGTTGACCTGCTAGGGTTTGGTTTTATTTTACCTCTTTTGCCATTCTACGCAGAAACCTATGGCGCGACGCCGCTGGTGATTGGATTGCTCACAGCTTCGTATGCAGCCGCGCAATTGGTTGGTGCGCCTTTACTGGGCAGGCTTTCCGATCGTTATGGCAGGCGTCCAATTTTGCTGGTGAGTATTTCCGGAACACTGGTTGCCTTGCTGTTGTTGGCGTTGGCAGATCCAATTGCCCGGGCATTGGTGGGAAGTGATCAGGGTGGATTGATAGATTTCAATTGGATGGTCATCTCGATATTATTTTTTAGCCGTATTGTTGACGGACTGACAGGTGGGAATATCAGTATCGCTCAAGCATATATTACCGATATCACGGATGAGCATAACCGTGCCAGGGGATTGGGATTGATTGGCGCCGCGTTTGGGTTGGGGTTTATCCTGGGACCGGCTTTTGGCGGCTTTCTCAGTACCTGGGGATATTCTGTTCCTGCTTTTGCGGCAGCGGGGTTATCGGCGATTAACTGGTTATCCATTGCTTTTTTGCTTCCTGAATCGCTCACCTCGGCTCAACGTGAGCGTATTTCAACCCATCCCAAGCCGGCTTTCACATTACAGGCTTTATGGCAAGCAATAAACCGGCCGCGAGTAGGACCACTCTTTCATATACGTTTTTTCTTTGGGTTTGCTTTTGCCATTTTTCAGACCATGTTTCCACTGTTTTCGCAATATCGCCTGGGTTTTGATGCTCGACAAACTGGCTTCTTGCTGGCATATGTAGGTCTCCTGGTTGCCCTGGTGCAGGGCGTGGGGGTTGGCGCGCTGGTAAGACGTTATTCCGAAACGCGCTTGATCCTGGCAGGCGCCGGATTGATGACATTCGCCTTGCTGGCATGGGCATTTACCTTCAACATCTGGATGATGTTGTTGGTATTGGCGCCGCTGGCTCTGGCAGGCGGAACACTTAATACCGTGATCAATAGCACGCTGACCAAAGCCGTGCTTCCCGAAGAAGTGGGTGGCACTTTAGGTTTATCTGCTTCGCTGGAGAGTTTGACTCGCGTCCTGGCTCCATCCATTGGCGGGGTACTTTTTGGGCAAATTGGCGTCTGGGCGCCAGGCGTCCTGGGGGCTGGAGTGATGGTTTGGGTAACCTTGTTTGCCTGGCGCCGGTTGATACTGAATCCTGATCCGCCGTTGCAGCAAAAGGTAATTTCATCTTGAATGCACCTGTGTAAACCCAAACCATAACAGGAAAAATAATCAACGTTGCATCCCCTTCCCCAACAAATTAACCTGTAAAGAAAACAACCCTGTGAGGGAACAATTAACAGGGTTGGGCATTTGCCACTTTGTATCGTGAATACATCCTGGATTATTGCCAGGTAGTTAGTGTCGGGTGAGGTGATTCTACCTACGATAGTATGTCGGGGTGCTCCTGACAATACCTGGTGAATGTCCAGAAATCCATCTCACTATTTATGCCGTTGATTATTTTATAAGCGGGAAAACGATGCGGGTTTGTAATTCAGCTTCGGGTGTCTCGCCGGGGTCGTTCAGGTACATTTCATATGCCACTCCGCTGGCTTCGTATCCCTGATTTTTGACAAATTGTGTCAGTTGTTCGTACGCCGGACCACAATCCTGATAAGGACCAGTATACAGGCACACACCGACCAGGCCTTCTGGCATCTGACCAGACAGGATAGCCCCTTTCCCTGGTAGCTTTTCAGCCACCGGAAAACCCATCTCTACATCCAGGTTTTGCATATCCATGTTGTAATAGGCTGCATACGGCGCACCAGCAGGCGCGGCACCGATCTGGTTCAGGTATTGGGCAATTTGACCAAAAGCTGCTCCCATTTCTTGGGGTAATTGTTCAACCTGGGTGGTCTTGCGAACACTCAGTGTGGGTTGGGGTGACTGATTGATAATTTCGCATGGGTAGTTCATATTTATTCTCCCTATAAGATGATTTGATGGATACTATTAGTTGAATAATAGAACATAAATTCTATTTTGTCAAGAGTAAACAAAAAAGAACTTTTAATCCATCCAATACCACGATTGGCAGTACAGGGTTTGACCATCAACTTCCACCATCCAGCCGCTGCCATCATGATATGTTTTGTAGCTGGTGAGTTCATGCCGGTATATCTGGAACAATTGCCGGGCGCGATGGGGTGGATAGGTAAAGGATAGCCAGGATACTTCGCCTGTTTGCGCCTCATCCAGGAGCATTTTACAAACCAGGGAGGCGCCTGCCTGCTTACGCAAATCAAGTGCGAGTTGGGGAGAATGGAATAGCTCAAAAAGTGCAGGTACAGCATCTGAAGAGAGACTGGCGAGCGTGGCGATATCCAACATCTCTCCCGATATTGTGCGAGCGATATTTTGCCGGGCTATGAAACTGTCAACATTCAGCAAATTAAGAGTGGCGCCAAAACCTAACACGGCAATGGTAAATGCCAGGACAAAATGGTGTAACTTCCCTAACCACTCCAGCAGGCTCGTAGCCAATAGTAAAGCTGCCAGCCATATGATGAAAATATGCGTATAAGTACGCAAGCGTGTGAAACCGTAAACTGCTTCATAAAGCAACAGGCGCTGGAATGCGGATACCAGGATCACCATCACCAAAGCCACCAGCAGGCTTGTCAGGCTGGAATATACGATCCTGGCAGTGCTTGTCTCTCTCCGTGTAGCTGCGTTAAAGGTGAGCAGGATCAGCAGGCTGATCATCGCCACTCCCACCAGTTCGCCAAAACCGCGCCGGGCGTACTCAGCGTAGGTAAAACCGTCCATCGTGATATTGGCTTGCCCACCAAAGAAATAGCGGAATTGAATAGTAACAAAAAATATGAACAAGAGGTTGATACACAGAAGAGTGGTAACCGTTGCAACCCAGCTCAAGAAAGGTGGCGGCCAGGGTTGCTCCACGCTGGAGAATCTTTCATTATCACTGGAGAAGAGGGCATACAGAATGATTCCTCCTAACAGGTATGCACCGATAAGGACATAAACCAGGCGAAAGAGGTATTCTCCCAGTTTCTCTAAGCGCAGGTATTCCAGCAGGTGGGACAACTCTTGAGAAAAAATGGGATCTGCAGCAGCCAGCAGTGCTGCCAGCACGGTAACCAAAGGCAGCGCCAACGCCAATCCAAGCAGGATTGCTAACCCGGTGCGTTTGCGGGGTGGGCGATTTGCTTCCGTCTGGAGATGTTCTGCATCAGGCTGGTTGCCCCATAAACTCAATAATACTTCAACAGGTTTGGTTGAAGCGTTACCTGCAAGACGAAAAAAGTTGATAAGATAATCAGCCAGGTTATACAACCACCATCGCCCACCTCTCCAGGTGAGAGCCAGTGTGAGCAGGCAACCAGATGCCAGGCTGAAATTGATAAAGCGGGTGAAAGGTTCAGCGCGCAGGAAGCTCATAGTAGCAAAATACAGGATGGGGATGAGCAGTGCCAGGCTGGTTATGGCTGGGCGGCGCATCTCACTCCAGGTAAAGAAAAATCCGGCTGCCAGGCAAAGTAGCACAAAAATTAAAAACGAAACGCCTGGAGCTTTCTCCCAAAAAAGCTGGTCAAAGCTCCAGGCAAGCAGCAAGGCGGTAATCACAAGACGGGCGGGATGTATGAGTTTCATGGATATAGCTCCTCGAGAGGTGGTGGATGAGTACCATGCCACCCAGGGTGATGGATAATTTCATTATAGCCAGCCACAGACCGGGTGGCAATCACCCGGAACAGGTTCCCCGCGCACTCAAGTGCTTAAAAATTTTAAGTTGACTTCAGGCAAAAAATTTGTCATAATATATAATGTTATAACATTATGCTCTTTATTGGTGTTTGGGGAGTACGTTCAATATTTACAGGAGTATGTTTTGAACCATGCTGAATATTCACCTTGATAAATCCAGCCCGGTACCCTACTATTTTCAAATCGAAGAAGCATTGCGCGGTTTAATTTCCAGTGGTGTGCTGACACCTGGTGATATGCTCCCCTCCGAATTAACCCTTGGCACTCAACTGGATGTCAGCCGTATTACCATCCGCCAGGCGTTAAAAGACTTGACCAACGAAGGATTATTGGTACGTAAACGCGCCATTGGTACATTTGTTGCCTATCCCCGGCGGGTGGTTCCAATCGTTCGTGATCGGCTGAGAGGGCTTACCGAAGAACTGAGCACAGAAGGTTACACGGTACGTTCGCAAGTGCTCGAACATGTTTTAATTCCTGCCAGTGGTGAGGTCATGAAAGAGCTTCAACTTTCATATAAAGACCAGGTGATCAAAATCCGCCGCTTGCGTTTTATGAATACTATTCCGCTGGTGATTGAAACCAGTCATCATCCTTATACTCGTTTTCCTGAACTGCTGCGCATGGACCTGACCGATCGTTCCACGTATGAAATTTTGGATAAGGAATTCCATGCTTGTCCGGTGGAAGCGCGCGATCGATTTGTCGCCGATATTGCATCAAAGGAAGAAGCAGTATTATTGGATATTGACCCGGGAGATCCTGTCATGCGCTACCGGCGTACGGCGCGTGACCGGGAAGGAAATCCCATGGAATTCACCCTGTCCATTTATCGCGCCGACCAATACCAGTTTGTGATTCATTATCGCAGTGATTCTTCTCAACCAGATAAAGGAGGTGATGCGTTTTCTCCATTACCCTGATATTGTGAGATTTTTTGTACCATACGATCATGTGTACGGATCTTTTATGATCCAACATTGTCTCTCGGAGACAGGAATTTTTCTTTTTACCCATCCCATTTATTCAAAGGAGAATTTTCATGCAAGCACAAAGCACAACCCAAGAGATAAAAGTCTACGGTTACCGCTGGGTAGTCCTGTTGGCTTTTATGTTTGCCGCCCTGGCAATGCAAATTTACTGGATTTGCTACGCGCCGATCACCGGTTTAGCCGCGGAACGCTATGGCGTAAGCGATGTTCAAATCGGTTTGTTGGCGATGTTATTCATGTATATCTATGTGCCGCTGGCAATTCCAGCTTCCTGGATGATAGATACCTGGGGATTCAAAAAAGCTGTTGGATTGGGTGCATTAATGATGGGCGTTTTCGGGCTTCTGCGTGGCATCTTCACCGCAGACTATACCGCGGCATTGATCTTTACGATTGGTATCTCAGCCGCCCAACCGCTCTTTTTAAACTCACCCACCAAGCTGGCAGCCAACTGGTTCCCGCTGGAGGAACGAGCCACGGTGATCGGGATCGGATCAGTTGCGCCGCTGTTGGGAATCGTGATTGGTCAGATCGCGACGCCTATTCTGGTGGAAGCCTCCAGTTTTGAAACCACCATGTTAATTTACGGGATTATCGGTGCGCTCTCGGCTGTGTTGTTCATCATTTTTGCCAAAGATCATCCACCCACACCAGCCGGTTTTGAGGAGCGCGTCTTGATGCTGGATGGGCTCAAGCATATTCTCAAGCTGCGTGAATTTTACATGCTGGCGTTCATCGTCTTCATCGTAAACGCGATTTTCAATGGCGTTTCCACCTGGGTGGAGGTGATTGTGCGACCAAAGGGCATGGATATCGGTCAGGCTGGGATCGTTGGAGGTTTGTTAATGCTAGGCGGTATCGTTGGCTTGTTTGTATTTCCTCCGTTTTCTGACCGTACCCGTAAACGAAAACCAGTATTTATGGTGGGTTTGATTGGAGCAATACCCTTCCTGGTGGCGTTTACGTTGCTTAATAATTTTGCTTTGATGGCGATTGCTTCTGCGATTCTTGGTTTCTTCATGATGGGTGTTTCTCCAGTGGCAGTGCAGTACGCCACGGAAAAATTTTACCCATCTCCTGAAGGCACCTCTATGGGCTTGATCACGCTTGCCGGGCAAATCTCGGTGGTTGCGCTTTCGGGTATGGGTTTGATGTATGAAAGCACTGGTTCTTTTACATCATCCTTGTTGTTGTTGGCTGGCTTAATGGTGGTCAGTGTAGTTTTGCTCAGCATGATGACTGAGTCTAAGATGATGCAGCAGGTTAAGGAGGGATAATCCTAACCTGGGGTGTGCCGGGCGCGCTACCGCAAGCTGCGGGGTGTTGCCCGGCTGCCCTGATTTAGTATTTTCCCTCAAATCTTTTTGGAGGCAATATGGATGTAAACGAATTTACACGCGAACTACAAAAATCACTCAAACCCTATCGCGGCCGTTATGAAGCCTATAATCAGCTTCCCAGCCAGGGTTTGAAACGCGATCAGATTCTACAATTGATGCAGGAATTTTATAATTTGGAAGAAGCCAAGTGGAAAGATGGCTTCGTGTCTGGTACGGTTTACCACGGTGACCTGGAGCATATTGATTTCCAGAGTAAGGTGTACACCATTAACTCACAGAGCAACCCGCTGCACTTTGATGTCTGGCCCAGTACCGGAAAATTTGAAGCCGAGATTGTATCGATGACCGCGAATATGTTAAACGCGGATAAAACCAGTGATGATATTGTAGGAACCGTTTCATCTGGCGGCACGGAAAGCATATTGTTGGCGATGAAAACCTACCGTGATTGGGCAAAGGAAAAGAAAGGTATCACCCAACCCGAAATGCTGGCGGCACCCACAGCTCATGCCGCCTTTGATAAAGCCTCTCAGTATTTTAATATCAAGATGGTACGCATCCCCTTGGGTGATGATTACCGCGCGGATGTTCAAGCCGCAAAAGAGTTGATCAATGAAAACACGGTGGTAGTGGTGGGTTCAGCGCCACATTTTCCACATGGCATTATCGATCCAATCGAGGAGCTTTCTGAATTGGCTCGTCAACACGGTGTGGGTTTCCATACGGATGCCTGCCTGGGAGGCTTCATCCTGCCTTGGGCAGAGAAGCTGGGATATCCGGTGCCGCCTTTTGATTTTCGCTTGCCTGGGGTCACTTCAATGTCTGCTGATACGCATAAATACGGTTATGCTGCCAAGGGTACCTCTGTGGTGTTATACCGTGGACGGGAACTGCGGCATTTCCAATATTTTGCGACGACCGAATGGCCTGGAGGTTTATACTTTTCACCCACCTTTTCCGGCAGCCGCCCTGGGGCGCTCAGTGCAGCCTGTTGGGCGGCGATGGTCTCGATGGGTGAGCAGGGATATCTTGATGCTGCCAAACACATCCTGGAATCTGCCACGAAACTAAAACAAGCCATTGGGGAGATACCGGAGTTATACGTTCTTGGTGACCCACTCTTTGTGGTGGCTTTTGCTTCCGATGATCTGGATGTGTATGCGATTTCTGATTATATGAGCAAGAAAGGCTGGAGTTTGAGCGGGTTACAAAGACCTGCTTGCCTGCACATTTCATTGACCCTGCGACATGCTCAGCCGGGAGTTATTGAAAGACTTGCCAGCGATCTGCGCGAAGCAGTAGCGTACGTCAAGGCGCATCCTGAGATGCAAGGCTCGATGAAGCCGGTATATGGGATGACCAGTAATGTCCAAATGCAGGGTGCCGTTAAGGAGTTCCTGCGTAACCTTTTGGACATGACCTACGAGGTTTAATAGCTGCAAGCAGTTAAATAATTGAGCTGTTTTTTATACAGAGATGGAGGTTTGATCATGACTGAACAATATATCGTCGCTCACGACCTGGGTACCAGTGGCACCAAAGCTGCGCTCACAGACCTGACTGGGAAGGTGATTGCCGCTGCAGAAAGCCGATATGTAGTGCATTACAGTCCGGATGGCGGGGCGGAACAGGATCCAGAGGATTGGTGGCAGGCAATTATTATCACCACTCGTGAGATGCTGGCAAAAGCACAGGTAGATCCCAAACAGGTGGTGGGCATGAGCATGGATGCCCAGATGGTTGGCACTGTGCCGGTGGATAAAGACGGAAATGCATTGCGTCGGGTGATGATCTGGTTGGATGCCCGCGCTGAAAAAGAAGCCGAGATGCTGCGTGAAGCTACGGGATTGCCTTTTATCACTGGTAAAGCCCCCAGCGCCAAGATCTTATGGATTAAAAACAACGAACCAGAGATCTATGCTAAAACGTACAAGATGCTGGATTGCAAAGACTATCTGCAGGCGCGCATGACGGGTGAGTATGGCACGGATTACTCCCTGGCTGTCGCTACTACCTATTTCAATCCATTTACCATGACCTGGTGGTCTGAAGTTTTGGAGGCGATGGGTGTACCAGAAGAACTGCTGCCGCCAGTGATGCCATCCACGCAGGTGGTTGGGAAGCTAACTGAGCAAGCCGCGCAGGAAATGGGTCTGGTTGCAGGAATCCCGGTGGTCAGCGGTGGCGGCGATGTGCCCTGCGCCGTGATCGGCGCGGGAGCCATTTCCCCCGGACGCACCCACCTGTACCTGGGCACCTCAGCCTGGATCATGACTATCATCGAAGAGTTTAAAATGGACGTTGAGGGTATTTATCCGTGTATGGTATGCAACCCAGAAACATTCGGATTGGGTGGCGAGATGGACAACGCGGGTGGCTGTATCAAATGGTTCTTGGCAAACCTGATTGGCAAAGAAGATGAGGAAGCTGCCGAAAACGCGGGTATGAATATCTTGAAATACATGGATCACAAAGCTGCCGAAATCCCGCCGGGAGCGGAGGGGCTGCTCTTCCTGCCCTGGGTGTGGGGTGAGCGGTCGCCGCTGGATGATGACAATGTGCGCGGTGGTTTTGCGATGTTAGGTTTGAACCACACCAAGTGGCACATGGTGCGGGCGGTACTGGAAGGTGTGGGGTATCACCTGCGCTGGATTTTCGAAGCCATCGAGAAAGCTGGCGTCCCACAACCAGAAGCCAACGTGATAGGCGGTGGGGCGGTCAGTCCGATCTGGTTGCAAATATTGGCAGATGTCACCGGGGTCAAACTGCGCCAGGTGGAAGGTCCATTGGACGCCTGTGCGCGCGGAGCAGCCATGACTGCCGCGGTCGGGCTGGGCTTTTATAAAGACTTCTATGAAGTGGAGAAGATGATACGTCTGACAGGCGCTGAATATACACCCAACCCGGATATGAAAGCGTTGTACGACAAAGCCTATGCCAACTTCCGCTCACTCTATCCACCGTTTAGCGACATTGGCAACCGGCGCGTACCACCGCTCGGATAAAATTTTTCCAGTAATCAAGAAAAAATGGCGCGGTGATGCTTCCCGCGCCATCTTTTGTTAATACCCCATCAAATAGTTTATATCTCCATCACCAACCCGGTGTATAGGGCATGAACGGCTTTACCAAGGCGTTGCCGCAAGATGTTCAATGCCTTACGCCCGGTGCAATGCCCGGTGTATAGCATGGGGATGGACAACTTAGCCAGTTCTTCCGCTATCCATTCGACCCGCTGACCGGGTTTCAGGAATGGGCTAAAGCGGGGGATGCCTCCCAGGTGAAACCCACCAATCACCGCCTTAATGGAAATATCAGGAAAATTTATCCGAGTGGTGTGCAGCAGGTTGAGAATGCCGTTGTGTGCACAACCGCTAAATACCACCAGTCCATCTGGCTCACTAATCACCATCAGCAATTCATGATCCAGCGGATCACGTTGGTAGCGCTTACCCTGGCGGATGAACAGGCGGCGATTACCGGCTGGTGGTGGATAAGGCTTCTCCAATTTTGTAATTATGTGTGCGCCAGGTAGAATTTCACGCATTTGATCCAGGTGAATAAAGCGTGTTGCCTGGTTTGCCAGTAGATCCTGGTTGATGCCAGCATAACGGTAATGGAAGATGTCCCAACGCGAATATATATCCTCATTATGGCAGTGGCGCAGGTAGACCGGCGCATGGTGATTCGTATCCAGAAATGCTGCCAACCCGCCGCCGTGATCGTAATGGTGGTGGGAGATTACCGCCGCATGCACCATGGAAAGGTCACAACCCATCATGTGGGCATTTTCTAAAAATCCATCGGACGCACCGGTATCAAAAAGTATAACCCCTCCAGCATACTCGATCAGTAACGACAGACCATGTTCAGCGCGCAAATCTAGATTTTCATCCGATGGTGTATTTTCAATCAGCGTGGTTATCTTCATACCATTCTCCAGGGTAGATAGTAGTAGTCAATAACCCATAGGCGGATTGCCTGGATGGTGATCCTACCTGGGGTTAGCCGCGAAAAAAATCGATCAGGATTGGATTGACAATTTCCGGGTATTCGATATGTGGGATATGCCGGGAATTTTGAATTGGGTGAAACTCGGCTTTAGGGATGGCTTTCAGCACTTGTTGGCTAATGGAAAAGGGGACGGTTTCATCTTCTGTTCCCCAGATCAGCAAAACCGGGCAATTATTCTTCCCCACCTGTTGGTAGTAACCTGCGCTACCTTCGATGATCTCGCTGCGCATTGTGGATAACAAGGCGCGTTTGAACCCTCGGTACTTCATCGGATGGCGGTAGCGTTCTATATACTCGGTATATTGACTGGGATCATTTAAATCGGCACTCTGCCCGGCGACCAGGAAACGGTCACCCAGCAAATCCATGATCCATTCCCCTATCAGGGGGATGGTCAGAACCCTTTTCGCCAGGTAGCCTTTCATGGGGAAACCGGCTGGATCGATCAACGCCAGGCGGTGAACCTGGTCGGGATGGCGGGCGGTGAAAGCCGTTGTTATGGCTCCTCCCATAGAAAGACCCACCAAATTGACAGGTTGCTGGACATCCAGCGCTTTCAATAAGTGCAGTAGCTGGCGCTCAAAAAGATTATGATTGTAATTTGCCTTCGGTCGGTCGGAGTAGCCTCTGCCATACAAGGTATAGCGCAGTACATAAAAGCCTGCCTCTACCAGAGGAGAGAAGGTTCTATCCCAAATATAGTGCGGCACTGAGAAACCATGCACCAGCACGATGGGTTGCGCTTTGGGGTCACCAGCCAATTCGTAGTGCGTGAAGCCCTCTGGAAGTTCGATAAACGTTCCACCAACATTTTGTCTTGCCTGGTGATCTAAATCCAGTGTTTCCGAGCGAAATGTATACCCTTGTAGCGACATCTTCATCCTCCGATCTATAAGCATCCATGAATAGACGACAGTACAAAACTGCCAGGTTGTTTGTTTGGTTTTGCTCCCAGGCTTTGAGCAATTGCCAGCGCGATCTTGTACCCACCTATCCCGGATGGTTCAATGGGATTGGCATAGTCCTCTGTCTGGTTGCAGATCAATCGCAGGTCAATGACTGCTAACCGGTTTTCAAAAGCAACTCGCAATATGACATCGTTGAACATCGTCAGTGCTAAACGCGCCAGTGGGGCTATTTCTGGTTGCAGGTTGCCATTATAGATGGTGCACAGGGTGGTTGGTAGCGCTAGATTAAGCGCTTGTTGAAGAACGCTCCGATAATCAGCTTCAAATGTTTGTAATGGTTTAACAAAGGTACCCAGCGCTTCGGCTGTGGAAGAGGCAGGCGCTGCTAACAGATTCAGGTGAGATAGTGCATCATTACCGCCACTGGATATCACCAGGTGGGTTGTGCCAACAGGTAGGTGTTTTATTTGGCTCCGAAGATGTTCTGTTAAGCTGCCATCTACGGCGCACAATGTTGCCTGCCAGGAAGAAGGTAGCAGTTTGCGCAGGTGTGATATAACATCTGGTTCTGCTCTGACATATGAATGATTGTCAAATATTGAATCTCCGATTAATGCGATGTGATGTGCCATTTATTTCTCCAATCTTGAATGTTGGTGAATAGAAGAAAAGTCTGGTTATGGGCAGGGCGAAAACAGGATTACTACAACGCAATTTTGAAAGAATAATTGGTTGGGTTTATGCGCGTTAAAGCATGTTTGATGGGCAAGGTACTTGTTGAATTCTTGGTTGGTGTATGCCATCGCGAGCGTCATTCTGATGATCTGGTCGGATTGGATCCTGAACCCGCCCAGGTTTCAATATACTAGAGTTTGACGCTCACGTCAATTGCAAGGTCAATTTACCAACATAACCGGGCAGGTGGAATGCGAAATCACCTTTTGGCTTTGCGATCCCAACAGCAAGCTGCGTAAGCCACCTTCGCCTCGCACACCCATGATGATCAGGTCAGCGCCACGCGCTTCAGCAACATTCAGGATTACATCCGCTGCAGATCCTTCCACTCGGGTTGTGCTCACATTCCCTTTTATTTCTCCGATAGCTTCTTTGCCAGCTTTCAGGATTTCATCCGCTTTGAACATTCTTTCATTAATCGCATCCTGGAAATTTGGTTGTCCAAGGTAACCGGCCACTTCTGAGAAAGCCGTCACAATCAGTAAATCACTGTTGCAGAAACGTGCCATCTCTCCAGCTAATTTTGCTGCCCGCCCGGCGGGTTCAGAACCATCAACAGCCAATAATATTTTTTTAAACAATGTTCCACCTCCTCATTAGTTATATATTTGGTATAAAGATGATGAGCTGCCAGTCAACCCGGGTACTCAATCTCATGACGGAATTTACAGCGTGCTTCCACTTCAGCCAGCTTGAGCGAAGCATAACGACTGGCTGTGCGCATTAATGCTTTTGCTTCCTCGAGGGGTAAATGTTCAAGATCACGCCAGCAATACCCTCTATCGTGCAAGTATTCTTCGATATAGGAGCGTTCAAGAGCAGAAGCCGGACTGTCATGATTCAGCATGATTGCCAGTGAGTTATTGTTCTTGGGCTTCGACTTTGCCTTGTTCTTTAACGGTGAGAGGCGCGGCAACTTAGTCGTTGTTCGGATAGTCATGGCAACCTCCTTTCAAGGTTTGTGGTTTACCGGATGAACTTTGGGTAACGATTTTTCCTGGGTCGATATTTTAAAAGCCTGGCGGGTTTACCAAGCCAGGCTAGAAAAAACCAAGGGGAGAATGGTTGCGTCGGGATCTCACCCGGCAAGATGATTGTGACATCTGCAAAATATGTCATTCATTCTACTTTCAATATAGCAGAAATTACCCCCAAGATCAATACCTTTTCCACCTGTACCTGTGGAATGCGCTGGCAGGACAGCGCTCTAAAGCGGCGACGTGTCGCCGCAATCCACATATATATTTCAGGTTATGGATTGGTGATGGTTACAATCAAGGTGTAATCTGCAACTCCGGAATAACCATAAACATCTACATACCAATAACCGCTGCTGGTAGCCGTGTAATTGATTTCTTCGTCGGTACCCTCGTTGAATGAGTAAGCTACCCAATCATCTATCGTGACGTCGGTTGTGCCCGGTGGAAATAGATAAAGATCGGCGTCTTTATTCAAATCAAGACTGCCAGAAAGGGAAA
>Ga0194126_10007592_pt1 | contig 15057 bp, 10 predicted proteins | sample TA2KigC150mmetaG_FD_148641 | JGI IMG/M metagenome (GOLD analysis project Ga0194126, IMG submission 148641) | Freshwater microbial communities from Lake Tanganyika, Tanzania - TA2015035 Kigoma Deep Cast 150m | ecosystem: Environmental > Aquatic > Freshwater > Lake | place: Tanzania: Lake... | reverse complement strand
CGCTGATAAGATAGCTTCCGTTCTGTCTCACAAAGGCCTCAAAGAGCCAGTCATTCCAGCCTCCGGAGATGGTCACGCCCCACTGTTTATCTTTAACGGTCAATTTGGTTGCATAGTCCTTCAACTCGTCCCAGGTTTTCGGCGGCTTCTCCGGGTCCAGTCCGGCGGCCTTGAAGACCTCCTTGTTCCAGTAAAGGACAGGGGTGGACCGCTGGAAGGGAATGCCATAGACCTTCCCGCCGATGACCGCATTCTCCCGGAACGGAGCGAAAAAATCCTCCCAGTATTCCTTCCCCATCTTCTTGACATAATCATCCAGGGAAAGAACCGCATCCATCGCCAATAGCGTGGGGAGCTCGGAAATTTCCACCATAAAGATATCCGGCGGGTTCCCTGCCATAATAGCGGTCTGAACCTTCTGCATGGTCGGATCATAATCCCCCGAATAGACCGGAACGACCTCAATCCGGCCCTCATGCTCCTTGTTAAACTTGTCTGTCATCTCTCCGATCACCCTTGCCAGGGGGCCAGCCACTCCCACAGGGTAATAGAAGGTGAGCCGAAGCAACTTCGGTTTGCTCTTCTCCTTTTGAGCCCAGATTTCAGAGGTGCTCAAGAGGCCTGTGATAAAAAAGAAAACGGTGACAAGTAAAATGATCTTACGCATAGGACACCTCCTGAATTATTTTTGATTCCGGGGATCGCCCCCCCTCACAGACTTTTTTCTCTCCTCCTTTCTCCCGTGGACGGTCGGATTGTCCGATTTCGGGTCGCGTTCTCTATCGTCCGGTAGAAACGAAGTCCAGAAATTGAACAGACTCCTTCAAGCCTCTCCGAAAATCCTCTCCCCCATAAATCTCGATGATCCCCGTGCCCTTCCACTGTCGCTTCTTCAGTGCGTCGAGAAATTCTTTGATCTTGACCACGCCTCTTCCAAGCGGGAGATGCCCGTCCTCCGTTCCGGAGTTATCGTGCAGATGGAGATGAACAAGTCGTTCCCCCAGGCAATGGGCCGTCTCGATGAGATCAAATCCCTGGAGTGCGGCATGACCGACATCGATCAATCCCTTGACCTGCTCGGAAGAAAAAAAATGAATGAAATCCGAAAAATCAGGGACCCGGCGAAAGAGCGTCGCATCTTTCATCCCAATATTCTCTATGAGAAAAAGTCCTCCCTTTCCTTCTCCGGTCTCCAGGACCGATTGGATCAACCGAATCGAATTCCGAATCCCTTCCTCCCGGGAGGCATCCGGACGAGTGAGATGACCGGGATGGAGAACAACCCCTGAGCAGGACAATCGTTGAGAAATCTCTACGGAGCGTTGATAGAGGCGAAGGGTTTCCGAGGTGACACGGGGATGGCTATCCGCAGGGTTGAGACCTTCTATGGGAGCGTGAAGATAATAGGTCAATCCGTATGTTTCCTTCCAATCGAGCAGGAGATCGATTTCCTCGTCCCTCAAACGGTCGGGGTGGAAAGTAGGCGAATCACAGAAGAGTTCAACGATTCGAAACCCAAGGTCAACGAGGATCTTGGTTGCCTCTGTGATGGAACGATGGGAAAGGATCAGGGTGGAAACTCCAACCTTCATCGGATCAATTTTTAACCTTTTTTTTAGAAAAAGGCGCACAGGATTGACGAACGGCCAGTTCCGTGTCCAAGAGGATCCGGTGTCTCGAAGCTTGAACCGGAATCTTTGACAACAGTTCGAAAAGAATCTCCGTAGCTTTCCAGCCCATCTCGTAAGCAGGCTGGTGAATGGAAGTCAGGGGTGGAGCCACAAATTTAGAAAAGGCGATATCATCGAATCCAACAATCGAGATTTCTTCCGGAATCCTCTTTCCTATCTCTTTGAAGCCTTTCATCGCTCCGAGGGCCAAAATATCATTTGAACAGAAGATGGCTGTGGGAGGATGCGGGAGACCCATCAATAATTCAACAGCCTTCTCCCCCTTTTCAAAAGCATATTCGGTCTGGACCACCAGGCCCGGATCATAAGGAAGGCCATTTTTTTTTAGAGAACGCCTGTACCCCAGCCAGCGTTGATAACTTCGGTCGGACAGGGAAAAATCGAGGGCGATCATCCCGATTCTCCGGTGCTTCAAGCTGATCAATAATTCCGTGGCCCGAAACCCTCCTTGAATATTATCCACACCGACAAAAGCGACCCCGGGGTGTTTCGAGTGACTGTAGATCAAAACGAAAGGGAACTCATCCTTTATTAGACCATGGACGACTTCCCCCCCCGGCTTGTTGGTGGTAAGAACCAGTCCTTCCACCTGTTTCTCCCTCAACAGGTTGACCAATCGTTTTTCTTTTTCATAGAGATAATCCGTATTCACCAGGATTACATGGTAGCCTTTTTCTGAAGCATAATCCTGAATTCCCCGTGTGGATTCCGAAAAAATGGGATTAATAATATTGGGGATAACGATCCCGATGGTACGCGACCTCTTGGTTGACAGCCCCATGGCGAGCGCATTGTAGACATAACCGCAGGCCTCCATGGCCGTATTCACCTTCTGTCTCGTCTTCTCCGTCACCTTTCCCGGGTGATTGATCACCCTTGAGACAGTGGCAACGGACACATCTGCCCTTCGGGCCACATCGAAAATGGTAGCCAAGGTCTCTCCTAAATGAAAGCGTTTACATCATATAGGGAACTTCTCCCCTTGTCAAGGGAAAAAGTAAAAAAATGGGAATCCTTCGGCGGTAGGGGACTCATTCCCTCTCATGGATGGCATGAGTCCATAGGCGGGGTTTTCTAACCCCGCCCTCTTGAGACGGTGAGGAACCTTCGGCGGGGCGAGGAAAGAGGTTTAAGGCCGGCGCGCCGCAACCGGATCGGGAGACCGGGTTAAGTCAGAGCAATGCACTTCTCCGGATCCAAAAACAGGAAAAGTTCCTCTCCTTCCTTCTGCCTCACGTCATAAGCGACCTGGACTCTGATCATGGTGCTGTCCACATTCACAAAAAAGTTCAGGAAGTTGCCGAGATAGGCTCGATGCTGGATGATACCTTTGAAAAGATTGTCCCGTCCATCCGGTGGTTTGGTGAATACCTCCACGTCTTCAGGACGGATGGAGATGTAAACTTTCTGGTTCGGTACGGCCGTCTCGGAGTCAAATACCCTGCAGAGCATCTTCTCGCCAAACTCGGTTTGAATGTAAACCAGTTCTCTGCCCTTGGGAACTTCCGCAATCTCCCCCGGGATGAAATTTGTCGTCCCGATGAAATCGGCCACAAAACGGTTCGCGGGCTTCTTATAGATTTCCTCCGGAACACCGACCTGCACGATGTTTCCCGCCTCCATCACCGCAATGCGGTCGGACATGACCATGGCCTCCGCCTGGTCGTGGGTGACATAGACTGAGGTCATATGCATCCGTCTCACGAGGCTCTTGATTTCAAACCGCATCCTCTCCCTGAGCTTGGCATCGAGATTGCTCAGCGGCTCGTCTAACAACAGGACTTTCGGATTCCTCACAAGGGCTCTGGCAAGGGCAACCCGTTGTTGCTGGCCGCCGCTCAGTTGCCCGGGATACCTCCTCCCCAGGCCCGTCAGCCCCACGGATTCCAGCGCTTCCATCACCTTCTCCTTGATCACGTGCCTGGGAAATTTCTGGATCTTCAGCCCGTAAGCGACATTATCAAACACCCTCAGGTGGGGCCAGACCGCATAGTTTTGAAATACCATTCCAATCTCCCGCTGTGAGGGAGGAACAAACCCTTGAGAAAACATCGGCTGACCATCGATGAGAACATCTCCGTCATCGGGCTTCTCCAGGCCTGCGATGCAACGCAGGGTGGTGGTCTTGCCGCATCCGCTCGGTCCGAGAAGGGTTAACATCTCCCCTTTTTGTATTTCCAGGTAGATATGGTTGACCGCCACCATGTTGCCGAATTTTTTTAAAAGATTCTCAATCTTGATGAAAGCCATCTAATACCTCCCCCCTGATGAACCCCACGCCGCTCCAAGTATCCCTCCGCCTATGCGCGCTACGATCAGCAGGAGGATGAAGATAATCACGATCATGAGGAAAGCCATGGCTCCGGCGATTCCAAACTCCATCCCCCTGTGCCAGTTCAGATAGACGCCGATGGGCAACGTCTCCCATCCCCCTCGATAGAGGAAGATGGCCGTTGAGATCTCCTGAAAGGCCATGATGAAGAACATGACCAGGCCAACGAAAACGCCCTTGAGCAACAATGGCAACGAAATATTGAAGAACGTTCTGAATTTGCTTGCGCCAGAAATCTCCGACGCCTCCTCCAGAGAGACATCGAGCTGGAGGTAGGAGGCATGAGCCATTCTCAAAAAATATGGAAGTCGCCTCACAAAAAGAGACAGGGGCATGATGATCCAGTGCGTGGCGATTGGAATCCCTTCCCAGAAGGCAAGCAAGTAGCTGACGCCAACGGCGATCCCCGGAAAGGCGAGCATCAGAGTGATCACAAAGTCAAGCGTATTTTTCCCTGGCACTTTGGTTCGGGTGATCAGATAGGCGGCCGGCAGCCCGAAGGCCACTCCTAAAAAGAGCGCAACCCCGCTAAAAAGAAATGAATTTTTTAGCAAGAGTGGGGTTTCAAGGAAGATGAGCCTGAAATTATCGAGTGTCCAGTAAGATGGAAAAGGCTGTAAAACCCATCTCCTTGAAAAAGCGGACAATCCCAGGACGACGGGAATGAGCAACACAAGAATAGCAATGAAGAACATGTAAACATAAGCGCTCACTTTGGTTAATATCCCGGGGTCGATAATTCTCCCCTCCAGGGTTGTGCCTTTTGAGAGGGCGGTATATTTCTTTCTTTCCACCCATACCTTCGAAACCAAAAAGATGCCTACACAGACGACCGACGAAACAACTACGGACACAATGCCCATATATTTGCGGTGCATATCCGTAAAATGGTAGGCGATGTTGATGTAGGAGATGGAGGGAAGAAAATCGACCTGCCCGAAGATCAAGGGTGTGAGCCAATCCGTGAAGGGCCACAGGAAGACAATGACCGCGCCGGCTAAATAATTCGGGCTGGTGAGCGGCAGGGTGACGGTTAAAAACCTTTTGAACCCACCCGCCCCCTCCACCTCGGCCGCTTCCTCCAGGGACGGGTCGATGTTGGTAAAGCCTGCCGAGAGGCTGAGCACAATAAAGGGAAGAAGGTGGAGCGATTGAATGAAGACGAGGCCATGCAGTCCGAAGACGAAGTTAATCGGTTTGCTAACCACGCCCCAATCCATCAGGAGGAGATTCACGGTCCCCATCTTTCCGAAAAAGACGATGAGAGCAAAGGCTCCGGCATAAGCGGGCAATACAATGGGCAGAAGGATGAGGGCCGTAAATAGAACCTTCCCCCTCAGCCGATACCTTGCGAGAATATAAGCCAGCGGCAACCCAACCAGTGTGGTGGTAGCGAGCACCAGCACCCCAAGGAGAAGCGTGTTGCCAAAGGTTTTTAGATAATAGGGGTCCTTAAAGAAGTCGATGTAATTTTGAAGTCCATATCGATCGGTGCCTGCTATTTTAAAACTTTCAATGACCAAGAAGGAGAGCGGATAGATGACAAAGAGGGCTACCACAGACCATAAGATCGCAGAGATGAGTAGATTGCCTCGAGACATAATTCAATCTTCCTTCTATTTAAGGTATGGGCGAGCCGCAGCTCGCCCATACCTTTCAATGAGTTGGGTATTCCCTTCAATCAAAGGGGTTCATCGATTGAGACGGACCTGTTTTATGGATCACCGGGATGCCGCCACGAGCAACGCCCTGGCCTCAGAAGCGGTTAATCTCGCTGGCGCATAAGAGCCGTCGAATTCGAAGAGCCTTCTGGCTTCCTTGATTTTTGCCTCCGCTCTACCTACATCAACTCCCTTCTTCTTTGCGGCATCGATTTCGCCTTCCACTTCCTCAATGAGGAAGAGACTGCTTTTCAATTCGCGAAACTTCCGGTAGATCTCGAACTCAAAGTAACGGTTGACATCATCCCATCTCTTCGCGGCAAGCTCCAGATTGTAATCGATGAAACCTACCTTCATTTCCCAAAATGAATCGACTCCGATCGAATCTCGGGCATGCTTGGCCATCGCCACGCCTTCTTTTTCCCAAACGGAAAATTTGATGTCCGTCCTCGCTGGAAAGTAGCGGCCCTCCAACACATATTTTTGCCCTTCCATGCTGAAGAGCCAGTCCAGGAAGATCTTTCCATTGGCCTCATTAGGAGCGTTTTTTAGCAAAGCCACTGCCTCGGGCACCAGGATCGTTTTATCGGGAAGCAAATCCCGAACAGGATAACCATCCGCCCGCGCGCTCATCGCATTCATCTGCGGTTGTGCAATGCCAATGGGAACCTCTCCCCGATTGACCATGTTCATCGTATCAACGCTTCCAGTGGAGAATCTGGCTAACTGAGCCGCCAGAAGCCGGTTGTATGCCCAGCCCTCTTTCTCCCCAAAAGATTGAAGATGGATTTCAATCACTTCGTGCTGTGTCCCTGAGGCATAGGGCAAGGTTTGAACGATTAAGTCTCTGTAAATCGGGTTAAGCAAATCTTTCCAGGTCTTTGGAGCCGGCAATTTTAAGGCTCTCAGGACCCTTTCATTATAAAGATTGGTCACGATCCAGGGCGCAAAACAGGTCCACATGAATTTTTCATCTTTAACCTTCATGCCGCCCCATTTATCCGGAATCTTGTCCCAATCCTTGGGTTTATAAGGAACAATGAAACCCTCTTTATCTAAAACCTCGAAGGCGGGAGCACCGGCCCCCAAAAATACATCTGCATCAGGCTTGCCCTTCCAGGCCCGCACCTTATCTACGCACACCGGCCATCCGCCGGGTCTGACGAAGGTGATCTCGATCTCTTTTCCGTAGGTTTTTTTGTAATACTCCTTAAAACCTTTCATCAAACTGTCGGAAAGCTCTTTGTAAACCGGCCCGACCCAACCCACCTTCTCTTTCTGGGCCTGGACCTCCATCGGAGTCACCAGAAGACACATTAAAAAAGGCAGTAAAAACAGTGCAGAAACTCTCGTAAAGATTTTCCCTTTCATTTTCATTGCGTGACCCTCCTTTCGATAAAAGTGAATCATGATGATACATGAATCTTCCAATCAGAGAAACCTCATCATAAATATCGTCAGTACCAGAATGATTCGCCTCAATTGGATCCCCCCTTTCTTCAGTCTGGTAAAATTTTTCACAATCTTATCTTAACGGTGCAAAAGATGTCAAGATAAATTAAGGGACCAACGTAACCCCTCAGCTACGGGGGTCACAAAATTTCTGATAAAATTTAATTGCACCCGATAGGCGGGACATTCTTGTCCCGCCTATGTTGGAAGCGGGGTTAGACCTGCAGCAGGCCCCGCCTATCGGCTCTACTTATCCATGAATTGAACTACCACCAGCTACAAGCTGGTGGATTCTCTACTGACTGAAGTCAGCTAAAGACAAAACAAACAGCACAGAAATCCTCACGAGGGGAAATCTAAAAAACCTGCACACAGTGTGCATACTAAAGTCTTCGCCCGAAGGCGAGGGTTTTTCTCCCCGAGTGAGACAATAAAATTACCCCCTTAACTGAGGGATTACGGACCAACTGAGGAAAGCTCCTGGGTGTGTATCAAGATCATCAATTCTGGAAAGAATCCCTTCCGGATTTTCAGTGTGGAGTCCATCGATCCGTTTTCAAAAGAGAAAGAATGGGTGGTTAAGGGTGAAGAACTTAAGAAGGAAAATAGTGTGAAGAGCGCCCGTTCCTCATTCAGGGATAAGACAGCAAGAAGAATCGTCTTTTATCGAAGCAGGCAGGCTTTTGAAAAAGAAAACCCAGACATGGTCGTTTATTATTTAGAGTCTGTTTATAAATTCCCTTTTTCCGTCATGCCGGACTTGATCCGGCATCCAGAAGGTCTTGAAAGAACTGGATTCCGGCTTTCACCGGAATGACAACCTTTGGGGGAACCATTAGTTTATAAACAGACACTATTTAGGCGTCCCTGATACATCCCCCGAGGTTCTTTCAGAAAAGGAAATGAAAGACTATTTCGAAAAAGCTCAAGAAAGATTAAAAAAGTGAAGCTCCCTGTGCTTTCGTACGGGACATCTTCACAACGGCCTGGAATGGAAGGCTTCAAATAATATTTTCGGGTTGGATAAACGTGTGGGCAAAGTGATCTTTTCTCCTGATGTTAGAACTCCTCTATCCCCCAACGCTTTTGCTTCTTCCGAACCTCCCACTGTCCACAAAAGGGCCATCCTTTTAACAGACGGTAGCTAACCCAACTTTACGGTTGAGGGGCTTGAAGATTTTCTTGGAAGACGGACTTGACATAGGCCAGAAGAGTTGGTTATATTTTTTCTAAATTAGGAATCATTCCGGTTTATTTATGATGACCAAAGAGTCAATCATCAGCCAACTGCGAAAGAAGGGATTGAAGGTAACCCCCCAACGACTGGCCATCATTGACGTGCTGATTGAGCAGGGGGATTCCCATCCCGGTGCGAGCCTTTTCTATAAGAAGGCAAAAAAGAAAAAGAAGAGTTTGAGCTTGTCAACCACCTATGCCACGCTTAACGAGTTCTCCCGCCACGGCATCATCAAAACGCTTCAGTTTGATAAGATGGAAGACCGCTACGACGGAAACCTTGAAGAGCACATCAATCTGATCTGCGAAAGATGTAAGAAGATACTGGATTACAACGTTCCCATCACCGTTGACCCCAAGAGGGTAATGAAGAAAACCGGCTTCTCGATCACTGACACCAGGCTGGAGTATTACGGGTATTGCAGGGACTGCCGACCAAGAACAAAGGAGGGTAGGGGCAAGCACATCGAGGAAGAGAATGCCTAACAGCCCTATGCCTTTAACGATATATAGCGCTGTTCAACAACTCACACAACGAAAGGAGGTAACGTTATGACTGACGAGAGAAAGGACCCGGTAACGGGCGGGACAAACAAACAAGCAAACGGTAGAGGCCCGTCGAACCGCGACTGGTGGCCGAACCAGTTGAAGCTCGAGATCCTGCACCAGCATTCCTCCAAGTCCAACCCGATGGGCGAGGACTTCAACTACGCGGAAGAGTTCAAGAGTCTCGACCTGGCGGCTGTGAAGAAGGATCTCGCGGCGCTGATGACCGATTCGCGGGACTGGTGGCCGGCGGACTTCCGCCACTACGGGCCTTTGTTCATCCGCATGGCGTGGCACAGCGCTGGCACCTACCGCACCGGTGACGGCCGCGGCGGCGGCGGCAGGGGCCAGCAGCGCTTCTCGCCGCTCAACAGTTGGCCGGACAACGTCAGCCTGGACAAGGCGCGTCGCCTGCTCTGGCCGATCAAGCAGAAGTATGGCCGGAAGATTTCATGGGCCGATCTGATCATCCTCACGGGGAACGTCGCCCTGGAAACGATGGGATTCAAAACGTTCGGTTTCGGAGGCGGTCGCGAGGACGTCTGGGAGCCGGATCAGGACGTCTATTGGGGCTCTGAGGACACGTGGCTGGGTGATAAACGCTACTCCGGCGACCGGGAACTCGAAAATCCGCTCGCTGCCGTGCAGATGGGGCTGATCTATGTGAACCCGGAAGGCCCGAACGGCAACCCGGATCCTATCGCGGCGGCCAAGGATATCCGCGAGACCTTCGCTCGCATGGCCATGAACGACGAGGAGACGGTTGCGCTCATCGCCGGCGGCCATACCTTCGGCAAGACCCATGGCGCCGGCCCTGCGACCCATGTGGGGCCTGAGCCGGAAGCGGCCGGCATCGAGGAGCAGGGCCTTGGCTGGAAGAGCAGCTTTGGCACCGGCAAAGGCGGTGACACGATCACCAGTGGCCTGGAGGTCACCTGGACCACCACGCCCACGAAGTGGAGCAACAACTTCTTCTGGAACCTGTTCGGCTACGAATGGGAACTGACGAAGAGCCCGGCCGGCGCGCACCAGTGGAGACCGAAGAAAGACGCGGGCGCCGGCACGGTGCCGCATGCCCACGACCCGTCCAAGCGTATCGCGCCCTCCATGCTGACCACCGACCTCGCCCTGCGGTTCGACCCGGTCTACGAGAAGATCTCGCGGCGCTTCATGGAAAATCTGGATCAGTTCGCAGACGCATTCGCCCGGGCGTGGTTCAAGCTGACGCACCGCGACATGGGCCCGCGCGCCCGCTATCTCGGCCCGGAGGTTCCCAAGGAAGAACTCATCTGGCAAGACCCAATTCCCGCAGTGAATCATAAACTGATCGGTGCAAAGGACATCGCCTCCCTCAAGGGTAAGGTCCTGGCTTCTGGTCTATCCGTCTCGGAGCTGGTTTCGACCGCGTGGGGGTCGGCGTCCACCTTTCGTGGCTCCGACAAGCGCGGCGGCGCCAACGGTGGTCGCATTCGTCTGGCGCCACAGAAGGATTGGGAAGTCAACCAGCCTGCCAAGCTGGCGAAGGTCCTCAAGACCCTCAAGGGTATCCAGGACGCGTTCAATAAGACAGCAAAAGGAGGCAAGAAGGTTTCGCTTGCCGACCTGATCGTTCTGGCCGGCTGCGCGGGCGTCGAGCAGGCTGCGAAGAAGGCTGGTCACAAGGTGACAGTTCCCTTCACGCCGGGACGCATGGATGCCTCGCAGGAGCAAACCGATGCGGCCTCCTTCGCCGTGCTCGAGCCGAAGGCGGACGGCTTCCGCAACTACCAGAAGACCCGTTATGCCGTACCGTCCGAGGAATTGCTGGTTGACAAGGCGCAATTGCTGACCCTGACCGCACCCGAAATGACGGTGCTCGTGGGCGGCATGCGCGTCCTGAATACCAATTTCGGCCAGACCCGACACGGCGTCTTTACCAAGCGGCCGGAGGCGTTGACCAACGACTTCTTCGCGAACCTGCTCGACATGGGCACGGAGTGGAAGGCGGTCTCGAAAGACGCAGACGTGTTTGAAGGTCGCGATCGCAAAACGGGTGAACTCAAGTGGACCGGCACCCGTGTCGATCTCATCTTCGGTTCGAACTCCCAGCTCAGGGCTCTGGCCGAGGTCTATGGAAGCGCAGACGCGCAGAAGAAGTTTGTCCATGATTTCATAGCGGCTTGGAACAAGGTGATGAACCTTGATCGCTTCGACCTTGCGTAATCGCGGCATAAACGTTTTCGATGGGTTCTGACAGAGCGTCAAAAACGGTCAGGGTAGCTGAGTCTAACAAAAGAGACATCCCGGGAGTCTGAATATCTGCTATAGATTTGCTGTTTTCAGATCATCCAAAATGTTTGGGTTTGATTTTTACGCCTATCTGACCGGTGATGATGTTCATCTCTTTGTGGCGGTTCGATAATTGGCCTTGCATTATACGCAGGATTCTGATAACCTGCGTATAATTGAAGGGGGGCCCAAGATGGAAAGAATGCCGCTCGAGGTCCAGAATCTCTATACGGAACTTTTAGACAGATTATCAACCATCGACGCCCATAGGTCTATCGGTCATGTCCCAGGAGCCTTCCTCAAAAAGATGATCAAGGATGAAACTTACTATTACTTCCAGTATTCCGATCCCGGCGGCATCAAGCGACAGATCTACATTGGACGGAAAGACAGCTCTTTGGACAAAGTGGTTAAGAGTTATCGGGAAGCAAGGACCATCTTTGAAGAAGATTCAGCCGGAGTCCAACGCCTCTGCGCCCTGCTGAGAGCGGGTGGGGCTCTGTTGACCGACCCGGCCTCGGCCCGCGTATTAAGAGCTCTGTCTGACGGAGGGTTCTTTCGGTTGGATGGGGTGCTTGTTGGCACTCATGCCTTTTTGGTCCTCGGGAATATTTTGGGCATCAAATGGAGTGGAGGGTCGATCCGAACTCAGGATATCGACATTGCTGCCGAGCCATCCTTGAGCATTGCATTTCCAGGTCCTGGTTCGGATATTCCTGGTGTTCTTGATGCGCTCCAGATGGGTTTTCTCCCGGTGCCCCAGCTCGACCCCCGGAACCCTTCGACCTCATTTGTTGTTCGTGGCAAGGGGCTTCGGTTGGATCTTCTGACACCCCTGCGCGGCAGACGGGTTCAGAAACCCATCTTTATTCCCAGACTGAAAGCCGCAGCTCAAGCCCTCCCCTTTTTGGATTTCTTGATCACGCGACCGGTGCGAGGTGCGCTTGTGGATGGTGGCGGGGTTCTCGTCAATGTTCCCGACCCGGCACGATTTGCAATTCATAAACTCATTGTTTCCGGGGAACGGGGGGCAGGAATGCATACAAGGCGTGAAAAGGATCTGAATCAAGCGGCTCAGGTTTTTTCTGTCCTCCTCGAAGATCGTCCAGGCGATGTCATGATTACATGGAGAGAGATTCAGAGTCGTGGAAAAGGATGGGTAAAAAGGGTTCAAAATGGGGTATCTGCATTAAGGAGAGTGGACCCTCTTATTGGAGAAAAGTTAGGCGCCTACTTAATGGCCGGTTCATAGGTGGGTAAATTCAGTGAAAGAAATGTGAGGCTGATGAGGGAAACTGTTGGGGAAAGATTTCGGGGTGAAGGCCGCTGGTGGCATTCGCACCCTTGAGGATGCTATAAAGATGGTCGAGGCTGGAGCCAACCGAATAGGCACCAGCGGAAGTGTGGCGATTGTTCAAGCAGTTAAAAATTGACAAGTCTGAAATTTAATTTTAAATTTAATGGAAAAGTAGATGGACCCTGGATCGCCATCCATCCTGCCTCTCTTATTAAAACCCTAACCATTTAGGCTTGAAATGAATGTCCTCCTGATCTACCCTGAGATTCCGGATACCTTTTGGAGTTTCAAACATGCGCTGAAATTCATACGTAAAAAGGCCGCCTCCCCGCCCCTTGGACTCCTCACCATCGCCCCCATGCTGCCAACCGAATGGAAAAAGCGATTGGTAGATTTAAACGTAAGGAAGCTTACGAAAGAAGACCTTGCATGGGCTGACTGCGCCTTGATCAGTGCGATGACCGTTCAAAGAGATTCAGCCTATAAAACGATTGCGCAATGCAAAGAAACGGGTCTTCGGGTCATTGCAGGTGGACCGCTCTTCACAACAGAGTACGAACAGTTTGAAGCGGTTGATCATTTCGTGCTCAACGAGGCTGAATTAACCCTGCCTGCCTTTCTTGAGGATTTCGCCCAGGGCTGCGCCAAGAGGGTTTACACGACATCTGGTTTTGCCGACATTCGGAAGACACCCGCTCCAATGTGGGAGCTGGCCCATTTTGGTGATTACGCCTCGATGTCCATCCAATTCTCCCGCGGTTGCCCTTTCAATTGTGACTTTTGCAATGTGACGGCCCTGTTCGGCCATCGGCCTCGCACGAAGAGCGCTACGCAGATGATCGCCGAACTGGATAGTCTCTATCATCTGGGGTGGCGGAGTGGGATCTTCTTCGTGGATGATAACCTCATCGGGAACAAGAACCATCTCAGAACCGATCTCTTGCCTGCGCTCATCGAGTGGAGAAAAAACAAGAAGGGGGTTCCGTTCGGGACGGAGGTGTCTATTAACCTGGCAGACGATGAACAACTGATACAGATGATGGTCAAAGCAGGTTTTGATACGGTCTTTATCGGAATCGAGACTCCCAACGAGGAGAGCCTCGCCGAATGCAGTAAGAAGCAGAACATGAACCGCGACCTTGTAGAAGATGTGAAGCGTATCCAGCGGGCAGGGCTGCAGGTGCAAGGAGGCTTCATCCTCGGTTTTGACAACGATTCAGCTCTTACCTTCCGGCGGCTCACTGATTTCATCCAGAAAAGCGGCATTGTGACCGCTATGGTTGGATTGCTTCAAGCCCCTCCAGGCACCAAGCTTTACGAGCGGCTTAAACAGGCAGGGCGATTGCTTGATCGAATATCGGGTGACAATGTTGACGGGACAACGAACATTATCCCTGCGATGAGCCTTGATGCGCTCCGCAAGGGGTACAAGGACGTCCTGCAACACATCTATTCCCCTGAAGTTTACTATAAACGGGTCAGGACCTTTTTACGAGAATATCGACCGCCGCAGATCAAAGTCCCGCTAAACTTTAATCATGTCTCGGCTAACATCCATGCTTTTATCCGTTCCATCTTCCAATTAGGAATCGTTGGCAAGGAACGTTTTCAATACTGGAAGCTTTTCATGTGGACGCTTGCTCGTCGGCCCAGGGCCTTCCCACTGGCTATCACATTGGCTATCTATGGACACCATTTTAGAAAGACATGTAAACTTCATGTCCTGTAATAACAGTTCCATAATAATAATGACATCGGTTTGTAAAATCCCTCCCGACCTCCCTTTGCCAAAGGGAGGAATTACCCCTCTTTGGCAAAGAGGGGCGAGGGGAGATTTTTTAATGCTGTTGTCAATTAGATTCCGAGAGCTTTTATGGCTTGGTAGCGCTGCACGGACGTCTCATGCGATTTAATTTTTGCCACCCGTTCCGCTTTTCTTGACCCGTTCGGCGGCATCAAGCCTCACCTTTCAAGGCTGGGTGGCAAAACACCGCTCAGGGTCAACCCTGAGTAAGCCTCAGTCATTAAGCTGAGGGACGTTGAAAGAATGTCGAAGGGTTGACTTTTTTTAACAAATCAATTAGAAATAAGTGAAAATTGGAATCTCCGAGCCCTCTTCCTAACTCCTTTCTGGGAAATGGAAGTCGGCCGTCAGGGCATGGCTGGAAACGGCCATACCTCCCGTGTTTGGAAAGGAGATGAAAGACGCCGAAATGGCCGATATCCCAAACACGGGTGTCGGCTTTTTTATTTTAACGAATGACGCGAATGGAAGCGAATTTATCGAATATTCGATCCATTCGTTATCATTCGCGTCATTTGGAAGTGAAAATGAAAAGTTTCTTCAGGGTCCAGACACCCGCTCAACTTCTACAGAAACTTAACCGTTTCAAACCCCTCTCCTATGAAGAGGTTCCCTTTGAGGAATCCCTCCATCGGGTCCTTGGGGAGGATATCATCTCTCCCGCTAATCTTCCTGAATTTCCCCGCTCCACGGTTGATGGTTTTGCTTTAAAGGCAAAGGATACCTATGGAGTCTCTGAAAAGAATCCTGCCCTCTTTCAAGTCATCGGA
>Ga0194126_10007589_pt1 | contig 15062 bp, 14 predicted proteins | sample TA2KigC150mmetaG_FD_148641 | JGI IMG/M metagenome (GOLD analysis project Ga0194126, IMG submission 148641) | Freshwater microbial communities from Lake Tanganyika, Tanzania - TA2015035 Kigoma Deep Cast 150m | ecosystem: Environmental > Aquatic > Freshwater > Lake | place: Tanzania: Lake... | reverse complement strand
GTGTCAAGGGGACGGGGGTTTGACAACCCACTTTTGTCTTTAATCTTGATCAGGCCGGGCAGGGGCAAGGGTGACCGGCAGCAGGGGTGATTTTACTATAATGCAGACCAAAAGAGCGACGATTACTGCTGAGTGTGCCCGTATCTCTCTTCTAAATAATCAATAGTAGCGCGAATAATTCTTTTTAGCGCATTTAGGTCGATGTCGGAAAGCTTTTTAACATAGATGCAGGCTTTTCCCATTTTGTATTTACCCAAATCTTTTAGTAAATACGCATGGTCGGGGTCGCCTGTAAACACATAAAGAGAGATGGCCGCCTTGCGGGGTGAAAAGCCTACTAAAGGCCAATCTCCTTCCTGCCTGCTTCTGTCTGATTTATAGTGATATTTCCCGAAACCGATAATCGAAGCGCCCCACATCTTGGGCGGATGTCCAGTAACCTCCTGCATCAATTTCACAAGCTCAAAACTATCTTCGCGCTTTTGCTCGGTATTCGCGAAAGTTTTAATAAATTCATTAACATCTGCATCGGTTTGCCTGGTCTTTATTTCGGCCATATTAATACCTCCCAGGGGTTGTTCTATCTAAATCCAATCTATCACAGGTGTCAAGGGGATGGAGGTTTGACAACCTATTAATGCTTTCATAAAAATCCCCCCTGTATATTTCCGTCAAACTTTCAATCTTGCGGTTGATACTCCTCAGCAAAACAAGGTATTTCCAACTCCCATTTTTCTTGCGGGCTTGTCTTGGCATTTGATTGCCTTGGGGAACGATATCAAGGCAACCTGAAGTTGTCAAACCCCCGTCCCCTTGACACCAGCTTGACCTGCAGCTTTATAGTGTAGTAGCATATTTCCACTAAATAGAATCTTAATCAACCTTTGCAATCATTTAATAATAAAGGGGGGGCCAGCCTGGATGTATAAACAAGCCGTCACGAAGATCAGCAGGCGAAACTGGTTCCTGGTTATTTTTTTGGGCATGGCAGGCCAAATTGCCTGGAACGTCAACAATGTTTGGTTTAATACCTTCATGTACTCCAAAATAACTCCTGACCCCCGGGCCATCGCCTTGCTGGTAGGCGTCAGCGCCGTAATTGCTACGCTTACCACCCTGGTTATGGGCACAGCCGGCGATCGCCTTGGCAAAAGAAAGCCATTTATTATCTGTGGCTACCTGTGCTGGGGGTTAACGATTATTGTGTTTCCCCTATCCGCCAACATTGCGATTACTGCGACTGCTGTTGCCGCGGCAGTTACCCTGGCTGCGGTGATGACCTTTTTTGGTTCTACGGCATATGACTCCAATTTTAATGCCTGGACCACTGATATTTCCGATCAGACAAACAGGGGTGTTTTAAGCAGCGTTATTAATGTTTTGCCCCTGGTGGCCATGGTGGTGGGGTTTGGCCTGGGTGCATTAATCGACCTGATCGGTTACACTTTCTTCTTTTATGCCATCGGGTTGCTGGTCAGTATCACCGGCCTGATCAGTAGTTTTCTGCTCAAAGAAATTTCAGTTTTACGGAAAAAAAGCAGTGCAGAGGTAGGCGGCTTTTTTTCGCACCTGTTCGAAGTATTTAGTGTCGAGACCATCAAAAGCAATCGAGAGCTATTCCTGGTTTTTATGGCACTGGGCCTTTTTGCGACCAGCGCCCAGGTTTTTCTCCCTTACCAGATTATCTACATGGAACACTTCCTTATGTTTTCCCTGACCGAGGCAGGGCTGGCCAGCGCAGTTGGAGTACTGGTGGCCATGTTTACTGCTATCCCCGTGGGCAGGCTGACTGATCGCGGTAATGGCCCGGTCCTCTCTTTTTTGGCCCCGCTGCTCTTGGCGACTGCTTTATGGATGGTGTCCTTTGTAAGGAGTATTATTCCGATCAGTATTGCCCTAGCGATCGGAACAGCGGCCTATATAATGATGTTGATTGTGGGCATTGCCTGGGTGAAGAACTTAATGCCCCCGCAAAACAGGGGTCAGTTTGAGGGGGTTAGGATGATTTTTATGGTCGGCATCCCGATGATTGTCGGTCCTGTAACCGGCTCCTCGATCATCAGCAGGTATGGTCTTCCTACTATATCCAATGGGATTGAAGGTTTTATCCCCACACCTCTCCTTTTCCAGGTCGCCGGCACAATGGTTCTTTTGGCGTTAATACCTTTAATCGTAATCAGGCGGGGCAGGGAGAAGAATGTCCGGCAGCAGAGGAGCGCTTAGGGTGATCAAGGCTGAGTGGCAGATCCCGGATGGCAGCATGCTCACCAGGTGGGCCAGGGATGTTGATCCTCTGAATGTTCTGCCCGAATACCCGCGGCCGCAGATGGTCAGGGATAGCTGGTTAAACTTAAACGGTCTCTGGGATTATGCGATCAGACCCCACGGGCAGGAGGAAGCAGCGGATTATGATGGCAAAATACTGGTTCCTTTCCCCGTTGAATCAGCGCTCTCGGGGGTAAAAAGGCCGCTTCTGCCTGACCAGCAGTTGTGCTACCGTCGCACTTTTATAGTGCCGCCGACGTGGCAGGGTAAGAGGGTGCTACTCCACTTTGGCGCTGTTGACTGGCAGGCGAAAGTTGAGGTAAACGGCCACTTTGTCGGGGAGCACAGGGGCGGGTTCTATCCCTTTAGCTTCGAGATAACCGCTTTTGCGACGCCGGGTGAAAACGAGCTTAAAGTAACGGTCTGGGATCCAACCGACTCCGCTCAGCAGCAAAGAGGCAAGCAGGTTTTAATACCGAAGTTGATCTTCTACACCGCCGTATCGGGTATCTGGCAGACAGTCTGGCTCGAAGCGGTGCCCGAACAATATATCAGGGCTTTTAAGCTGCTGCCCGACATCGACAGGCAGGAACTAAAGCTGGCCATAGATATCCCGGGCAGCGTGAATGATATTGCCTACGAGGCGGAAGCTTATGATCGGGAAGGCAAGAGAGTCGCAACCTGCAGTGATGATCAGGCAAACCTGGTTGTAAAGCTTGACAACCCACAGCTGTGGAGCCCCGAATCCCCCTATCTCTATGATTTAAAACTGCGCCTGCTGAAAGAGGGGAAAGCTGTCGATGAAGTAAAAAGCTACTGCGGCATGCGCAAATTTTCGATTGAAAAAGACAGCCGGGGCTTTAAGCGGCTTTTCCTAAACAACCAGCCCCTTTTTCAAAACGGGCCTCTTGACCAGGGCTACTGGCCCGATGGTCTTTTTACCGCCCCTACCGATGCAGCGCTCCGCTACGATCTTGAGATAACCAAGAAAATGGGGTTCAACATGACCCGGAAACATATCAAGATTGAGCCGGCGCGCTGGTATTACCACTGCGACCAACTGGGCCTGATTGTCTGGCAGGATATGCTAAACGGCGGCGGCAATTTTAGTCTCTATCACCATGTGCTGGTTCCAAAATTTTTACCCCGTAAGCTCGTTAAGGATAATAACTACAGGGCGATGGGCCGTTTATCAGGGCAGAACAGAGCTGATTTTAAGCAGGAGCTACAAAAGATGGTTGATGCTTTATATAATGCGCCTTCGATCGGCATGTGGGTAATCTTTAACGAGGGCTGGGGCCAGTTCGATGCTGAAAAGTTCTACAATTGGCTCAAAGTTTACGATCCGACCCGATATATTGATCATGCCAGCGGCTGGCACGATCAGCAGATTGGTGAACTAAAAAGCGTGCACATTTACCTGAACAAGCTGGCCATGCCCGGTAATATAAAAGACCGCGCCGTGATCATTTCAGAATTCGGCGGCTACTGCCTTTCTCTGCCGGGGCATCTCTGGAAAAATAGCAGGCTGATCGGGTACCGGAAGTATCCTACGTCGGAAGCTTTCAGGGCTGCTTATCAGGCTTTGATCAGCGATCAGCTAAAGCCCTTAATTGCGGAAGGCTTAGCCGGGGCTGTTTTTACACAGCTAACCGATGTGGAAATAGAAACAAACGGCCTTTTAACCTATGACCGCGAAGTGATCAAGGTCGACCTGGAAACCCTGCGCCGCTTAAATTCGGCCTTAGCCTGATCCCGCATTTCTTCAGAGATGGGTGGTGGAACTAGTGCGTCAGGGAAATATGACCATCGTCTTTACCGCACGGTTAGCCGATTTGCGCATTTTGACTTCGATCATTTCCTGATACTGATCTTCTTTGAGATTTGCCAATGATTGTTCAAATGCTTTCACCAAGGTATGTCTTGCCATGATACTAACCTGAAGTTATATTTTAGATGTAAAGAATAATATATAATTCAAGAATAGAAAGGGGGTTTGGCAAATGAATTTAGCCAAAATCTCTACTAATGGACAGGTTACGATTCCGATCGAAATCCGTCGAAAATTGAAGCTGAAAGCAGGGGATAAAATCCTGTTTCTCGAGCGCGATAATGGTGAAATAGTTGTAAGTAATGCTTCATTGTCAGCGTTTTTAAGAGCACAACAAGCTTTTCAAAATGTTGCTGAAACAACAGACCTTAAAAATGAATACCAGGTACAAGCTGAAATAGATAAAATACGTTACAACAAGGATTAAGATACTAATAAACTTTTGAGTAAAGGTCTGTATGGAAAGAGATTATAAATGGTATCATATGATACCATTTTTATTGACAGAAGGCAATTTGAGGTGATAGAATGAACTTCAAGAGATCTAATAAAATAAAGCGGATCGAGCAAAAGGAAGATGTTATAACGTACTTGGAACGCTTGTGTTACTCAATAAAAAGCGGTCAGGCTAAAGTTACATTGGTGAATGATAGGTTCGTAGATAGGGATAGAGATCAAAAATATACCAATAGATACACTTTGCATAAACTGTTTCCGGATGAAGACCTTGTAGAAGCTCTGAAAAGGGAACTGCCACTTCTCCGAGTAGAAGATTACATAGAAACGTTGAAAGATATTAGAGAAACAAAACGATCTGATTTTAGAGTTTTTGGTAAAAAATATGATGGGAAAGATGTTTACATAAAAATAAGAGTAGAACTTTTGGATCAGATTGGCTGTGGCGGTGATAATCATATATTGGTTATATCGTTCCACTTTGCCGAAAATAATTTTGTAGATGATAGTTTCCCTCATAAGGGGAAAAGAGGTGTCTAAAATGAAAACCGTAAGTAGTTCAGTTGAATTATGCGTGAGCTGTATGGAAAAACACAAGGTAGATGTTGTCCAAATTGAGGAACATGAGACCTATAAGAACAAAGAGGTTGGTTTTATCGCTACCTACGAATATTGTTCCAACACAAAAGAATTATTCGAAACAGAAAATATGATTAGGGCTAACAGTCTTGCTATGAAAGACGCATACAGAGGCGAAGTTGGGCTACTTAAAGCTGAAGATATTATTGGCATAAGGAAAAAATATGGGATCAGTCAGAAAGATTTTTCTGAAATACTTGATTGGGGAAAAGCTACTATAACTCGGTATGAAAACCACCAGGTTCAGGATAGAGCTCACGATGATATTCTAAGAAAGATTAACTCTGATCCGAAGTGGCTTATGGAGATGTTGAATAGAGCAAAAGGCAGGCTTTCGCAGAAAGCCTACGCGAAGTATCATCACAATATTAGTAAAGAATACCGCCTGCAGGGGGATCATTATCTAAGAGAATCTATTTACGCCAGCTATGCTAATTATGAGGATGATACTTTGACTGGTTGCATGGAACTAAACCTGGACAAGGTAATCGAGGTAATCAATTATTTTGCAAAAAAAGTAAACAACCTGCACATGGTGAAGTTAATGAAGATGTTATGGTATTCTGACACATTCAACCATAAAAGATATGGTCATTCCATAACCGGACTTGCTTACAGAGCTTTAAAGATGGGTGCCGTGCCAGAAGGTTACGAACAAATAGTTTTGCTGGAAGGGGTAAGTTATGAGGTAGCAATTTATGATGATATAGCTTATAGGTTTAAGCCAGTTCCGGGGTTCAAGATAAAGAATCTTTCAGATAAAGATATTGAATCTATTGATATAAGTATTTCTACGCTGGGAGATTTAATTACTGCAGAGATTGTTAGCTTGATGCATGAAGAAAGGGCTTATCAAGAAACACCAAGTAATCAGCTTATCCCCTATACATTTTCTAAAGATCTTAAGGTTATGTAATAAGAGAGGGTTATAAAGCCTTAAATAAGAAGCCGATACTGCGGCGCGTCAGGGAAATATGACCACCGTCTTTACCGCGCGGTTAGCCGATTTGCGCATGTTAACTTCGATCATCTCCTGATATCGATCCAGCGGATATTTGTGGGTTACCATATCGTGAAGCTTCACTTTGCCGGTAGCGGCAAACCGGATAGCTGTTTCGAAGACATGTTCACGCCGGCCATCAACAAGATTGTAGCCCTGCGCATAGACGCCTTTGATGGTCTGTAGCTTCAGCCAAAGCGGCGTTAGATCCAGTTTAACCTCGTCGCCGATTCCCACAACACTTAACGTTCCGCCTCCGGCCATCACTCTCATTGCCGCCCTTAGCGTATCGGTATGTCCGACACAATCAAATATTTTTGTAAAACCACCCATGAGAATGTTTTTCCCCAGAAGCGGTTTATAGGATTCGGCGCCCGTGATCTCACAGGCGGCACCGGGTATATCGCCGTCTGTTACAATGTGGTCGGCGCCGGCCTTAACCGCCAGCTCGGCATGAAAATGCGAGGGTTCGGCCACAGTGATTGAACAGGGGATTTCAAAGGCCCGGATAGATTGAACAATGAGGTTGCCGATGACGCCGCCGCCGATGACCAGCACCTTGTCATCGGCCGTCGGCCGGTTATCCATGACAGCCTGAAGCGTTACGCCCAGCGGCTCCATCAGGGAGGCAGTTTCCAGAGACAGCGAGGGCGGCAGCTTGTAGAGCTGGCTTTTGTGCGCAACCAGATAATGGGCGAAACCACCGCCTGCATCCTTGCAGATCCCTATGAACATGCCGGGGGACAGACTGCCTTTGGCTGTGTTTTCACAGCTGCCGGGACGGCCGGAACAGCAACTCGGACAGGCAGGCTCGATGCCCCGGGCAGTGCAAGACAGCCCGGGGGCCACGGTTACTCGATCACCAACACTAAAACCAGCTATTTCTTTGCCCACCTCAACAATCTCTGCGCACAGCTCATGTCCGAGCACGCAGGGAAAGGAGGTAAAAGGCGAGGCGGTTGGCGAATCTTTAAGAAATATCAGGCTCTGATCAGAGCCGCAAAAGCCGCACATCAGTGTTCGCAGTTTTACCCAATCCGGCCCCGGCAATGACGGTTCCGGGATGTCAGCATATTTAACCGTGGCCAGCGGTCCCTTGTAGAAGAGAGCAGGGAAGAGTGCGCCCAGCGCTTTAAGAACAATAAACTTTGACGTCGATGCGGAAAATAGCAGTGCTTTCATCTTGCTCCTCCGGTGTTTACTCCATTTTCAGTGCCTGATAAAAAATTACCGATGCCGGACTCAATGCTGTCGGATCAGTCATAACATTAATGCAGGCAGGTTTTCCGGATTCCAGTGCCCGCTTCAAAGCAGGGATAATCTCCTCATCTTTAGTGACATATTCACCATGACCGCCGAGCGCCTCCACCATTTTGTCATAGCGCCGCGGAGCCAGCTCCGTGCACTGGAGCCTATCCTTGCCGATCGAAAGCTCCTGACCGTGTTTGACCATACCCCAGGCGCAGTCGTTGTTGATGACGCAGACTACGGGAATGTTGTGACGGAGCATGGTATCGAACTCCATGGCGTTGAAGCCGAAAGAGCCGTCTCCGTTGAACAGGATCACCGGCTTATCCGGATTGGCAATCTTCGCAGCCATGGCAAAGGGAATGCCAGTACCCAGGCAGCCCAGCAGGCCGGAAGCGGTGCCAATCACCCCGGCTTTTAGTTTGGAAGTGAAATGAACCAGCCCGAAGTAAACCGTGTCGCCGCCGTCCGTCACATAATAGGCATCATCACCTACGACCTTCTGGATCTGGGCGACAAGACGGATGGGATGGATCGGGTCAGACGGCGTCTCGCGCGCCTTTAGCTCGGAATCAATGAATGCGGCCGAGGCGGTACGCAGCGTTTTCAGCCAGGCGCTGTGATCATTTTTCTGCAGATGAGGAAGAAGTTCGTTGAGTACGGAGTTAACGTCGCCGACCAGCCCTGCGTCGGCCTGCCGGTTGCGGTCGATTTCATGCGGGTCAATGTCGATCCTGACAATCTTTGCCGTTGGCGGAATTGCGCCACCGGACTGCAGGAGCCAGTTGAGCCGCAGGCCGGCGATGACAATTACATCGGCCTGCGCCAGCGTCACCGTCAACCCGATATTACCGATATCCCAGATCGATTGCGGATGATTGTCGGGAAGCTCTCCCCGGCCGTAATTCATCAGGATAAAGGGTATACCCGTCTGTTCCATGAACTGTGCCAGCGCCAGGTCGCAGCAGCTGAACCCCACACCGCTTCCGCCGAGAAACAGCGGCTGTTTGGCTTTGTTGATCAGATCTGCTGCCTGTTTAAGGTCGGCATCATCAGGGTGAACCGTATATTTACGGGTTGGGATCTTTGGTAGCGGTGCATCTTCTTCGGGTACGCTGACATTCAGGATATCGGGCGGGAGTTCAAGGAATACCGGTCCCGGCCGGCCCATGGTGGCATAGCGGAAGGCCAAGGAAAGATATTCCGGAATACGCTTTGTCTCGTAACAGGTGGCGGCCCACTTCGTGATGGGCTTAACCATGTCGATCTGGTTCATCTCCTGCAGGGCGCCCTTTAAGTCTTCCTTGAGCGGATGTTTACCGCACAGCACCACCAGCGGGGAGTTATCGAGATAGGCATTGGCGATTCCGGTAAGCGCGTTGGTGAAACCGGGACCGGCGGTTACCAGGCACACACCGGTCTGCCCTGCATAAACCGACCAGGCCTGCGCCGCCATTGCCGCAACCTGCTCGTGACGGACATCTATAGCGCGTATGTTATACTGCGTGAACCCGTCCAGAATCGCCTCGATATGACCGCCGGAGAGCGCAAATATCGTCTCAATACCCTCAACTTCCTTCAAATACTTCGCCACAAGATGACCGCCTTTGATAGCCATGAGCTTCCTCCTTAGAGATTATACTTTTGCCTGCGATTAATAGCCGGTTAAGCCGGCAATCATTACATTGCCAGCTTCACTCCGTCGGTAAACCACTGCAGGTAGGGGACCATACCTTCAATGCGTACCTTTCCTTCCGCCGCCGCTTGAAAAGTATCGGCATCACTGTTTTTCGAGGTCATCACCCGGAACGCCGTTGCCGCATCAGCCCAGATCAGGGCGACGTCAGCCTGATTCTCGGCACTGCTTGCAGCTGAAAAAGAACCTCTGTCGAAGATAAAGAGGCGTCCGATTTTACCATCGGCAGTTCTGATTAGGACCTTGATTTGCATCAGGCCAAGATGTTTCTTGTAGTCGGGGTTGCTTTTCGCGGCAGCTTTTAGCTTTTTGGTAAGTATAAACAGAAGCAGTTTAAATTTCATCGCACCCTCCCGGCGTTTATTGAACGCCTGCTAATGTATGTGGCGTCATAGTGCATTTCCCTAACCAAACAGACTGACAAGGATAGTGCATATAACAAGAAAGGCGATTAAAGATTTGAACTTGCTTTTATGTTGGGAATATTTTACTACGCGAATTAGCTGTGCGTCAAGATAGCTAAGCCGACCCGAACGTAAAATATCATTTCCGGCCTGATTCGCCCCGGTTAGAGGCGAGATAAGGTCTTGCAAAAATATTACATTGACAACCTCTCTAAACCATGCTATCATAATCAAACTAGGTTCTAAGAAATTGGAAGGCGAGCCAGGTCTGACACAAAGGGAAAAGCCAGCTGAAAAGAAAGGCGCAAGCTTCGATTGGAAACTGGAAGGATCCAAAAGAGTCAGTCTGTCGCAAGGCGCCGGAGTAGAAAGGCGAGGGAAAGGGTCAAACCTTAACTGAGTCGGGAAGCACCGGAGTACCTGCACGAAGGAATTTGTTAAACTGGTCTGAGGTTGAATGGGAATGTCTTTAGAGGCACTTGATTTCAGCTGTTGATGGTCAGCGAGGTTTATTCCCGAGGCGAAACCTGAAGGTTTGTTGGAACCTAGTGTTTTTATGTACAAACCTTCTTTGTTTAGTATTTCAAATCACCCCGTTTGGATCATGAACAACCCTATCTCCGGTCTCACTATTGATGGTGAAGATAGAACTTTGATAATGCTGATTGTAAGCCTACGGTAAATATAGTGCTTATTGTGACAGGCAATAAACGGTAAGAATAAAGATTAAGTGTAAAGGAGAGGTAGGACATGGGAGATAAAACACCAAAAAGACCACCAAAACAGAAGAAAAAGGTAGAAAGATTTATTGCGCCCACAATTAAAATCGAAACAGCTTCACTGAAGAAGTTCAAAAAAGGGACAGACCGGAATAGATAATCATTTATATAAAGGGAGCACGGAAACGGGAGGGTCAACAATGAAAAAAAGTTTTGAGGATATCATTATCTTTAATTTATCAGTACCGGGAAAGCTAATTGAAAGAATCGATGATTTCAAATTCGAGAAGCGCTTTGTTACCAGGGCGGCCGCAATGCGCTATTTACTGACCTGGGCACTGGACCAGAGTGTTGAATGCAGCTTGCCGAATCCGCAGTAACAAAAACCGACGAAAATATGCGTTTACGATCCTTCAAAGCTCGAGGCCTGCTATGTTGATGGGGAAATGGTTAAAGTTCAGGAAGGTGACTTCTACGGTGGCTGGATCACCACCAACATCAAAAGACCCTTCAAGGGAGGGTCAGGCACCCGGCGCTGGTAGGTTCAGATTTCCAGAGCGGTGGCGGCAATCAGCAGATCGATAAGATTTTCAGCTGATTAAGCAGTTTTAGGGTAGAATGACGCGGGTAGCTATTTTTTCTTGTCATCTTTCAGCTGTGAAAGTGCATCGGCCAGAACAGTATTGATTGGGCCTGTGCTGTCTTTCTTATGGTCCTGCAGGTATTTAGAAACATCCTTTTTAGAGACATTTCGACCTTCTTTTTTCTTTCTAGTCTCAAAGGAAGATAGTTTTTCCCGGTAACCGCAATTACAGATAAATAACTGGCTCTCGCCTGAGCCCCTGAGCTCCAGTTTCTTGCGACACTGAGGGCAGCGGGCGTTAGTTGTTCTGGCCACCATATCCCGATGCCCACATGCCCGATCCGGGCAGACCAGCATTTTGCCTTTTTTGCCCTGTACCTCCAGTAAGTACTGGTTGCACTGCGGGCACCGGTTGCCGGTTAGATTGTCATGTTTAAAAGATTTTTCGCTGTCTTTAATTTCGCCAACTACAAGCTTGGCATAATCTTTCATCTCTTTCACAAAACTCTCTTTAGACAGTGCCCCGCTTGCGATTGCTTCCAGCTTTAATTCCCACTGCGCTGTCAGAGCGGCAGACTTAAGATCGGCTGGCACCAGATCCAGCAGTTGTCTGCCCTTGGCGGTGGTAAAGATCTCTTTACCTTTAAGCTCGATCAGGAAACTGTTAAAAAGTTTCTCGATCACATCGGCCCTGGTGGCAACGGTGCCCAGCCCTCCCGACTTGCCGATGCTCGCGATTAGCTTTTTATCTTCACCAGCCATGAAGCGGGCTGGATTTTCCATCGCTTTCAGGAGGCTGCCTTCAGTAAAGCGCGGCGGCGGCTTGGTTTCGCCGGTGGTTTGTTTAAGCGCTTTAATGATTAGGCGGTCATTTTTGTTAAGCGTGGGAAGGATCTGATCTGCCAGGTGAAGATTCTCTTCATCCCCGGAGCTGCTCCCGACTTCAGTTTCCTGATCATCTTCATCAAAGTGATCGGTGTAAACTGTTTTCCAGCCCTCTTTAAGCACAATCTTACCCCGGGCAATAAAAGTTTCGTCGCCAATTTCGGCCTTGATTGTAGTTTGCTCATACTCAAAGGGCGGATATAAAGCGGCCAGGAAGCGCCTTACCACTAAATCGTAGATTTGCTTTTCCCGAAAACTCAAAGCGTTTAAAGATGCGGGCTCTTCAGTGGGGATAATAGCGTGATGGTCTGTGATTTTGCTGTTATCAACGAAGGCCTTGCTTACGGTGATCGGGTTTTTCAGCACCGGCTGGGTCAGGGCGCGGTAGGGCCCCAGGGCGCAGGCTCGCACTCTGTCCTTTAATGTCTCCACCAGGTCAGAAGAGATGTAGCGGGAATCGGTGCGGGGGTAGGTCAGCACCTTGTGATTTTCGTAAAGCCCCTGCATAATGGATAGGGTATCTTTGGCCGAGAAATCGAATAGCCGGTTTGCATCGCGCTGCAGCTCGGTTAAGTTGTAGAGCTGGGGAGCGGACTTTTTCTTGTAAACTTTGCTTACCTCTACAACGCGGGCTTCTTTGCCCTGGAGGGCAGCCAATAGCTGATCGCATTTTTCCCGGTTAAAGGTTCTGGTCGAGCCACTTTGTTTATCCTGCCAGACAAGCCTCAGCCCCGCTGCTTCAGCAGCAATGCCATAATAGGGCTGTGGTTTAAAACTACTTATCTCTGCTTCTCTGGCAGCGATAATCGCCACTGTGGGCGTTTGCACCCTGCCGCAGGACAACTGGGCATTAAACTTACAGGTCAGGGCCCGTGTGGCGTTGATGCCCACTACCCAGTCTGCTTCAGCCCGGGCCTCCGCCGAAGCGTACAGGTTTTCATAATCCTTGCCACTTTTTAAGCGGGTAAAACCTTCCCTGATTGCTTTATCGGTAACAGAAGAAATCCACAGCCGTTTCAGGCCCTTTTTAACGCCGGCCTTCGCCAGGATCCACCGGGCGACAAGTTCGCCTTCGCGACCCGCGTCGGTGGCCACTACAATTTCGTTTACCGCCTTGTCATGCATCAGCTGCTTAACAAGACTGTACTGTCTGCCCGAGCCCTTGATTACCTCAAGTTTAAAAGAGGCGGGCAGCATCGGCAGGTCCTCCAGGCGCCAGGCTTTAAATTTTTCATTATAGGCTTCGGGATCGGCCAGTGTCACCAGGTGGCCTAAGGCCCAGGTTACAATATAGCGATCATTTTCAAAGTAGCCGTTCTTCTTGGTCTGGCAACCTAAAACCCGTGCCAGATCTTTACCGACAGAAGGCTTTTCAGCTAACACCAGTGTTTTACCCATCTTTAATAATCCTTTCTGGCCGGTGACGATTATCTACCATTGATTTGCTGCTTCCGCTAATGACGAACGCTCAACCAGGGCTATGGCATCCTTCCTGCATAAAACCCGGCAGATTCCGCAACCGTAGCATTTAAGAGGGTCTATAGAGGCTTTTTCATCTCTTATACTGTAGCTAATTGCTCCGAAGTGGCAGGCTCTCATGCAGGCCTGACAACCGCTGCAGGCTTCAATATCTACTGCAGCCAAAAATTCTGCCCGGAACATTACCGGGTATGCTTTACCAGTTGCCCGCATCGCCATGCAGTTCAGATCGCAGTTACAGATCCCACCGATGAAAGGGGTAACAAAGGTCCAGACCGAATGGATCATGTTTTTCTTCTCATGTTCCCGGAGTTGGTTTAAGGCTTCCTCTGGTGAGACTGTTTCCAGTCCCGAGGTCTCGGGACCGGTAAGATAATCGGCACCTATCGAGCGGATTATCCGGCCCATTTCGGTATCCGGACCCGGCTCCATGCTTAATCCGTAACAGTAGCGCTGCTCGCTACCCATCGACGCCTGACGGCAGATACAGGGCAGACGGACCACCGAGTTGATAAAGCCGAAGATCTTTTCAATTTCCTCAATCGGTAGTACCTGGCCGTAATGTTTTCTTTTTTGCCGGTTGATCAGCAGAGGTTTGACAACTGCCTGGACAAAAACCGGCAGTTTGTTCAAGCTATCAAGCAGACCGATGTTTTTCTTCAGGCGCTCAGGGTTTTCAAAAAAATGCTGAATATATGTACGGCGGTTTAGGTCACTCAGTAGATCCTGTGCGTAGTTTTCAGCTTGCAGGTACCACTTTTTGCCCTCACCGTGTTGGTGGCAGAATTCACACAACGTTTTTCGCCTTCTCTCCAAAAAGTTACTGTTACTGTGTTATATCATGGCCTGGCCAAAAATGCACCACCAGTTGGGGTAATTCTCTGGTTTGATGATGTGCCTGGAATCCAGTACTGCATAAGCATGGATCCAGAAGCTGATTACTCAGTGCTATGGTTTTTCGTCGAGCAGCTGTTAAAATGCATTCTCTTTAAGTTCCAGATTATATGTTATTATGGGCCATGAGCTGTTTTTGCATCTCAGAAGATTACAGATGAAGGATTGATAAATTGACTACTCAGTTACTGGGCGCAGTTTACGCCCTCATTGCGGCTATGCTCTACGGTGGAGCCGACTTTAGCGGTGGCTTTGCCGCCCGGCGTCTAAATCAATACCAGGTATTACTGTTAACCGCGTTAACCGGGGCAGTGGTGATGATTATCCTGGCCCTGCTGTGGAATGAAGGGCTACCTTCGGTCAACAGCATCTTTAATGCTGTTCTGGCCAGCATTTTCGGCTCGATTGGCCTGGCCACGCTCTATAATGCGTTGGCTTTTAAAAGAGCCAGCATTGTTGCTCCTGCTTCAGCCGTAGTTGCCTCTGCAGTGCCGGTAGTTTACAGTGCTTTTACAGAAGGGCTACCCGGCGCAGTTACTTTCAGTGGTTTTATCCTGGCCGCTATCGGCATTTGGCTGACAACCAGGTCCGATGTTTTAGATGGGGAAACGGCAAATGACGGCCTATGGCAGGGTATCATATCCGGCCTGGCGTTTGGCGGGTTTTTCATTTTTATTGCCCGCATTGAACCGGGCTATATTTTTAGCCCATTGATTTTTGGTAAACTGGCCGCCGCAGCTGTTGGTTTGCTGTTTATTTTTAGTAAGCGTCTACCTCTGCCAAACCCGATTAAACATCCAATAGCTGTTTTTTCCGGTATCCTGGATATTTTCGCTAATGTATTGTACCTGGTTTCCACATCACTGACCCGGGTGGATATTGCAGCGGTTTTGGTATGCACTTATCCGGCTGCCACAGTTATATTGGCGATGCTCATTTTTAAAGAGAAAATAAGCCGTTCTC
>Ga0194126_10007579_pt1 | contig 15081 bp, 9 predicted proteins | sample TA2KigC150mmetaG_FD_148641 | JGI IMG/M metagenome (GOLD analysis project Ga0194126, IMG submission 148641) | Freshwater microbial communities from Lake Tanganyika, Tanzania - TA2015035 Kigoma Deep Cast 150m | ecosystem: Environmental > Aquatic > Freshwater > Lake | place: Tanzania: Lake... | reverse complement strand
GCCGCCGTCCTTGAGGACGCGCAGCACGTAGCCGTCGGTCGAACTCGACACGAAAGTCGTCAGCTCGGGCCCGCTGAACGCAATCCTGGTCTCGTGCATCAGCTCGTACCGGATATCGGCGTAGTCGGCATCGACACCGGCGAGCACTGAATTCAGCTTATCAAACACTCGGGCTCCTTTGTCATGTGTGGCTGCTAGAGCGTAGAGACGGAGAACGCCTAAGTCAAGCCCAGAATCGCCGGCACTCCGGCCCGGCCAGCTGCCGCAGGCGCTTTGGGGTCGGTGTCAGCGGGATAGCGTCACGGCGAAAGGCCTGGTTCTGTGCTGCCGCGGTCTTGAGGCCGCAGCTTCTCGGCCGAATCCCGGACTGCGGACCGGAACGCGTCTTGCGCCGCACCGAGCTTGTCAAGCTCACCGCCGCCCTCGGCGATGTCGGGCCGACCGCCGCCGCCGCCCGCCATCGCGCTGCCCACGGCTTTAGCCAGCCTGCCCGCCGGAAGCTCTTTCTGTGCGTCAGAACTGACAAAGACAACGTAGCGAGCTCGGGCCGATGAGCCGCCGGTAAGCAGGCCGACGTAGAGCTCTTTGAGCAGCTCCCTCACTCGGTCCGCAACCAGGCGCAAATCCGCGGGCTCAAATCCGGGCAGATGTCCGACCACCATCCTGATGCCGCCGACGTTCACGGCCGTGGCGGCAAGTTCGTCTCCGGCCGTCCGGGCCAGTTGTGCCGAAAGCGTGTGTACGCGGGCCTCCAGTCGTTTCATCTCCTCGGTCAGCGACCCGACTTTCTTCACCAGGGTATCAGCACCTGCGCCAAGCTTCTCCTGCAGAAGGTCAAGGGTCATCCGGTCCTGGCCCGCCTGCTGCTGCGCGGCCCGGCCGACAAGCGCCTCGATGCGCCGTACGCCCGCGGCCACGCCGGTTTCCGAAGTGATGCGAAAGTGGCCGATCTGCCCGGTCCGCTTCAGGTGCGTACCGCCGCAGAGCTCCATCGAGAACTCTCCGACCTTGACGACCGTTACTTTCTCACCGTACTGGTCGCCGAAGAACGCCAGCGCTCCCAGCTGTCGTGCCTGGTCGAGCGGCGTGTCGCGCAGCGCCTCGACCGGCCGGTCGGCAAGTACGTGTTCGTAGACTATCTGCTCGACCGTCTGAACCTGGTCCATGCTGAGCGGCTCAAACGCGGTGAAGTCGAACCGCAGCCGGCCCGGCTCCACGAGCGAGCCTTCCTGTTTGACGTAGTCGCCAAGGGTCCGGCGCAGAGCGGCATGAAGCAGATGGGTGGCAGTGTGCGCCCGCTCAACCTCACGCCTCCGCTCAGCGTCAACCCTCGCCCGCACCGGGCCGGGCTTGATGCTTCCCTGCTCTACCTTCACTTTGCAGCTACTCACACCCTGGCGCTGATAGGTGTCGAGCACGGCCAACTCAAACCCCTCGCCGGCAATCCGGCCGGTATCGCCGACCTGCCCGCCCATCTCGGCGTAGAATGGACTCTGCTTCAGCACGACCTCGAACAACCCGTCCGGCAGCGGAGCGAAACTGACCAGCTCGGTTTCCTCTTCGTCTCGGTCGTGGCCGACAAACTCGGTCGCTACGCCTCCACCATCGACGGCAGGGCCGCCGGACCATTCCTTTCTGCTTCGCTCCCGCTGCTCCTGCATCGCCCGCTCAAAGCCCGGAACGTCGAGTTGCACGCCGGCTTCGGCCGCCAGTTCCTTGACCAGCTCGATGTGGAAGCCGAACGTGTCGTGCAGCTTGAACAACTCCTCGCCCGGAATCATGCCGTCCCGGCGGTGCTGCTCGAGCACGCCCTGCCAGCGCTCAAGGCCTGACTGAAGCGTGCGCAGGAACCGCTCTTCCTCGGCCTTGATAATCATCGCCGCCTGCTCGCGCTTGCCCGAAAGCTCCGGATACCATTGCCGCATCAGCTCGACGACCTCGCCCGAGACCCGGTACAGGAACGGCTCGGTGACGCCGGTGCGATGGGCGAAGAGCAGGGCCCGGCGCAGGATGCCGCGCAGGACATAGCCGCGCCCCTCGTTCGACGGGAAGATGCCATCGCTGATGGCAAAGCTCAGCGCCCGGGCGTGGTCCGCGGCCACGTGCAGCACGGTGGTCATTGTCGCCTGGGGCCTGGGGCTTCTTTCGTCCTGGCGGTTCTCCTCTCCTCTCTCCGGCTCCTGCCCTGCGCGGCCGAGAATCTTCTCGGTCGCTTTGACCACGGGCGCGAACAGGTCGGTATCGAAAATGCTCTTCTTGCCCTGCGATACCATCGCCAGTCGCTCCAGCCCCATTCCGGTGTCAATCCCGCGGTTCTTCAGCGGCTCGCGTGTGCCGTCGGGCAACTGGTTGTACTGAGGAAAGACGATGTTGTAGACCTCGGAGAACCGGTTGCAGTCGCAGCCCGGGCCGCAGGCAGGCGAGCCGCAGCCGAACTCCGGGCCCAGGTCGGCGTAGATTTCCGAGCACGGGCCGCACGCGCCGCCGCCGCCGACCGGGCCCCAGAAGTTGTCTTTCTCGCCCAGCCGGTAGATGCGCTTCTCGCTCAGGCCGACCTTCATCTTCCAGACATTGAACGCCTCCTCGTCCCGCTCGAACACCGAAACGAAGAGCCGCTCGCGGTCCAGCTTCACGACCTCGGTCAGATACTCCCATGCCCAGGGAATCGCCTCATACTTGAAGTAGTCGCCGAACGAGAAGTTGCCGAGCATCTCAAAGAACGTGCAGTGGCGCGGCGTGTGGCCGACCTGGTCCAAGTCCGAAGCCCGCAGGCACTTCTGAATCGAAGTCGCGCGGCGATAGGGCAGGGCCACGGTGCCGGCCCAGAGCGGCTTGAACTGCACCATGCCCGCACTGGTGAAGAGCATTGTCGGGTCGTCGCGCGGAATCAGGGACGAACTCGGCACGATCTTGTGGTCGTGCCGGGCGTAGAACTCAAGAAACGTCCGGCGCAGCTCGCGGTGATTCATGTTGAAGAGCATTCTAGCCGCTGGCCTGGCGGTTGCAACTGATGGCGGCCGGTCCACTCCCTGACCGGTGTCCGCCCGGTGCGCCTCTTCAGCCAGCTCGGCCCGGCTACGTCTCGAGCAGCATCTTCATCAGATTCGGCACGCCGTGGCCCTGATGGTACCGGTCGCGGCCGATGTCGGTGCAGGTGCGCAGCAGTATCGCCTTGACCTCGTCGGGCCGGCCGATGAACTCCCTGCGCACCGACAGGAACGCCGCCAGCAGGCCGGAGACATGGGGCGCCGCCATACTAGTGCCGCTTTCCTCACGGTACAGGTCGCGCGTGGACGTGTAGCCGGAATTGCAGGAGCTGATGCGTTCGCCCGGCGCGACGACGTCCGGCTTGACCCGGCCGTCTGAGGTCGGACCGCGCGATGAGAACGCCGATACGCCGTACAGGTGCGGGCTGTCCGCGCTCACCGCTCCGACCGCGATGCACTCCTCGAGGTTGGCCGGGTCGCCGATGGACATCGGGCTGTTCAACTCGACCGTTCCATCCGGCGTGCTGACCTCGACCTGACCCTCGTTGCCACTGGCCACGACCACAAGCACACCTGACCGCCAGAGCCGGCGCAACTCGGTGCAAATCGGCGTGAAGCCGCAACCGTACACCGTGCTGTCGTATGGCCCGCCCAGACTCAGGTTCAAGCCCTGGACGTGCACCGAGGACATGTTCTCATTCTGTTCGGCGACGTGGTCAAGCGCCTTGATGATCCAGGCGTCCTCGCCTGCCCCATTCTCATCAAGCACCTTGTAGACGACCAGCTTCGCCTGCGGGGCGATGCCGCGGACCGCGTCCTTGTCGGACGCACCGGCAATGATGCCGGCAACGTGGGTGCCGTGCCCGTCCGGGTCGCGGAAACCGGCCGGGACCGGCGTCGGAGCGCCCGGTCGCGTGCAGTCCCAGACCGCGACCACATTGTCCTTCAAGTGCGGGTGGTTGCGGTTCGCGCCGGTGTCCAAGACGGCCCATGTTATGCCCTTGCCAAAGGCACGGTAGCTGGCCCACGCCGCGTCCGCCTGGATAGCCCGGCACGAACGGGTAAGCAGCTTGCGCTTGACGTTGCTCTTCCACACCCGGTAGATGTGCAGGTCGGGGTACTTGTGGGCCACTTCGCTCAGTTCGTCCGGGGTGAGGGACGCGGACACGAAACGCCGCAGGCGGTCGATGCGCGCGGCGTCGACCTGGTCTTTGCCCGAGACCTCCTCGACGATGCGCCCGATCTCGGCCGCAGCGTGCTCGACTCGTGCGGCCAGGCTTGGGCGGACTGAGTTTGCCTTCTGTACACGTTTCCGGATTTTGTCATCTTTGTCCTCGTCCACGGCCTTGGCGCCGGGCTCGAGGATTTCGACCAGCACCGAGTGACGTGCCTCGACCGCCAGGTCGGCGGCAACGTCGCGGGCGACCAGGAACCGTGCCCGCGTGTCGTACCTGGCGGCGCGATAGACAACCTCGCGCACCTCGGGCAGGGCCAGATAGCCGGAAGCGGCGTGCGGGTTGAACCCCTCCAGTCGCCGGGCCTGCAGGTTGCTGACCACCCGGTCGGTTATGAACCCGCCGGGCCGGAAGTCATTGCCCAGCCCCTTGTCCAGGGCCACCGGGTCAAACCGGTCGGCAAAGTTGTGCCACTGCGCCACGCCGGCCGGGACCCTGAGCGGGCAGGACAGGAAGTCCTGAACCTCGGTGATGCCCAGCGGTGAGCCGAGGGTAACCAGTTGGGCAACCGCCAGCCGCGAACGCTCGGCCGCCAGCACCTCAAGCGTGATTATCGTGCCCTGGCTGTGAGCGACGATTGTCACCGGCTCGTTCAGGTTCTTCAGTAGGTCGTTCAGGGCCTTACGCGCTTTGTCTCTTATGCCTGGCTTGAAGAAATAGGCGGCCGTGTCCTTGACGAAACGCTCAAGGAACGCCCGCGCCAGGGGCCGGCGCCAGGCCGCGGGCAGGGGCAGTATCTTCTTCTGCACACTCGCGGCCCGCATTCCTCCGGGCGCCGCGACCTGCACCCCCAGCCGGGATGCCAAAGCCAGGGAGAACCGCTGGACGTCGTCGTTCTCCGCAGCAACGCCGGCTTCGCGCAGCAGCGCGTCGATGTCGAAGCTCGAATCAGAACGGACGGCCTTGGTACTGACTGCGGGTCCGCCGGGATGCAGGATGTCAGCCCAGTAGGCCATCTTCGTCTGAGCGCCCATCTCCTTGCCGAACAACGCCAGGTCCCAGTCGCGCTTCAAGACTTCGGCCTTGGGCTGTGCCCCGATGCCGTGAACGTACACGACACGCATGCGCCCAACATCGCCGCCGGCCTTCGTGCTCCTCTTCCTCATGTGCTCATCTCCTTCTGGTGAATCACCTCTTGCTGGTCGGGGCTGCGCCACGGTCTCCCGGAGGAGACGCCCACTCGCCGGTCTTGCGAAAGCAGCCACGGACCACGGAGACACTCTAGCGCCCGCAGCCGGGAAGTCTAGCGCGACTCTCGACACCAGTTCCGCGATTGCCCGCCACGAAACTCACGAAGCCCGGGCATGCTGCAATCTGACTCGCCTCCTCGTTCCTCAGCCCTCATTCCTCCTTCCTTCGTGCTCCCCTGCTGCCCGCTCCGTTCTCCGTCATGACCAGGCTGCCCTACCCCCCCCATGTGCGCTAACCGCGGGGCGACACACTTTGGACAAGGACATTCGGCGGCGCGGATGAGGACTACGTCTTCTCTGTGGTTGCGACGCGGGATTCCTGCTTCGTGCTCTGCGGCTGGACCCGTTCGTCCGGCGCGGGCGGGGCCGACGCCTGGCTCGTGAAGACCGACTCGCTCGGACGGATTGTGGTATCCGAACCGGGCAAACCGACCGGGCCCGACACCGGCCGCAGCCTGCCGACCATCAGGCCTGTGGTCGACGAGATGACGAACGGCGCGGGCGTCATCTTTGACGCCGCCGGCCGCCGGCTTCAGGGAGTCACGCGCGCCGGCGTCTACTACCGCGTCGGTTCCGGCCGGTCGCTCGGCCGCATCGTGGCGGCGAGATGACCGGCCGGGCTGACCGACAGGTTTTGTTTCCTCCGCCGTCCCCGCGGGAGAGCGGTGCGCCAACCGCCCTCCCGTATCTTCGGGCCGGCTGCGTCGGTTGACGACCCGGTCGAGCAGACTAGAATCGGGCTATGCCAGACAACAGACCGGAGGATACATGAATGACAACCCGGTGATAAGAAGCCTGATGGCGCACCGGTCCATCCGCAAATGCACCGGTGCGGCGCCGAGCGACGATGTCGTGAAGACGATTGTCCGGGCCCGGCAGCAAGCCGCGTTCGGCTACTAGCTCGGCAGCGCACTCCTGAGCCGCAAACGGGAGAAGAACCCGTTCGAAGCCCCCCTGTACTTCATCATCTGCATCGACCTGCACCGGGCCGAGCTGGTGTGATGGCGCGGCGTGGCCGGCTTCGTGCTCGGGCCGCGCAGCGTCCCCGCCTTCACGCACGGGACGGGAAACGGCCATCGTCCCTGCTGATTCCTGCACCTCGGAGTCGCCACGGAAGCTGGTCAGGTCGTCGAGTGTTCCGCCGAGCTTCTGTTCCAGCGCCCTGCCGGCATTTTCGGCAGGGGTCCGTCAGTGCTGTTCGTCTGTCGTCTTCAGTCTTGCAGCACCTGCGGCCGAGCCCGACGAGGTGACACCGGCGAAGGCCGATCACCTCACAGAAGAACGTGGGCGCCCTTATTGCCTCTCACTGTTCCCGGTCCGGGGCCCATGTCAACGTGCGCGCCATCGGCTAGAGCAACGCCCGGCGTTGAGGCCGGGCCTTCCCTGCGGTCGGGTTGTCGATCTCGACCAGGCTCACGTCGGTCGTGCCCAGGCTGTAGGGCGGCTGGGCTGCGGTCAGGATGTGGGGCGCGTTGACCCTCGCCAGGCCGCGGCGCGCCCGCTCGGCATTGATGACCGTCTGGCCGGTGAAGTCCGTTGCCACGACGTCGCGGCTCATGATGAGGGTCCGGGGAACGCAGTTGGGCGAACCGCCCGGCCCGCCGGAGTACAGCCCGAACATGCCGTCGATGACGAAGAGCCGCTGCTTGCCATTGGGCGTGATGACGTCCCGGATCTGCTGGTTGAGCGAGGGCAGGTACGGGTTGCACTGGCCGCCGTGCAACGAGCCCGGGTTGTCGACCGAGCCATAGTTGTTCTTCATGCCCAGCGTAACGACTGCCGTCCCGTGGGTGCGCAGTACCGCGGCATTGACCATGAAGTCGATCTGCTGGCTCAGGATACGGCTGGGCCGGCTGGTGACGCCGGCGACGTTGAGGGCGACGGTAGTGTCGTAACCGACGCCCGACTGGTTGGTGCCGTAGCAGCGCACCGTGGCCGGGTCGGTGCCGGTGTAGATTGTGTACCCGGCCGCGGTCAGCTCGCTGTTGGTCCGGTCCCAGATGATGATGTTGTTCCTCCGGAACAGGTTGCCGCCGAAGTTCATCCGGGCCAGGCCCGATGCGATGCAGTTGACGAACGCCGGGTGGGTGGCCAGGGCCGAGTTGATGCAGTTGACCTTGATGCCGATTATGCTGGTTGAGACGATGCCGGGGAAGACGTTCTTCCAGGCCTCGCCGACGTCGGACAACCCGGTCAGCGCCTTGATCGACTCGTCCATCATCACCTGGACCACCGGTTCGCGGACGCTTGCGCCCGAGGTCGCGGTGTCATCGTAGCACTGGACCACGGTGCTTGCCAGGTCGCGCGGCGGGCCGGCTTCGGGACCGAGCAGACCGCCGAGGGTGCGGCGGGCGGCAAGCCCCAGCGCGCCGACCCCGGCCAGCTTCAGGAACTCGCGTCGCGATATGCCTTTCATGTCAACTCCTCACCATGGTATGGCCGGCGCTCACCGGACCACCAGCTTCTGGTTCACGCGCGAACCTTCTGCTTCGTACTGCAGCAGGTACACGCCGGGTCGGACTTCCGGGTCCTGCAGCACCACCACGTGACGGCCGGGCAGGCGGAACCCGTCGGCCAGACTGGCCACGCGCGCGCCGGTCGCATCATAGAGGCGCAGAGTAACCCGGCCCGGTCGGGCCAGTGTGTATTGCACTTCCGAGCGGTCGTGCATCGGGTTGGGCGCGACCAGCAGCCGCGCCGGCGGATGGCGGCCCGAGCCTGCAGCCAGAGCAACTCCGCCGGTCCCGGCGCGCGACGGGGCGGCCCTGGCACCGAGCGCGTAGCGGTAGAACTCGGGTGTGCCGTTGCCTTTGGTGGCGAAGAGGGCGTTCGCGCCCGCAGCATAGACCAGGGCACCGCCGCCGTTCACCTTCTTGCGGCTGGCGGGCACGTCCGCCTCGATGGCCCAGAGGTTCTGACCGACGTCATAGCTCCAGAACTCCAGCGTGTTGCCGCCTTTGAGCGCGTAGACCTTGCCGGCATGGTATGCCAGCGAAGCACCTTTCTTTGCCTTCTTCTTCTTGCCGGAACTGCCGACCAACGGCATGGCGGTCAGGCTCTGCCATGAGTCCGGGCCGGGGCGGTAGGCGAAGAACTCGTTGTACGATCCCTTGAGGGCGAAGACCACTCCTGAGTCCGGGTCGCAGACGATGCATGAGCCGTTCTTGAACTCCTTGCCCGAGGCACCGGTCGGGGCGTCGGCACGCGGCGACCATCTGCCGGTGCCGGGATGGTAGCGATAGAACTCAAACGTCTTCGAGCCTTTGAGCAGGTAGACGAAGGTCGTCTCGCCGATGCGGACCGGCGCGCTGCTGGTTCCTTCCTTCAGAGGCTGCACCCCGGCAGGCACGTCCTCGAGCTGAACCCAGGGCGAGTCCGACTGCGGCTCGTAGCGCCAGAATTCGAGCGTCTTGTTGCCCTTGGTGGCGTACAGCATGCCGTCGGCAGCCGCGAGCGAGGAGCCTTTCTTCACGCGCTTCTTGTCCCCGCTGCGGCCAATAGGCGGAATCGACTCCTCGGTGGCCCAACTGTCGGTAGTCACGTCGTGGCTGTAGAACTCGCAGGTGTTGCCGCCCTTGAGCGCGTAGATGTGCTCGTCCGACGGGCGATACGCCATGCAGGCGCCGTCCTTGACGTTCTTGCCCCTGGGTCCGGTCGGGAAGTCGGGCGCCACGGTCCAGCCCGGCGTGCCGCCGGAAAGCACGGTACACGAGCCGCGGGCCGTGTCGTTGGCCGGGTCCAGGTCGCCGGACAGGTCGGTGAAGAGCGTGACGTTGTAGACGCCGGCCACCGACGCGGTCCAGTTCGGGAAGCTGACGTAGCGCCGCGTGCCGGGACCGTGTGCAGAAACCGCAACCGTGCTGTCGTAGAAGCTGCCTATCCTCATCGTCACCTCGTAGCTGGCGACGGTGGAGCCGTTGTTGTACACCGAGCAGGCCGGGGTGACGACGGTACCGACCGGACCGATGACGCCGACCGGGGCGAGGATGCGGTCGGCTGCGACGTCCGGGCCGATGACCGGCACACGGAAGCCGGTCTTGGGCATGCGCTGGACCACGACCGGGTTGTCGGTCGCTGAACCCTGGCCGAGGGCGCTCGCGCCCGCCAGGCGGTCGATGACATAGGCGATGATACAGGTGTCGCCTTTCATGCGGCCGGCAATGCAGGGGAATCGCTTCGACGACCCGTCCGGGTCGGTGATGCGCGTCTTCTCGCCCCAAGTCACGCCGTTGTCGGTGGAACGCGCACCGACGATATCGGCCCGCAGCAGGCCGGCGGCGGGCTCGACGTTCAGTGAGTCGAACTCCTCCCAGACACAGACCAGCTCATTGGCCGCTCCCTGGCAAAGACTGGGTCGGCCGGCAAAGGCGGCGTTGAAACCGACCCGGCCGGCCATGCGGGACGTGTCGCAGACGCTGCGGCAGACCCGGCTCCAGCCGGTCGGAACCGACCAGTGCCAGATTTCGGCCGGCAGGACCCAGCGGATGCTGTCCGGCGCACGCACGACCACGGGTGTCACCGAGGCGACGACGTGCAGCGAGTCGCGGGCATCGTAGAATGGAAAAAGGCTCCCCGGGTTGAAGCTCGGCAGGGTCTCGCTACCCGGGCTGAATGTGCTCGGATATGAGAGTTGAGTCGCGGCGGACCATGTGATGCCATCGTCGGTCGTGACACGAAGGTACGCGGCTTCGCTCAGCGGGCCGGACACGATCCAGGCGAGCGCGGCTTTGGGCGTCAGCCTGCCCGTGGCCAGGGCATAGTTCGGAAAGCCGGGAAACGGCGCGGTGCCGTACGCTGTCACCGGCACCGACCACGTACCCCACGGGTCGACGCGCGATGAGTAGAGCCGCGTGCGGTTGTTGATGCCTTCGTCAAGGGTCATGGCGACGTGGACCCGGCCGGTGCTGGTCAGGCCGAGTACCGGCCAGAGGCTTGAGTCCGGGCCGGTGCTTTCCTGGAACGTACCCGAGCCGGGCGCCGTGCTGCGTACGACCGTGGCGACTGACGGCGAGCCGCGCTGGGCCCCGATGTAGGCGCAGTGGGTCGTCGGGTGTACGTCCAGGCTGCCGAACCCGGACCAGGCGCTGACCGCGGTCGTGCCCCAGTTCATATACGTGGGTCCGGTGCGGAACGCCCAGTCCGGCGGGCTTGCGGTCTGATTGTAGTAGTTGTACCTCACGCTGCGGTCAGGGAAGCCGGGACCGACGTCGGCGCTGAACATCCACGCCACGTGGATGCCGAAGCCCGGGTCATAGGCAACCCGCACTGCCGCCGGGCCGTTGGACTGCCAGTCATAGGTCGTCCCGCCGACCGTATCGAGTCGGCCGACGATGTCGGTGCCCCCGGACGCGATGGCCGCCAGGGGAAGAAGCGCTACCAGGTACCAGGCAGTGCACATAATCTGGTTCCTTTCGAACCGCGTTTGGCTGCGTTACGGGCTTGTCTGCCGGCCCAACCCGCGGCCCCGCCTGTGTCACCCGGGCAGGCGTCACGATAAAATGATACCACCGCGCCCGGGATGAGTCAAGCGAGGGCGCGGGAAACGTCACAGGCGCACCTGCCTGAGGCTTGAAGCTGTGCCCCGCTAGTCCACAGTCATCAGCGTCCGGGCTTCCGGTCGCTCTGCGACAACTGCAGCCGGCCGGACGCTGGAACGCGCGGCTATGCCCGGCTGCGGACTGACGTGTTCGGGAACCGGGCAGGCGCTACGGCCAGCCCGACAACGGGCCGAGGCAGTCATCAGCCCGGCCGAAGGAGAGCCTGCTAACGCACGGCTTGACATCAAACCTGTCCCCGAGTTCCCCGCCGTGTCAGTGACCATTCACTATGTCCAAGGCGAACCTGGAACTCCCGCAAACGGTCAACTTCCCCGCCAACGATCCTCATTTCGTGACTACGATCCTGGTAGTGGTTGGCGGCCGACCGCCGGTGAACGACGGTTGACAGCCAATGAAGTACACCCCGGGCGCCAACCGGCTCACGTCATTCGCGCCCGCGCGCAGGTCAAGGACTCTCCGCCCTGCCGCATCGCGCAGGCAGCTTGCGGCCTGCGGCAGCCAGAGCATGTCCCGGACGACGGTCGCCGGCGACGCGACGTGCGACCGCCGCAGAGCGACGCCCTCCTCGGTGGCGACTCCTGACTCGAGGCAGACAACCGTGAAGGCGACCCAGTTGTTGGTGGCCAGCGTTGGCCCGGCGACATAGACCCGGTCATCATTCCCGCAGGCAATGTCGTAGGCGGCCCCCAGCGCCCGCCGGTAGGAGTACGCCCAGACCCGTTGCCCGTCCGGGGTCAAGCAGACCGCGGAGAGCCAGCCCGTGCCCGACCCGGCGTCGCCCGCCACGCCGCAGGCGAGGAGGCGGCCGGGACGCTCTCCATGTTCTCGGCCAGAGCCAGGGCTGAACCGCCTTCTGCCGGCACGTTCATGCCTTCGATTGTAGGCGCGGGCGCGGCCCCGTCAACATCGAGCATTCCGGTGTGGGGATTTCGGGGACACGTTGCTTGGATTCCTCGCGGTCAATGTCGCTCGGTCTTCGGGTGCCATCGCGGTCATTGTAGGCCGGGCGGCGGCGGGGTCAGGTGCGCGGGGCGGGAATAGGGGAAGTGTCCCGGCCAGAGCCGGCCCTCGACCCGCAAAGCGCAGTCGGCTTGACTGGTAGGGGGAGAGGGGTATACTGACCTCGTTGGAGTAGCCAGAATGCCCTTCCGACTGACCGCTGTCGCAGTCTCGCTCAGCCTCGCGGCGAACGTGGACGTTTCTGTGCTTGACTTGCGGGCAGGGGTGAGGTAGCATGTGCCGAGGACCAAGGCCATGAAGACGTCAAGACTCTGGCCCGCACTGCTGGCGGCCTGCTTGGCCGCCGAGGTTGCTGTTGCGCAGCACTACGTCGAGGACTCCGCCGCAGCCCCGCAGTCGCAGTGCCGCTCAAGGAGTGATGGATGTCCACCATAGCCCGGAGAGTAGCTTCTGCCACGCTCGTGTTCTTCCTCGGGCTTCGAGTCGGTGCTTCGGTGGCCCGGGGATTGGAGGCTGAGAATCCGATCGTGCGGTCCAACACGGAGTTTGGGTTCGCGCTGCTCAGGCAGCTCTGCGAAAGTCGGCCCGGAGCGAACGTTCTCATCTCGCCCACGAGCATCGCGGCGGCCCTGCACATGACCTGGAACGGCGCGGCGGGCACGACCAAAGCCGCGATGGCCCATGCCATGAGCTTGGAGGGCCTCACAGCCCGCCAAGTGAATCAGGCGAACCTCGCCATTCGCCAAGCGCTGGCCAAGCCCGATTCCGGCGTGGAGCTGAAGCTCGCCAATTCACTGTGGGCCTTCATGCCCGGGGTCGTGCGCGATTCTTTCAGGCGGACCAATGAGCGCTACTACGGGGCCGCGGTCACCGAGCTGGACCCCTACACGACCGAAGCCACACGCACCATCAACGAATGGGTCGGGAAGAAGACGGACGGTCTGATAAGGAGGGCTGTGGATACCGTCTTCCCCGGCGTTGACGTGCTGTTCCTGGTCAACGCAGTGTACCTCAAGGGTCGCTGGGCCGAGCCGTTTGACCTGTCTCAGACCAGAGAACGGGACTTCCACCTCTCTGACGGGAGCACGGCCAAGGTCATGGCGATGTGGCGAGCCGACGAATTCGACTACGTGCGAGGGAACGGATTCCAGGCCATCAGAGTTCCCTACTCAGGCGGCCGCTTTGGCATGTACGTGTTCTTGCCGGACAGCGGGAGCAGTCTGGCTTCGTTCGTACACGAGCTTGATTTCCTCCAGTGGCGGGTGCTGCTTGACTCGTTCCAGCGGCGCACAGGGGGTCTGCTCTTGCCCAAGATGAAGGTTGGTTCCAAGATGCTGGGCCTGAATCCGGCGCTGACGACTCTCGGGATGGGCGAGGCTTTCGAGTACGGACTTGCTGACTTCACCAGGATGACGACGTTGCCGCGCGGGGAAGTCTGGATTCGTGAAGTCATACACAACTCTGTTATTGAAGTCGATGAGACCGGAACCGTGGCCGCGGCCTCGACCGCGGTCGAGATGACATGCGGCTTGCCTCGAACGACGTTCGGGATGGTCGTAGACCGACCATTCCTCCTGGCCATCGTTGACTCGAAGACCGGCGCGGTTGTCTTCCTGGGAGCTATCAATGACCCGACGAAGTAGACCATCGTCCGCTCTGCTGCGGTGCAGCGGCGCGGTCCGCCTCTCACCGTGCGTCCTGGTGAGTATCGGGCTGGTCTTGTCTGCGGCGCGCGGTCAGGTCGTTGAGGATTCCATCCTGATTGGACGCTGGCAGTACTGTATGGCGTACAACCCGCATGCCAACGTCGTCTACGTCGTGGGCGACGAGGAGTTCCTGCACGTTGTTTCCTGCGACAGCGACCGCATAGTCCGTACGTGGGACAGTGACAACCCTGGCGCGCTGGTCTACAATACGACCGACAACAAGCTCTACACCCTGAATGGCCGCAGCACCGACGTGTGGGAGTTCGTGATTGAGGGGACCGGCCACACGGTGGTGGCAGCGCTGTTATTGCCGGAAGCAACTGCGCAAGTCTGGGAACCTGCGACGGACCGCGTCTACGTGAGCTGCGGACTGCGGGACCTCATACTCGTCCTGGACTGCCGGACCGACTCGGTTATCGACAGCATTCCGCTACCCCGTGGCACCACGCCTTTCGCCCTGGAGGTCGGCCCGCGCTTCGGCAAGGTCTACGTGCGCAATCTCGACGGCGAATCGGTGAGCATAATCAGCACAGCCACCAACCAGGTCATTCGCACCATCCCCTTGGGGACGGTTCCCGAGGCAGGTTACTACAGCCCGGTCGTTGACAAGTACTACTGCACCGGCGTGCACTCGATTATCGTCATCGACGGGCAGGGTGATTCCATCTCGGGCCAAGTCCCGTTGCCCGCCGATGCGATGGCGCTTGGCATCGCAGGCTCTGGGACCGCACCCGTCGTTGCTGCCGGGATTTCCGCTGGCAGTTGCGGCGTTGCGCTGATTGACGCCGTCGGTGATACCGTGGCCGGATGGGTCGGCACGAGAACGGAACCGCGCTCGGTGGCCTGGAGTCCCCAGACCGACCTGTTCTACTGCCCGCGCTATCCGTACCTAGTTACCGCTATCACAGCCCGCGCGCCGCATTCTGCGACGGACGTGACGGTTGGCGACTATCCAACCTTGGCTCTGCCAGTGGCGTCCCGCGGTCGCGTCTACGTGGCGCACAACAACAGCGCATGGTTGTACTTCCTGCGTGACACGGTTGGCGGCGTATCCGAGAGCCGTGCGGCCGCCCGACCCTCGACGAGCGCCCTGCGGGCAGCACCGGATCCGTTCCGCGTCCGGGTCGGACTCACCTGGACCGGTGATGAGCCCATGCCGACGCGACTGCCCGTGTATTCCACGACCGGCGCGTTCATTGCCGAGGTAGCATGCCGGGGCACAGGGAGGGCGCTTTCTTGGGATGGCCGGGATAGCAGCGGCCATCCTGTTCCGACCGGTATCTACATCATTATCCCGGATGGTCGCTGGTCTTCGGCTGTCCGGGTGACCAAAGTCTGGTAAGACCGGTCCTCCGCCGCTACCGGGGCGGACGGCGCAGGAAGCGAATGATTGACGCCCCGGAAGGAAGCTAAGATGGTATGCTGTAGAGCGGCAGTAGTCGTGA
>Ga0194126_10007575_pt1 | contig 15082 bp, 16 predicted proteins | sample TA2KigC150mmetaG_FD_148641 | JGI IMG/M metagenome (GOLD analysis project Ga0194126, IMG submission 148641) | Freshwater microbial communities from Lake Tanganyika, Tanzania - TA2015035 Kigoma Deep Cast 150m | ecosystem: Environmental > Aquatic > Freshwater > Lake | place: Tanzania: Lake... | reverse complement strand
TCTTGGGCCCCATCTTTTGAGGGCTCAACTCCGTCAACCTGTAAACCTTGTAGTGCCGAAAACATTTTTGAACCACTTAACATGCTGTTATCACAATACTATTTTTTTCTTGCTGTCGAAGATGAGTAAGATTGACTATTGCACCGCAACCACAGGCGCAATAACCATGAGGGATTATCTTGTGTTAAGAGCACTACGACAGCCTGGCGTGACGGCAGGGACCCTGCGGCCGGAGTTGAAGGCTATGGCCGTGGTCTCCCGGGTGGGCGGCGGCCCCCTGAACCCGGACGCCGGGGACCTGGCCCTCACCTGCGGCTGGGGTCACGGAGGCAAGGACGGCGTCACCATGCCGGGCAAGGGCCAGGCCATCCGGCGGGATTACACCCCCGAGGAACTCGCCGCCATCCGGGAGGGCGCTCCCGCCCTGGGCCTCACCCCGGAGCAGGCCCTGGAGCACCTGGGCGAAACCACCCTGGACATCTATCTGAACGAGATGGCCTACTGGCAGAATGTCCCCGAGAAGGTCTGGAACTACTATATCGGCGGCTACCAGGTCATCAAGAAGTGGCTGTCCTACCGGGAACAGAAACTCTTAGGCCGCGCCCTCACCCCGGAAGAAACCCGCGAGGTCATGAACATGGCCCGCCGCCTGGCCGCCATTGTGTTGATGGAACCGGCCCTGAACGCCAACTACCTGGCCGTAAAAGATTCCTGCTACTCCTGGCCCCCAATCTAATCACCTGCCAAGACCGGCCTCTTATTCGACCTGCTGAACTATCCAACTTTGGCAGGAAGGTGAATAATTGAGAGATCATCTATGTCCCGGGCTTCTTCGCCGGGGGTGAGTTGGGTTTTCCGGTAATCGACGTAGCTTCTTTCCCGGTAGTTTCGGGCGACTTCTGATTTCCAAGTTCGAACGCTATCCGGCACTCGCCGGCCGGGTACACGACGGGCTTCGATGTCGCGGGCAAGGTTATTCCGGGATATATCAGCCGCTCTTTTGCTTCCAAAGGCTTTTTGCTGCTCACCGTATGCCTCCTGTGGGGGATTTTTCCCGTTGTTGGAATAGGCAAGCCTTTCCTCACGGTTGCAGGATGAGATTCAAAAGCTTATCGGCTTTCTGGGAGTCTAAGCGTCATAATTCCTTGATTCCTTGCCTCCTGCGTCTATAAATGGAAAGGCCTCCAAGTCCTATTGAAAAAAAAGATAGAGTGCCGGGGAGGGGGACTGGTGTCGCGATAAAGCCATGACGATTTACGGAACCTACAATTATTCCAAGGTTATTGATCCCAAGGACATCGGTATCTGAAGATTCTGAAAAATTTAATATCTGAAAATTTAAACCATCAAATATAAAACCAAGATTGTGGCTGCTGGTATGGAATAATCCTACAACCACACCGTCATCGTTGATATCGAGGGCATAACAATTATTTGCACCAGGGACGTTAATGGAGACGTAATTGGTGCCGTCATATAAAAATCCATGAGGTGAAACACCATCACTATAGTACCCTACAATTTGACCGGATAGGTTTATCCCCATTGCTCCCGTTCCACTACTGATTGGATAATTAATGGGAGTATAATTAATTCCATCAAATAAGAAACCATGTAATCCTTTTGTGTCGTTATAAAGTCCTACAATATTGCCTGCACCATCAATGCCATGTGCTTCTGCATGATTCGTAGTATCCGGGGGGGAAAAGCCTGTAAAGCTGCCATCATATTTAAAGCAATAAATATTGCTGTAGTTTTTACCAGGTTGGTAATATCCAACTATCACACCGGAGTTATTGATTCCCGTAGCCCATGTCCTATAAGCCCCAGGAAAATCCAAAGAAACAAAATTTAACCCATCATAAACAAATCCATGAGCAAGAGGGTGGGTAGTCCAATAATGCCCTACTACTTTCCCTGAGTCGTTGATACCTGTGGCTTGGGTAAAAATAGCTCCTGGATAATCAAATATTTCATGGACATAGGGTACAGCCTCGGCAGAAGAAAAGGAAATAGTTACGGATAAGAGCAGCCCTAAAACAAATAGCAAAATATGCTTCATTGGAATTGCTCCTGATAAAATAACCAAGCTTTCTCTCAATAGGGCAACTTGGCGATCTCTTGAGACCCGTGAATTTTCATTCCACACTTCGCCCCGGGGCTTGTCTACGGGTCATATTAAGCACACTTGTTTGCAGGGGTCTATGGAAAGTTTTATGTAGAGTGGGGAAGGTCGTGGTTATAGCCCTCTCGTTTTGGGCATGGGTGTATCGCCGTCATCACCATCACCATTTAAAGAAAAAGTCCTCTTCGGCAAATTCCCTTTCCACATGCTCAATGATGCGCTGGGCCGGGGTCTTGGGCTTTTTCTCGTATTCCAACTGAAGCCACAGGTATAGGGCTGCTGCGGCATATCCCAGGGCCGCCACAGGCGGGAAATGGGAAATATCAATGGGCTTATCCTTGGGAAGGTTGGTCAAATGCCCCGGCAGGCTGCTGCCCTCTCCAAACCACAGGACTTTTTTGTCACTCCGGGAAAGTTCCCGAATGGCCTGTAAGTAGATTGTCGTGGCGTCGGGTTTGTCGATATAGGGCGCTGTGGTTAAGGGAAAGAGCTTACCATCTGCTCCTTGAAATAAAATGCTCACCATGGCTTCATTCATGGCGTCGCCGTGCCATAGGTCAATGTCATATTCCTCCTGTAGCTTCAGACAGACCCTAAACATGGCCGGCAGACTGATTTCCTCTGATTCGCTGACCACGCTGGCCTTGTACTGTGAGTTCGGGGTTTGAGCATCCCACTCCACCTTAATGACCAAGGCAAAAGCTGGTTTATTGAGATAGGGCCAGGAAAGGGCAGCAATATACTTTTCAGCCATAATCACCTCAGATCGCAGCCATCAAAAAGGCTGTCTATTCCATAGTGCCGGGCCATGGCCTCATAGTTGAAGGCATGGCGGAAATGGTCAGCACCCAGCTTGACGTAAACGTAGCGCTTGGAGCCGGTTTCCTCATCTTCTTCAAGTTTCTTTGCCACTCTCGAAAGGTGCTGGGCAAATTCCCGCACCATGTCGGATTCTCGGGGAAGGATGATTTGTCCGTGCATAACCTCGTTATGGCTTGCGTCCAGGGATTCCGTCCGGTTGCAAGAGACGGTAAGTTCTTGCTCATTCCACTTATACCGCCCCTTTTGATGCTCCTGGTAGTAATTGAGGAACACCCTCCCCCGATGCCTCTCGGCAAAGGACCGGGCATTACGGGTCTCAGGCAGGGCGTCCACCACGCACCGGGAGACATTGAAGGCTTTCATCAGGCGGTCCAGTTCTTCCCAATCCCGGTAAACCCCCAGGTGCATTATTTTCCCCGCCTTCTCGATATAGCGCCGGCCGATGACCACGTGAATATCCTTGCCCTGGTCTACCCCCATGGTGCAGGGCCCCGGATCACTGGCCGCAATTCCTTCACTGCCGCACAGACTCAGAACCTCTTGCACACTCAGGCGGTTTTCCGCCTCCACATAAGCCACGCCGATCTTGAGGTTAAAAAAGTCCTGCAAGTTATTCGTGGTCCGATATTGGTGCAGGATGTCGCCCGGGTCAACGTATTGGGAAAATAGCTGTGAATAGTGATAGCCCCGTTTCTCTGTAATGGCGGGCCGCTTGGCAACCCACTCCCCTTTCTCCGGGTCCAATTCGCTCCCACAGAGCCCACAAGCCCGGATAACCCGGCCTTTGGTTTCCCTTAGGCATTCAGGAAAAGTATCCTCTAAACACGTGTGATGACCGCAGGCAGGGCATTTGAGGAGCCAGTACCGTTGGTCTGTATCCTGGAAGGCCTTGTCAATCCCGTAGTCGGGAATGGTGGGGTTACTGAGCATGAGCACCTCTTTAAATTCGCTGTGCCCCATGCGCTCCATCGCCATGTCCACGGCCTTCTGGGGGGCCTCGTCCAGCTCATCAAAGACAATCAAGTCAACGGGAATGGATTTCAGCCCCACCCGGCTCTGCATCCCCCGCAGATAAAGGAAGGTGTTCCACACCCGCTTGATCCCCGCAGCGTCAGTTTCTTTAACCCAGCACCCCAGAGATTCGGGGTTATCGTCAATCAATGGGGATATTCGGCCCTTGGAGAAGTCCAGCACGTCAGATTTTGAGGGGAACAGGTACAAAATGCCCCGGTAGTTCCTATACCGTGCATGGTACATGGCCTTGAGCATGGCCTTTGTGGTTAAGCCCAACTGCGCCGCTTTGATCTCCACCATATAAGGATGATCGTCATGGTAGGGCACCCGCAAATATTCATGCTTGTGGAAAGTGAAGGGTCTGCCGTCCAGGATGAGCGGGGTTCCCTCAGCCCATGCCCCGATTGATTGGTAATCCTCCCCCCGGTCGGGGTCGAACCTTAATTCAATGGAGGTCAAGAGTTGAGCGAATAGCGCTTCTTTCCTTGAGGTTTCTGATAATCCGGTCTCTCGTCTCAAGGTCTGCATCTCCTATGGCTTGCAGCACTTCCCTTTGAAATTCCGCCACAGCCTGCATGTCGTATAGGGTTTGAAAGATTTCCAACTGTAACTTGAGTTGACTTCTGATCTCCTGCATGCACTTTAAGGCTAATTCCTTGGGGTCCTTGCTCCCCGGACCTGCCGGCCCCAACTTGGCCGCTGCCTCAGCTTTGGCCGCATCATCGCCGTTGACGCAGACCATAAGCAGGTCAAGAAGCTCATTGGCATGGTCATTGATCTTTTGGAGTTGGGCCGCCGCATTGATTTCTCGCTTAACAACCTCTCCGGCATGGTGAAGGGTAGCGCTCCTGGCTATGCCCACATTCAACTGTTTTAGGCGCTTGCTGACGGTCCCCTTGGCGACACCCAGCTTGCGGGCTATGGAGGAAACACCGTTTCCTTCCCTAACTAATTGTTCTAATTCAATATCTGAGATTTTCTTTGCTGCCATGGCAATAACCCCATTGAAACGTTTCCTATGTGGTTTCCATGTCCGGGATTATGGACCCCACCCCCCCGTCAGAGTTAAGGTATTCACCCCTTTGGTTAAAGATCGTCCCCCCGCATGGTTGCAAGGAATCAGGCCTCAAGACCATGGTGGCAACGTGGCCCAGCACCACGCCGGGGTGCAGCCACACCTCACGCCCAATCTCTTTCATCCGGCGACAAAAACACCAGTCCTCCCCCCACCATTGAGCACCATATAGCTCTAATGGGGTTGGTATGTAGTCGAATGGCCCGGCATTGAACCTTTCGGCGGGGTAACTGTCAATCACGGTTCGTTTAATGAGCATGAAACCCCCGCCTACCGCATCAACTTGACAGGGCTCCGGGGGTATCTCTGCGGGTCCCAAGGTCCTGTAACCCAGGCCGTCCCGCAAGGCCGCGGTAGAGGTGATTATCGAGGTCTTCTGTAAGTAAAAGCCGACCACGATGTCTTTGTCCAATCCTATGAGGTTGTCCAAGTCCTGCGCTGTAAACTCCATGTCGGAGTCAACGAACAGCAAATACTCACCCTGGGCCAGATTAAAAATCGCATTGCGGGCATGGTGGATACAGGTTCCCCGGATATGGAGCAGTTCAACCTCCTCCCGGGGGACAAAGGCAAAGAGGTTGATTAAGCTCGTCACATACTCAGAGGTCAACCCGGAGTAATGTGGGGTGCCGATGGTTAAGAAAGGCCGGTTTTCGTTAGAAGTGCTCAAGGTGCAAGTCTCCTCTTTTATGATCTTGTAGGGCCAACACCGCCAGTACCGCATAATTAGCCAAATCAATCAGGGTGTCCGCCAGGGCCTCATCTTTCACCTGGGCGGCCTGACCATGCGCCAGCTTACACGCCCGGGCCAATTTGTCGGTCATGCGCACCAAAATTCCCACATGAACCGGGATACCTAACAGCACCGGCACCAGGTTATAGGATGATCCATAATCAGCGTTCTTAGCCTTGTGAGTAGCCGCCATGCGCTCAAGTATGGTTTCAAAGGTCATGCTGCTTCCTCCTGGGCTTTAGTGGCCTGTTTAAACCGCTCCTCAAGTTCCCGAAGATACTTTAATAAAAGACCGTGAGTCATATATTCGGCTCCTGCCCGGCTGCCACACCACATGAACGGCACCCGGTAGCGTACCTGAAAGGTAATTATGCTCTGCAAGACCGATTGTGGCTTCATGTCACTGCGATAGCGCCCCCGGGATACGTCCCCCAGGGAAGCCTCTAACACCACCGCGAACAGGTCATAATGCCGCCCACGAGCAAGCTCACGCTCAAATCTGGACCGTTCCTTTCCCATGAGACACCCCACCAGGTCATTCAAACTCTTGCGCTCAACCGCCGCCCGATCCTCAAATCCCGGTAAGGAATAATCCCCTACCGGCAAAGTGGCCGTCTCGGGTGTCAATCAAGATTCTCATGGGTTTTTAATGGTAAATTCTTGGTAAACCGTTTTTGTAAATATCTATAATCATAAGTATTCTAACGGTGCTTTCTGATAAGTAGTCAGGTGGTCACCTTGATATTCCTGTTCCGCAAGACCTTTATTTTCGGAGGCTCCCCCACCTCATCCGCCAGGGCGCCGGCGCCGTCGATCAGCCCAGCATCGTCAAGGACCGCCCCCAGCGAAAGCAAGAAAGACCGGTACTCGGACCACAGGCTCTCCGGCAAGGTCAACTTGTGAGGGAAGTCCACCGGAGCCCTCCCATTTTCGATTATCCAGGGGCTCCCGATCATTAAGCGCCCTGTCTTTTTCCATTCAATCCCAAAGCTTCGCATTTTACCGACGCCCTTAAACATTTAAACATGTCCGCCCCCCGGTGCTTTGGTGGCCGTTCGGCGATTGCTTTTAAGCCATGCGTCAATTTCTGTCGGGTCGAATCGGACCACACCTTCAAGTTTCAAATATGGGATAACCCCCCGGCGCACCCACTGATACGCCGTCACCCGGGCAATCTTCAGGGCCGCCGCCAGTTCTTCCGGCGAAATCAAATCCCCGCTCGCCAGCAGTTCTTTGAGGCTTGGCCTTTTTATCTTCTCTTGTTCAGGCATGCTCTTGTCCATTATCACGGGCAATTTTCTAATTTATTTCTGAGGGAGTAGGATTCGAACCCACGCCCTTAGTCCTGACCCCTTCATGGTTGCTACGTCTCCGGGGTGCGTCTTTTCCCACGGCCACCCCACGGCCACTCATTCTTCCCCTTGAATTTCAAACCCCTTCCTTTTTCTTCCGTACTCTGCGGCTTGTCCCAAAACCCCTTTAAGCATTTCCTCACCCTGAGGGGGCCGCGTTGGATTCGAACCAACGCTGTTGTTATTTTTGCCGTTTAAATTAGACACCTTATCTTACCCTTTCGCCCTTGCGGACGGCCTGCGGACGGTTTTCCAGGTGGTTCTGTGTGAAATATTTCCAATAATTCTCGGTGGTTGGGTTGGTAGGCGGAACAGGGCTCGAACCTGTGAGCCTAACTTGTAACTACCTATTATCTAACAATCTTTTCCGTGCTATTCTTGGCTTGCTGCCTTCCTGCTGCCGCTTTGTGTCGCTTATTTCTGGCCTTCCCACCACATTCCGGTTACCGCTTGGTTACCAAAAGTTACCGCTATTGGTAACCATGAAACCCGCATGGTTGTTGACTTAAAATGGCCGGTTACCGTTGTTACGCTTTTTTTCCGTATAAGCACCCCTCTGTACGTTTCAAACATCTCCCCCCCTCCCCTAAAGTTACAAGAGAGGTCTTATACGGAAAAAAATAGTAACTTCGGTAACTCACCCTTTAAACCCACAGCTGGCCTACACTTCACGGTTACCAAGCTTGGTAACTTTTTGTAACTTCGGTAACCCAAACGGTAACCTTTACAAGTGCTCCTCTTCTAAAATCTCATCGTGGATCAATTTATTAACTGGCAGGCAGATCACCCGTTTTGCAGATCCCTGAATTTTTCGAACATGAGTATTCCGGCCACTTTGCGAATCCTTTCCAGGCACGATAAAACCCTCTCGGGCCAAGGCCGCCAGCATATCGTTTCGGCCAAGGGATAAGAAATCGCCTTGCCGCCTTATGGCCTCATGCACTACCCGCAAAGCCGTTTCTGGCATGAGAAAAAGGGTTTCACCGTCTGTCCAGCCTACAAGCTCGGCATTGTGCGCTGGTTCGATGCTATCCCAACCGAAATTTCTTGGTGGAGGCGCACCAGCTACGGTTGAGGATTCTGTGTAAATCCGTCCTTGAAGGAAAAGCTCTCGAAGGATGGCCAAAAATTTCAAGGTGGGTCGTTGACCTTCAATAATCCGGGAATGTTTCTCTCCCAGAGCCTCAAATATTCCCCATGCCTGTTTAAGCATCTCGTAAGCCTGACCATCAGTAATTGCTCCCATAAGGGTTTGAAATCTCAGAAACATCTCAAACCCCACAGCTAACCAGGCCTGAATTTCCGGTATGCGAAGGTGAGCACTGCTTTGGAATGCGTCCCTGTACCCTGCCCACAGGTCTTTAATCTCGGCCAGGGCATTATCTAACCGGGGGGCCAGGTTCGCAAGGTAGGCCGCCATTGCCCCGGAGTAAAGGTGGGCTTCGCCTTGGGCCTCGGTAAGCCGGGTCTTGTCTATCGGAGTCTTTTTCTGATTAAGTTCAATTCCAAGATACCGGGCCGTGGCGCTCTGTCTTTGGCCCGGTAGGAGTATTTCACCCGTGGATATAATCAGGCAACGAGGATAATAATTGGGCCGTGCGGTTAAGTCCGGGGCCAAGCGCCCCCGGCTCGAACGGTTGCCGGCCTGGTAAATAATCCGCCCGGCTTTTTCAGTCATGGTATGAAATTCTTTGGAAGTTGAAGCCGGGATAAAATCATCGATGACGCACAGGGCATCTTTTAAGGTGAAAGTCAATTTCTCAAGAGAGTTTACGGTCGAAAACCAACTACCTGGCAAGCTTAGCCGGGAGAAATTCCCATAATGGGACAGGGCCAGGGCCGCCAGGGTACTTTTCAGGCTTCCCGTGGGGCCATATATCCATAGGGAGAAATCAATTTTCAGAAGGTCAGCAAAGGGAGCCAGATAAGCGCAGGCAATCAAGGGCGCCGTGATTTCCCACGGGGCAATGTCTAACAATCTCAAGCTTGCTTGGGCCGCCTCAATCCCTGCGGGATGGGGCAAATGGTAAAGCCCCAGGTTCTCCCCAAGGTCAACCTCAACAGGAGCTCCCCCGCCGATTGCTCCCCCGCCGTAAAGGTATCGCCACACCCCCCCGATTTTCCGCCAGCCTGAATGGGAAAAAACTGTGCATTGCTTTTTCTTTTGTGAATGGGCCATGATTGCATTAACAAGGTGGGGGCCAAGGGACCGCCCCGGGGCAACCGCCACCGCCGATCCCCATTCACGCCGTATCCAGGCCAGGCTGTCAAATTCCCTGGCGAGAATCCGGGCCGGGGGAAGGGGCCGCCCGTTGTCCAGGCTTCCGGTTATGAAAAATTCTTTGGAAGCTCTTAAACCATCATCCCGGGTTATTTCCTCAGTTATCCGAGCTGTGAAGTTAGCAAGGTAGGAAGTCCGGGGCATCCCTTGCCGGTCGTATTGCTCAAGGCACAACCGCCCCCTGTCCACAAAATAATTGTGGCCAATCCAGGGGGTTTTTTCAGGTTCGCTTTCGATTCGGTCCGTGTCAGAGGCCTGTGGGCCGGTCTGGGTTCCTTGCTTAGCTTTGCCGGGGTTATATCCTTCCGGGGTGTTTGCAATGGCTTTATTGATAGTCTGTGCTGCCAGCCGTTCCCACTTCTTGAGCCTGTTGGGGTCCTGGCAAAGTCCTGATTGCTTGAAGAGCCGACCTATCCTGCCGGGGTCCTTATTCGTCCAGAATGCCAATTTATGAGCAAGGGCATAATCAGCCTCAGAGGGGGAAGAATAGCCGGTGGTGTCTCCCTGCCATAGTCGAGAAAACTTGGCGTCTGTTTGGTTCGCCTTGTCAATTAGCTCCCGGTCTGATAATTCCAAGGCCGGGCCGGGGCCAGAGGAGGGGGCTTTGTGTTGGGTTTCGGGTTTGCCGAAAACCTCTTTATGCAGGGCTTCAAGCTCGGCTTGCCGGGGTTCGATGGTGGCATGGGTCCCCTCAAGATGGTGGCCGGTCATGGTGAAATATCTGGCCTGAGAATACATCTCAACCTTGCCCTTGCGGTTGCCGCCTGGGGGGACCTTGCCTTTTATCAGGATATGCACCCCGCTCCCGCTGGGGCTTATCTCGGTATAGCTCGCCAGCTGGTCAATAATCGCTTGTGCCCAAGGTTTGATGATCCCGGTTTCGGGGTCCCTGCATTTGTCCAAGTCAATCCCGGTGTAAGGATCATCGGCGCTAAATTCAAAACCAACGCCTGCAAAGCCGTTTTCCTGTGAAACTACCTTGGCCTTGACGAACTGCCCCCACGTTGCCGGGTTATCCGCCTCAGCTTTCCGTTTCGGGTACTGGGGGCAATAAGGGATTTTGGTAGGCTTTCCATCCCTGATTTCTGACTTCCACAGGACCCATTGGGGCCGGGCCTTAAGCTCCTGAGGGATTTTCTCAAGGTCTTGGATCATGCCGCCGCCTCGAAATCGAGTAATGCCCTGTCAAGAGCCAGGCTCAGAGCGGAATCGAAATGACCGTCAGCAGGGATAAGTATGGTCAACAGATAAGGCCGCACCAAGGCTTGATATTTTTTGGAGGAAATGGTATTAAAAATCATTCGCAATTAACCTCACTCACCGCCGCCCCTGGTCATGGCCCCCGCCAACCAGGGGTTGCTGTTTATTGGCCGGGCCTAACACTAATTCCCTGCTTTCTCGGTCTCTTGTTTGAGGAAGTCTTGCCAGGCGCAAAGGTCAACAAACAAGCGACGCCGGATTTTTTTAAATAGCTGGGGTTGTTCGCCGGTGTAGTACCAACGCCTCAATGTGCCTGGACGGTAGAAGACCCCGGCTTGTTTCAAGGCTGTTTCATCTGAAAGAGAGACCAGTTGCATTGAGTTCCCCTTTGCGTTTTCCTCGCAATGTAAAGGAAAAGAATATTCGCCGACATACACGAAAAGGGGGTGCCCCCAAATCGTGATATTTCTTTGGAGTGTGGGGGTGGGTTATCTTGAGTAGGTTACAAGAGGGGAATTACTATAAAGGCTTAGCCATTTGGTTTGGTCATTTTCATGTTAAGCTTTTGTCTTTACCGGCATTGCCTTGTATCCGAAGACGTGATTTTAAGGATTTGGGGATTGAGTGTTCGGCCTCTTTGATTAGGTTCTCAGCCTTGCTATAAGCTCGCCTGACCTTTTCGTAAACCCGTTTAGTCTCATCGTCATAATTTGGATCATTGCCACTGGTTTGTGGAAAAATCTCCCAGGTAACCTGAAGACGACTTTTGCCCGATTTAACCATTTTATAAACCTTAAAAGGGGAGCATTGGTTCCTTGAAATGGTAATCCCCCGTTTAGGGGTTTCAGTTTTAATGGTAACTTTATGGATTTTAATTAGAAATTCGATTTCGGCCAAAATTCTTTCTTTGGGAGCATGGAGATCAATATCTATTAAGAGATGCCTGCCATTTTTCTTAAAAGGTTCAAGGGGAACAAATTCTTTCTTTAGAGGTGGTGAGATTTTGGAACCAAATGGTCTAAGTTTGGGTCCAGGATCAAGAGGTATTTCCTTTACAACAAATTTAACGGCCTGACGGCGAACGGTCCGCACGGCCGTCATTGAACCGGCAACATCGGGCAGTTCCTTGTCGGGGTCAAATAGATACGGAATCTTAAGATCGTGTGCCAGCATTGTGGCTTGATAGCTCATCCGAAAAAACCGCTCCCTCTCCTGGGTCAGTTCACATTGAGTGGGGTCTAATTTTACCTCTTTGGCCCACTCGGTAAAGGCTTTGTCCACCAATCTGGGATACGAATCAGTCTCTATCAGCGCTTCATAATAGAGTTTCTGTTTTTCCCAATCCTCTTTTGCTATGTCTTTAAAACTTTGCCTCATTGCCATCTCTCCTAATGGCTCTCCATGATAATTGACCCCCAAGCTGGTGGAGATAGCCAGCCTGTCCCCGGCCAAAGGTTAGGGGGTCAAATCTTTGTTAAGTTCTAAGGCGGCCATGATAACCGCTGTGTCGGGTGCGGTCTCTATCCCCGGAAATTCTTCATCAATTCATAAGAGGTTTCAGCAGTTCAGGGATGCTTTCTCGCCATTGCAGTTGTTCCTGGACGTCCCTGCGTTCCTTGGCAAGCCAGGCCAGAATTTGACTAACATCGTAAAGATGTCGCACCCCCTCGGGTGTCCCTGGTACGCGCTTGGTTTGGCGCATGGGAATGGAGATGGGGGTATTGACCTTATACGGGCCCACGACCTCGGCATCATAGCCGGTTTGGGAAATGTGCCAAGTTCTGGCTGCGGCTTTGAATCCCCAGCACTTGCGAAGGTCTTCCTTTATCCAACTGGTAAACTGTTTGTATGTGACAACACGCTTAAGCCATTGTTCCAAGTTGCTCTTTTCTTTCTTTGATTCCTCAAGCCCGCAGATCAAGACTGCCTCAATGTCCGCAAGACCTATTTCACCTATATGGCGCCGGCGCACATCGGAGCGGGTTACGCCAATGATAAGACCATTGCTACAGACAAAACGAAACCAGCCCATAAGCGCCCGGAAACGGGTGCTACCGTCCACCGAATTGAAACATTCAAGCCGGAGAGTCATAGAATGACCGTCACCAGGATCAAAAGAATATTCTTCCGGCAGATAGAGACTCAACGCCATCCGCTCGCCATACTCTGTAATCGTCAATTCTGCAAAAACATCTGTGAGTGGGATATTGATGACTCCAACGGCTTTAGTGGCAACGTTCAACACCTCCATGTGAGGTATGAGGACATACTCTTTGGAAACCACCGCCACAGGCACAAAGTTTGGGTCATCAATAGTCGGTTTTCTGACAATGGTATCCAAGCGCTCATTTAGCCGGGTAAGCTCGCCTCCAGGCTGTCCCAAAGAGAAGGTCCGTCGTTCGAAATAAGGTATATGGCAACCGATGTCCGACAGCGGTCCTGCGTAAAAGGAAATAGGTGAGCTGAACCATTTGGGGCGGGTATCAGGGTTTGCTTGTTGTGGCGTTCTGAGGTGGATCATTTTGCACCTCCGATTATTCCCGACCAGGCATAGGCCCGGCGTAAAGCCTCCGCTCTCTAAATCAGTTTCTTAAGTTCGTTTTCGGTGATCCCCATTTGCTTGAGGATTGCGTTAAAGGTCCCCTTGGGAATGAAACCCCGCTGGATCGTGGTTATACGCCGGCCGGTTCCGGGATCATAAACCAGGGTGTGCTTGCCCCCTTCTTTAACTTCATACCCCAGCTTTTTAGCCGCCCGGATTAATTGCTTCGCGGTGTAGCTCATACCGCCTGGGCTTTCTCTTTAGCAGCCTGTAATTCGTTCTCATGGTCAAGGCATAATTCCAGGGCATCAGTGATATTATCCAGGGCCTCTTGCTCAGTTTCACCATGGGAGATAGCCGCCGGTTCTTCCTGGCATTGCACCGTAAAGCCTCCGTCCTCCAGGTCCGGGGTGAGGATAACGGTAAATTCCCTGCCCTCCACCATAACCTTTTCCTCCTTGGGGGTTGCCAGCCTCTTTAACTCTCCCTTTAGACCTTCAATGATTTGCCCCAGGGCGACAGGGAAAACCTGCTGGCCCTGCTTGAGCGCGTCTATAATCTTCTCCCGGTCCCGGTCCACGTCCACGACAAAGAGAGTTTCACCATCGGTTACAACTCGCATTTCGGCCAAAGGCTGCTTAACATCTGGAAAGTGCTTCCTTAGCCAAGCGAGACAATTCTGAATTTTTTGAAGGCTGATTCCTGCATCTCTAAGATGCTTGGCTACCCTCAAGGCCACCAGGTCTTTAAAGGAATATCCCCGCCTGGTCCCCTTGCCCGCTGCCGGTATAGAGGGCCTGACCACGCCGGTTGTAGCCCAATGCTCCACTTGCCGCCCCGACACGCCGGTTAAGGCAATCACTATCTTCTTACCGAACATCATAATCCCGCCTCCTACATCATAAATTCACTAATGGATTTATAATTGCCTTATGGCGGTTTGTCAAGAGGAAAAGAAAAGCCCCGGCATATTAACCGGGGCCAAAATCGGTTTACCAAATGTTTACCATTCACCCCTTCATGGAGGTATTCTCTGGCCGATTTCCTTATAATGCTTATACACCCATTTTGACTGTAAATCCAGCAAAGTGTGATTGTGCCTATTTTTCCGGCTATCCACCTTGTCCTCATTCGCATGCAGGAGGTCAGGGGTTCAAGTCCCCTCATCTCCACCAACAATTTAGGCCACTTAGGTGGCCTTTTCTTTTTGGGGATAATGACTACTGCGGGGTTTACTGCGGGGTTTTTTATTTTTCTGGCTTATTCCTTGCGACCTTGAGGCAAAAACAATCCAGGTAGTTACTCGGTATAAAAGCCATGGCGATGGCAAAACCGGCGGCGTTTTATCAAGCCGCGGTCCCTGCCGGCTTTATCTCCTCCTATTTCCGCGCCGCAAGCCTGCGAAGCGTCCCGCAGATTCACATCCATTTCAGGCCGATCAGCAACCTCGGAATGGCATCGAAAAACTACACCAGGCTAAAGGCGGTATCCGGGATGATGGATCGCTTCTCCCAGTCGTATTGGACTTACAAGCTTTTTCAGGCAATGCGGAATATAGGTTCTGAGGGTTAAAAACTCAAAAACGACGGGTAATCCTTTAGTTAGCCTGACAGACTAATGGTTAGGAAGCATAAATCAAATTATCAGAAAAATCTCCTTGGCGAATAGCGGAGCAAAAAACATAAATTGCTAATATAATTATAAAAACAGTCTAGACATTTTACTAGTGAGTATATATGGTTAGAGATCGCCCTTTCCAGGTGGTCTCAACCATGCCAGATATCAAGCGAAAATGGTCATTTACCTGTTTCCCGGCCGCGATCAGAATCTTGTTCAAAGGCATGCCCGGTGTCTGGCGCCATCGACATCGGTTGGTCTTTTGCTGGTTGATCGTCATGCAGAGTGTCGCCTCGGGGGCCAGGACCTTGAGCGGCTTAT
>Ga0194126_10007567_pt1 | contig 15090 bp, 16 predicted proteins | sample TA2KigC150mmetaG_FD_148641 | JGI IMG/M metagenome (GOLD analysis project Ga0194126, IMG submission 148641) | Freshwater microbial communities from Lake Tanganyika, Tanzania - TA2015035 Kigoma Deep Cast 150m | ecosystem: Environmental > Aquatic > Freshwater > Lake | place: Tanzania: Lake... | reverse complement strand
TTCTACTAATCAAATACTGCCTGTAATTTTTTCATAAAATTTCATGATTTTCTTTGTAATGTCACCTGGAACACTGCCATTTGTAATCTTATAAGCATCCACCTGCTTTACCGGCATTATCTCCATAAGGGAATTTGTCATAAATATCTCATCAGCTTCCAATAGATTAAAATAATGCAGTCTCTTTTCAGAAAACTTTAATTTATTTATCCTGCAGATTTCTATGACATTTTCTCTTGTAATACCCGGTAGTATATTCTGTGTAATCGGGGGTGTAAAAACTCTGCCATTTTTTATATAAAATATATTTGAAGTAGCGCCTTCCAAGACAATTTTATCCGGGGTTAAAAAAATTGCTTCCTGGCCACCATTAATGTACGCCTCATTTCTTGCAAATATATTTTCAAAATAGTTCAGCATCTTATATTTATAAAGTTCATTTCCTACTGCATTTCTCTTAATTGAAGAGCTTACTATTTTAATTCCATTTTCATAATAACTTTCAGGATACGGTTTATAACTGCTTGCTGTTATTACAAGATTAGGTTTTCCCCAGAAATCAAACTTGAACCTATCTGTGTATTCACTCCTTGTAACAATAATTTTTATAAAAGCATCAGTATTTAAAAGACCGTTCATTTCAATAAGTTTTATCGTTTCAAACTTTACAAGAGATGAATTAAAATGTGGATTATACTTTAATGATTTTAAAGATATAAATAATCTCTCCAGATGTTTATCAAAAGTAAAAATGTGGCCTTTATAGCTTCTTAAAGTTTCAAACAGTCCGTCCCCGTATAAAAACCCTGCATCTGTAACAGGAATGAAAGCTTTATTTGAAGAAAGATATTTCCCATTGACAAATATATAATTTTTCATGTCTTAAATTATATTTCCTGGTTATTGCTAAATGAATTTTTATATTTATTTTAATTTTCCAGAAACAATAAAATCAATTGGGCTATGCACTCACTTGAATCCTGCAGGTACTACATACTCTGTGTTAGTACACTTCATTCCCTGTTTAAGAATATTACATGTGGCAGGAACGACAATTAGGTGCATAACCATAAAAACCTATTTACTACTGCATTATAGTAATTAATAAAATAATGAATATTTATTTTTTAAAGGAAATAAAACAAAAAAATTATACCATAAACTTTTAATTAATAAGTTGTTAATTAAAATTTTTAATCTTCGATAAATTCTTATAAAGAAAAAACTCAAGTGTTTCTTTTAAGGCAAGTCCTTTATCAAGTGTTTCCTTGTATTCTGCATAAGGTTCTGAATCTTCAACAATACCACCACCAACATTATAATAAAAGCGCCTACCCTTTATTATAAATGTTCTTATTACTATATTTAAATCCATCGTACCGTCAATGCCTATATAACCAATTGTTCCGGTGTAAATACTTCTTACAGTTGGTTCTAACTCATCAATTATTTCCATTGCTCTAATTTTTGGTGCACCGGTTATCGAACCTCCTGGAAAAGTAGCCCTTAAAATATCAACAATGTCGTAACCCTTTCTAACCTTTCCCGTAACTGTTGAAACCAGATGGAAAACTTTTGCATACTTTTCAACAATTGCATGCTCTTTGACCCTCACAGTTCCATATTCACAGAACCTGCCGAGATCATTTCGTTCAAGATCAACTATCATGTTAAGCTCTGCCCTGTCTTTTATACTATTTTTCAGCTCATATATATATCTTTTATCTTCTGGCTCATTATTTCCCCTTGGTCTTGTACCTTTAATCGGTCTTGTCTCAATAATACCCTTTTTTAAAAATAAAAATCTTTCAGGAGACGAGCTCCCCACTTTCAGTTCAGGAAATCCAAGATATGCTGAAAAAGGTGCAGAATTTTTCTGTCTTAAAATATAATAAAGGTCATACGGCTCAACCCCAAGATCGCAGGTAAATCTCTGCGTCATGTTTACCTGATATATATCTCCATTGTGAATGTATTCTTTTGCCCTTAAAACAGCTTTTAGATACTCTTTTTTTGTAAAATTGGATTTAAGCTCGATACTGTTAATCTGTCTATTGAGGTACTTTTTTATTATTAATTCTTTAATGCTAGCCTCTTCAAACCCTCTAAAATCATAATCTTTCAATTCCTTCAGGTAAATCTTCTTTAATTCCTTTAGTTTTACCTCTTTATTTAAATTAAAATTACAAATCAAATACCATCTGCAGTTTTTATGACTGTATGCAAGTAATTTTGAATAATAGGTAAAATAAAATAAGGGATTTTTTATATCGTCTTTTACAGTTTGGGGAAGATTTTCTATATAATTCTTAAGATCATAAGAAATGTATCCTATAAATCCTCCTGTAAAATCAGGTAATTTCCTGCAGATTTCGTCACTATCCTTTAAAGGTTCAAGCTCGTTGCCATCAAAATAAATTCTTTCAATCCCAGTAATAAAGTTATTATCTGTGGAATCTATTTTTTTTTCCATATTATCCCAGAACACATACTTTTTAAAAATCTTTTTTAAAAAAATCAAGGGATTTTCTCCTGAAATAATAGTAGAAACAGTAGAATTATCGCTAATATTTAAAACCTCATTTCTACCAATAAATCCCCTGATTGCAAAATCCGCCTCCCATGCAATATATGAAAATCTTGAATATTTATTCGGCAGAAGGCTGCTGTCAAGAAAGCTAATATAATCAGGTTTTGCAGCAATGTTTAACCTGTAAAATACATCCTGGCAGCTTAATTTTATATCCAATGGAGCTATAATTGAAATAATTTTCATTACCTGCTCTGAAACTGATTTATGAACTTTTAAAAATTTTTTAAAATTTAATTTTTAAGTTTATCATGGAATAATATAAATTTAGATTATTATTTTACAAATTGTAAAAGGAATTTTACAGAAGTTTTAATAAGATATTAAATAAAATGTTAAAATTTTAATTGAGCTTTCCCAAAAGCTGCAAATGAATATTATAAATGACATATTACCAAAAAGCTTTGATAAAAAAATTAATACTATTTATAATAAAAACCTATGATTTATGTAGAAAATCTTACAAAAAAATTTGGCGCCATTACTGCTGTGGATAATATCTCATTTGAGATCCAAAAGGGACAGATATTCGGTTTTCTCGGACCAAATGGTGCAGGAAAGACTACAACAATCAGAATGCTTTCAACACTTATTGCCCCAACAGAAGGTAAAATTTCAATAGATGACAGAAATCCTGATAAAGATAGTGGATATATAAGGTCTATTATTGGAATACTTACCGAAACCCCGGGTATGTATGAAAAAATATCAGCTTATGAAAATCTGAATTACTTTTCTTCCTTTTACAGTATCGAGGAAAAATCAAGAAAAGAAAGTATTGAAAAATTCTTGAGAATGTTTGAGCTCTGGGAAAGAAGACTTGACCCAGTCAGCACATACTCAAAGGGAATGAAGCAAAAGCTGGCACTTGCAAGAGCGCTTATTCACAAGCCCAAAATATTGTTTTTAGATGAACCCACTGCTGCACTCGACCCTGAAAGTGCTTTCATGGTAAGAAGCTATATAGAAAAATTAAAAGAAGAAGATATTACAATTTTCCTATGCACCCATAACCTTGAAGAAGCATCAAATCTATCTGATGTAGTTTGTATAATAAAAAGTAAAATAATAAAGATTGCCACACTTGATGAGCTTCAAAAAAACAGAAAGGGTAAAAAAATTGAAATTATATTAAAAGGCAGCAGCAGCAAATATTTAAATTTAATAAAGCAGTTCAATGAAATAACTTATATAAAAACTGATAAAAATAGTATTAACCTATCGCTTGAAAACCCTGAGAAAACAAATCCAATACTCATAAAAAAATTAGTTGAAGCTGGAGCAGAAATACTTTATTTCAATGAGCTAAAGGCAAGTCTTGAGGAAATATATCTGGAACTTATCAGAGGTTAAAAAATGAAAAATGCAAGTTTAATTTTTAAGAAAGAAATTAAGGAAATTTTAAAAAATAGAAGCATATGGCTTCCAATACTTGCAGTGAGTATTATTTTTTCTGTAATTTTCCCTGCAGCTCTTACCCTGGGGCTTGAAGGAATTATAAAAGATCCTGATGCTGCAAACTTTATAAATAAAGTATTTCAGGGAACTGATAACCTGCAGTTAGCAATGCTTCAGTTTATGATAAAACAGTTCATGATATTTCTGCTTTTGATACCTGCAATGCTTCCCAGTCTGATAGCACCGGCTTCAATAGTTTTGGAAAAAGAAAGCAACACATTAGAGCCCCTCATTGCAACACCAATCAAGACAGGCGAGCTACTTTTAGGTAAAACGCTTACAAGCCTCATCCCGTCATTTTCAATTACTTTCATAGATTTTGTACTTATTACTATAATCATTGATTCAATAGCTTATACAAGGTTTAAGCTACTGCCGCTTCCTACATGGGATTGGGCAGTTGTTACATTTGTATTAAGCCCGGTAATTTCATTTATAATAACAATGATTTGCCTGATAGTATCTTCCAGGACAGCAGATATAAGATCTGCGCAGGGAATTGGCGCAGTAATAATATTTCCCATATATGCTGTAGTAGGACTTCAGATAGCAGGGCTGTTTTTGCTTAATATAAAATACCTGTTTGTAGTATGTGCTGTATTAATTGCAGTTTGTCCAATAGTATTAAAACTTGCGATAAAAATTTTTGACAGAGAAAATATTTTGACAAAGTGGAAGATGAAATAATAAGTAAATCACCCCTGACTGAAGTCGTGGGCATCACTAGCTTTCTATAAATAGAATAAAGCCTATGCATTACCAGACTGAGGTCTGGTGGTTTAACAGCAGACTAAAATCCAATTAAAGAAGTACACCGGTCTATATTATCTGCTGGCTCTGGATGTATTCCGGTTATGGTAATTAAACTTATTTACAGTTCCTTCTGCTCGAGTATTATTTTCTTGATAAGATCTATTTCTTTCTGTGTGAATTCCTTTGCTTTCTTATAATTGGATACAACATTATTAATAATTTCAGAATATTTATCTTTTGTTAAGTCTTTAATTTTTAAAGCTTTTTCTTCAGCTTTTTCCTTTATATCCAGAATTGCCTTTTTTAAATCCGCTCTTAATTCTTCTCCCGTTTTAGTTGTAAGAAAAAGGGCAGTTACCGCACCAACAGCTGCCCCGATAATAAAACCAATCATTCCACACTTAAATGCAGAATAACCATTTGAATAATCATCACTCATAATTATCCCCCTCGTATAATAAAATTTTTATTTAATCTGAAATATTTTTCTGATATTATTTTCTGATATTATTTTTTATTTCCTGTGTCTTTATTTTAATATTTTATTTTATTTAATAGATATATATAAAATGTTATATAAAAATAACAGAAAAATCTTAAAATGACAAACCTGTGTATTGAAAATCTATACAGCTATAAAATTAAAGAGCAAAAAGCAAGACCGGATTTTAAATTCTATGAGAATGAAAAAATTAATGAAAATTTTGATGGCTTTGTTAAAAAAAAGAGTATAAAAAAATATATTTTGAACTACAGATCCCCTTACATCACAGGTGATAAAAAAAATGACGAAGTATACTGCGAGCTTTTTCTAAATTATGGATTAGATAATAAAGATAATAATCTTATTAAATCCAAAGCAGGTGAATTAAAGGCAGCTGAAGTTAAAACATTTAAAACAGGTGAAAGCCTGATAATAATTCTGCATGGATTTGCCTCAAAACTGCAAAAACTTGGTAATTATTATGATTTTATTTCAAAGCTTTTAAATAACAATATTAACTGTGCATTCTTAAATCAACCATATCATCTGTACAGAACACCCCGGGGTGAAAATAGTGGTGAGAGGCTAATTTATTTCGGAGATATTGAAACTCTTTATTTTTACCACCAGGCAGTTGTTGATGTAAGAAGACTTATAGATATTGCCTTACAAAAACTTAATTTTAAAAGAATAATATTATGTGGTTTCAGCCTTGGAAGCATGGTTGCAACAATTACAGCTGCTGTGGATAAAAGGATTGATAAAACTATTCTGCTGCTTGGAGGTGGAAACTGGCATGAAATTCACTGGAACAGTTTTCTTTCACATATTCTAAAAGGTAACTGTATAAAGGACGGTAAAATTACTAAAGAGAAATGTAAAGAATTCTACAAGGACTTTCCTTTTTTCCTTGAAGAATTTAAAAATACTGATATTTCTAACCTGGACTTTAATCTTTCATTGAATCCAGATTTAAAAGAAAAAACAACCAAGATGTGCTTTCTGTGCGACCCCCTAGCGTTTGCACATAAAATAGATCCGCAAAAAATTCTTATGATTAACTCAAGACTTGATCACTACTTTCCAAAGACTTCCGCAATACAGTTATGGAAGGAGCTTGGTAAGCCTGAAATTTTCTGGTTTACAAAACTTCATACAAGCAAAATACTTTTAAACCCCAGGGTCTTTAACATTATTTTAAATTTCATTAAGAACTAGCCAACCACGGATAATTTTAAAACTTTATATACCCGCTTTTTATAAGAGTTTTGAGTGCAATAAAAGTTATCCACTTGCTTGGTTTATTTTTTTTCTCTATATCCACAAGCATTCTCCCGTTTAACGAAAATTCCATTTTCCATGAACCATCAGTAAGCCTTTTATTAGATATGTATTTTAAAGCATTCTTTAAATTCGTATTGCTTGGGCTACAACCTGCTTCAACAAGTGATGAAGCTATTTCCAAAATATCGCTTTGAAATCCTCTTGGAAAACCAAATATAAACCACTGGCTGCTTCTTAATTTTTTTCTTGGATACTTGGCTTCTACAATGTTATGGCCTAAGAGAAATTTTGTGGATTTATTTATTGTATTTATTACATTATCATCTCTGCTTTTATCAGGGATAAGATTAAAGGCTTTAAGAATTTTAACGGCACCCCATGGACATTTTAACTGCTCCCTGTATTTACACCTGAAATCATCTCTATAAACAATATCATTTATAAAAAATATTAATTTTTTAGCAAAATCTTCTTCAAGATATCCCAGCCGGATAAGCATTTCAAGTGCAATACCCTGCATACATATTAGATTGCCCTTATACTTTTTAGTGGATAGAAAGGAGCCTTTTTCTGATTGCATATTATTTACAATAAGCCTGACTGCCTTATCTATAGATTTTATATTCCTGGTTGTGCCTAAAAGTGATAAAAAATAAAGCTGCCAGAAAGTATTTTTATATAAAGGGTTTAAAAAATATGAATCTTCAAACCACCAGCCCCCAGGATGCTGCAGGTTTAGAATACTTTTTACTGGTTCACCTGATATAATCTGTTTTTCAATATCACTACATGAGTCTTCGTAGATGATCTCAGGAAGAATATATTTCCTGGTATAAAATTTCACAGCAGGATTGTCATCTTCCAGCAGCCATTCTATAACTTTATACATTAACGCTAAAAAATAAGATTATGATAAAAAAGCTTACAGCTATGTTTTATAAGAATTAAAAAACTATATTATCAGATTTCAAGTTATATATTATAAGTATTAATTTTTTATTTTACTATATAGTTTTAAACTTTTTATATAATTTTTTATTTTTTAATATTTTTTTCTCAAAAAATTAAACGAATGATTTTAGAAAATTATGAGCCTGTCTTATCGGCTCTGGAATTCTAAACCTGCTAACTTTAAGTGTAAGACCCATGGCATTTTTAAGACTAATTCTATGACCTGTGGAAATAAATACAGGATTTTTATTGTCTCTATTAACAAGTGCTGCACCAATTACCTCATCCCCATCTATTATATAACTAAATTCTCCTCTCTTTAAAACAGGCCTGTCATACTCCCCGCAAAGATTACTTTTGGCACATCCAATTGAAGGGAGATTTAAAATCAATCCCAAGTGAGATGCAATACCAAATCTTCTGGGGTGGCAGTATCCATGTCCATCAAAAAAAATAAGATCAGGTATATTTTTCAGTTTTTTAAAGCACTTCTCTATACAAGGTCCCTCTCTGAACACTAAAAAACCTGGTATATAAGGAAAATCAGCTTTTACAGCCCAATGGCTTTCCTCGATGATTTTCAGCCCGGGAAAAGAAAAGACGATAACAACACCAATAATGGTGTCTGCATCTTTTTGATATTTTGTATCCACCCCTGCAATTTTATGGATACTGTAAAAGTCATCCTTTAATGTTAATTTTTTTGAAAGAGTTTCCTGAACCTTTGCTGCTTCTTTACATCCTAACTTCCAGGAATGATGTTTTGATATTTCCATTTATCTGATTTCAATTTCATTTAGATAATTATACTGCATTTATTATTTATACAACTCTGAAATCAGCCCGTAAATTTTTTTATATTTCTCAAATTTTTCAATATATCTTTCCCCTATTTTTTTATCAGGTTCAAAATTATCCCTAACTTTTATAAATTTTGCCATTGCTTCTTTTAGGGTGAATTTTCCGGTACCTGTACCTGCAAGAATCATAGTTCCAAGACAGCCTGCTTCAATTATATCCATTCGAAGAATAGGTCTGTTAAGAATTGATGCTTTGAGTAAAAGTTCATAATCAGATTTTGCTCCTCCACCAACAGCCCTTAATTCATTCAGTTCAATATCACAATTTTCTATAAGCTCGAGATTAAAGCAGATCTCAAATACAAGACTTTCAATAAGAGCTTTAAAAATATCCTCTTTTGATGTGCTTAAATCAAGACCGATAATTGAACCTTTTGCAACCGGATCCAGATAAGGTGTTCCTGTTGCTGAAAAGTATGGCAGTGCAAAAAGACCCGAGGGTTCATATGTAAGTGATGAGGAAATATTTCTGATTCTTTGATTATCTCCACCCAAAAAGCTATCTCTGAACCATTTAACAACACTACCGGAGGACAGATTATAAGCAAGTGCAACATATTTATCACTGACTGCATGTGCCTGGCAGCAAAAATTATTGGCGAGCATTTCATCATTTGTAATAGCATCATCCATGCAAATCGTTACACACTCAACAGTGCCCATACCATCTGCTGCAATTCCGCCGCTTATAGCACCTACTCCGAATGCTGCACATGGCTGGTCATGCGCACCTGTTACAACAGAAACATCACCCTTAAACCCAAGCATGTTACCAATCCTTCTGTCCACCTTTCCTATTTCTATTCCAGATTGAGATGGTGTGCTGAAAAGATTAATATCTACATCAAATTTATCCAGGATATCTGCGGTCCAGACTTTTTTTCTTACATCAAAAAAAAGGGTTCGTGAAGAAAGTGCATAGTTGATCTTTTTATCCTTTATTCCAAGCTTATGAAAAAATAAATCTTCAGTAAAAAGAATTTTTTTGGTTTTTTTATAAATTTCAGGGTGATTATTTTTAATCCACAGTATTTTATTTAATGGAGATATAAACCCGGGTGTAAAGCCTGTTATTATAAAAAGCTCCCTGGCGCTGTATCTGGATAGAATAAAATCAAGTTCCTTTGTGCTTCTTGCATCTGTTGAATAAATAGTGTTATACAGTATATTACCTTTTTCATTAACTGGGGTTAAACCTTCACCAAAAGTAGAAACCGAAAGGGCAGTAATCGGATCTTTTTTTACATCAGGTTCTGCATTTACATTTTTTAAAACTTCAAATACTTTATTCCACTGGTCTTCTGTATCAAATTCTACCCAGCCCGGCTTTGGAAAAATAAGATTGTATTCTTTACTATCAGAAGCTAAAACCTTTCCATCTTCATTAAAAACCATTGCCTTTGTAGTCGTAGAACCAATATCCAAACCAAGTAAACTCATATATTACTCTTCTCCTGTTGCTTTTTTCGTTCACTGATTTTTTTTCAATACCTTCCAGTCACTTTATTATTTTCATTTTCTTCCAGCAAGCCAGTTTTTTATCATATCTATAACCCTGTAACCAAATTCTTTTATTTTATTTTTTATAAGGACCTTATATTTAAGCGCATCTTCTCTTGTCTATTCCAAGAAGGCTCATTTCAAAGCTATAATTCCATTTTTTAATTTAGCACTCATTAAAATAATAATCACTGTTCCTGATGATATATTATTAAAACAGTAAATAATAAGTAATAAAAGAAAAAACTATAAAACCTAAATACTTATAATTTCAAAACTTTTATCTGATGTATTAAAAATACCAAATGTTGGGCTGCTGTCCTTCTTAAAATAGGAATGTGCAGAACCAGGACTCAAAAGAAGTGTTTTATCATATGCTGATCTTTCGGATTTATGAAAATGTCCGCAAAAAACAATGTCATAATCTCCGCTTTTTGCTAAAGCCTCAGAAATCTCCCTGAACTCACCATGGTAAAGAGCAATCTTTAGTCCGTCAATGTCAATTTTAGCAAAATCACCAAGAAGCTCGCCACCTACCTCTTCAAACATTTTTACCAGATAAAACTTATAACCATCATTATTACCGAAAATTCCTATCAGTTTGAAATCCTTAAATAATTTTACAATAGGCGGTGAAATATAATCCCCCAGATGAATAACCTTTTCTATTTTTTCATTTTTAAAAATTCTGACAATCTTTTTTACATTACCCTCATCATCATGGGTATCCGAAATTACCCCAATTCTCATTTTAAAAACTCCACAATTTATCAGAATATTTTTTTAAATAGCTTTGAAAGCAGCGATTCTCTTTCCCTGCTGAATTTTGAATATTCCGCCTTTAACTGCACACCTGCCAACTCAGATGCAACTTTAAGTGCTGTCTCACTATCACCAAGATAATCAATGAGGCCCATTTCAAGAGCTTCCCTCCCGAGATAAGGTTTTCCTGAAGTTATATTTTCAAGCACTTTTTCATCAGTAATTTTGCGATTTTGTTTTATCTGGTCTACAAAATACTTGTTAAATGCACCGACCTGTTCCCCTATAAAAGTTTTTTCCTTTTCGGAAGTTTCTGAATAGGGCGAGCCCATTCCCTTATATTCCCCTGTGGAAAAAGTATCCACTTTAATACCTATTTTTTTGGCAAGCTCAGAAAAATCAAATCTTTCGGCTCTTGTGCCCACACCTCCAATGCTGCTCAACGGGTCAGCAACTATTTTACTGCAGGATGATGAAATCCAGTATGCCCCCGAGGTGCCGTATTCTTTTATCTGTGCAACACTTGTAATTTTTAATTTTTTAATTGAATCCGCAATTTCCTTGCTTGCATATGGAGTACCGCCAGGAGAATCTATTTCAAAAATAATTGCTCTTACTTTCCGGTTGGATTCTACCTTTTTTAAAAATTTTGAAACCTCTTCAGAGTATGTAACCCCGCCGCCGGCAACTGGCAGAAAAGGTATCGGACTTACTGCTGAAGATTCACCTGATACTATAAGTCCCCTTATTTGTATAATTAATGCTATAAATTTTTTCATTTTTAAACACCCGGATTAATTCTAATAAATTTTTAATTTTATACAAATAGTTTTACAAATAATTTTACAATATTAATTCAATAAGAACTGATATAAATAGAATAAAGCCTATATATAACAAGACTAAAATCTGGTAGTTTAACAGTATACTAAAAATTTAATTCTTAATGCAGTACTGCGTCAAGGAAAGCTTTTGTGCGCAAATGCTTTGGATTATCGAATAATTCCGCAGCGAACCCGTCTTCAACAATAACCCCGTCATCCATGAATATAACATGTGACCCAACTTCCCTTGCAAAACCCATTTCATGGGTTACAACAAGCATTGTCATGCCACTTTTTACAAGATCTTTCATTACATCAAGAACCTCTTTTACAAGCTCAGGATCTAAAGCTGATGTAACCTCATCAAAAAGCATGGCAGCAGGATTCATGGCCAGCGCCCGTGCTATAGCAACCCTTTGCTTCTGGCCGCCTGATAACTGGTTGGGATAGACATCTATTTTATCTTTTAATCCAACCCTATTTAAAAGTTCTGTGGCTATTTTTTCTGCCTCCCTTGAACTCATTTTTAATACTTTTTTAGGTGCAAGTGCTACATTGCCGAGTGCAGTCATATGAGGAAATAAATTAAAGCTTTGAAAAACCATTCCAACACGCTGCCTGACCAAGTTCTTATTTATTTTCTTACCTGTTATTTCTAGATCCTCAAGAAAAATTTTTCCGGAGGTGGGTTCTTCAAGCAGATTTACACACCTTAGCAGTGTGCTCTTTCCCGAACCGCTTGGACCTATTACTACTAAAACATCACCTTTGTTCACCTCAAGATTAATTCCTTTAAGAACATGCAGATGTCCGAATTTTTTATGCAGGTCTACAATTTTTATCAACTTTCACCCCTCTTTAATTTCTGCTCCATCCGGTTTACAAGCCTTGTCAGCGGAAGAGTTATTATAAGGTATATAAGTGCAGCAGCAGTAAGTGAAGATGGGTTTAATTTCCAGGTCATCATTTCCCTGGCAGTTCTTAAAAGCTCGGAAATTGCAATAACTGACAGAAGTGATGAATCTTTAATTAATGCAACAAACTCATTGGTAAGAGGAGGAAGTACTCTTTTTATTGTCTGGGGTATAATAATATAGCGCATTGCCTGTGCATAAGACATGCCGAGTGAGCGTGCTGCTTCCATCTGGCCCCTTTCTATTGATTCTATACCAGCCCTGAAGATTTCTGAAACATAAGCACCACTGTTCAGTGATAAGGCAACAATTCCAGCAACCGGCGCTGGAAGATTTATCCCTAAATATGGAAGAGCATAATAAACAAAAATTATCTGCATTAAAAGCGGGGTGCCCCTGAACAGGTCAACATATACTATCATAAGCTGGCTTAATACTTTTGTTCTTGTAACACGGACAATTGAAGATACAAGGCCCAATATAATTCCAAAAAATTCTGAACCTGCAGAAAAAATTATTGTAAGCAGTGCACCCTTTAAAAGAAATGGCAGAACTTCCCTTATTACAGAAATAGAAAAATACTTATCTACTAGGTCAATTAACCCCTGCATTTTTTACAACATTTATTTTTATTACTTATATATGTCTTTTCTGATTTACTCTTTCCCAAACCACTCAGCATAAATCTTATCATAGGTTCCGTCATCCATCATAGCCTGCAGAGCATTATTGACAGCTTCCTTAAGCTCAGGTGTATCCTTGGCAAACGCTATTCCAAGATCTTCATTTGTAACAATAATAAACCCTACCTTGAAGCTTTCATCTTTTGCAGCGTATGCCAGGCTTACATAATGATCACAAATAACAGCGGCAATCCTGCCTGCTTTTAAATCCTCATGGGCTGATATTATATCATCATAAGTATTCACCGTTAGGCCTTTAATTTCCTTTGCAGTAATTTCACCTGTTGTACCAATTTGAACTCCAGCAATTTTACCGTCTAATTTCTCTACAGAGTCGATTTCTGAATCTTTCATCACAGTAGCAGCCTGGTCAGCTCTAAAATAAGGTATTGAGAAATCCATTTCTTTCAGCCTGTCCTCAGTTATTGTAACCGATGAAACAACCATATCGAATTTATGAACGATTAAAGCCGGAAATATACCATCCCAGGCTGCATTCTGGTAATCAAGCTCCAGCCCCAGCCTTTTTGCAATTTCTCCTGCTAAATCAACATCAAAGCCAGCAATTTTATCACCTTCCATATATTCCATTGGATACCAGGTGCAGTCACTTCCAACAGTTAATACCCCTGGCTTTATGGTTGGGATTGCTGAACCTGACACATCAGCTTCCTGTTTCTTACAGGATGAAATAAGCCCAATAGAAATAACTAAAAATAAGATAAGAACAACAACAAACAGCTTTTTAGTCATACTTTACTCCCTTTCTTCCTTATATTTAAACACAATTAAAAATTTGTGGCTAATTATACAATAAATTTAAGCATGGCAATAGCTATTTTAAAACCTGTTAAGTATTTGAAAGAATTAACATATCTGTCAGAACTTAAATCCTGGTTAATTATTAATTAAATTCTGTTTTGATTAAACAATAATACCGTCATTAAATTATCTTCAATATTTTTTAATTATTTTATATTCCATGTTTTATCTTTAAAAATTTTAATTATTTTATTAACCCTTTTCTATTTCCACTTAATCTTTAATATTCAAGTTTCGGGGTTGTTGCAACTCCCCATATACCCGGTCCTGTATGAGCACTAATTATTGCAGTTATTTCAGTAATAATTACATCATCAATAATTTCTTTCAATTCACTATCCTGCCTTAGAGCATCTTCAATTTGCAATGCAGGTTTTTTATCAGACCCGTAAAATATGCCGAGAGAACATTTTTTAAAACATTTTTCCTTAAGACTTATTAATTCTTTTCTTGCCTGATTTATTAACTCAAGAATTGCTGTTTTTTTATTCCTGGCAAATTTTTTCAATTTAACCTTTCCATCTTTTCCTATTGTAAGTATAGGTTTAAAGACGATTGATGAACTCAAAAACTTTGCAAGAAAAACTGCCCTGCCTCCCTTGAAAACATGCTCCATGCTTTCAAGTGTTGCTGAAAAACGGCTGTTAGTAATAAGTTCCTGAATTACTTCATTTAATTTATCCAGGCCGACTCCTTTTTTTATTGCTCTTGCTGCCTCAAGGACAATTAAACCCAGACTTATGGTAGAAGTTTTTGAGTCAAAAATTTTTATTTTATCTTTATTAAAATTTTTACTTGCCAGGTATGCAGAATTCAGTATCCCTGAAAGTTTTGAGCTTAGTCCTATGTAATAAATAAAATCCTTTTTCCTATTTTCAAACAAATCCTTAAAAACTTCAATAAAATCTCCTGCAGGAGGTGCAGAAGTGGTAACCTTTAAACCAGACTTAAGGGCTTCATAAACCTGTCCCACCTTTATATCCAATCCTTCCCTGTATGACTTACCTCCAAAGCTTAGATACATTGGAACAATAGTTATTTCATTTTTTTCTGCCAGTTCCTGGGGAATATCTGCTGAACTATCTGTTATAATTGCTATTTCCGGCATATCTCCCTTTCTCTTCCATTTCTATATTAATATTAAAGAATTCTAATCCTTATTTCAATAACTAAATTTAACTGAATATAATATTTAACACTGCAGC
>Ga0194126_10007565_pt1 | contig 15090 bp, 14 predicted proteins | sample TA2KigC150mmetaG_FD_148641 | JGI IMG/M metagenome (GOLD analysis project Ga0194126, IMG submission 148641) | Freshwater microbial communities from Lake Tanganyika, Tanzania - TA2015035 Kigoma Deep Cast 150m | ecosystem: Environmental > Aquatic > Freshwater > Lake | place: Tanzania: Lake... | reverse complement strand
TGGTGGCCGGCCCGCTCAGGTAATCATGCAGTTCGTCTGTCCTGGCTAACAGGGCAATGCCTGCCAGCATATATTTCCTGGGAAACCGATGTCTTCTCTGTCGTGTCTTTGGTAGGCCGTACAGGATTCGAACCTGTGACACCCTGATTAAAAGTCAGGTGCTCTACCAACTGAGCTAACGGCCCTCAAACCTCTCGGCTACCGGTGGGGATGTCACGAATGCTGGCCTCTTAGCAGCCAGTCAAGTTCTTATTCGGAAGAGAGAAGCGTGTGGATGTGCTGGGCAAGCCCCGGATGGATGTCGCAGACATACCCATCGCTTGCCTGCTCGACACCGAATGTCAGCCGTGTTGGCCTTTGGGGTGAATTGGAGAATTTGCTCATACCCGTTTCGTCCCAGGGCATGTCTTTTCCCAAAAGCTCCAGCATGCCTCGTACGTCTCGGGGCCCATCGAGCATCACCTCGAATTTGAGCCTGCGCGCTAATGTATTGAGTTGTTCTGTTTTGAGTTTAATCCGCATTGCTCCGTACCGTAAAGTATAGCGTTGTCCGTGTCCCTGCAACCACTGGATAGCCAGTTGGTTACCTCGTTCCAAGCCAGAGAAGTCTAGCACATCATTTGCTATCAATCAACTTTGACTCAAATACATACAGACCAGGTTACCTTTCTTTACAATGTAATATGCCTTTGTTAAACTTCCAAATCATACTCACTTCTAGCTCAAGGAATAGCCACGTGATGGCAGCCTACATCCAGCTCCACAAAAACGGTAAATTGGCCGAACGAGTAGAAGCCGCAAAGTCGCTCTTGCGGAAGTGCCGGATTTGCCCTCGCCAATGCAACGTCGACCGTTTATCCGGGGAAACAGGCAAATGCCGAACGCATCAGCGGGCAATCGTGTCCAGTTATGGGCCACACTTCGGCGAAGAGCTGCCATTAGTAGGAAAACACGGCTCTGGAACCATCTTTTTCGCCAACTGCAACCTGGCCTGCGTTTTCTGCCAGAATTACACCATAAGCCAACTGGGGGAAGGAATTCCTGTGACCAGCGAGGAGCTTGCCCGGATGATGCTTTCACTTCAAAGCATGGGCTGCCACAATATAAATCTAGTGTCTCCAACACACCTGGTTCCCCAAATCCTGGAAGCGCTGCAGCTAGCTGTAGCACATGGCCTGAATCTGCCGCTAGTCTACAACAGCGGTGGATACGACTCGATAACCACATTGAAACTATTGGATGGTATCGTAGATATATACATGCCCGACATGAAATACGCGGACGATGCCACCGCAAAGAAATTGTCAGGCATAGAAGGATATCCGTCAGTAAATCGAGCTGCAGTCAAAGAGATGTATCGCCAGGTAGGCGACCTTCAAATAAATAGCGATGGAATTGCCACACGAGGCCTACTCATACGCCACCTGGGATTACCATACAATCTTGCTGGTACAGAGGACACCATGAATTTTATCGCCCAGGAGGTCTCGCGCAACAGCTACGTGAACATTATGGGTCAATATCGACCTTGCTATAAGGCCCGAGAGGTGTCTGAATTGTCCAGGCCGGTGTCTTTGAAAGAAGTCCACGAAGCTATTGAAATAGCCCGGAAAGCAGGCTTAAATCGCCTGGACCGCGTAACCCGACTCGTTGCCGAAACAGCCTGAGTATTGTTTGATAGAATTATGCCATGTTTCATACCAACAATCTGGATAGGAGGATGAATCCAGCTCATGCCTGAATTAGCTTGTATTACAGCTACTGTTTATGGCAAAGTGCAAGGTGTTTTCTACCGGGCCTTCACTTCACGTGTAGCAAAATCTCTAAGCCTGAAAGGCTACGCTCGTAATCTGCCTCGATTCAACGCTGTGGAGATTCATGCCGAGGGGGAGAAAGAAAAACTGGAGGAGTTCATCAGGCAATTGGAAATCGGCCCTCCAGAGGCACTGGTAGACAAAATCGAGGTAAAATGGGCTCAATTTACGGGACAGTTCTCCCAATTCGAGGTGAGGTACTAGCCAACTAGGCGATCAGGCTCAAGCTTCAAGCTCAGCTTTACCAGCCTCGATAAGGTTCAGGTACCCAACCTCAATGCCAGCAGCTTTAGCAGCTTCGCGGTCAACTTCGTAGGGTTCACCGATGAATATCTTTCCGTACGGCTCTGTCTTGCCCTCTGCAGTTTCAACAGTGCCGATGAACATACGGCGAGCATCAATTAAACCTAAATCGAAAGGCAGCGTAAAATACAAATCCGCTATAATCTTGTCAATGCCCAATTCATACAAAGCTCCCCATCCAACAGAAGTATTAGCTTTGTACTTGCTCACCGGCAAAAGGCTCAAAAGATTTCTGATGCTGAAGTTCCCTGCGCCACCTATAACTTTAAACGGGGATACGCTAATCAGATAGTCACTGGATAGCACAACATTGGGCACCCAAAAAGTAGCAACCGCAAAGGGATGAGGCAAGGGATTCTCAACCTCAACCCAGATGCAATCCCTGACATCCAGCATAAGCACTCTGGGAAAATCATAACCCAAAGCCTGATATATCGGATAAATAGATTCTCCCGTAGCGGTGCCTTCCAGAATTATAATGTCAGCGTCGCTAACTTGTTTTATGCCTTCAATTATCAGGTTCATAATCTCGCGACTGGCACTGGCTGGGTACAACAAGGGATACCCGGCATTAGGTTTAATCAACACTCTCCGCGCACGCGAGACCAATGGCGGAGGCCTGAAAACGAAATCGGATGCTTCGCAGATCATCAGTTCTTCAGATTACCAACCCTTCAATCCAGCTCTCAATAGATGTAGTGCCCTACATAAAGCGAGGCCTCCACATCAGTATAAACTCAAAAGCCATAGGCTTCGTTCCAATCCAGCATCATTACTTCCACAGAGTCACCAGAGCTGATTGCAGCAACCGTCTCAGGTATAACAGCTAAACCATCAGCTTCCAACATCGATGTCAGGATCCCGGAGCCCTGAGAGCCAGTTAGCCTGGCAAAATATTGGTTGCCCTTTTTGTTAACAAGAACACGGGCGAACACCCGCCGTCCATCCGTGTTTTTTATTGAACCTTCCATGATTGCAGTTACATATCTTCTGGAGAAATCAACTATTCCCATCATCTTATGGAGCGCCGGTCGGGCAAAAATCTCGAACGTGACCATCGAACTAACAGGATTCCCTGGCAATCCAAGATGGGGAACTCTTCTCCCGTTTTCCCGCTTGAACGTCCCGAACGCTATAGGTTTGCCAGGCTTCATATGCACCGTCCAGAAAGAGACATCACCCTCAGCCGCCAAGACTTCTTTCACCACGTCGTAATCACCCAAAGAAACACCACCAGACGTTATTAGCATATCACAGTCTAGTCCGTATCGAAGTGCTGCCGACAATTGCTCTGCCCTATCAGGGGCAACCCCAAGAAGCTTTGGAACGCCACCGCAGCTACGAACCTGACAAGCCAAGCTATAACTGTTGCTATTGTATATTTTCCCCGACAGCAACGGTTGGCTGATATCCAACAGCTCATCCCCAGTTGCCAATATGCCAACCACCGGCCGCCTGGTTACCACTGCCCTAGTTTTGCCCAGGGAAGCGAGGACTCCTATCGCTGCTGGTCGCAAAAGCTTCCCACGCTGCATCACCAGTTCGCCTCTCTTTATGTCCTCACCACTATAACGAACGTTGGCACCAACCCCCACACTACAACGAACACCAATCTGTTTTTCCTGTCTCCCGGCATGTGCTCGGTCGGCCTCGTCTGTAAGCTCAAAAGGAACGACGGCATCCGCGCCTTTTGGTATTAGAGCGCCAGTCATAATGCGGACGGCAGTACCTGCCTCTACGGTAACAGCAGGAACACGCCCGGCAGCTACCTCATCGATAATTCGGAGGACTTTTGGATTTTCAACGCTTGCTCCGATTGTGCTGGCAAATTGCACCGCGTAGCCGTCCATCGCCGAGTTATCATGGGGAGGAACATCGAACGGCGCACATACGTCTTCAGCCAGAACTTGCCCCAGGCAATCCATGATAGGCTTTTCCTCATCCTGAAGTACGTCAACAAAGCCTAGGATTCTCTCTAGAGCCTCTTCCACGCTAATCATTAGGTGCACATCTCAATCTGTTTGATTAACGCTCGCGCCCGTCTCAAATCCTCTTCAGTGTTGACATTAAAAATACTGAGACATTGGGGGTCATATCGCTTAACCTCTTCTTCATCAACATATCTGGTTTTCACCATATTGAAGAGCTGTGAAATGGCCAGCGTGCTACCGCTAACTAAGCGCTTCATAAAAGGCAAGCAAGTCTTGGAATAAACAGCATGCAGTGGTTCTACCTTGCCGTCGATTCGAAGAGCCACCACGTCAAAACCGCCAGCTAGAGCGATCTGATATTGCAATAAATCATTGTTCAGAAACGGCATGTCGCACCCCACAACCACACTGTAAGCCGTACTTGCACTAGATAAACCAGTGTACATTCCACCCAATGCCGCCTTGCCAGGATAAATATCAACTATGACTTTGCCTCCACATTGAGCATGTGAGAGGAGAGCAAATTGCTCTTGGCTGGTCACTATGAGTATCGACCCGCTAACTCGAGAAAGCGAGTCGATTGTCCACTGTAAGAGGCTCTTTGCGTTTAGCTTCTCAAGAGCTTTCTCACGTCCCAGACGAAGGCTCTTGCCACCAGCCAGAACTATACCAGTAACCGCTGAAACTAGCGCTTGGCTAACGACCTCTCTCCAATCCAGATATTGGCTAATATTGTACCACAGCCAGTGCACAACGGAGCACAAAATTAAAAAGCCCTCAACAACTGGATAGTGAAAGGAAGAAGAACTTCAGGTAAACCTGCAGAACTTAGTTCTGCCGACCGACCTAGGAGTTAGGACTCCCTAGAAAGGAGGTGATCCAGCCGCACGTTCCCGTACGGCTACCTTGTTACGACTTCGTCCCAGTCACCAGTCCCACCTTCGGCGACTGCCTCCCAGAGGGTTAGCCCATCGACTTCAGGTGTTACCGACTCCCATGACGTGACGGGCGGTGTGTACAAGGCCCGAGAACGTATTCACCGCAGTGTGCTGACCTGCGGTTACTAGCAACTCCGACTTCATGCACGCAGTTTCAGCCTGCAATCCGAACTGAGGATGGTTTTTTGGGATTAGCTCCAGATTGCTCTTTCGCAGCCCTTTGTACCATCCATTGTAGCGTGTGTGTGGCCCAAGGCATAAGGGCCATGCTGACTTGACGTCATCCTCTCCTTCCTCCACGTTTTACGGGCAGTCTCGCTAGAGAATTTAACTAGCGACGAGGGTTGCGCTCGTTGCAGGACTTAACCTAACACCTCACGGCACGAGCTGACGACAGCCATGCAGCACCTGTGCTAGCTCCTGACTGGATACAGGTCGTCCCTCTTTCGAGTTTCTACTTCTTGCATGTCAAGCCTTGGTAAGGTTCTTCGCGTTGCATCGAATTAAACCACACGCTCCGCTGCTTGTGCGGGCCCCCGTCAATTCCTTTGAGTTTTAGCCTTGCGGCCGTAGTCCCCAGGCGGGACACTTAAAGCGTTAGCTTCGGCACGGAGAGGGTCGATACCCCCCATACCTAGTGTCCAAAGTTTAGGGCGTGGACTACACGGGTATCTAATCCGTTTCGCTCCCCACGCTTTCGGGTCTCAACGTCAGGTACAGCCTAGAAGGCCGCCTTCGCCACTGGTGTTCCTCCCGATATCTACGCATATCACCGCTACACCGGGAATTCCACCTTCCTCTGCTGCCCTCAAGCTCCCCAGTATCGAATGACCCCTCCTGATTGAGTCAGGAGATTTCACACCCGACTTAGGGGGCCGTCTACACCCGCTTTACGCCCAGTAAATCCGAATAACGTTTGCCTTCTACGTATTACCGCGGCTGCTGGCACGTAGTTAGCCAAGACTTATTCCCCGAGTACCGTCATAGTTCTTCCTCGAGAAAAGGGGTTTACAACCCGAGGGCCTTCATCCCCCACGCGGCGTCGCTGCGTCAGGCTTTCGCCCATTGCGCAAAATTCCTTGCTGCTGCCTCCCGTAGGAGTCAGGGCCGTGTCTCAGTCCCCGTCTGGCTGGTTGTCCTCTCAGACCAGCTACTGATCATCGCCTTGGTAGGCCTTTACCCTGCCAACTAGCTAATCAGACGCAAGCCCCTCTCTAAGCGCCTTACGGCTTTACTGACAGGCCATCAGCCTATCAACACATGCGGTATTAGCTTGCCTTTCGGCAAGTTATTCCCCACTTGGAGGTAGGTTACTTACGCGTTACTCAGCCGTTCGCCACTATCTGACAATCCTTGCGAACTATCAGACCGTTCGACTTGCATGCATCAGGCACGCCGCTAACGTTTATTCTGAGCCAGGATCAAACTCTCTGATCAGAATCTTCCTTCCACTATCCAGTTGTTAAGGTACTCGCTTCGAAAGCAAAGCTTATATTATCACAACCCCGCGTTTTGTGTCAATAGTAAGTCTCTTCCAATACAAAATGAGCCTGGAGGGAATATCGAGTTCTAGCACAGGATGAGCCGGAAGGGGCAGGCATCTCGTTTATGATTGGGACATGCAACTGATCATGAACATGGTACAGTCGCTTGCTCACCCAATAAAGGAGTTTCCCAGAGTTCACTTTTGAATAATTAGCCAGTCCAGTTTTCAACTTTTCCTAGCATACCCAATTTACACGATGAAAACGCCGGGTTTCAATATTTGAGCACCACGTTTGTTCATGTTTTAGGAAGAGGGAAGCACCCGCCGTTGACGGCGAACCATCATGGCATATACTACCCACCAAACACACACGGCCCAATGCCCACCCAGTGGACCCTGATTGTGAATGCCAAGACGGAAGCACAACTAAAGCCGAGGGTTGGAAGCTAGCATCAATCAACACTGGTAGCCACCTGGAAAGAATGCTTGAGATGTATAGAGAGATGGGAATCGGAGTCTGTCTTCAGAAGGTGAAGCCAGAAGCGTATGGGTAATGCACTGAGTGCTACAAAGAAGGGAAGCAGACTCTTTACAAAGTCTATACCAAAGTCGATAGCTAATACCCTTCACACTACCCGCTAAATGGCACTAAATTGATGCCCTCACAGTCACGATTGTCCCTTTCTTAGGCTCAGATTTGACATCAATATTTCCGTTCAGCAATGACACACGTTCTTGCATGCCCAACAAGCCAAGCTTACCGCTTCGCGATAGGTCGCCGAAATTATCCGGAACTTTGAAACCTTTGCCATTATCACTAACCATAATGCAAATGGAAGATTGAGCAAACTCGATGACTGCCTCCACTTTGGATGCACGGGCATGCCTGTAAGCATTGCTCAGGGCCTCCTGGACAATCCTGAACAGTATCAACTCCACTTCTGGTGTGAAACGTCGTTCTTGGCCTAACACAGTCAGCTTGCTTTTCACGCCATGCTCATCCTGAATTTGCTTGAGCAGCCACTGAATTGCTGGGAGTAGTCCCAGGTCATCTATGATTGGCGGACGCAGGTCCTGGCTAAAGCGCTTCACATCCTGCAACGCGTCGCCAATGCGCTGACGCATCTCTTGCAGAAACGCGAGCTGCTGCTCATTCAGTATGCTATCAGAACGCATGAAATTGTCAATCTGCCGCGAGATAGCGAACAACGACTGGGCGGTATCATCATGCAATTCGCGCGCAATTCGCTTCCGTTCCTCTTCCTGTGCCTGTGTAATTTGCTGCAAATAAAATCGCAGGTTGTCCTGCATCCGCATCTCGTCGGTGATATCTCGAGCGATATGTTGAAACCCCACAGGCTGGCCATCAAAGGTTATTAGACTCGAGGTCAACATTACGGTAGCGATGGTTCCATCTTTGCGCATTAACTTCTGTTCATATGGCTGCTCAATTGTTTCACCGGCTAACAGCTTCTGGCGTACCTTCCTGGCTAACTGCAATTCGTTATTAGAAAGAAAACGCAACACATTCATGCCAACCAAAGACTCGACATCATAGCCAGTCAATTTTTGTGTTGCCCTATTCGCCGCCAACATGACTCCATCGAAATTATGAAACCAGATAGCGTCGTGCGCATTTTCAAACAAGCTCCTGTAGTCCCTCTCCGATTTGTAAAGCTTATCGGCTATCCGCCGTGCGCCATCGTAGAGATATGCGTTTTCCAAAGCCGATGCTATTTGGCCTGCTATTGTGCTAAGCAAGTCGACTTCCTCTGGCAAAAATTGACGTGAATTACGCATCCCCACACAAATAGTGCCAATGACACGTCCCTTAGATTTCATAGGCACAATAACCTGGGATTGAATGCCCATGCCTTTTATGGCATCGGGAGCCGATTGGGCGCCCTCAGAATCATAGCCCACTACCATTACCTCACCCGTTTCGGCCACGCGCCCATTGAAACCCTCTCCAACTCTGATACCATCAAGCTCCTGCGCCGCTTCCGCGGGAATACCATCAGCAACCATAAGCACAAGCTTGCCAGCTTTCTCGTAGCAGGAATAAACGAGTACAATTTCTATTTCCATTATCTCTACCAGCAACCCCACAGCGGTATCCAAAATCTTTTTGGGATCGAGGGATCGGCTAAGTGCTGTAGATATGGAATTGATAGTAGCTAACCTCCTAGCATTAAGGCTGGCTTCCATTACGTTGCCCTGTAGCTTTTCTTGTATAGCTGCCAGGTTTGCGGCAAGCTGGCGGTATCGCAGCCTTTCGCGCTCTCGTACGCCTGACCAAGCACACATGGCTGAACCAATTAATGTGACAAACACCACTTCTAAGACTGCACCAGACTTATTCTGGTCAAAAAGGATAGCTTGGGGCAGCATGGCTAGCAGGGCAGAAAATAAAGCTATCAGTCCACCATTTAGCCGAAAGATGAAGGTGGCATGCAGAATAGTTAGAAGGAACAACAAGCGCCCAGCGGTATACCAGCTCTTGCTCAGTGATGAATCAATTGGCAATCTGGAAGTCAAGCCTAAGAAGTCCGCGTACTCCACCGCTACACAGATCAAAAAAAGGAAGATAATCAGCCATAAATGATAGTTACTCCAAACTAACCCACTACTCTCACCCTTGGTGGCTGAAGTTCTATGCTGCATTCTTTTTCAGTACGACCGGAATAAGGAAGACGTCCACATCTAAGGCAATTGATCCAAGCTAAGCCATCCTTTCTTCAAGGCATAGACTATAGCCTCTGAGCGCGAACCGACGCCCAATTTATTAAAGATACTCCTCAGGTGCGCCTGGACAGTACGCACGCTAAGGCAAAGAGTATCTGCGATTTCGGCATTGCTCATTCCCCTGGATGCGAGCCCCAATACCTCCATCTCACGCCCCGTCAGAGGTTCCAATGTGGTTGTTTCCGGGGTCTCTTCAACAGGAGCTCTTAATCTATTCAGTATCTTACGGATAATCCTTGGGTGCAGCACAGGCTCACCCGTAACTACCAGCCTGATGGCATTTATTAGCTCATCGCCACTGGCTTCCTTCAGCAGATATCCAGCAGCACCCGCTTCTATCAATGCAAAGACATACTCATCGTAGTCATACCCTGTGAGTACCAAAATAGCCGTACCGGGATACAGTGCTTTGATTTGCTTTGTCGCTTCGATGCCGCTCAACCTCGGCATAGCTATATCCATCACCACCACATCAGGACGAAGCTTTTTGGTTAGTTCGACAGCCTCCTCGCCGTTGCTGGCTTCGCCGACTATCTCAAAATCAGCTTGTGATTCGAGCAACTTCTTAGTGCCTTCACGTACCACTACGTGGTCTTCAGCCAACAAGATTGTTGTCTTATTCATTTTACCCCCGGAGCTTTATTCGAGTCTGATTATAGTGCGTGTAGAATTATACATTCAAGCTCAACAAGCGGTATAAGCCCATAAGGCCATTACAACGTCCCAACCCTGCAGGATATTATCTTTGAATCCACTAGCTAAATACTGTAAACTATTCGAGTTCAGGCAAAATACGCCCAAGCCAGTCTCCAGATTCTCTGCGCTGCAAAAACACCAACAAATTAACGAGAAACACCATGCCACCGACGATATCAATAGTGGGAAAGTCAAAATCGGGCAAGACCACTCTCATAGAAGGGCTAGTTTCAGCGCTGAAGTCAAGAGGTTACAGAGTAGCCACTGTAAAGCACGCTACGCATAGAGACCTTGCTGACAAGCCGGGCAAAGATAGCTGGCGACATATTCAGGCAGGAAGCGAAGCTACCGCCACCGGCTCATCAGACGGGATAGTGCTAGTCAAACCCACAACACATGACCCTCCCCTCGAAGAGGTAACACGTCTCTTCAATGAGGAATATGATATCGTGATCGCTGAGGGATTTAAGCAAGGTAACGCACCCAAGATAGAGGTTCATCGCAAGCAGATAGGAACACCTCTGCGTGGCCTGAAGAACCTTGCAGCTATAGCCACCGACGAGCCACTTCAAAGCAGCGTCAGGCAATTCCCAATCAATGATATCGAAAGCTTGGCTGACTTCATCGAGAACAACTTTATGAAGCTGCGGGGGAAACGCATTAGCATTTATGTAAACAACGCATCCCGCAAACTTAGTGCCACTAACCAAGAGATGATAATTAACACTCTGATAGCTATGACCTCAAACGCCAATTACACACAGGCGATTGAAAGCATAGACATATCTTATAAAAAGGGCAGAAGCTGAGATGGATCTAAGAGGCAATCGCGCATATCTACACAACTGCGAGGAGTAAGCGTGATTAATCTAACTATCGATGGTGCTGAGGTAAAAGCAAAGGCAGGCAGCAATTTGCTATGGATAGCCCTTGACAATGGTTTTTATATTCCCAACCTATGTGCCATACGAGATGCGAAGCCACAGCTTGCATCCTGCCGTCTCTGCTTCATCGAAATCGATGGTAGGCCAGGTCCGGTTACTTCCTGCACAGAAATAGCCAAAGACGGCATGAGCGTACGTCTAAACACCCCAGAAGTACAAAGGCTACGAAGCACCGCTTTCGAATTGCTCATGAGCCACCACCATCTCGATTGCAAAATTTGCGCCAAAAACAAAAACTGCGAATTGCAACGTATTGCCACGCGCCTCGGTCTCAAGCTGAAACCCAAGAGACTTAAGGCGATTCCTCGGCAATTACCCATTGATTCCAGCCATCCCTTATTCACATATGACCGAAACAAATGTGTCCTATGTGGGAAATGTGTTTGGGTATGCCACGAGCAAGGCACTGGAATTCTCGACTTTGCTTTTAGAGGGATCGGCACCGTGGTTACTACTCTGGCTGATATACCGTTGGCAGAAGCGGGGTGTAACTCCTGCCTTGCCTGCGTGGCAATCTGCCCGGTGGGTGCCTTGGTAGCAAAAACAGGGGTTCCTATAAACAGCGCTTATGTCACAGTATCACACAGCAGATAATAGCCACTTCGCCAACACCCAAGTTTTGCCAACGCTCCGACAACGTGCGCAGGAAACTGCGAAGTATATTGGATGATAAGTTCCAATTCCTGGTGGAAAACATAATCATTTACGAGGGGAAAAATTATGTTAACCGTGGACGAAGCGCGGAACGTCGCTGAGGCATTTCTGCAAGATAAGTACTACAACTCCAAGATTCATTTCCTGGACAACCGTCTGATTACCAGAAACAATGCGCAAATATATGAATTGCATGGGGAGATGAACATGCGGTCTCACGGGGTATTCGACCGATTCATCATAGATAAGGCCGCGAACAAATATTTGTTCAGAATAGAAATCGACGCCAAAGAAGGTTATGTAGTCAACTACGAGTTAACCTAGAATAGGATTCACTCTTCCCACGCCTCTTCACCAATTAGAGGTACAAAGCGGCAACCACCCAGTCTGTCAACAGAATTTCCGCTCTTTCTCTTCGTAATCCGATAAAGCTCTTGTTCCCATCTCGAACCTACTGGCACAACTAGCCTGCCACCAAAAGCTAGTTGTTTCAACAGGCCATCGGGCACACGTGGACTGCCTGCGGTAACCAAGATAGCATTGTAGGGAGCCTCGCTCGGCCATCCCAGGGTTTTTCCTGCCAGGTGAATTTGTATATTAGTGTAGCCCAACCTCTCCAGAACTGTTTTAGCCGACTCTGCTAATTGAGGAACGCGCTCCACACTCACCACACATCTAGCCAGTTCTGCCAGTATGGCAGTCTGATAACCACTCCCTGTACCTACTTCTAAGACTTTTTCGTCGCCTCTAAGCTTTAGGGCCTGAGTCATCAAGGCGACAATAAACGGCTGTGAAATGGTCTGGCCAAAGCCGATGCTCAACGGAATGTCTTCATAGGCAGAGTGGTAACAATCCGGGAGCACGAAAAGCTCACGGGGCACACGCGCCATCGCTTGAAGAACACGCTTGTCGCTTATTTCGCGGCTCAGGTACTCCAGCAGCCTGGCTCGAGTCAACTCCAAACCCACGCACGTGTCCCCTATGGAATTTTATCTCAAAACAAAAGACAATATAATGAGTGCCAAGAACAGAATGCCGGCGATAATTCCAATGCCTCTTAGCTCGGGCAATACATACTGGTATCGAGAAGACAATGCTGCGTATAGGGATTCCCCAGATGGGGCGGCTAATGATTTAGAGTCCTGCACAGTTGCAGGAGTGCGCTCGGCTACTACTCTGGAACTCGGCTGCAATCGTCTGTCTAGGCTCCTCTGTCTGGCTCTGGCTCGTTTGGATTTCTTTGACATTTTTCAACTCCGGCATACAGTTTAGAATACCCGGCAATTCAGGACCGTGCTTCTGCCTGTTTATAGACACGTGTAGTTGAGACATGAGCATGCCCCAGCAATTGCTGAACTGACTGCAAATCTGTGCCGCCTTTCAGCCTGTGTACTGCGAAACTGTGGCGTAGCGCACGCGGTGTGACCTCGTTCTTAAGTCCAATCTTGTCAGCATAACCCTGGATAATCTTCCAGAAACCTTGGCGTGTTAACCGTTCCCCTCTATGATTGACAAATAAAGCGTTCTCTTCCTCATTGTTGACCAGTTGGGAGCGGGCTCCAGCCATGTATTCTTTTAATATCTGGATAATATGCTGATCGATGGGAATAAGGCGCGCTCTTAAGTTGCGACCAGAGCAGTGTACTTTGCTACCTCGTACATCAATATCTTTCACATTCAATCCAACCATCTCGCTAGCCCTGAGGCCAGTAGCATAAAGCAACTCAAGCATAGCCTTGTCCCTTTTGCCCTCAAACGTGCGGGCCTTACCTGGTTCCGCAAGTAGGCGACGCACCTCTGAAATAGATAAAGGCCTGGGTGCCGACTTGTTAACATGTGGTGACGCTAACTGTGGACTTAGGTCGTCTCTCAACCTGCCCGTCTCCGTTAGGAACTTGAGGAATGATTTAGCCGCAGCCACCTTACGTGCTACTGTAGATAGCGTGTACTTCCGCTCTCGAAGGTTGCGCATATATCCTGCCAATATCTGAGCATTAAGCTCGACCCCAACAGAAGCAGTTCCATCTTTGGCTTTACGCTGTGACTCTGCATATGCACAGAGCTGACGCAGGTCGCTACTATATGATGCCAGGGTATTTGCGGAATACCTCTTCTCGTTCGTTAGATAGGTGAGAAAAGACTTGATTTGTTCTTCCATCCCAAATGCCCCACCTATTCTATCATAACGTCGATAATGATACTATCAAATTGCAGCATTATGGCAACTTTTGTTCACCGCAACACCCGATGTTAAAATAAGCAATGACTATGCCCGTACCAACGGTTGATTTTCAATTGAAAACCCTCCCCGCAAAACCTGGGGCCTATATATTCAAAGACAGCCAGCACAAAGTAATCTATGTTGGTAAAGCAAACAATCTGCGAAACCGGGTAAGGTCCTACTTTAGTACCGGCACTAATTTACCATCCAAGCCTCTTCGAGTGTTATCGCAAATAGCCAGCATCGAATCCATCGTCACAAATACCGAACAGGAAGCACTCATCCTGGAATGCAATCTAATCAAAAAGCATCGCCCCACTTACAATGTCCGACTGAAAGACGACAAGACCTTCCCCTATTTAAAGATAGACCTCCATGACGATTGGCCAGTTGTCCGCATAACACGCCATCTCCAAAAAGATGGCGCAAAATATTTCGGCCCTTTTGCCAGTGCCGGCTCCTTGCGGATGACTCTCAGGCTGATCAAGAAGATATTCCCCTTTCGCTCTTGTAATAGGGCTATCACGGAGAACGATACAAAGCCGTGTCTTGAATACCATATCAATCGCTGCCTTGGGCCATGCATTGGTGCTACCAGCAAGGAAGAGTACGGCAAGGCAATAAAACAGGTCATCATGTTTCTAGAAGGCAAACAAGGAACAGTCCTCCGAGAGCTCAAGCAATCGATGGCGAAGGCATCGCAGGAATTGAGATTTGAGAAGGCAGCAGTCCTCCGAGACCAGATTCAGGCCATGCAACAGGTGATTGAAGGTCAAAAGATCGCCATAACAGCCAGAGGCGAACAAGACGTCATTGCCATGGCCCAAACTAAAGACCTCGCCTATGTTGAGATATTTTTCATGCGTGATAGCAAGCTATTGGGGCGTGAGCATTTTATTTTGGAAGGCGTACGCGATGAAATGCCATCACATATAATAACCAGCTTCATCAAACAATATTACTCCTCGGCTTCATCCATCCCACCTCTAATCCTGCTACAGTATCCTGCTGAAGAGTCAACAGTAATCACCCACTGGCTAAGTAAACTGCGAGGTGCACAGGTCAGACTTCACGTACCCAGGCAAGGGGCCAAAAAGCAATTGTTGGACATGGTCACCAAAAACGCACAACAAGGCTTCGAGTTATACCAGGCAAAGCAATCTACGAACGTCACCGCCGCAATCGCCCTGGAAGAGCTGAGGCATAAACTTAACTTACCGAAAACTCCATTAAGGATAGAGAGCTACGACATATCCAACATCCGGGGCAACATGGCTGTGGGTAGCATGGTTGTCTTTGAGAAGGGTGTCCCAAAACGTGCTCATTACCGGCGCTTCAGGATTAGGTCGGTATCCGGG
>Ga0194126_10007563_pt1 | contig 15094 bp, 14 predicted proteins | sample TA2KigC150mmetaG_FD_148641 | JGI IMG/M metagenome (GOLD analysis project Ga0194126, IMG submission 148641) | Freshwater microbial communities from Lake Tanganyika, Tanzania - TA2015035 Kigoma Deep Cast 150m | ecosystem: Environmental > Aquatic > Freshwater > Lake | place: Tanzania: Lake... | reverse complement strand
CATCAAGGATTATGTTGGGTTGCCTGTCAAGGTCAAAGCCCATACCCAAAAGTGTGTCTTTAAATAAGCTAACCAGTATTTCTTTTTTAAAATACCTGTCGTATTTTGCGGCCCTTCTTAAATATGCAAAATCGCTTCTCCTGGAATCAGGAAGGGAAATGCCAAGCTCATTTTTCAAAAGGTTTCCAAAATGCTCCGTGTAAATATCCTCTGTTTGCTCAAGCAGGTTGTTCATCGAATCTTCAAGAATTGAAAAGTCCTGGCCCTTGAGGAATTCAAAAAGCTTTCTGTAGCTTGAAAATCCAAGCTCTTTTGCCTGGCTGTGCATGGCCTGCCAGTACTGGGTAAGTAATGGGTTTAAAGTATTTTTTGTGACAGAAGATCTTTTATCATCTATTAAATCCCTTTTTGCTTTATCTGCTTCATTTGCAAGCAGCACATCGCTGAATCTGTAGGAAACCTGCTGGCCCTCAATATCAATTGCCGCTTTTGCCTCCTGCTCTCCTATTTTGTCTACAAGTTCCTTTGCGCAGTTCTCAATGAGCCCTTCCCCGCAGAATCTTGTAAGATATGAAAGTTTTTTTGCCTCATCATCACTGCATGCACTTTTTTTCAAATCTATTATTGCTTTGAAATTATCCAATGAAAACAGGCTTCCGTAACGGTTGTATATATTTGCTATATTCAAATCTTCTTTCAGCCCTGAATAATGCAGGTAATACTCCTTATCAAGCTCTGAAAGAAAATCCTGCGCATTTTGCCTGTATTTTTCCATGTCAATATTTAACATTTTAAACCAGGTGCTCCTTTAAGGTTTTAATTACTGAAGCCTCATCAAGCCCGTATGCGGCATAAAGCTCTGCCGGGCTGCCGGAGGCCCCGAATTTATCATTTACCCCGATCCGTATGACTTTTGTTGGGTGTTTTGCAGAAAGAAGCTCGCATACAGCGCTGCCAAGCCCCCCTATAATATTATGGTCCTCAACTGTAAAGACAAGCCCTGTTTTTGATGCGCTCTCCAGTACAAGTTCCTCATCAAGAGGCTTTATTGATGCCATATTAATAAAATCAATCTCAATACCCTCTTCTGAAAGTTTTTTTACAGCAGAAAGACAGATATGGGTGACAAATCCAGTTGATATTAATGTTGCGGCTCCGCCTTCAGAAAGTTTTGCGCCCTTGCCGATTTTAAAACTGTACTTATCATTAAATATAAGGGGGCTTGCTCCACGGGTGAGCCTGACATAGCAGGGCCCGTTATATTCAGCTACTGCGTCTATGGCCTGGATGGCCTCAGTTGCGTCTGACGGGGAAATAACAGTAATTCCAGGTATTGCGCGCATAATGGCAACATCTTCAATAGCCTGGTGCGTGGCGCCATCCTCTCCCACAGAAATGCCGCAATGTGTTGCGCATATTTTAACATTGAGTTGCGGGTATGCAATTGAAGTGCTCACCTGGTCACATGCCCTTTTCGTGGCAAAAACACCGAAAGTTGATATAAACGGGATTTTGCCCATTGTTGAAAGCCCTGCGGCAACACTTGCCATATTTGCTTCAGCTATTCCCATATTAAAAAACCTGTCCGGGAATTTTTTTGCAAATACTGCTGTCATTGTGGATTTGGAAAGGTCGCAATCCAGCACTACTATATTTTTGTTTATTTCCCCCAGTTCTGCAAGCCTTTCTCCATAAGCATTTCTTGTTGCAACTTTTTTATCACCATCATAAAGTATTTTTTTTATTTCTTCAGTAATCATTTTTAGCGCCTTTCTATTTTTATCACCATAATTATACCAGGACTGTACCTGCTCTTCTTTTTTAGAATTTATTTAAATTCCGCCCTGCTTTTAATGGATATTCTACAAAATATTGATTAAAATTTATAGTTGAAAATAGTTCGAATAATTTTTAAAGGCAGTTTTATTATAAAGTGGTTTTTAATGATTTATACATTATTGCTGTTTATTTCAAGGAAACCTTTATAATAAATAAAATGCTGGTTTTTTAAAGGTTAAGAAATACTAAAAGAGGATTTATACAGATTGTGTTAAGTATTATGCTGTTAAAATTATGGGAATTTTATGAAAAAGATTAACAATGCACGCAGGCCCGGTGTTAGTTTTGCGCTTACCGCAAAACGTATCAAAAGATATTTTAATTATAATATAAAGCCATATGCAAAAGAATATTTGCTTGAAATAATAAAGACTATAGGCCCTATTGTTTTTATTGTCCTTGTTATGCATTTTTCATTTCTTAAACTTCCCAGAGAGATACTGTTTCGTTTTTTACTTGGAACTTTAATGGTTGTTGTTGGTTTAAACATGTTTTTAAAAGGAATAAAAATAGGGCTGATACCTGTCGGTGAAATGATTGGCTCAGAGCTTCCGAAAAAAGGCTCTGTGGCGCTAATGCTTGCAATCGGGTTTGTGCTCGGCTTATCTGTAACAATTGCTGAGCCCGATGTACGCGTTCTTGCTGCCCAGGTGGATTTTGTTTCAAACGGCGGCATTGATAAAAACATACTTATACTTGCAATAGGAATCGGAATTGGCCTTTTCCTCCTTATATCAATACTCAGGATAATAAAGAATATTCCTCTTATTTATTTTCTTTTTGCCGGATACATTACAATACTTGTATTATCATTTTTTACACCCCAGAAATTTGTACCGATTTCTTTTGATTCGGGAGGTGTGACAACAGGGCCCCTGACTGTACCGTTTATAATGGCATTTGGCATAGGCATATCTTCAGTTCTTGGCGGGAGGTCAAATCTTTCTGACAGCTTTGGTTTAATTGGAATTGCATCAATAGGCCCTGTAATAACTGTTATGATACTGGGGGTTATTTACGGATGAGCCAGATAATAATACTTGATGATTTACTGCATTTATTGCTTGAAATACTCTATGCGCTTATTCCGCTTGTTTTAGTTTTTATATTTTTCCAGGTATTTGTATTTAAGCTTGGCAGAAGCAGTGTGTTAAATATTATAAAAGGCATTGTCCTGACTTATGTCGGGCTTGTTCTTTTTCTTTACGGAGTTAAAATAGGTTTTCTGCCCACAGGTAAAATAATCGGCGAATCGCTGGGCAACAGTCCAAACAACTGGGTTCTTGTACCAATAGGGTTTTTGCTTGGTTTTGTTGTAACTTTTGTGGAGCCCGCCATAAGAGTGCTCTGCATTGAAGTGGAAAAATCATCAAGCGGTTTTGTAAGGGAAAAAACAATACTATACACCCTGTCTGCCGGCGTTGCTGTATCTGTTGCGCTTGCAATGGCAAAAACAGTTTATGGCATATCGCTTGCATATCTTTTAATTCCCGGCTATTTTATTGCTTTTGTGCTTGCAATTATTACCGGCCCGGATTTTACAGGCATTGCTTTTGATTCAGGCGGTGTTGCAACCGGACCCATGGTGGTAACTTTCATAATGTCAATTTCAATAGGTGTTGCAGATGTTATGAGCGACAGGGATGCAGTAATTGACGGCTTCGGGCTCGTATCGCTTGTGGCGCTTGCCCCTATAATTTCAGTTCTTTTACTGGGGCTTGCATACAGGATAAAGGCCGGTATGCAAAACGGCAATGATATTAAATATAAAGGAATGCCAAAAAGGCTGGCCATGAGTCTAAAAACGGGAATTTTAAATACATTTAATATAAATTCTAAAGAATCAGGCGAAGGTGAGGATAATGGAGAATAATGAAGGCATAGAAAAAACAGGCGCACAGCTTGTTTGCATTAACAATCATGATTTAATTGTTACAATTGTTAAAAAGGGTAAAGCTGAAACGGTGCTTAAAGCTTCCAAAGCGGCAGGGGCCGAAGGTGGCACTGTTATTTACGGAAGGGGCGCAGGAATCCGTGAAACAAGCACAATAATGGGCATACCTGTTGAACCGGAAAAAGAAATAATACTGACAATTATTTTAAAGGATTTAACCAGCAAAGTAATGAATGCAATAATTGAAGCAGTCAATTTACATAAACCCGGTTCAGGAGTAATATTTGCCCTTGAATTAAAGAATGTTGCAGGAATTTGCCATTTAATTGAAAACATCTAGCTTGCCTGGATTTTCCTGTTTGCAGCAATAACATTACCTGTTTAATTTGGGAAATTTAACTTCTATAAAAGTTTAAAATATAGCTAAATAAGAGATTAAACAGGTTTTATTTAAAGATAATTGAAATTAAATATTTTAGAATTCAATAAATTTTGGGATTATTCCATCTATCTTTAAAAGCTCACTGTTCATTGCCTGGATTTCGCTATCATCTCCAAATAGCTGGAGGATTAATATGCCGTCTGTTGAACACTGGTCTTCATTTACTTCGTGAAAACCTACCCTGGTTTTAATATTGCATCCATACTTTGTAAGAACATCCTGTACCGCTGGCGCATTAGCAATTCTGCCATTGACTTTTATGGCCATTATTTTATTCATCCTGGAACTCCTTATTATTGTAAGGTTTTTATATTGAGCTACATTTATATATTTTTTTTAAAAAAGTCAATAATTATAATTTAGATTATTTATTAAATGGCGCTTTTTAATTTTGCAGGTTTGTAACAATCTTTGCATTATTTGCATTTAGTAGTAGAATATATATTAGAAGGAAGTGGTATTATGAGATTGAGGAAACATAATAACATCTCTGACAAAACAATTTATTTTGAGGAAATGCACGAGGAAGTCTTACACACACTTCAAGATGGTGGAATAGGCGATATTTCACAAGAATATATGGATTTAATCGGTGATGAAATAGTAAAACCCCAGAAAAAGCATAAGAAAAAATAATCTTTTAGCTGCTTTGATGCACCTATGGTAATATTGAAGTTAAGGTAAGATTAATAATAGGTTTTGATAATCATTTTAATCCTGGCCGTACTGCCCTGTTATCCTGGATTCAAGCGAGAAATTCTGTAACTTAAATATAATCCTGGCCATAGTGCTCAGCTATTCCGGTATTTATGTCAATATATATTTTATGATTTATTGAAAAGACTAAAATGCCCAGGCTCAATACATTTAACTCCTTTACCTGGTGAAGGCATATAATTGATGATGTCCTGACTTTAAAATATAAATTCAATCCGAAAGTGCGCAGCAGCTCTCAATAAATTTAAAATCATAGTTATTATTTGCTGCATGATTAATCGTTTGTTCAGAAGGAAAGGCTATTATATCAATTCCTGTTTCTAAAAGCTTGCTTTCAAGCAACTGGCCGGTTTTACCGGATGGTTTTGCGCATCCAAGAGAGATTTTTAAATCAGGGCAGGTTTTTTTGCAGTATTCTGCAAGGCTTAAAATCTTTTCTGCATTTATTTCATTGCGCCTTAACTCATCAACTGTTTCTGACGGGACAGCAGTAGAGGTTTTTGAAGAGTCCTGGCGATTGGCGGTTTTGCCTGTGTTGGTTTTTACTTCATTTCTTTCACAGGACCTTCTGTCATTTCCATATCCGGATTTGGCAAAAAGGTTTTTTACAGAAACAAGCACAAGCCAGTCGGCACCGATTTCAAGAATATTTTTTAAAGCTTCAAATTCATTGGTCTTATCCCTATTATCCAGCCCAACAACTATATGTGGAGCTGTTTTAAGGCCTGCTTCTTTTAAATTAATGAGGGAGTCATAATAATTGCGGGGTTTATATCCTTTGAGATTATATACATTTTCTATGGCATTTATGCTTCCTATAACATTTAAAAGGACTCCGTCACATCCTGTTTGACCCAGTTTGTGTGCCATTTCCCTGTCCACAAAACCAGCATGGATCAGTATTTTAATATCCTTAAATGATTTTTTAAGATCTTTTATCTGCCTGTAATACCTGTCAAGCTCAAGCACTCCGCTTGCGTTAAATCCCCCGCTTATAAGAACTCCTTTTAGCCCCCTGCCGGCTTCCGGCGCAATAATTTCATAAAGATTTCCTGCAGCTGCGCTGGCCATGCTTTTTAGAAGCTCTGCCCTGCAGTGGCTGCACATAAGGCTGCAGGCACTTCCCGTAAGGCTTATATTTATAAAGCTTTTTGGGCTGTTTTTATAGAAAGAGCTTATATAAACCTTGGATCCCGGAACAGCAAATATTATTTTTTTATACGGATTTTTTTTTGTGCTTTTTTTATCCATATTTACAACCATTTCTTTGGCCCTGTTAAAGGCTTAAAAAAACCTGATGGAAATAAGGGGACGGTTCCCTTATCGTGGCAGAAGTGATTCTATCTGCTGCCTTATCCTTAACTTTTCTTCCTCACCTGGAAGGTGCGGATAATTCCTGAAAACCTCAGAGGGCCGCTCATTTGCAAAGGGCCTGTTGCATGCTGCAAGGCTGCTGTTTCTGCAGGGACATCCTGATGTCATAAAAGCAGCGCCGTCACTTAATAAGAAGCTTATATCATCCTCAAACTTTACAAGCCGGCCGGATTTATCAAAAACAAACTTATTAATGCCCCATTGCTTTTCATTTATAAGATACCTTGCAATCTGTATTTTGCGGTAACTTAATAGAGGAGGCGGATTCTTTTCTGAAAGGGCAGTATTTGCCTCAGGATAAAAGGAAAAAAGGTGTGTTTTTGCCCCCATTGAGTGGGCCCTGTATATGGTTTGCACCATTTCCTCTTCAGTTTCGCCCAGGCCGCAGATAAGGTGCACGCCTGCCATATATTTGCCGAAAACATCAATCGAATATTGCAGCACTTCCCAGTACTTATCCCATTTGTGTGGCCCGATTACTCCATTACCCCGGTACCTTTCAAAAATCTGCTGAGTTGCACCGTCTATTGCAACGCCTATCATTTGCGCCCCGGCTTTTTTGAACTGCTCAATATATTCTTTTTTCTTTATAACAGTTGGGGCAATAAGAAGGCTTATGGGAAGACCTGAGCAGCTATTTATCTTTTCTGTAAGCCAAACTGTATCTTCAAACGCCCGCCCATGGGTAACCATCGATATGCAAATCCTCTCAAAGGAGTTGGGGCTGTTTTTAAGCCTTTCAAGTATTGTATCAATGCTGTAGACGGGCCATTTTACCCTTATAAAGGTCTTTTTTGATGTGGCGCAGCTTTTACTGGCCTGGGTCACACCGCAGTAAGCGCACCTTCCCGCACATCCATTTTGGTAAGTTAGCAGCAGATTAAGGCCCGTGAGGCACACGCCATCTGCAAAGCTTCCCTTTTCAAGTCCCAGCGACATTGCCGCAGCAAGACTCGTTTTTACATATTCTGGACTGTTTTCCTTCTCCATAATGGTATACTAATATACATCAATGATTTATAATTTTGAAGCTTAATTATCCAAAAACAATTATTTGCAGATGAAGAAAGAAATTAAAAAAGTCAGGGTCATTGATACTGGCCATTTAAGCGCTGCTGAGAATATGGCTCTTGATGCCGCCATACTTGAAGCCAGGGATAAAAACCTTGTACCTGATACTATAAGGTTTTTAAGCTTTAAACCACACTGTGCGCTTGTTGGAAGTTTCCAGAGCACTGACAGGGAGCTGCGCCTAGATTACTGCAGGCAGAACTCAATAGAAATAAACCGCAGGATAACCGGCGGAGGGGCGCTTTACTGGAGCGGGAATGATATCGGCTGGGAATATTTTTCAACAGGGCAAAGTTTTGGCGGGTGTGCCGGGTATGAGCAGTATTATGAACTTTTCTGCAGCGCCGCAGCCTGCGGAATTAACAGGTTCGGCTTAAATTCGGCATTTCGTCCAAGAAACGATATAGAAATAAACGGAAGGAAAATTTCAGGCTCCGGAGGCACATCACTTAAAAATGCTTTCATGTTCCAGGGAACACTTCTTGTTGACCTTGATATTGATATTATGCTCAGAGCTCTGAGGGTGCCGGTTGAAAAGCTCAAATACAGTGAGATAAACTCACTTAAGGACAGGCTTACATGGCTTTCAAGAGAGCTTGGTTATTGCCCGGGCAGGGGTGATATTATAAATAATCTCACCCAAGGATTTGCGCAGTATTTTGAAATAGAAACTTATAAAGGAAAATTATCAGAAGAAGAGATAAAGATATTTAATGAAAAGCTCCCCTATTTTAAAAGCAGTTCCCATATTTATAAAATAACTGAGGAAAAAAGCAGCGGTTTTGTTTACTCTTTTCATAAATCAGAAAAAAAAGTCATTAAATGCACGGCCAATGTTGACCTTAAAAGAAAGATTTTAAAGAACGTCTATTTTACCGGGGATTTTTTCTGCTATCCTGCAAGAGCTGTATATGATCTTGAAAGCAGCCTTAAGAATATAAGGATAGATATAAACAAAGACTTGCCGGCCAGCGCAGGGAATGAAGGCATTGAAAAAGTTTTAAGCAAAAATATACAAGACAGGGTTGACAGTTTTTTTGACAACTACGGCAAAATAACCGGCATTTCTAAAAACATAATAAAAAATCTCCTCAATGGCGCCATTTCAAGGCTTGATATTTGCCGGCACGGAGTGGAGAATGAGAACATAAATGATATATATACTGTATGCACAGAATTTGGCAATAAAAATATAATTGATATATTTCTTATCCCTTACTGCGCCAAACACCCCGAATGCGCTTACAGGTACCGGCAGGGATGCGATTTCTGCGGGAAATGCACCGTTGGAGATGCGATAAAACTTGCAAAGGCATATAAAATCAGGCATATTACAATTACAAGCTTTGAGCATCTTATGGAAACTCTTGAAAAACTTAAAAAACAAAATAAAAAGTATTTCGCGGGCTGCTGCTGTGAGGCTTTTTATTTAAAGCACCTTAATCACTTCGAAGAAAAAGGCCTTGCCGGCATTCTTATGAATATTGATAATACCACCTGCTATGACCTTGGAAAAGAAATGGACGCGTATGCGGGAAGGTTTGAGGGTTTTACTGATTTAAAACTGCCGCTACTTGAAAAAATATTTAAAATCCATAATAAGAGCGCCGTGAGCCCATAAAGGCATAAAGCCTGGCTGGCAGAAGAAATAAGATACATGGTAAATAATTATAAGAATGACAAACAATACTGAATCAGGCAACAACTATTATAAGTGCGATGTGCTGATAATCGGGGCCGGCCCTGCAGGAGCTGCGCTTGCTGTATTTTTATCCGGAACTGGCCTTGACATTATACTGATTGATAAAAAGAGCCATATTGAAGAGCCGGTAAGGTGCGCAGAATATGTCCCGGCTGCATTTACCGGCATTTTTGATTTTAAATTAAAAGGAATTGATAACGAAATAGAAAAACTGCAGACCTTTATAAATATAAAACCTTACAGAGCCAGTATTAAAGAATTAAACTCAGCTCGCAGTACTAATTGCTCAAAGAATAATTTATCAGATATTTACCCTGATGCAGGATTATCTTCCTGCAGGACTAAAACTGAGATGCTTTTAAACCCTTTACCGGGTAATTTAGCCCCCGCGTCAGAAATTAGGGCGCCGGGATATATAATTGAGCGCAAAACGATGATTAGAGACTGGATTGCAAGATTTGTAAATAGCGGGGGAAGATATCTGCCATCTGCGAAAGCTTTTAAAATATCGGGCAGCCAGGTTAAGGCATTAAAAGAAGGGGAAAAAATAATTATAAAGGCACAGATAATTGCCGGTGCAGACGGGCCCGTTTCCCTTGCTGCAAAGTATGCAGGGTGTTCATGCACCCATTTTCTTGCAGGGTTAAATTTAAAATACAAAAATCCAGATGCCGGACCAGCCTGCCGCAGCACAAAAGTGTTTTTTCTCCCTGAAATAAAAGGAGGATATGCCTGGGTTTTTCCGGGCCAAAAATTTACAAATTACGGGCTTGGGCTTGACCTTGGTCTTTTTTGCCGCAATAAGAAAAAACCGGGAGTGCAGAAAAGGCTTTTTGAGAAAATATTTAAAAATGTTTTAAAAAATACTGAAGACAATAATTTGGGGAAAAATAATTTAAACCCAATGTGCGGCAGGACAAAACTTTCATCCGGGCTCATACCTGTTTCAGGCATTGCAACAAATCCTGTATATAAAAATATAGTCCTGGTGGGAGATGCTGCAGGACTTTGCAACCCGGTAACAGGCGCCGGCATTTACAATGCTGTTTGCTCCGCAAGGATTGCAGCAAAATATATCCTGGAAGCTGCTGCAGGCAAAGGTACGCCTGCACTTCAGCAAATAAGGAAAGAATACAATGATTATTTTAAAGGAAGCCTTGACAGAGCACTTGCAAAAAGAAAAGAAATATCTTCCGGATGGAAGAGCCAGAAAACACCGGCACAATTTGAAAGATTTGTAAGAGCTACATGGGTGGCATTCAGGCAATACTGGCAAATTTAATGCATAAAACCATAACCTGCCCGTTTTTAGGCCAAATCATCTTTATGAATTTTTAATAAATACTACACAGGGATTTTATCAGACAACACCCTGCGCAATCATTGCATCTGCAACTTTTAAAAACCCAGCGATATCTGCTCCTGCTAAAAGATTGCCTTCGCAGCCGTATTTTTTTGCTGCTTCGCTGGATTTTTTATAGATATTTTTCATAATATTCTTAAGCCTTGAATCCACTTCCTCAAATGTCCATGAGGTCCTCATTGAATTTTGCTGCATCTCCAGGGCAGATGTTGCAACTCCTCCTGCATTTGCAGCTTTTCCCGGGCCGTAAAGAACATCATTATCCATAAATATTTTAATAGCCTCCGGAGTGCAGGGCATATTTGCTCCTTCTGCCACAGCAATGCATCCATTGCTTATAAGCATTTCAGCAGATCTTGCATCTATTTCATTTTCTGTTGCACAGGGAAGGGCAATATCACATTTTACTGACCAAATATCATTGCAGTTTTGGACATATTTTGTGCCGCTCTCAGGCAGGTAACACTGGTTTATCCTTTTTCTCTCAATCTCCTTGCCGAATTGTATTGCATCTATATCCAATCCGCCGGCAGCAAAAAGATAGCCATTGGAGTCACTCATTGCAACAATTGTTCCTCCAAGCTGGATGATTTTTTTTGCAGAATAAATGGCTACATTACCTGAACCGGATATAATCACTTTCTTGTCTTTTATTTCCAGGCTTCTTGAGTTAAGCATCTCATCAAGAAAGTATACAAGGCCATATCCTGTGGCTTCAGTTCTTCCAAGGCTTCCGCCGTATGCAATTCCTTTTCCTGTAAGGGCGCCTTCATAAACATTTCTAATCCTCTTATACTGGCCGTATAAAAACCCTATTTCGCGGGCTCCAACTCCGATGTCGCCTGCAGGAACATCCATGTCGCCCCCTACATGCCTGTAAAGTTCCGTCATAAAACTCTGGCAGAACCTCATCACCTCATTATCGGATTTTCCCTTTGGGTCAAAATCGCTTCCTCCTTTGCCGCCGCCTATTGCAAGGCCGGTAAGGGAGTTTTTAAGTATTTGCTCAAAAGCTAAAAACTTCATTATTCCTATATAAACTGAGGGGTGAAACCTCAGGCCCCCTTTATAAGGGCCGATAGCGCTGTTAAACTGCACCCTGAAACCACGGTTCACACGAACCATGCCACCGTCATCCATCCAGGGAACACGGAATATTATCTGGCGCTCAGGTTCAACAAATCTTTCAAGGACATTCATTTCCTCATACTCCGGATGAGCTGATGTTACAGGTTCAAGTGAATTTAATACCTCAGTTACTGCCTGCAGGAATTCGGGCTCATAGGGATTTCTTCTTACCACACTTTCAAGTACTTTTTGGCAATAAGTCATTTGCTCTCCTATCATTTTAAATATTATTCTTTACCAAAAAACAAAAACCCCTGTACAGACATAACTGTACAGAGGCTTCACTGCCTTTGCCGGACGCACATCTTTGTGCGCCGTTAATTTTTTAAATATTTAACTTTTTCTGTAAATTTCCCTCAATAATTGCTTAAAGCTGGGCATGACAGCTTAAAAGTTAAAAATAAAGCGTGTTATTATTTTATATATGTATTAAAAAAAATCAAGTAAATTTTGGGAAAAAACGATCAAAATCAATCGGCATTGCGCCATGTGTATTTGAATCTCCGAAGCAAAGAACTGTTTTCATTTTTATAGCCGTCCTTTCATTTCGCCCAAAGCAAAAAAAGTATTAAAAAGCCAAACGTACCCTTTTTATATTATATATTTAAAAGTTATTTTAAAAAAGCTGTTGAATTATTCTCAAAAATGTGGGATTATATTTTATGTTTTTATGCATATATTTATTTATGTATATTACTATTTATAAAAAAGGCCCGAAATTGCCAGGATTTAATTTTTACCGGCAATAAGGCGGTTTTAATGCTTAAGGAAAAATTTATTAAAAAAATATTTGTAATCATATTTGTACTGGCAGTTGTGCCCTGCTTTTTTAACGCACCCGGCATAATTGCAGCAGACACACAAGGAACTTACTCTGCTTATAGCCAAATAAAAGCTCCATTTATAATGCCCCTTGAAGGAGAAATACTTGTATCATTCAGGCAGGAGTACTTTGATGAGCAGAAACAGGTAGTAAGAAAACACACGGGCATTGATATTTCAGGAAACCCGAATGATGCGGTAATTGCATCGGCTAATGGTGTTGTGAGCTATTGCGGATTTTCCCCCATTGGCGGACGCACCGTCGTTATTTGGCACAATGAAAAAATAAAGACAACATACCTTAATTTAAGCCAGGTTTATGTCCAGCCGGGTGTTTTTGTAAAGCAGGGCCAGGCAATTGCAACAATAGGCGCATTTGATGACCCTTCACACACAGGCTGCCACCTTCATTTTGGAATAATTTATGATGGGAAATACCTTGATCCTGAAGATGTGTTTAAAATAGATTACAGCAGCATTTCAAAATATATAAAACTTAAATACATAAAACCCGGCTTTTATGTTCAGGCATCAAAATAGTTTTCGAGGCTTCTTATTTCCTGGGAAAGTTTATTGTCAATTTCATCCCTGCCACCGCCGAAAACAATTACATTTAAAGTAAGCTTTATTTTTTCAAATGTCTTTTTAAGAATACCGTCAACCTTTGGCAGCTGGTCAAGATCAAGAATGCTTAGCTGCAGGTAATCTTCGCCATTTGTTGTACTTATGAATTTAATGTGTCCAAGCTGATAGCAGCCGTCAGCTTTTAAAAAAGCTATAAAATTTGAAGCAAATTCTTTTATTCTTTTTACAAAATCTTCTTTGCTTATGGGTTTTTGGAATGTGATAGTAACGTTTTTGTTCAGAATTATTGAGTTTTGCCCAGGCATGAAAAAATACCTTTGTTATATGATAAAAGTTATATAAAAAATCTTTTAGTCATTCAAGGCTCTTTATTTTACCATTTTTTACTATCAAGTCAAAAAATGCAATGTATTTTTTAAATTATTATAAATCTATTATTAAACATCTCTGTTTCTTGACAAAACCGGTAAAATCAGCTTTAGGTTTTAGGCAATGCTTGCGGCGGCTACTGCTGCGCCAAGCATAACGGAATTTTCAACTTTTTTTATTTCATAATAAATGCCGGGCCTACAATCATTAAAACTGTTTTTAGCCAGCACATTTTTAAGGCAGCACTCCACCCTGGTCTTAAAATTATTCATCTTGTAAAAACTGCTGCCCTCAGCAATAATGCAGACAGGATGGCACGGATTAAAACCCCTGCAGGACTTTGTTAAAAGCGCTGCAAGAACTATTGATGTTAGTAGGGCAGCTCTTTCAATTAAATTATCAAGCAGTAAATACAAAATTATTTTATCCTCATTTTGCAATTCATTAAAAATTTCTCCCAGCAATGATGAGCGGGGTGGAAAATCAAGATATATATCAATTTCTTTTGATTCAAGAGTTTGTATATTTCCAAGAATCCTGCATCCAGCTGCTGAAAACAGCTTTTCTTTTGCTGCAATTTTTATTACTTCAGTTGCAAGGCCCCCCATATATGCGCCTGAAAACATTTTCTCAAAAGTACCATGGCCGGGATTTATTGTCCCTGCATCAAAAATCTCATCGATTTTACCTCTTGGCCCTCTTGAAAAATTTCCTGCCTCGACGTTTATTAGCTGGCAGCTTTTATCCGGAAAGCCGCTGCTGTTGCTGATTTTTAAAATATTTGAATTTTTCTCAATATAGCAGGCATTCATGCCTGTACCAAGTACAAGCCCTATGCAGCTGTCATACTGTCTCTGGCTAAATGCTGCAATTCCAGAGAGAAGTACGGCCGGGGTATCATTGAGCAGCACTATTTTTCTATCCTTTATGCCTGCTTTTTTGCCTAATATCTCAAGCAGGTTTTTACCTATAAACTCGCCTTCAACTTCAGGAGCCCTGACTTCTTTGGTAAAATGCAGCAGCCTTCCATCCATATCAGGATAAATTTCTATTGGATATGAAAAAACAAAACCTATGCTGCTGCCTTCGCTAATTATGTCTTTTATATTATCGGCAATTGTGGCAAAAAACACTTCCTTTGAAGCTGCCCCTGTGGTGCCGGGCATAGACGTCTTATTAGTATTGCCTATAACAGGATTTGAATCTGCATCAAATGAAACCACAGCTGACCTCAGGTTTGTTCCACCCGCATCAAGGGCTATTACAGGTGTTTTTGTGCCAATGCTGCTTCCGGTGAGATATGTGGGAAGCATTTTAAGGGAGCTTTTTTCTTCTCCGGCAAGCCCCGCATTCATCTCTTCAATAAAAAACTTAACATACTTTTTAGCATCAATGTCAGACGGGTTCATTCCATGGCTGCTTAAAAAAGCGACTGTCTTCTTTTTAAGCTTATTTATTTTACTGTCATCTTTTAAATTGCGCATTTCTATCTGCATTCTACTTTATGTATTTTTTAAGCATCTCTTCAAACTTCTGCTTTTCCTCGGCCATTATAGGGTATGTGTGTTCAGGTGCAGGAAACTTTGACTGCTGCACATCATCAATATACTCTTTGAGCGCATCAACTATTACTTTTGCCACATTTGCATACTTTTTAACAAATTTAGGAGTAAATGCCTCAAAATACCCGAGCATGTCTCCACATATCATTACCTGGCCGTCAATATCTGCACCCGCGCCAATTCCAAGAACAGGGATTTTAACAATACTTCTTATCGCAGCTGCAAG
>Ga0194126_10007560_pt1 | contig 15097 bp, 15 predicted proteins | sample TA2KigC150mmetaG_FD_148641 | JGI IMG/M metagenome (GOLD analysis project Ga0194126, IMG submission 148641) | Freshwater microbial communities from Lake Tanganyika, Tanzania - TA2015035 Kigoma Deep Cast 150m | ecosystem: Environmental > Aquatic > Freshwater > Lake | place: Tanzania: Lake... | reverse complement strand
TGGGACGTAATTTAGAAAAAGTTTTTTGTTTTGCGCTTGGAGAATGAGTCCACCGGCAGAAACTTTGGCAATTTTATTAAGGTCAATTTTACGAAATTCAAAGTCTACCCGGCCTTCTTCCAGATGGGAAACATTAAGCAAGCTCTCAATAAGTCCGATTAGCCGCTCGTTGCTGATAAAAACTTTTTCTACCGCTTCCTTCACGCCGCTTGTAATTTTTCCGTAGGCCCCTTCCATCATTAGCGAGGAAATGCCCTTTATTACCGAAAGGGGACTTCTAAGCTGGTGGGAGGCAGTGTTAATGAAATCCGACTTGGCCCGATCCAATCTTTTTAAATTGATATTGGCGGAGTAGATGTCTTTGGTGGCGGCTTGCACTTTTTGTTTCTTGGTAATTTCGTTCACCACGCTCTGGGTCAAAAGGTGAGAAAGAAAAGCCAGAACGACCAGCAGGATAGAGCGCAAAACCACTTCCTCGGCACTGCCGGAGTTAAGCAGACTGGCGAGATTAAAAAGCATAATGGAGCTGGCGATAAATTGGGCGGTGGCTACCCGCCAGCTCAAAAAATAGCGGCGGTTGATAATCACGGCCAGTATTGCGAAAGCAATCAAAAAAAGAAGCGTTATTTGCGTAAGCAGGAAAAGAATAATCTCCGGCTCCGGATTTATAAATCCGATCATGCTGGCGGAAAATATTAAATTTAGGAAACTTAGTCCGCTCCAAGATACCCCAAGGAAATATCCGACTGTTTTTTCCGGCAGATTTCCACTCTTCTTTCCGTATTGCCGCGCCAGACGGAAAAACGTTGAGACTCCCAGCGCTAGGGATAAAAGGGAGAGAACGCAAGCGAAAACAGCCGCCAGCCAATAAGCCAGCTCCGTAAATCCACTGAAATTCTCCAAAAGAGAGGAAAAGGATATTGAAAGAGAGAAAGACAGGGAACTCAAGAAGACTAGTCCGGTTGCGGAGAAGCCAACCCAAACGGGGAAGTAAAGAAAGCCGTCGGGGAGCGCTTTGGTGAAGCGAGATTTTAGGGTATCCAAATGGTGCAGCACTAAAAGAATGAGATAAAGAACAAGCGAGCCAAAGGCCAAAACGAATAGCAAACTATCAGGATTTTTCTTCACTTCAAACGAATAGACGAAAAAAAGCCAGACGCTGGCGATAATTCCCAGTATGCCCAAAAGTGAGTTAAGGGGGAAGCGGTAATTGCGAAAGAGGGAGAAAAAAGCAAAAAAAACGGTAACCAAGGCGGAAAATATTATGGGGGATGAGTAGTCAATTGCGAAATCCATTTTTGTATTTATGTTGATAGAACGTGATAGAACAGGGAGGTAAATTAAATTACGCGTTTATTGGCTATCTTTTTTGTAGCTTTGTTCTTTGACTCTTCGTTCTTTTCAATTGTAATTCCATCTTTTCCGCTTGTCACCCTTGCCCTGTCACCTTCCTTTAGCTCGCCGCGTAAAATCATCATTGCCAGAGGGTTAAAGATGGCGCTTTGGATGAGCCGTTTGAGCGGCCGGGCGCCAAAGATAGGATCGTAGCCGCGCTTGGCCAGCCACTTTTTGGCCCGATCGTCAATTTCAACGTTGATCTTTTTTTCCTTGAGGCGTTTTTTTACCTCTTGGATTTGCAGCTCTACTATGGCGGAAAGGTTTTCCATATTTAAGGAATGGAAAATCACAATTTCGTCAATGCGGTTCAGGAATTCCGGGCGGAAGTCACGGCTAAGCATTTCTCTTACTTTTTCCTCAATTTCTTTTTCCGATAACAGGCGCTTCTTTTTATTGCTGCTAAAGCCCAAATCTTCCGCTTTACGGCTTATAAGTTCGCTTCCTATATTGGAAGTCATAATGATGACGCAGTTGGTGAAATCAACCGTGCGGCCCTTGGCGTCAGTAAGCCGGCCGTCATCCATAATTTGAAGAAGGATGTTGAAAACTTCCGGGTGGGCTTTTTCAATTTCATCAAGGAGAATCACCGAATAAGGGCGGCGGCGCACCGCTTCGGTAAGCTGGCCGCCCTCCTCGTATCCGACATAGCCCGGCGGAGAGCCGATCATGCGCGACACCGTGTGCTTCTCCATGTATTCGCTCATATCCAAGCGGATAAAAGACTCCGGGTTGTCAAAAAGGAATTCAGCCAAGGTTTTCGCGAGCTCCGTTTTTCCCACTCCAGTAGGTCCGAGAAATAAAAAGGAGCCGATAGGACGGGATGGTTCGGCAATTCCGGCACGATTCCGGCGGATGGCGTTAGCCACTGCCAGAACGGCTTCTTCCTGGCCAACCACTTTCAGGCGAAGGGCGGCCTCCGCTTGCGCCAGTTTGTCTCTCTCGCTTTGGAGCATGCGGGAAACCGGAATACCAGTCCAGCGGGACACCACCGCGGCAACGTCTTCTTCGGTCACTTCTTCTTTGAGAATAGGATTCTCTTTCTGGATTTTTTCCAGCTTTTTTTGCAGGTCTTTTTGGGTTTTTTCAATTTCGGGAACGCGGCCATAGCGGATTTCGGCGGCGCGCTGGAAATCCGTGCCCCGCTCGGCAATATCGGCTTCGCCTTTAAGTTTTTCAATTTCTTCTTTCTGCCGACGGATGGCGGTGATAATTTCTTTTTCCGCTTGCCAGCGGGTTTCCAGACTACGGCTCTTTTCTTTATATTCGGCCAGCTGTTTTTGGATTTTTTGTAGCTGGGATTTGGTCTCGTTGGGCTTGTCTTTGGCGAGGGCCCGTTTTTCAATTTCCAGCTTGGCGATGGAGCGTTTGAGCTGGTCCAGCTCTTCCGGCATGCTGTCAATCTCCATCCGCAGTGCCGAGGCGGCTTCGTCAATCAGGTCCACCGCTTTGTCGGGCAGAAAGCGGTCGTTGATATAGCGCTTAGAAAGCTTGGCGGCGGCCACGAGCGCATCGTCGCGAATATGGACGCCGTGGTGCACTTCATATTTTTCTTTAAGACCGCGCAGGATGGCAATTGTGTCGGGAACATCTGGCTCCTTAATCCAGACCGGTTGGAGGCGCCGCTCCAGCGCTCCGTCCTTTTCAATATGGCGGCGGTATTCACGAGTGGTGGTGGCGCCGATCACCCGGATTAACCCCCGCGCCAGCGCCGGCTTCAGGAGATTGGCGGCGTCCATGGCACCTTCGCTGGCGCCGGCGCCGACCAGCATGTGGATTTCGTCAATGAAAAGAATGATTTTTCCGGCTCCGGCTTCAATTTCTTTAAGCACCGCCTTTAAGCGGTCTTCAAATTCCCCTCGGAATTTAGTGCCGGCAATAAGAGCGCCCAGATCCAAAGAACGAATCTCTTTATCCCGCAAGGTTTCCGGTACATCACCGGTAACAATTCTTTGGGCCAGGCCCTCTACCGCGGCGGTTTTGCCGGTGCCGGCTTCGCCGATAAGCACCGGATTATTTTTGGTGCGGCGAGAGAGGACTTGGACGACGCGGCGAATTTCTTCGTCGCGGCCGATTACCGGATCCAGTTTTTCTTCCCGGGCAAGCTTGGTGAGATCCTGCGTGTATTTTGCAATGGCCTGGAATTTACCTTCCGGGAAGGGGGAGTCAATTTTTTGCCCGCCCCGCAGCTTTTTAAGAAGAGTCAACATTTCTTCCCGCTTTACGCCGTTTCGCCTTAAAATATCGGCTGTTTTGCCGGCTTCCAGCAATGCCAGAAATAGGTGCTCGGTGCTCACGAATTCGTCTTTCAGATCTCGCGCTTCCCGGAAAGCCCGCTCAATGGCCTGGCCCAGTTCCGATGTCAAATAGGCAGGGCCGTTCTCAGCTCCTTCGCTGGCGGAAGCGGAAAAAGCCGCGGGGCTGAAGCCGTCGCGAATATCCTGTTCCAGTTTCCCGATGTTTATATCGGCGCGCTCCAGAAGCGCCAGAACCAGACTGTCTTCCTGCCGCAGAAGCGCCCAAAGCAGATGCGGCGCGTCAACCTGCCGGCTGCCCAGCTCCCGGGCTAACGCTTGGGCCTTTTGCAGCGCCTCCTGGCTTTTGTGGGTGAAATTATTGAAGTCCATCTCTTGAAACTTATAATTTGCAACTTATAACTTATAACACAAGAAACACTAATTAGTCAACGACTCTAATCTAACATCTAATTAATTATATTAGTTATAATATATTATCATTTTTCATTTCACGTTTTTCAAAATAAGAAAAACCTCTCAGTTTAAGAGAGGCTTTTCTGGATTTGTAAACATTAACTGAAGCTACTTTGCCAGCAACGCGTCCACTTTAGATTTTAGCTCTTCGTACTGGATGGCGCCGCTTATAAACTCGTCACCTACGAAAATGGCGGGAGTGCCGCTAATATTGTATTCTTTTGCCAGTTCCTTGTCCGTGTCAATGTCGCCTTGCAGTTTGTTGGTGTCCATGCACTGGTTGAATTTGGCGGTGTCCAATTTGAGAGAAACGGCGTAAGTCTTGAATTTAGCGGTGCCTTCGGAACCCTGCCAATCATTTTGCTTGGAATAAAGCAGGTTGTACATATCCCAAAAGCGATTTTGCTCCCCGGCGCATTCGGCGGCCATAGCGGCGTTATTAGACTGGGCGTGAAAGCTTAACGGCAAGTGCTTGAAGGAAACTTTGACTTTGTTTTTGTAATCGCCTTCTTTCAGCAGCTTGTCCAGTGATTCGTAGAATACCTTGCAGTAAGGGCACTGGAAATCGGAAAACTCAATAATACTAATCTTGGCTTCCGGGTTGCCCAGCACTTCCTGATTTTTTGATTCAAAGGGCGGAAGCTCCGTATATTTTCCGGCGACGCCCAAAACGGAAGTGTCCAAAACATATAACCCGTCTTTTTCAGAAAGAACGTTTTGGATCTTAGGGAACACTTCGGACTTTTCAATGGTTTTGGTAAAAACAAAGACCGGAATAGCTTTGGAGCCAGTTTTTTTCAGCAGTTTTTCCCCTTCTTCGGAATTTACGCCGATTTGCTTTGGCACGATGGTTGGGATGGCGGATTTAAGAGCGAGTATCGCGCTTTCCGCTTCACATTCCTTGCAGTTTTCGTCGTTGACTACCGTTACGTCAATCACCGGATCGGGGTAAGCCACCCAGGTCTTGCCGGCGTATTCAAAAATATCCTTGTCGGAAAGCCGTTTTTGCGATACTCCTTCGCCGCGTACCAAATCCGCCACATCCACAAAGATGCTGCCGGCGAGAAGCCCCAGCAGCAGGATAATAATGGACAGATAGTTTTGCTTGGTTTTGTCTTGAGAGGAAAGCGCGGCTTTGTCTTCTAACGCTTCCTCAATAATTTCTTCTCCGAGGGACTCCTCCCTTTTTTTGTCTTTCGCCATTGTAAATAATTTAGAATTAAAAATGAAGAACTAGTGAATTATTCCTGCGGCACTTCTGGCCCCTGGGCGCTGTTTTGCATTTCCTCCACTTCTTTCTCCAGTTTTTCCTGGATAGCTTTGAAGTCAAAGGTTTGTTTTTCAGCCGTGACTCGGCGGTCATCGGGGCTGTTGGTGAATTTCCCTTTCAGGGCGGACTTAAACCAGAAGCCGGCCACCGCACCGATAAGGAAGATAATTACAAGATAGAGAAGGGAAGAGTTGGAAAGTTTATTTTCCACGGAGGGAAATTAAAAATTAAAAAAGTCGTCTTTTTATACTTAACGAAGAAAAAAAATAAGTCAAAAAAAGCTTGTAACTTGAAACATAAAACTTGAAACTTCGGAAAGAGGGATTAGGGGATTTTATTTTAAATTTGTGCTATTATGACAACATGAATTATCGCGAGCTAGTTAATTTAGGATTAAGCGAGAAGGAAGCCAAAGTTTATTTGGCAGCTTTAGAGTTGGGAAAATCGCCTGTGCAGCAAATTGCCAGTAAAGCTGGTGTTAACCGTGCAACTACTTACGTCATCATCGGAAGCCTCACCAAAAAAGGCCTGATGAGCAGCTACCACGAAGGCAAAAAACAGTTCTTCTGCGCCGAAGACCCTGAAAAACTAAACATCCTCTTCCGCAACCAGGAACAGGAGCTGGAAAGGAAGCAAAACTATTTGAAGAAATTATTACCCGAGCTGGAGGCATTAAATATTTCTAAGCCAGAAAAGCCGGTAGTAAGGTATTTCGAAGGGAAAGAAGGACTGCGAGCCATGTCAGCGGAATTCTATATAAGGAGTAAAGATAAGCAAGCCAGAATGATTTATTCTAGCGACCTGCTTCGCAAGATTTTTTCCGACGAGGAAATTGTTGCAATGAGAAGAAGGAGACAAAAGTCAAAAATTAAAGTCAAGGCTATTGTTAACGACGATCAAAAATTTCTTGTTAGTGATTCACGAAGATATATATTACCGGCGAGTGAGTTTCCTATAACAAGCGATATAGCATTTTATGGTAACAAAGTTAGAATTGCAACTCAAAAGAAACCTTATGCCGGATTAATAATAGAGAACAAAGAAATAGCTAATACTCTGAAACTTTTATTTGATCTTGCTTGGGATTATGCTGATATTCTAAGAAAAAAGAAGAAGGCCCGAGGAGTAAATCTCGACGGGCCCAAGGGCGAAAATTAGTATTAGTCTTTTTTTCTCCTGTTTCTTTCTTTGCCTCCCCTATTATTTATTTGAGAGGGAGGCCATTGCGGTTTCCGACCGGAACATCTCAACCTCATTCGCCCATCTTACTTAATCCTCCTTTCTGGAGTTTTGGTGCTGGCACGCCCTACTATTCTTTACGGGGCTGCCATTCTTTCAGCTATCATCACCACTACCTTCCAGCTTCGTTCCTGCCCTAGCTAAATGAGGAAGAAACGAAGCCTTCGGGTATGTGGCGTTTTAGCCGTTCATAGCCGCACCTCGCCATGAACAAGGGTTGAGCCTGCGACGCAGGCTTTAAATAGTTTAAAAGAGCATGGTGCACTTATAATGTATATATTATTTTTTGTCAAGGGCTGATAACATAAAATTTACATAAAAAACAGCTGCTGGAAAAGGGTAGTAATTTTTTTATTTTTTTTCGTTAGTTAATATTTACAAAAAAAATTGAACGTCAATTTACACCAACATTTGACAAAGAACAAAGCCGCATTAATAAAGGGTATTCTCAGACTCGTTGAATTATTTTGTTAAAAACACTTGACAAAATTATACACCCGTGTTATTTATTGGCTCGACATACTGCAGATGATTCATCGAGCATGTCAAGCACATCTAACATTACAGAAACTCTCTCAAGGGATTTCGCAAGAAAATGGGAAAATTTTTACTGCGAAGTTTTGTTTCCCAGCCAACACTTTTTCAAGAGGAGTGTTTTCTTGCGAATCCCCCGAGAGAGTTTGCTCTCATCAACCGACGTCGCGGTGGTTCCCACGGACGTTGGCGGTGTCAAAAAACGGGAGGTGGCAGTCTATGGCCGACACTCCGACGACCAGCAGGGCAACCTGCGTCGTCTGCAGAGAGGAAAAGGATTGCGCCTTTTCCCTTCCTCTGGTGAGGAACGGGAGAGGGTGGGAATCCCAACCCATCTGCGGGCGCTGCAGGACCGCGCTGATCCAGGAGGCCAGGGTTGTCCACAAGTTCGTCCGTTTCTTCCCGATCGAAGCTTCCCAAAAGGAAGCCGAACGGCGAAACGGCTTGTGGCCCAATCTAGGCTCCGTGCTGGAGCGCTATGCCAGAGACTACCGCGAGCAGCCGAAAGTACCTGAAAAGGAAAATCGGGAGCTCAAAGTAGCCAAAAGCTAGCGATCCAACAAGGGTCAGCTTGGTGCTGCCGGTGGGTTCCCCGTCAGACCACCGCCCCAACAGCCTGCTTTAAGGGAGTTAGGGGGAAGCAAGGGGACAGCGCGGGAATAAGAGACCGAATACCGCGCTAAGGGAGGGCACATTTAAAAACTTCGCTCTCTCAAAAAGATCTTTATCCGCAAGGATTGAGGTTTTTTTGAGGGAAAGTTCCTTTCCATATATCAAAGTAAAAGAAGAGGTGGAAAATGATTGAAAATTTGAGCGGATATTCGAAGGAGAAAATTCCCAAAACCTTAAACCAGCTTAAACACCTGGTTGAGGTAATGGAGAATTTTCTCACCATGCTCCGATTTTGCGAAAAGCTGGGAATCAGAACCCCTGAGTTGACCAAGATGAGTGAGAAATTCTCCTCATTGAGGTATCTGGGTGGTCTGGCTGGCCCAAACTCAGGCCTGGTCGATCTCGAAGTCGTCTTCGAGAATGGGCAGGCTGCCATCGCAAGGTCTCTTTCCGGGCCTCAGCGCATAGAGCTTGACCGCTTGATTGCTGCTGAGTGTCTGCGGAGGAGCGGGGCAGACAAGCATGAATCTTGGAGTCCTTAATGGCTGAACCCAGAGTCAGTCATCGGGCAGGGTTGCTAGGGCCCTTTCACTTGTCACTTCAGTGGCCGCTCTTCTAGCGAGTCGGCCACACTGATTGGGGGTTTTGTGTCTTTGACCCATTCTCGTTTGCGGGCATTAGGACCGCGCGAGAAAACAGAAGACTCCTTTACCAGCTCACGGCGGAGGTCAACCGAGAGCAACCCTAAGGGGTTAACAAGGACAAGGAGGTGAAATATGGCGACAAACCGGAAAGGCAAGAAGGTGAAAGCCAGATTGCCTATGGAAATGGTGCAGAAATTGCGCCACGCCGGAGGCGCCCAATCTTCCAAGAAAGGGAAGAGAGGGTACAACCGCAAACGGGACAAACACGTCCTCAAGGGTTTTTTGGAAGTTTCCTAATCAATGCGAAAAAACTTCCTCCTTCAAAAACAGTTTTATTCACTAATCAAGCTGGTTTTGAGGGAACGCACATTACAAAAACAGGAGGTGTTGGATGAAAATCTACACGCATTTAAATGTTGATTTGGACGCCTGCGCTTCGGTGTGGGCGGCGAAAGATTTTGTGTCTGGAGCGAGAGATGCCACAGTCGAGTTACGGCCTGCAAACTGGAACGGAGCCGAGATGGAAGAGGGTGACCTTGCCCTTGACATCGAGGCCGGCGGCAAAGGCCTCAAGGGAGAAAAGGGAGTGAGCGGTATAGTTTACTCCTGCTTCGCCACGGTCGTGGCAAAGTACGCTTCGCCCGAAGACCAGGCAGCGCTCGCGGAGTTGACGATATTCGTCAACCTGCAGGACGCAACCGGCAACGCTTACAACCACTTGCTGGATTATAGGTGGATCCCAGACGGGATTATTTATAAATACCGGCAGGTGAGGAATGAGCTTAAGGAAGAGGTGGGATCCCAGGCGAACTTCGCCGCGGGAATCCTCTCCGCCACTGGCCTGAACGCTGTTTTGAGAGCATTTCAGGCCACTCATCCTCGTAACGATGCGCTCGTCGTAGAGCGGATGGGAGAAATTTTCTCCGGTCTGCTTGCCAACGGCCGGGCGCGTTACCGGGCGGAAGTGGAGGCCAACCAGGCCAAGATCCTGCCCGGCGGAAGGGTGGCCATTGTGACGGACTCCAAAGAGTTCGGCACGAACGGCGTGCTCTTTGAGCGGGGAGTCCGGGCGGTCGTCTACCAAGACGGCCCCAATATCGGGCTTATCCGCCGTGGGGATGAAACCCTGCGGATGGACCATCCGCTGATCCGCGAGATAGTCATCGCGGCGGGTGAGCTGGATGAGTGGTTCGCCCATCCGGCAGGTTTTTTGTTCTGCCGCGGCAGCCGCAAAGCACCGGCGGAGCAGCAATCGCGGGTAGATCCGCGAGCTATTGCTGCAGCCGCTGACCGAGCACTCGTTTCTAGCTAAGGCCCGGTCCGACCGCTTAGGCGGGCGAGATGGTCGGGAGCTACACTGGCTGGAAACAAATGCCGCCGTGTGTCTGAACCCATAGGCAGGCACCGGCAAGAGTTTTTATAGCTTTTCATATTTGAGCATGTCATGCGGCATGCTCTTTTTATTTTTTCGAAATGGTCCACAAGGCTTTAAACCAAACGCGGAAGGCATCAGCGATTTGTTGATTAACAATAACAGTGAATGAGGCATCTTCGTCAAAATTACCTTTTGCTAGATGGGAGAAAATCAAGGTTCGGTTGCCAAAAATGTCTAGTACTACTGAAGTAGAATATTCCTTAGACAAATAACGGCATACCATTTTCTTTTTTAAAGAGTTTAACGATTCACTTTTGGTTTTCATTACCTGGTGTTCAAATAGAATATACATTTTTAAGCCTCTCTTTTTCATTTCATCCATGAAAGGAATAGTAAATGGTTTGAGTTTGTCATCTGCCCAAGTGCCTTTTCCACCGATAACGTAAACATCTTGGCCCACCCTCAGGATGTCTCGCATATATGTTTTATATCCTTCCACACCTTTATAGATATAGACTGCTTCGCTGAAGGATTGTTTGTCATACATTTTACGCAGTTCGGGTAGGATGTTGGACAAGGCATTTTCTTTCTCTTTGATCATTTCCATCAATTTGTCCGGTTCCACAGCTTCATAACGGCTGCCTTCTTCCTCGATTAATTCAAATACCAATCCTTTTTCGGTAAGCCGGTTGATTGAGTCATAAACATTGCGGCGGTTAATCCCTGCATGGGAAGCGATCTCGCCGATACTCAGAATACCTTCTTTGATGAGAGTTTCAAAGATTCGTGCTTCGTTGCGCGCTAAACCTAAGTCTTGGAGAGTCTCTGTGTACATAGCTTTTAGTTAATATTATTTGTGGTGATAATAACCACCATAACGCCATCTTTGCCACTCATCATATCTATGATATACTAGCGCGTCAAGATGAAAATCTGTCTTGACACAAGTACATTGACCAAACAACAACAGGAGAAAAAGAATGAAACTGATCATGGTTGAGCAGAGAGAACATACGGCTTTTTACAAGGTGGATGTTGCAGGTGAAGATAATGTTCTAAGTGAGCATCTCTTCTTGGTGATTGAAAACGATCCTCAGTACATCAGCTGGAATTTGCTCCGGCTGAAAGATGATGAATGGCCTAGGGTTATTGCCAAGGCCCTAAATGTCCTGAAGGATACTGGGAATGTTCGGTGGAATGGCGAAATCGAGGTGGAATAGGAGGAAAATATGAACAAAGATTATTTTCTGAAAATGTACAAGGAGATAACTGATAATCCGGAGTCTATTGGATCCGAGGGGGGCGCAAACAGAAATATTCTATTAGTCGCTTTTCCCGAATTTCCCGAAGGATTCAGGGCAATTTTAAGAGCTCTCGACAAGAAAAGATCGTCGGTGCTTTACTTGATAATCTTTCAGCTTTCCAAGAAGATTCATCTTGAAGGGATTGGTAGGGAATTCGGTTGGACCGAAAGGCGAATTACGGAACTTTCAAATTCGCTCAATGATCCTGATTTTTGGCAAGAACTCGAGCTAATCCATGCTCGATCTAGGGTGCGAAAATCTTCCTAAAATTCGGTGCAGAGCATGTCGTAGATCGACATGCTCTTTTCTTATATAGAAAAACCACCGGCGTGAGCCGGTGTGTCCGTTCTGAAGCGTAGCTCTCGGATGCTATAATAAAATCACCGTCCCGGGAAGGAGGTGATTTTATGGCAAAAACATACCAACTGAGACACTGTACGTACTGTTGTCAATATCATATTGTTTTCACCACAAGATACCGCAACAAAGTACTCTCAGATAACTATATTAAACAAGAATTCAAAAGAATTTTCAAGTCGATCGTGCATTGGAAAGGATTTTGTATCCTCCAATGGCACATTGGAGATGAGCATATCCATCTCTACGTAAACATTCCTCCCAAATATTCAATCTCCTACGTAATCTGTATTCTCAAGGCCAAATCGTCGACCTGGATTAAGCGAAAAACCAGGAAATTCCCCAAAGGAAGCGTATGGTCAAGAGGATGTTTTGTTTCAACAATCGGGATCAATGAATTTGCAGTACGAAGATACATTGAGAAACAAAGGTACCGGCAGATAGATATCAGCCAAGCGAATATGTTCTAGGGCAGGCGAACGAGTCTGCAGGATAGAAACCCCCAGCGCTAGAGCTGGGGGTAGTTCATTGATAACTTTTAGGGGGTATTAAGCCAAACACGGAAAGAATCAGAAATTTCAGATTAAGGCAAAAACTTTATCTCGCGAAATGATTGCTTGACCTTAATAATTATCGGTTAGAAAATGGAAGGAAGACAATAATTATTTAACCCAAAACTTATGGTAAAAAGTTATGAAAAAATTAAGGAAATATTAAAGAGTTTCAAAAAAAAAAGTCCCGAAGAACTGAAAATTGAAACTATGCGCGCCGAAGCAACATATGAAGATATTCAGGAATTGTCAAAGGACTCATTATCTCACCCTAATTTTCGAAAGCTAACATTTAACTATGAAACCCCTGACATTCCCGACGATAGCGAAAGGGCGTATGAGCTTTGGGAGTCATATGGACGGGATTTATATTACGATATAAGCAGTTTCAAGATGCGGCTGGGAAACATATCACCTAGAAATGAGAGTCAGAACGTGATAAATGAGAGAATAAAAATTATTATGGATAAGATAACGAAAAAAAGAAAAAAATTAACCGAAGTTTTAAGAAGGTTAAAACATCCTACTTTGGCGCATAACGATAAGATTTGGCCCGGAGAGTATGGGCAGTATGTCGGGTTTGATGGGAAGACAAAAGAGCATTATGCTCCAGGTTACAGCCCAGAAGAACTTTTTGAGAAATTTTTAAATATGACAAAAGAGGATAGGGGAAAGTATATTAAATATTGGCAAGGGGAGAAAAGACTAGAAAAAAGCGGTTTTTAATAAGCGACCCTAAGCTGATCAAATTTATGGAAAAATTTCCCAGGTTTAAAGAAACAAAACCAGAAAAATGGCCAATAGATCCAGACGAGTATAGGATTTATATCAATTCTGTCAATAAATACCTAGCTTTCTTTGATAATTATTTTAGACAAGGGAAGAAATTACCTGAAGGCGTCGACCAGGAATATTTTAAAGAAAAAATCAAAGAGTTAAAGCGCATTTCAAAACTATCAAGGTCAGAATTGGGGAATCTAGAACTTCCTCACGCCTTACCGTTAATTGCGGAGATCGAAGCGGCGTACAAAATGTGTGTTGGAAACTAAAGTTTGAGAACACGCCGAAGGCCATTTTTATTATTGCCAATTCGTGCTTTTATTCTATACATAACTCTCCCTTCTGCCAAAGAGAGTCGCAAAAGTGGGTGAAAGTCTTATTTCGAGATGTGATAATGTTTTAGAGCATGTCGCAGATCGACATGCTCTTTACGTTTTTAATTAAATTAATTAAAATATATCAAACTTATTAATAACTTTAAAAAAAATGACCATCGATCAAAAAATTGGACAAAAGCAACTTGCAGATGATTTAAATAAATCAGAGGAGAAAAACCTAAACGAATTGGGAGCTGTTGAAGAGTATATTCAAAACAACAAAAAAATTTATTTACCCTACGAAAAAATCAAATCCGAAGAACTAAATAATTTCGTTGCCAATTACAAAGGAAATTACTTTTATTATCCCTGGATGTCTTTGTTGGAATATGATGAAGAAGGAAGAGCAATTAAAGACACAGTGTTTTACATAGATAAAGACAGCAACCTTGTCCAAGTCATATTTGATTTTAAGGTATTAGGCTTGAACAGCAAAGATGAGCTTGAGAAGAAGTTAAGCGGGCTGGGGTTTAATATTCTGAAAGACGCGAGCGAAAAAGAAAAGGCGGCAATAAGAAGCATAATCAACGAAGGGTCAATATATCAAAACACAGAAGCGAACAAAGAAAAAGATAAGCAACGAGTCAGTGAGGAAGAACAGGATAAATTCATCGATAAAAACATTGCCGGTTTCCAATTTTAGAATTATTCATTGGAGCATGTTGTCAATCTACGGCATGCTCTTTTTGTTTATAGACAATATCGTTGATTTGGGTTTTAATATCCTTGTAAATAATTGAAAAAAGCTATGGAAAACTGCGGAAAACATATAATTTTGGAAATTGAGAAATTGCCGGAAGGATATTATTTGGCAACTAGCAATGATGTGCAGGGATTGGTGGCTCAAGCGAAAACTTTTGAGAAAGTCGTAAAAATCGCCAAAGACGTTGCGGGTAAAATTTTGTCAGCGCAAAAAAGCAAAAAAACTCAATTTCAAGAGTCGGAGCGTATTTTTTATCCCACTGTAATCAGAATCTAAATGGGTAGGCTTTCGGGTTTCAAATATAAAGAAATTACAAAAAAACTCAAACAATTTGGGTTTGTTTTTTTACGTGGAGCTAAAGGCAGTCATGAAATCTGGTATAATCAGAACAACAACCTCTTTACCACTGTTCCCAGGCACAGAGGAGATATGCCGGAGGGCACCCTAAAAGCCATATTGAAACAAGCAAAAATTGAAGTGGATAAATTTTTGGAAAAATAGCTTAAAAACATTTAATATTGCCCAACTTTTTGGCTTTCTCATAGTAACCGCGGTCGCGGGTGAGGAAGGTGCCATCGGTAATCATAGCCAGATAATGGTAGGAAGTATCATAAACCGTGGTACCCAGCTTGCGGCTGAGGTTGGCCACCGAGCCAAGGAAATTTCTTTCCGGATCCCCGCAAATTATGGGCAGCTTCACGAAATATTTCCAAATTTCCAATATCTCAAGCTTGCTTTTGTTGGAATAACGCAAGCCGTTGGCCACTTCGTGGCGAAAAAAGACTGTTGAATACAGCTCAACTTTCTGGTTTTCGGCTTTTTCCGCCAAATCCAAAAAAATTGCCATTGCATCTTTGTCTTCGCTTAAAACCATACTTAAAACAGCGGAAGCGTCTAAGACGTATTTTTTCATTTTCTTCCTTTATGAATGGCCGCGATTATTTCCGGAACAGTCATCTTGCTTTTGTATTTTTTGCCGAGCTGAATGAACTCCTTTAGGGGATGAAGATTCTTTTTCTTGGCGATAACTTCGGGGATTCTTTCCACGATAGCGTCGGAAATAAACTGGCTTACCTGTCTTTTGGGAATTTGCTTCTCCAGAAATATCTGAACCAGGGGAGGGACGCTGATGGTTATTCTGGCGAAACCGTTCTTGCGCGCTTTAACACGAGGAAGAGTCTTTGTTTTATTCATAATTTCATAATTAAAGTATGAATTACTCTTGAATTGTAGAACAGAGAAAAA
>Ga0194126_10007552_pt1 | contig 15109 bp, 26 predicted proteins | sample TA2KigC150mmetaG_FD_148641 | JGI IMG/M metagenome (GOLD analysis project Ga0194126, IMG submission 148641) | Freshwater microbial communities from Lake Tanganyika, Tanzania - TA2015035 Kigoma Deep Cast 150m | ecosystem: Environmental > Aquatic > Freshwater > Lake | place: Tanzania: Lake... | reverse complement strand
AGTTTACCTGGCTTATGAACTCGCTGCGGGAAGACCGGCCTTCGATGAGGCGCGGGATGAAAGCGGCGAGTTTGTTTCTTGCTTGCCAGTGTGATATAATTACACACAAACTCAAATCTGGGCGCCAAGCGCTTAACTTAATAAGGAGCAGGTAAATGAGTACAGTTGCTCAGACACGACCGGCATTGCTTGAGGAGACAGAGCGCCGTTTGCGGAGGCTCTCTCCGCAGCGATTGCAGGTGGCTAGCGATTTCCTGGCCTACCTGGAGGAGCGGGAGAGCTCAGAGGCTACTCAGGAACTCTTGAACATACCTGGTTTTGAAGAAGCCTTTCGCAAGGCCGTGCAACAAGCAGAACTGGGCCAAGTAGTACGCTTCGAGGATATCCGCCGCGATGTATGAAGTGTTCCTGACCCATGAGGCTCGAGACTTCTACGAGCAGGCCGACCCCTCTCTGGTTCGCAAACTCAATCGTTGTTTCCGGCACCTGCGGGAGAACCCGCATGGACATCCAAATATCAAACGACTCAAAGGACCTCTCGCCGGCCATTTTCGCTATCGGGTAGGAGATTGGCGAGTGATCTACCAGGTTGATGAACAGGAGCACAAGGTTACTGTTTTGCTCATTGCACACCGAAGCAAGGTCTATCGGTAGACGATGCGCATCCTGTTGGTCATTGCCTTCGTCGGCAACCAGCCCTACCTGGGCCTGGCCACTGCCCTGGCTGGTGGCGTAATCCTGGGCTTCGTCTGTATGAGGCGTTTCGATCCCAGATTATGGAAAACTCGCAATGACCCGGAGATGTGACTTGGTCCAGTTTACCTGGCTTATGAACTCGCTGCGGGAAGACCGGCCTTCGATGAGGCGGGGGATGAAAGCGGCGAGTTTGTTTTTTGCTTGCCAGTGTGATATAATTACGCGCAAACCCAAATCTGGCCGCTGAACGCTTGATGAGGAAAAGAGGGAGGGAGTTATGAGGTCTCCTATCACGGTCTATCAGGATGATGAAATCCGCCAAATCCTGAAAGAGTTTCTTGAAGAGATATTGACCAGGTTTCGCAAGGACCTGGTTTCCGTGGTGCTATTTGGCTCTTATGCTCGTGGAAGCCCCCAGCAGCGCTCTGATGTAGATTTTATGGTGATAGTCAAGAGCCTTCCCCAGGGGTGGCGAGAACGGGGTGCCTTGGAACTCTCAATCGAACAGCTTGGGCTCAAGCTCGGCAGGGCAATTCAAGTTATCCTGATGGAACCGGCAGATGTTCGTTACTCGACGGAGAACATTGCCCCTTTGATGCTGGAAATCCACGATGCCCATTTCTGCTTATTCGATCGAAGAAACTTCTTCAAAGGGGAAATGGCCAGGTTCTCAGAAGACCTGGAAAAGCGGGGGGTGAGAAAATTGGGGCCCCATAAATGGGAGGTGCCTGTAGCTGAAGACATCGCTATCGCCGTATCTTCCTTGGAGAAAGAAGGAACAAGAACCGAGTACCCCCTCTTTGGAAGGCCGGATCTTCCCATTTGGATTCCATCGGAGCACTACGACCAAGAAGATGCCTCACAAGCATTAGCAAAAGCAGAATATGTGCTCCAGGCAATAGCAGATTTGTTGAAGCTTGGTTAAAAGGGAGAAAATGAGCTACGTTCAAATCGTTCAACGTCTGCCCGAAGAATGGCGTCCGGTTATGCTGGAGTTGGTGGATGCCATAAGGAAGGATCTGTACGAGCAACTCGCCGTGCCCCGCCAGAAATTCGACGATTTGAAGGAGGTGGTGCAAGAGCTGGCCGAAGCACAAAAGCCCACCGAGCAGCGCGTCGAAAAGTTGACCGAGGTGTAGAAGCGCACGCCAAGCAGCGCGTCGAGGAGCTGGCCCAGGCCCAAGAGCGCACCGAGCAGCGCGTCGAAGAGCTGGCCCAGGCCCAGATCCAGACCAGAAAAGACCTCCACGCGCACCTGAGCGCTATCGGCGCGCGATGGGGCATGCAAACCGAAGATTCTTTTCGTACAGCCATTCAAGCGATTCGGGACGAGTTTGCTGGCCTGCGCGTGGAACGCTTTACCGCCTACGATGCCGAAGGGGAGGTGTTTGGTCGTCATGCTGACGAGCTTAGAATTTGTCAACGCTGCCTTCTCGAGTTGCAGACTCGTGCTGAACAGATTGTCACCCACCCCCAGAAGAGCAGGCGTGTCAAAGAAATGGAGCTGGCAGGAGTTCACGGTATGGTAGAGCAACTTCAACGGGAGATTCAGGCTTATGAACTCGCCCGCACATCCAGCACTCTATCCACATCCTCAGAGACGAGTTGCAGGGCATTGAGGCTGCAAAACTGCCATCCGTGATTCAGAAGACGCTGGATGTGCTGGAGGAAGTGACCCACATCCTGCAGCCTGTTTCGGGTTCGTAGCGTGGGAGAAAAAAGACTCAAACACCTGGACCCAGATAATCGCCGATCACCTCACGACCTGTTCATATCCAACTTTCGAGGTGATGTGAAGACCAGCATATATTTTCTGCTGAAGGCGAGTGGTGAAAGGGTATCGAGCGACTTTTTCATCACCCGCGTCTGGCTGCCTGGCCGCCGCGTCCGGACACTGGCCGTCTTTCTCCAGGATGTGACCTGGGAGGCGATTGATGGCCAGACGCTGTTGACCCTGCTGTCTGACCTGGAGGAGGTGTTGCCCCAGCCGGCTCGCATTCCCTATCACGGAGGGCATCTCGTCGTGGCAGACTACGCCGATTGGAAAGAGCGGATGCGTGACTATCAGAGAAAGCGGGAGGAATGACCATGGAGACACTGGAAGAGATGTCGGTCGCTGAGTATGAAGCGGTTGTCGAGCGCTTCATTGAGGAAGCAGTAAAGTGGGACGGCTCGCTGCCGGTCGAAACGTTCTTCGAAGCGTGGGCGACGATTGAGCATCGTAAGAAGACAGTGGAGGTCCAGGCGTGCGTCGAAGACGACCGCCTGGTGCTGACGGCGCCACCGGATAGTCCACTGACGGTGGAGGACAATCGTATCTGGTTAGAGGACGGCCGGCAGGTAGTACTCAAGCTGATATCCGCTCGGGCATCGGCCGGATAGTTTGCGGCATGGCTGGGCTCCACCTCTGCATCATCGCCGCTGGCATCGGTGAAGGTGACTTGGTCATCACCACCCCCTTCTCCTTCGTCTCCTCTGCTCTCCATCATCCCCGCAGGTGTCCAAGTCACTCACGCCCACAACGAATTGCTCCAGGTGGCAGTAGACCTTGGCATCCCCGGCCTGGTGGGATACGTGGCCCTTCTGACCACCTTCGCCCTCACCGCCTGGCAGGCTTATCACGCCCTGGATGATCGCTGGTTGCAAGCATTGATTATGGGTCTGGCCTGCGGGATGCTAGCCCATCAGGTCTTTGGACTCACGGATGCTTTCCTGCTGGGCACTAAGCCCGGGGTAGTGATGTGGGTGTTTATGGGGTTAATAGCTGCGTTATATGTACATCGGGATTCGATAGCGAGACAATTGTCCGCAAACGAAGGCACGGAGGCAGAAAGAGAAATAGACGGCAGCTTGCAATCTGTGGCTGGCCGTGGCGAAGCCAGTATCGGCCGGCGATCAAGTCAGTTGGGTAACTTCCTGTTGGCCTTCGGCTGTTGGTCCCTCTTCTCCCTGTTAGCCATTGCCTTCGTCGGCGACCAGCCCTACCTGGGCCTGGCCACTGCCCTGGCTGGCGGCGTAATCCTGGGGTGCGTCTGTATGAGGCGTTTCGAGTCGAAACCAGAGGGGCTGGGATGAACGAGCAGCAACAGTCAGCGGGCGGCAGAGGGGAGGAGGGAAAGTGGAGAAGGGAAAGGGAGGGTAGAAGTTTGACAATCTGGCCTCGTGGTAGTAAAATGAGCATGAAAAGTGGCCAATCGAACAACACAGATGTTCACAAGGCGGTGTCCTGATGGTTCACTTCGACTGTGCTCAGTACAAGCGAGAGGCTCACCACGACGGTTTATCGAAAGGATAGCGGCGATGCTCGAAAGGCTTTTCACATCCAGGGTTCGGGTGCGTCTCCTCACCCTGTTTCTCACCCATCAAACCGAGGCGTTCTACATCCGCCAGATCGCCCGGCTCACCGGCGAGACCTACAACAACGTCCGCCAGGAACTCCAAAACCTGGCCGAATCGGGTCTGATCCTGAGTGAACGTCGCGCCAATGCTACCTACTACCGGGCCAACACGGATCATTTCCTGTTCCCCGAACTCAAACGTATGATTTTGAAGACCGAGGCGGTGGGTGACAGGTTGAGGGAGGCACTCTCAGCATTAGGGAATGTCAGGGTCGCCTTTATCTACGGTTCCACGGCCAGGGGGACCGAGCTGGCTTCCAGCGACATTGACCTGATGGTCATTGGCGATGTGGACCTGGATGCTCTGGATAACGCCATTGATAGCATTGAAGAGGAAGTGAGTCGGGCGGTGAACTACACGCTTTTCAGCGTGGGGGAGTGGCAGGAGCGAATGAGTCAGAGGCGATCCTTTGTCACAGATGTTCTGACCCACGAGAAAGTTTTCCTGATCGGAGACGAGGATGACTTATCAACCCTTGGAACGGGCGGGGCTGATTGAGCCCTACCGGGTTCCCCAGGCAGAGATCAGAGACCTCCTGGAAGTCGCCCGCCGGGATGTGAAGACGGCCCAGGAGCTCATGAACATTGACCTGGACTGGGCCCTGATCGTGGCTTACAATGCCGCTCTGCAGGCTGGTCTGGCATTTATGTATGCCAAAGGGTATCGGCCCAGAGGTCCTGACCGGCACAAGACCGTGATCCGCTTTCTCCGAGCAACCCTCGACCCATCGTTCAAGTCAAAGCTGAATCGGCTCGACCGGGTGCGAAAGAAACGCCACCGGGCCGTCTACCGCATGGCCGGAGCTGTCTCCGAGCGTGAAGCAAAAGGGACCATCGAGTTTGCCGAGGAATTTGTTGCCCTGCTTGCTGACCTCATCTGAGAAAGAACTGACCTGGGCCTGGCCACTGCCCTGGCTGGTGGCGTAATCCTGGGCTTCGTTTGTATGAGGCGTTTCGAGTCCAAACGTGCTGGGATGAACGAGCAGCAGCAATCAGCGGGCGGCAGAGGGGAAGGGGGAAGATGAGAGATGGGGGAGCAGAGGAGCGGAGGGGCAGGGGAGCAAGGGGGCGAGGGAGCAAGAGAGTGGAGGAGTAAAGGGAGAAGAACTGGAGGATAGAGGTGAGGGGGAGAAAGGGAGGCAAGACGAGAGGGAGAGAGCTGGTGGGGAGACCACCTCTTGATTTTGAGGGCGGGATGGGGTATAATATCAATGACCAATGACAAATGACCAAAGACCAACTCGTCGGGAGGGTGAGATGGAATTAGAGAATTACTTTGATTTTCTCAACGCAGATGACATTCGCATCAAAGGAACGCGGGTGGGCATCGAGACGGTGTTGGATGATTATCTGAATGGTGCCAGCCCAGAAGAGATTGCGGCCCGCTATCGCACGCTGACGTTGGAGCAGGTCTACGCCACCATCACCTATTACCTGCGCAACCAGGAAGAGGTAGACGAGTATCTGGAGCGGTGGCGAGCCTATACAGAGGCTGCCTGGCAGGAGCAGCAACGCAATCCGCCTGAATTTGTGCGAGAACTGCGTGAACGGATGCAACGCCAGCGAGAAGCAGCGGCTCAATGCCAGGATAGACATTCTGGTAGTTGGGCAACCGTTGGCGCCACCGAAAGGTACGTCGGATCCAGACATCCTGGCTTGGATTGAAAAGACAGGCTACATCCTGGTCAGTGGGAATCGCCGCACGATCCCCCAGCACGTGCAGGCACATTACGCCGCAGGGCATCGTGTCCCCGGAATCCTCCTCTTGAAGCGTGCTGCCCGCGTGGGGCAGATCATCGAACAACTTTATCTATTGTGGGCTGCGTCCGATGCCAAAGAGTACATAGATAAACTCCTATACCTGCCCATGTAGCGCTGTCCTGAGGAGTACATCGCCTGGATCAAAGAGCAGCGCAGACCCCTTCACAAACCTGTTGTGTGGCGGTGTGTCATTCATGTCATTACCTAAACTGCCGCTGCGAATATCTGAAAGAAAAACCCTTTTGGTTTTCATTGACCTCTTGCTGGTCAACGGATCTACCTCACTCGCCCTATGGCTGTGGACGCTGAGGGATCCCTGGCTCACCTTATCACGAGGCTTTGTCCTCTCACAGGCGCACTGGTTCTTCTTCCTGACTGTCCTCTGGCTGCTTCTAGCCTCCGTGAACGATTTCTATGATCTGAAAGTCGCTAACAATTTCCTATCCAGTGCCTTGACTCTCCTCAGAATCACGGCCTTTATGCTCCTGGTCTATCTCCTGATCTACTTCTTTTCCCCCCGCTAGCCATGCCCAGATGGAGCGTTGGAACGTATTATGGGACGCGGATGCTTGTACTGAGCCCTGTCCTGAACTTGTCGAAGGACTGTCGAAGTGAACGCGGATAAACGCGGAGTTGGCGATGTGAAGACCGAAGAACGGATCATTGAGCGGCTGCTGCAGAGCATCGTTGAGGAAGACATTGAGATTGTGACCGTTATTGTAGATAAGCGAGTCATCCTGCGTCCGCCGAAAGACCCGGAGGACATCTATCGAGAGGCTGTCACCAGAGCGGTGGCCCATGCTTCTACAAGATTCTCAAAGACAGGATCGTGGTCGAAGAGGTGATCAGACACTACCTGTGGTAAGAAAAGAAAAAAAGCGGCTCTCCGTGGGCCCCGATTTCAGTCTGTCCCCCCGGAGTTTCACCGGGAGCTAGGCACCTTCTACGAAGGTCCAGGGTCACCACGACTTACGATACCGCTTTCTATATAATATTATACTTCTCTTGTCGAACTTTGTCAAATACAATCTTCGGCCAGTCGCCCTTATGTGACCGGCTAACTGGACAAGCTATCTGGAATCTCTTGTGCTATAGGAGAACTTTGTGACCCAACTCAATGTTCCCATGCCGAGCCCCCACATCACTAGCCATTGCCGTCGTCGGCCACCAGCCCTACCTGGGCCTGGCCACTGCTCTGGCTGGCGGCGTAATCCTGGGCTTCGTTTGTATGAGGCGTTTTGAGGCCAAACGTGCTGGGATGAACGAGCAGCAGCAATCGGCGGGCGGCAGAGGGGAGAAGGGGAGCGGAGGAGACGAGGTGAGGGGGTGACAAGGAGAAGAGGAGCGATGCAGAGGGGAAGGGAGGGAGAAAGACGCAAATATGCTTTGCGTTGACGGGGTAGTTGTGGTATACTTAACCAGAATCAAGGCATTGAAGTCAGACGCTGGAGGTGAAATATGGAGCTGGAGAGTTATTTCGACTTCTTAAGCCCGGAGGACATTCGCATCAAGGGGACCCGGATAGGGATAGAGACGGTGCTGGAGGACTATCTGGAGGGAGCCAGTCCGGAAGAGATTGCGGCCCGCTATCGCCACCTGACCCTCGAGCAAGTGTATGCTACCCTCCTGTACTACTTCCGCAACCGAGCTCAAATGGATGCTTATCTGGAAGCATGGCGGACATATACGGAGCGGGCCTGGTTGGAGCATCAATGTAAGCCCTCACCAGAAATCATACGCCTGCGCGAACTAAAGACTCATCGTGCGGCGGCTCAGAAAGGGACAGTCAGCTCTTGAGACCGCTTCGCTATCTACTCTTTTTTGCTTCGTCGCCGATATTCCCTTGGCCAAATCATCGAGGACCTGATGCTCATCTGGGAAGCAAGCGATCCGGAGGAGTATCGGGATCGGGTTGAGTATCTCCCCCTCTGATTGTGCTTCGATCTATAGCTTCTCCCCCTGTAAGTATGCTTCAGCATCGGCGCCCGCATCGTCGAGTTCGAGAAGCGCTTCGTGGCGCACGCCAAAGCATGCCATTAGCATCTCAGATAGGCCAGCCTTTGTCCGCACCGCCTGGCGCGCCTACACCTGGGCGCCGGATGAGCGCGTCAGGCGACTCATCCTGGGCCTGGGCGCAGGTATGCTGGCCCACCAGATCTTCGGCCTGACTGATGCCTTCTTGCTGGGCACCAAACCCGGGGTGGTGATGTGGATCATCATGGGCCTCGTCACCGGCCTGTACCTCAACCTGGCCCCCGATCACCTGGCGACATCAGAACGCGGATGAGCAGGATTGGCGGATTTTTCCTCAATCATTCGATCCGCTAATCCCACCGCTTGCCCTGAGCCTATCGAAGGGATCCGTTGTCCTTCTCCTTGACTCATAAACTCGCCGCCGAAAGACCGGCCTCCGAGGGAGCACAGAGCGCGTTTGTTTTTCGCTTCCCGGTATGGTATAATTACCGCCGGAGGGGATGTTCTATGTTCAAAAGATTCAGTACTAAGATACAGAGTCATGACGCCAGATTGACAAAGTAAGGCGGAGATTGTACAATAAAACAACAAGGGAAAGAGGGGAAAGGGAGGAGGGAAAACAGATGAGGCAGAGCATGACGGTTGAATTGCAGGCCCCACCTGTACCACGATTTGCTGGGTTGGAGATCGACATCAGATTGCGGGCTCAGGTGCATGTCACCGCTTTCACTGCGCAGCGTAAGGTGAGCAAGGCGAGATTCTCTTCGATCAATGTCTCCTGGATGAGATCGCTGAACGTGCCGATGCGCTGGCTCGACGTACCCTATCTACCACAAAGTGAGCCGGGTGGCTGCCTGGTTGCATGCGCGGCGATGGTGCTGGCTTACCTGAACAGGTCAATTGCTTTTCAAAAGTTCGGCAAGGTCTCGTTCGACTGAGCTCACGACGAAGTCCTGACCACAGCCGATGGGTCTTGACTCAGTCAGGGACCTTCGCCCGACGGAGAAGCCATAAAACGTCAAAGAGAGGCAAAGAGAATGGATACTGGAATCAAAACGCAAGTAGAGAAGACTTTCCTGTCCCTTCCTCGTGAGGAGAGGGAGACGATCATCAGCCACGGAACGGCCCTTAGACTATCCAATCTGAGAAAGCGACACTTTCTTGCTGAGAGCAAGGTACGGCATTTTGAGGAGAAATACAAGGTCACCCTGGCCCAATTAGATGCAGATGGACTTCCCGACGATGCCGACTACGAGATGCACGAGGATTACATTATGTGGCACCATTGGGCCGAGGTTGCCGACAAGGTCAAAAAGAGCATCACCTCTCTGCAGGAAATAGCACAGCAAGGTCTCTACATAGGAGAACTTTCCTATGCTGGCCACTGAGAGGCTGCTTGAGATTGAGGAGGCATTTGGCGAGAAAGTACGGAGCATTGTTCCCCTTGAACTCGATGGCGAGACCTTGCGGCTCATCCTGTATCTACAGGATGGCACGAACTTGCGGGTTACCGAACAGTGGCAGGAATTGTCACCCATCCCCAGAAGAGCAGGCGTGTCAAAGAAATGGAGCTGGCAGGAGTTCCCCGACGTCACTGCTGCAGCGGACACTATACTTCACAGGAGGTAAGGGAAGAATGTTAGACCAGGTAGGACAGGAAATGCTCTTGAAGCGGATCGACACCCTGGCACGCGAAATAGAGTGCCTTAGGCGAGATTTGCTTCGTAGCCGGATAACGGAGCTCCAGGTGAGCAAGGGAAAGCCGACTCTTTTCGGTAGCATTCGCGGAGGCGATGTGACCGAAGAAATGATCGAGGAGGCGAAGCGCGCCCTTTTCCGACCTCTGGAGGATTTGTGAGGCCCTATGGACGAAAGCCAGAGTATGCTCTATGTTCTCGATACTCATGTGCTTATCTGGTACTTCATCGGTAGTAAGCGCCTTCAGCAGAGACTCAAAGAGCGCATTGATGAGATCCGCCGTCGAGGTGGGCGTTTGTTAATTCCCACCATTGTGTTGGCTGAAGCACTGGATATCGCTGAAAAAGGCCGGGTAGATTTTGACTTTGCTGGGATGTACCGGCTGATCCTGGAAGAACCGGAATTCGAGATCGTGGGCTTTGGGCCAGAAATCTTCGAGGAAGCAATGTGGGTCAGGAAAGTCCAGGAGTTGCACGATCGAATCATCGTGGCGACAGCCAGGTTCTACGGCGCAGGTGTGCTGACAAGAGACAAAATCATTCTCGGTTCAGGGGAGATGGAGACGACGTGAGTTATGAAGACGCTGGAAGAGATGTCAGTCGCCGAATATGAAGCGGTTGTCGAGCGCTTCATTGAAGAAGCAGCCCGGTGGGATGGTTCGCTGCCGGTCAAGACGTTCTTCGAAGCCTGGGCGGCACTCGAGCGTCCTAAGGAGACAGTGGAGGTCCAGGCCCGCGTCGAGGATGACCGCCTGGTGCTGACAGCGCCACCGGATAGTCCACTGACGGTGGAGGACAATCGTATCTGGTTAGAGGACGGCCGGCAGGTGGTGCTCAAGTTGACATCTGCTCGGGCATCGGCTGGACAGTTTGAAGAGCCGAACTCGCCACAGTTTTGGGCATTGAGAAGAACTGCTCCACATTGAGTCGTTGCCGCATGGCCGGAGCTGTCTCCGGGCGTGAAGCAAAAGGCACCATCGAGTTTGCCGAGGAATTTGTTGCCCTGTCGCTGACCTCATCTGAGAAAGAAATGCCTATTCCTATTCGTAGCGTAGGAGAACGGATGAAGCCGTCATCGCCATGCCCTACCGTCCCTGCCAAGGGAGCCCTGTCCTTATGGCAACGCGCCAATGGCCTGTGGCAACAAGCCAACATCCGAGGTCTCCAGGTGGCCCTGGGCACCGGGGTCAGCCTGATCTCCCTATGGCTGGCCTTCCGGGATGTCCCGCTTTCCCAGGTGGCCGCCGCTTTCTCCCAGGCCGATTATCGGTTCGTGGCCTTAGCTCTCGCCCTGGTGCTGGTAAGCCCCCTGGCCCGCGCCGTCCGCTGGAGGTTGCTCTATCATCCAGATCAGCAAGGGCTCAGTTGCCTCATATTGGCCGAAGTGCTCCTCATCAGCCAGATGCTCAACATCGTCGTCCCCGCCCGGCTGGGCGAGGTGGCCCGCATCTACTTCATGGGCAAAACTCACAGCCGGGCCCGCACCCTGGGCACCATCGCCGTAGAGAAATGGCTGGATATCCTGATGCTGCTCCTGCTGGCGCTGCTCGTCCCCATTTTTGTCTCCCTGCCCCCGTGGTTCCGCGATTCCCGGTTAAGCCTGGCTGTCCTGGCCACCGCTTTTCTCGGCGCCGCCTTGGCCCTCTACTACAGCAAGGATCGGCTGCTCACCCTGGTGGAGTCGGCCTCACGCTTCCTGCCCCAAGGTTGGCGAGCCAGGATTCATCGGGCCGCGGGCCTGGCTCTGGGCAGCCTGGACGTGCTGCGCTCGCCCTGGGTAGGGCTTAAATTGCAGGGATGGTCCCTTCTCATCTGGATTCTCAGCATTCTGGTAAACTACACCGTCTTCCTGGCTTTGGGCTTGCCCCTGCCCTTTGCCGCTGCCCTGTTCTTAGTGGTAGTGCTCCAGGTGGGAGTAGCTGTACCCTCGATCCCTGGCAAACTGGGCGTCTTCCACTACCTGTGCACTCTGGCCCTGGGCATCTTTGGGCTGGAGAAGGGGGCTGCCCTGGGTTACGCCGTGTTGTTATATTTCGTGGTCTTTGGACCTCCCGCGCTGCTGGGCGCCTTGTTCCTGTGGTGGGAAAGCGTTCGCCGGCGTCAGGTTAGGCCTGCGGCCTGATAAAATGGTTCTTGGCCCTGCGTCAGCGTGGAGCAGGGGTCATTTGATTTGAGTACGCCGATTTGCTGATTTGCCGATTTGCTGATTTGCCGATTTGCTGATTTGCCTGGAGGATAGATGAGTCGAACCCGGATTGTGTTTTTCGTGGTCGTCTTGGCAGCGGTTATCATCGTCGCCGGCTCCTTCGTTGTGCGCTGGCTGGGCCAGCAAGAGGGGGTGGTGACGGCGCCAACTAAAGAGACGCTGGAGGTGCGCATCGTCTGCGCTCTGCCAGTAGAACCGTGGGTGCGGGAAGCGGCCAGGCAGTTCAACGCGGAGAAGCATAAGCTGGAGGGCCAGGTCATCGAGGTGAGCGTGATTCCCATGGACGGGCTGACGGCGATGGGCCGCTACGAGCGGGAGGAGATGGATCCGCTGCCCACGGCCTGGATTCCCGATAGCCGCTACCTGGTGGAGCTGGTCAACGCCGCCTACAAAGAGAAGCTGGGGCGCGACGTGTTCCTCACCGACGGGGAGTACCGCGCCCGTCCCATCGCCGTCTCCCTGTTCTCGTGGGGCATCTACTCCAGCCGCGCTGAGGTGCTACGCGCCAAGTACGGCGAGATAGACTGGCAGGCCATCCACGACGCGGCGACTGCCAAAGGGGGCTGGCCCGAGCTGGGCGGCGAGCCAGGCTGGGGCTACTTCAAGCTGGTGGTGCCCAACCCTCGCAAGAACGTGGGCGGGCTGGCGGCCATGGTCGCCGCGGCCGGCGAATACTACCAGAAGACCAACATCACCACCGCCGACGTGACGGATGCTGAGTTCCAGGCGTGGTTGGGGGAGCTGATGGGCGCAGTGACCGACTTCTCCAGCCTGGGGTCCTATTCGGTGGAGAATCTGGCCCTGTTCGGCTACTCCATGGGCGATGGCGGCCAACTGCTGGAAAGCGACCTGTTGGCCAACATGGCCGGCATCCAGACCCGCTGGGCGGACCCGCTGGTGATCGTCTATCCCCAGTACCTCACCTGGTTCGATTTTCCTTTTACAACATGGATGGGTCCCGAGACGAGTGCTCTAGAGAAGAACGCGGCCCTGGAGTTCGAGAAGTACCTGCTATCGCCTGAAATCCAGCAGAAGGCCGTCGAGCGAGGCCTGCGCCCGGCCAACCCGGAGGTGCCGGTCACTGGTGAGGGAAGCCTGTTCGTCCGCTGGCAGGAGCAAGGGGCCATGACCATCGTGCCCCGCACCACGGCCATGCGCTCGCCCGATCGCGACGTGCTGATGGCCCTGCTGCGCTGGTTCGATCTCAACGTGGCTCAGAGGTAGAACGTGTGAAACGTGAAACGTGAAACGTGAAACGTCAAACGTGAAACGTCGGGAGGATAGATCGTGAGAGGCAGAAAAAATTCCCGCAGCACGATTTGGGTCATCCTGCTGGTGGCGTTCGTCGTCCTGATCGTCATCTGCGTGAGCTGCACCGTGCTGGTCAAGACCGTGACCAACGTACGCACCTCTGAGCAACTTCTCCCCGCCGTGACTCCCCCCAGCGGCGCGACGCTGACGGTGGCCTATTCTCCTGAGAAGCAAGCCCTGTTCGAGGAGCTGGTGCGCAGGTTCAACGCCCATCGGCTTAAGACCGACCAGGGCGAGAGAATGGTGGTGCGGCCTGTCGAGCTGGAGCCAGAGGCGATGATCGAGAGGGCGCTGGCCGGGGAGTTCCAGGCCCTGAGCCCGGATTCGTCCATCTGGCTGGATCAACTGGACCGGGCGTGGATGGCGCAGACGGGGGGCGAGTCGCCGCTGGTGGGCGAAACGGTTCGTTACGCCGTGAGCCCGGTGGTCATCGCCATGTGGGAGGACGTGGCCCGCTCTTTCGGCTATCCGGAGAGCGACCTCGGCTGGGAAGACATCCTGGCCAGGGCGCAGAGCGATCCCGATTTCAAGTGGAGCCACCCCTCAACCAGTTCGGCCAGCGGTCTCCTGGCTACCCTGGCCGAGTTCTACGCTGGCGCGGGCAAGACGAGAGGCCTGACCATCGAGGACGTTCAGCAGCAGGCCACCCTGGACTACGTGGGGGCCATCGAGAAAACGGTGCGCTACTACGGCGAGGGGGAGTGGGCCGTTGTCCAGCAGGTCCTGCAAAAGGGGCCGGCCTACTTAGACGCCTTCGTCTGTCAGGAGCAGTTGGTCATCTACTTCAACCGCCAGGCCAACGCCCCTGGCCGCCTGGTGGCCATCTACCCCGTCGAAGGCTCCTTGTGGGAGGATCACCCCCTGGCGCTGTTAGAGACCCCAGAGCTCACCGACGACCAGCGCCTGGTTTTCGGGCGCTTCCGCGATTACCTCCTCTCCCAGGAGACTCAGATGCTGGTCCTCTCGTATGGCTACCGCCCGGCCGATCTCTCCATCCCCCTGGACGACCCGGCTTCGCCCATCCAGCCAGAGAACGGGGTGAATCCCGCCCAGCCCCAGACGACGTTGCAGGTGCCCAGCCCGGCGGTGGTGGAGGTGGTCAGGGACGCCTGGTGGTACACCAAGCGCCACACCAACGTCTATTTGGTCGTTGACACCTCCGGCAGCATGAGAGGTGAGAAGCTGGCCAACGCTCAGGAGGCGTTGCGCGTGTTCCTGGCTCAGATCAGGGGCGACGTGGAACGGGTGGGGCTGGTGGAGTTCTCCAGCCAGGTGAACAACATCATCCCCCTGGACGAGCTAGGCCGGAACCGAGCTGACCTCCAGGCGGCCATTGAGGAACTTGAGGCCAGAGGTGATACTGCTCTGTTGGATGCCATCAACGCCGCCTACGTCCGCTTGCAGCAGTTGAACGACAGCGAGCGCATCAACGCCATCGTGGCCATGACCGACGGACGGGAGAACCACTCCCGCATCAGCTTAGGTGAGTTAACGCGGCAAATGCGGCAGGGAAATGAGAGCGGCGTGCCTGTCGTCCTGTTTTGCATTGCCTACGGCGACGACGCCGACTACGATACCCTGCAGGCCCTGGCCGAGGCCACCGATGGCCAGGTGCGGACAGGGGATCTGGAGAGCATTCGGCAACTGTATAAGATACTGTCAACGTACTTTTAGAACGTATTGCGTATTGCGTAGTGCGTAACAGAATACGCAATACGCAATACGGAATACGCAATACGGAATACGCATCACGTGAGGTTTCATGGCCAAAAGTCTCTTTCGAACCGAATTGGAACGGCGAGCGTGGCAGACTATGCTTTCCTTTGCTATCTTTCGGCTGGAGAGCGCGCTCACTATTGCTGCCACGATCATTCTGACCTTTCTCTTCCCCAATCCCTTTCCCTGGTGGCGGGGGTGGTATTGGCTGGTCCTCGGCGCGGTGGCCGAAGCCCTGATCATCTATACCAGCCTCAGCGACGCGGCCCTGGCCCAAAAGGTGGTGGCCGACATGCTGCGCGGGGAGTTCAATCCCAGGGAGTTCCGCAGCGCGAAGTGCCGGGATAAGG
>Ga0194126_10007551_pt1 | contig 15110 bp, 9 predicted proteins | sample TA2KigC150mmetaG_FD_148641 | JGI IMG/M metagenome (GOLD analysis project Ga0194126, IMG submission 148641) | Freshwater microbial communities from Lake Tanganyika, Tanzania - TA2015035 Kigoma Deep Cast 150m | ecosystem: Environmental > Aquatic > Freshwater > Lake | place: Tanzania: Lake... | reverse complement strand
GGTGCAATGGGAATTGCTGGACCGCGGCGAGCTACATCTGGTCCGGCCCGAACCGGCCACCCCCCTCACCCGCCGGCGAGCGGGCCGCGGAAAGACATCATAACGGGCGTTCTCCGGGCTGCCGGGGCGATTTTGCCCCGCTTGAGCTGCGCCGCAGCGCCGTCAGGACGGCTCTTTACGGCCATTTCCCCGTTTGGGACAGGCTCTAGGTAGCCGGAGGTTGCACAGGTGAGTGTCATGTGTCAACGATATAATTACTGTCATATTGATGACTATGACAGTACGCTTCACCGCAGGCTGGCACCCGGCGAACACGGTTCACACCTACTCCGCCACGCCTACTCCGCCAGCAAGTCCAGGATCTCGTCCCAACTGAGGCGGTCGACCAGGTGCTCTTCACCGCCGAGCAAGCCCTGGTGAAGCGCGCGTTTGCGGGATTGGAGGCTGAGGATCTTCTCTTCCACCGTGCCGCGAGTGATGAGCTTGTAGCTGGTCACCACGCGTTTTTGGCCGATCCGATGCGCGCGGTCGGTCGCCTGGGCCTCGACGGCCGGATTCCACCAGGGATCGAAGTGAATGACCGTGTCTGCGCCGACCAGGTTCAGGCCCACCCCGCCCGCTTTGAGGCTGATCAGGAATACAGGTATGGCTGCGTTTTGCTGGAACTGGCCGATCGCGGCGGCCCGGTCTTGGGTCGCCCCGTCAAGGTAACAGAAGGCGACACCCTGGGCGGACAAATGCTCGCGCAACAACGCCAGCATGCGCGTGAATTGGCTGAACACCAACACGCGGTGGCCACCATCGAGCACTTCCTCGAGCAGTTCGAGGAACAAGTCGAGTTTACCGGAGCCGGATGCGGGCGTGGCGAGCGCGAGCGGAGGGGTCTGGTCAGGCCGCGGGGGTGTCGTGGCAGGATAAGGGGCGCGAGCCGGACTCGGGTCTTGGGCGGCGGCTCCGGAGTCGGATTCGAGCGGCAACAGACGCGGATCACAACAGATCTGGCGCAGGCGAAGCAGTGCGGTGAGCACGACCAGTTTGCGGCCGGGAGGGGGCTGGTCGGGGCCGGCATCCAAGAGCTCACGGCGCGTGGCCTCGAGGACCTGCTGGTAGAGCGCGCGTTGGTCGTCGTTGAGCTCGCAATAACTCACCTGTTCGATCTTCTCCGGCAGCTCACTGGCGACCTCGCGCTTGAGCCGGCGCAACATGAAGGGGCGCAGCCGGCGGCCGAGCCGGTCCAGGGCAGCGGCATCGTGCTCCCGGGCGATGGGCACCTCGTAACGTTCGCGGAAATCGGTGGCGCTACCCAGATAACCCGGCATCAGGAAATCGAAGATGGACCACAGATCGAGCACGGAATTCTCGATGGGCGTGCCGGTCAGGACGAGGCGGTGGCGGGCGCGGATGGCTTTGACGGCCAGGGCGTTTTGCGTTTGGCGATTCTTGATGTGTTGCGCCTCGTCGAGCACGAGGGTGTCGAACTCGAAGGGGCGGTAGTTCTCGGCGTCACGGCGCACCAGGGCGTAGGTGCTGAGCACCAAGTCGTGCGCCGGGATCTGCGCAAAGGCGGTGTGGCGTTGGGGTCCGTGCAAGATCAACACCCGGAGCCACGGCGCCCAACGCTGGGCCTCCGCGGCCCAGTGGAAGACCAACGACGTCGGGCAAACCACGAAGTGAGGAGCGCCGAGGGCCGACGACGCCGGGGCTGCCTCGGTCGGCGGCGCCGACCGCGCCGGGGTGAGGCTGGCGAAGAACGCGAGGACCTGAACGGTCTTGCCCAAGCCCATGTCGTCGGCCAACACACCGCTGAAACCGTTGGCGCGTAGGAACTGGAGCCAGGCGACTCCGTGCTTCTGGTAGGAGCGCAGCAGCGGTTCGAGCGGGCCGAGTGGAGGGGGCTTGAGCGAGATGTCACCGCGTTGTTGGGCGGCGCGCTCCCGCCAGGTGGCCGGGGACTGCACCGGCCAGGTGGGTTGTTGGCGGAGCGTGGCTTCCAGGAAGCCCGCCTGGGCATTGTCGAGCCGATAGCCCTGCGCGTGCTGCTCGGGCGCACAATCCCGGAGGACCTCATCGAGTTCCTCGACCGCACCCGTATCGAGCAGAGCGAATTTGCCGTTCTTGAGCCGGGTGTGGCTTTGGCCGGAGCGGAGCAGACGCTGGATGTCTGCGGCATCGAAACGTTCCCCGCCCGAGGTGGTGTAAGCCACGCCCAGGTCAAACCAACGTTCCCCGGCCGGCGTGATTTGAAAGCGCGGTTCGAGCCGCTCGAGGTTGCGGCGGGTGGAACGGTCCAACCGTTCATCGAGCGTGACCTCCCAGGCCCGTTCCAGGCGCGGATAATCGCAGGCGAAGAATCGGAGCACTCGGTCTTGATCCCTGAGGTGGTAGAGCCCCTGCGTATCCGGTCCGGAAAAACCGGCGCGCGCAAGGGAGGCGAGCGCTGCGCGCTCCGCCGCCAGGTCGCGGGTGCGGTATCGTCGGGGCGAGGTGGGGTCGGCGAACCACAACGGTTCCTCGGGTGCGGCGCTGAGTTGGACTTGGAGGTCGGCGTACCGGCATTCGAGCTTGGCCTGCAGCATTGCCAACCCGCCGGCCAGATGCAGCTTGAAGCGGGGCGTTGCCGTCTCGAGCGAGAAATCCTCGGGACCGAAATCGGCGTGCAGGTCGCCTTGGATGGCCAACTGCGGCCAGTCCAGGTTCAGGAACTGAGGCACGCGCCCGCGCGGGACTCGGATCGGGCCGGCCAAGAGCCCCTCGCAGCCGGACGGCCATCCCAACGGCCGCAGCGTCCGCCCTTCGAGGACCCAGGGCGGGCTACCCGGGATGAGGCCCGCGGGCGGCGTCGAGGCGAGGGACAAGACGATCTCGCCGCTCGGTGCGAGCGTGGCGCGGATGGCTACACGGCGGGGTTCGCTCTGGACGTCGAGCGGTTGCGCCTTCCCCAAGGTGACGCGCGGATGCCCCACCAAGGCGGGCAGCAGCTTTTCCAACTGTTGGGCGGTGAGTTGAACCAGGCCGGGGGGCGAACCGCCGGCCAGGGTCTCGAGCGCGTCGATCACCCGCGCATCTTCTGCCGTGACGGCAAAGGGCACATCGAGTGGGAGTGCGTCTAACGGACTCCGACCGCGCCGCCACTTGCCTTCCAGACAGACCATCGTTTGGCCGCGGGCCAGGGCCTGGGGGAGGTTGGGCGACAGGATCACCTGCACCTCGAGCGGTTCGCCGTCCTCCTCCGTACCCGCCCGCCGCAGCCGTTTCACCGCTGCCGACTCGCGGGCGTTACCCCGGCCGGCGGACTTAGCGGGAGCCGCGACCGGGGCGGGAGCGGTTCGGCTCCGCAAATAATGCAGACCGACGGCCACCGAATGGGCACAGATCATGCCCCATTGGCGGGAGGCGCGGCAGGGGCACAAGTTGTCGGCGTCGGAGCGGCTTTTGAGGACGAGGCCAGCCCGGTAGCTGGCGGTGCCTTCTTGCACGATCCCCTTGAGTAGGGGCGGCTGCCAGTCCGAACTCAGGACGCGCGCGTTCGCCAGCAGACTGCGCGCCTGCTTCACGGCGTCCCAGCCCGCCAAGTCGGCGAAGAGGGCATCGGACAGCTCCACTTGACTCATGGCCCGGACACTTTGCCGTAGAGTTGAGGCTTACTGAACCGAAAACGGATGGGGCGCCCGGGCTGGGCTGCGAAAAAGGTTTGCCCAGTGCCGGCGGTTCCGTGTGAGAATGCTGGGCGTCGAAGATACTGACTCATGAGTAAGCACGACGCCCAACCGCCCGGACCGTCCTTTCTGGCGCGAGTCAGGGTAGCGCTGGTTTGTTTCTGGCGCGCCCTGACTCGGCCGGACTTCTGCCGTGAGCTTGCAGCGGGGCTGCCCAGCGCGGCCGCCTCGCGGGCCACCGAGCCTGCCGCCGCACGCGCGCCGGAGCGCGTGCACGCCTCCGCCCTGGCGATGCTCGCGATGCTGCAGCGCGAGGGGCGGTTGCTGGATTTCCTCCAGGAAGACGTGGCGTCGTTCCCGGACGCGGACGTTGGGGCCGCGGCGCGCGTGGTTCATGGCGGGTGTCGGAAGGCGCTCGCCGAATGTCTGGCCCTGGAACCCGTGCTGCGTGAGGCGGAAGGCGCCTCGGTGACGGTCCCGGCCGGGTTCGACGCGCAGCGGATTCGGCTCACAGGCAACGTGGCCGGTTCGCCGCCGTTTCGAGGCACGCTCAAGCATCACGGTTGGGTGACGGCGGCGGCCCGCTTCCCTGTGTTGGCGGAGGCGCTGGACCCCCGCGTGCTTGCCCCGGCCGAAGTCGAGCTCTGAGAGGCTGCCGCCGGATCGCCGCGGCGGGCGGAGGGCGCACGCACGGCCGGCGATCCTCCTGGACGCTATCCCGACAAACGACTCCCTGTCCCCTCATCCCACTCGAACATCCACGCCACACGGCCGACTTTCTTCATGACCCCGTACGCAATTGGCATCGATCTTGGCACCACCCACTGTGCGGTGTCGTACTTTCCCCTCGACGCTGCCCAGGGCCGCGGCTCTGAGCAGTCCATGCTCGCCATTCCTCAGGTGACGGCGGTGGGGGCGGTTGAAGAGCGGCTCTTGTTACCGTCGTTTCTTTACCTGCCCGCCGCTGAGGAGTTTCCGGCCGGAGGCCTCGGCCTGCCTTGGGACCGCACGCGAAGCGAGTTTGTGGTGGGCGAGGTCGCGCGGTCGCACGGCTGCAAGGTGCCGATGCGTCTGGTGGGCTCGGCCAAGAGTTGGCTCTGCCACCATGGCGTCGATCGACTCAGCGCCATTTTGCCATGGCAGGCGCCGGCTGAAGTGCCACGGGTGTCGCCGCTCGAAGCCTCGGCTCGGTACCTGCGCCATTTGCGGGAGGCCTGGGACCAACAGTTCACCGGCGCACCGTTGTCCGAACAGGAGGTGGTCCTGACGGTGCCGGCGTCGTTCGACGCCGCGGCGCGGGAGCTCACGCTTCAGGCGGCGCAGCAAGCGGGTCTCGCCCAGGTCACGTTGCTCGAGGAACCCCAAGCCGCCTTGTACGCCTGGTGTGAAGCCCAAGGTGAGCGCTTCCGCCAACGGGTTCGACCTGGTGAAGTGATCTTGGTGGTGGATGTCGGGGGGGGAACGACGGATCTGTCGCTGATCGCGGTAACCGATGAGGCGGGCGAGGTCGCGCTCACGCGCGTGGCGGTTGGGGACCACATCTTGTTGGGTGGCGACAACATGGACCTGACGCTGGCGCACACGGTGGGCCAGCGGCTCGCGGCCGAGGGGAGGCGCCTCGACGCGTGGCAATTCAACGCGCTCACCTTTGCCTGCCGCCAAGGCAAAGAACAGCTCCTCAGCGACCCCAAGCTCAAGCGCGCGCCGCTGATCGTTCCCGGCCGCGGCTCGGCGCTGGTGGGGGGCACGATCAAGGCCGAACTCAGCCGAGCGGAACTGGACCGGTTGTTGACGGAGGGGTTCTTCCCACCCACAGCCGTGACGGAGGCGCCGCAAACGGCGCGGCGGACCGGGCTGGCGCAGATGGCGCTTCCGTACGCCCAGGACCCGGCGATCACGCGGCATCTGGCGGCCTTCCTGACGCGCCAGGCGCGGGCGCTGGCCGGCGCGCACGACGCCCCGGTCCGGGTCCAGGGTCAAACCTTCGTTCATCCTACGGCGGTGCTCTTCAACGGCGGCGTTTTCAAGGCTACCCCGCTCAAGGAGCGCCTGCTCGAGGTGCTCAATGGCTGGCTGGCGGACGACGGCGCGCCGCCCGTGCGGGAGTTGGCCGGCACGGAACTGGACCTGGCGGTTGCGCGCGGCGCCGCGTATTACGGTTGGGTGCGTCAAGGGCACGGGTTGCGGATTCGAGGCGGCACGGCCCGCGCCTACTATGTGGGTATCGAGACGGCCATGCCGGCGGTGCCGGGCGTCGAACCCCCGGTCAAGGCCCTGTGTGTTGCCCCATTCGGCATGGAAGAAGGCACACAAGCCGATGTGCCGCCTCAGGAGTTCGGACTGGTCGTGGGCGAACCGACGCGGTTCCGTTTCTTCGCCAGCACAGTCCGTCGTGACGATCGGGTGGGTGACCTGGTGGATGACGTGGCCGGCCACCCGGAGTTGGAGGAAGTCGCGCCGATCGAGACCACGTTGGTCGGGTCCGCCGACGCAGCGGGGCGGTTGGTCCCGGTCAACCTCCAGGCCGCCGTGACCGAGGTGGGCACGCTCGAACTTCGTTGTCTCGAGAAAGCGGGCGCAGGCCGTTGGAAACTCGAACTGAACGTGCGCATGAAAGAGTGACCGACAACCACTCACCCCTGCCCGGCCCCCCCAGACCCTTTGAAGGCGCCTGCTTCATCGCCTCGGCCCGCCGCCCCTGCCGCAGCGTTCCTCGTCGGCATCGACCTGGGGACGACGAACTGCGCGCTGGCGCACGTCGAGTTGGCCCAAGGCGCGGCGGCGCCGGTGGTGGATTTCCCTATCCCACAGCTCTACCGCCTGGCCGAGGTCGTGTCCCAGCCGTTACTGCCCTCTTGCCTGTACGCGGCGGGCGAACACGAATTGCCGGCGGGCGCCACCCGGCTGCCGTGGGGCGAATCGCCCCGGCCTTTGGTGGGCGAGTTCGCGCGCTGGCAAGGCTCGAGCGTGCCCGGGCGGTTGGTGGCCTCGGCGAAGAGCTGGCTGTGCCATGCGGGGGTGGACCGCGCGGCACCGATTCTGCCGTGGGGAGCGCCTGCGGAAGTCGCCCGGCTATCGCCGGTGGAAGCCACAACGCGGCTGTTGGCGCATCTCGCGGCCGCGTGGGACTGTGCTCACCCGCAAGCGCCCTTGGCCACCCAGGACGTGGTGGTCACCGTCCCGGCGTCCTTCGACGAAGTCGCGCGCGCGCTCACGGTGACAGCCGCGCAACGGGCGGGCTTGACGAAACTGACGCTGGTCGAGGAACCGCAGGCGGCGTTCTACGATTTTACCGCGCGCCACCGCGAGCAGCTTACGAAGGCCCTGAAGGAGGTGCGGCTGGTCTTGGTGGTGGACGTCGGGGGTGGGACCACGGACTTCACGCTGATTCAAGTGGTCGGCACGGGCGAAGGCCCTGTGCTGAGGCGCCTGGCCGTGGGCGAGCATCTGATGCTCGGGGGCGACAACATGGACGCGGCGCTGGCGCGGGCGGTCGAAGCGCGGTGGCAAGCGGGCGGGCGTCGTCTTTCCGCTACGCAGTGGACCCAACTGGTGCAGGCCGCTCGGGCGGCCAAAGAGACGCTGCTCGCCGAGTGCGCACCCGAGAGGCACGGGGTGGCCGTGGTGGCCGAAGGGAGCCGGTTACTAGCCGACACACTCTCGGCGGACCTCGAGCAGGCCGAAGTCGAGCGCTTGATTCTGGACGGCTTTCTTCCCTTCGCGGCGCCGGGCGACGCCCCGCGCCGCGAGGCGCGGTTGGCGTTGCAGGAGTTGGGGCTGCCTTATGCCCAAGACCCCGCCATCACGCGGCATTTGGCAGCGTTCCTCCGGCAACACGCCGCCGCCGGCTACGCCGCCCTGGGGGACGCCGCGTCGCCCAGTCCGGAACCCGGCGCCGAACCCGACGCCTGGCGTGCAGCGTTTGCAGGTCCGGGGGGCGGGTCCACAACTCAGGCTGAGCCTGGCTTGGCGCGCGCCGCCAACCTGCCTCGCCCCGACGCTCTGCTCCTCAACGGCGGCGTGTTCAACTCGCCCAAGATCGCCGAGCGCCTCGTGGACGCCGTGTCCGCCTGGTGGCCGGAGGCGCCGCGACTGCGATTGCTGGCGCACGATTCCCTGGACCTGGCCGTGGCCCGCGGAGCGGCCTACTACGGCCTGGTGCGGCATGGGTTGGGCCGGCGGATCGGCGGCGGCACGGCCCATGCGCTTTACGTGGGTTTGGCTGCCAAGCGAGAGGAGGCGGCCACGCAGGCGGTCTGTCTGATTCCGCGCGGGCACGAGGAAGGCACACCGGTGGACCTCACGCAGCGGCCCTTCACGTTAACTCTCGGGCGACCGGTGCAGTTCCCGCTCTTCTCGACGACTTCGGATCGCGTGGACCGGCCCGGGGCGGTGGTCCCGCTGCGCGAGGACTTTCACCCCCTGCCTCCGATCCACACTCTGTTCCGGGGTGGGGGTGGGCGGGCGGCGGCGGTACCCGTTCACTTGCGCGCGACCTTGACCGAGTTGGGCACACTCGAACTCTGGTGCGTGTCGAATGTGGCCGACGAGCGGTGGCGACTCGAATTCGAGTTGCGCGGGACTCGGGCTAACCCGAAGGCCGCCGTCACGGAATCGATGCCTGCCCGTTTTGGCGAGGCGCGGATGCGGCTGGCGCACTGTTACGGCCACCAGGCCGCTGCGGACGGGGCGCGGGAGGTTCGGCAACTGCTGCGCTCGATCGAGCAGGTGGTCGGGCCGCGGGAAAGCTGGCGGTTACCGGTCTTGCGCGAGCTATGGGCGGCGCTCTACGCCGCCGCCAAGCGTCGGCGTCGCTCGCCGGATCACGAGCGCGTGTTCTACCAGTTGGCCGGCTATAGCCTCCGGCCCGGGTTCGGCTATCCGTTGGACGACTGGCGCTGTGAGGAGACCTGGCGGCTCTTTGCGGAGGGCGTCACGTTTCATGGGCAAGCCCCGGTGTGGCACGAGTTCTGGGTCCTCTGGCGCCGGCTCGCCGGCGGATTGACCGAGCCGCAGCAAGCCGAGCTTTGGGCGTACCTCGAGCCGCACCTGGCCCGGCGCGTCCCGCCGACTCCCCCCAAGTCGACGCCCAAACCCAAGGGCGTAGCCCCCGAGGGTCTGAACGAGATGGTCCGAACGGCGGCCTCGCTTGAACATCTCGCGCCGGCGGCCAAAGGGACGCTGGGCGATTGGATCGCACTGCGATTGCAGCAGCCGGCGCTGGCAGCCGGCCCCTGGGCGTGGGCCTTGGGCCGCCTGGGCGCGCGGGCGCCCCTCTATGGCAGTGGCCACAACACAGTCGCGGCTGCCCAAGCCGCATCCTGGTTGTCCCTGCTGCTCGAGTTGGGCCTGGGCAACCTGGATGGCGCCGCCTTTGCCGCCGTGCAACTGGCGCGGGTTACCGGCGACCGCACGCGCGACCTCGAGGACGACTTGCGCGAACGCGCTGTGGCGGCGTTGCGCGCGGCGCAGGCCCCCGAGCGTTGGCTGCGGATGGTCAGCGAGGTGGTCGAACTCGAGGCGACGGATCAAGCCCAGGCCTTGGGCGACACGCTCCCGCTGGGGTTGCGGTTGTGACCCGCCGACGGCACGGCCGCACAGGTGGTCGACTCGAGGCGCGACTCAGCGCCGCGCCGATCTCAAAGCAGACGGACGCCAGTGCCGTTCTCGGTTGGGAACACCGCCCGGCCCCGGTCCAGGCGCACGCCGCTGGCCACGTCGCGCGCCAGCAGCACGGCCCCGTCCATGTCCACGTGATCGAGCAGTGGCAGCAGTTGGGCAATGGCACTGATGCCCACCGTGCTCTCGCACATGCAACCAACCATCACCCGCAGCCCAAGCTCGCGCGCCCGGGTGATCATCCGCCGCGCCGGGGTGAGGCCGCCGGCCTTGGTCAACTTGATGTTGATGCCGTGGAAAGAGCCGGCGCAACGCGCCACGTCTTCTTCGATCAGGCAACTCTCATCCGCAAAGACCGGCAGGGCGGACCCGCGGTAGACGCGGCGCATCCCCTCCCAGTCATCCGCCTTCAGGGGCTGTTCGAGGAACTCGACCCCGAGCCGCTGCAGATCCGGCGCCAGGGCGATGGTCTGCTCGGCGGTCCAAGCGGTGTTGGCATCGACGCGGAAGACGGCGGAGGTGTGCCGCCGCAACTCGCGCACGATCGCCAGGTCGTCCGGCGTGCCGAGCTTGATCTTGTAGATGGGCCAGCCGTCGAACTCCTTAAGCTTGGCCACCATCTTCTCGATGGAATCCATCCCGATGGTGTAGTCGCTGGGCGGCAGATCGCGCAGGTCCAAGCCCCAGAGCCGCCACACCGGCGCCCCCCGCAACTTGCCCCACAAGTCGTGGGCCGCCTGGTCCAAAGCGCACAAAGCGAACCGGTTCCCGCCCAACGCCGGTACGAGTCGATCCCATAGTGGCGCCGGGTCGTCGAGCCGCTCGGCCTCGATTTGGGCGCGCGCGGCTTCGAGCGCGGCTCTCATCGAGTCGGCCGTGTACTCAGGGTACGCCTGCGCTGAGGCGCCCTCGCCGTAGCCGCTGACGCCGTCCTGGCGGAGTTCGACCAGCAGGTTGTGCTGCACGGTGGTCGTGCCATGCGCGATGGTGAAGGCATGGCGCAGAGGGAGCTTGAGATCCTGAAGGTGAAGTTCCATGAAGGAGGTGCGGGTTGAGAACGGGTCAGTTGCGCCGCGGCAAGGGCATGCTCGCAAAGTCCAGCCCGTGCACGCGCCCGGCCTTGTCGGTCAGGAAAACCACCGCTTCATCCACGTACATTCCCGGCGGCAAACCCCAGACATGCCGATTCACGGGCGTGAGCCGATAGTCCACCATGTTCTCCGTCATGGCGTAGAGGTGGCCGTGCCGCTCGGTCACGATCACCGGGATGAACTTCGGGCCGTACGCCCCTAGAAACGCGCTCCACGTGCGCGGCAACGGCGGCGGTTGCACTGCCACCCGCACGTAGCGTTGCGGACCGAGTGTGAAACCGGTTACGGCACCCGCGTCATCCCGCGCGAAGGTGACCGGCGCAGCGTGCTCGAGGCGGCTCTCGGCGGTGAACTGGAGCTCGGCCGTGGGCGTGAATTGCGTAGGCTGGCCGGAGAGATCGCCCACCAACCGACCGTCACGCACCTCGAGTCGCGCCCAGTAGCTCTGCGATTCATAGTCGCCCGCATACACGCTCAGGTCGCGCACGGCGAACGGCACGGACCGTGGCGGCGGTGCCTCCCCCAGTTTGGCCTCGAGCAGCAGGGACAACGCGGCATGGCTGATCCGCCGGATGCGCCCCGCGATGATGTCTTCGTTGGCGAGCACAATCGCCGCGAGCTTGGCTTGCGGCAACAACACCCACGAACTGCTGTGGCCGTAAACCGCACCCGTGTGGCTGATCGCCCGGTGTTCCCGGTACTTCCCCACCATGAAACCCAATCCGAATCCGGTGGGCTCCGACGTCAGTTGCGGCGTCCACATCTCCGCCAGCGTCTCCGGTTTCACCAAACCCGACCCGCCCGCCAGCAGCGCCGAGGCGAACCGCGCCAGGTCTCCGGCGGTCGAGAACAGGTTGCCGGCCGGGATGGTGCCGAGATCGAACAAGGGCGTGCGTTGCCGGCGCCATCCGCCCCGACCATCCGCCACCCGCATCTGCGAGGGGATGACACGGGAGCGGTCCACCCGTGCCAGAGTCCAAGCCGAATCCTTCATGCCCAGCGGATCCAGGAGGTTCGCCCGCTGGTAATCCTCGTAGGACAGGCCGCTCGCCCGCTCGACCAGCCAACCGGCCAGGCTCGGGGCGAGATTCGAGTACCGGGTCTTCTCTCCCGGTCGAGTGACGAGGACACACCGGCGCGCGCTGGCGATCGTCGCCGCCAGGCCCGGTTCCGAGTCGTCCAAGTACCCCCCCACGGGAGATTCGCGCGGCAGACCGCTGCGGTGGCACAGGATCTGGCGCAGCGTCACGGCTGGCTTGTCCGAGAACGGATTCAGCGGCAGTGCCTCCGTCGGCACCGGTGCGTCCAGGTCCAAGCGCCCGGCCTCGACCTGCTGCATCGCCGCCACCGCATTGAACAGCTTCGAGATGCTACCCACGCGGAAGATCGAGTCGCGCTTCGCCTCGCCAAACCCCCCGGCGTAAATCAGGCGTTGACCGTCCACCAGGGCGACCGCCACGCCGCCGATGCCCCAGTCGCGGATCTCTTCGCGAACGACGGTCTCGAGTTGGGGGATTTGGGCGGTGTAGTCTGCGCTCCACAACGGGGGTGTGCCCCCTAGCAGCAGGGTGAGGAATGAACCAAGGTGGATCAGGGTTCGGAGTGAAGCTACCCGAGGCGGGGTGCGGACCGGTCTCCGCCTCACCCACGCCCACCGACGAGAACTTGAACCCTCGGACTTCATCGAGTAAAGAGGCCAGCGGCAGTCCGGCGCCGGCGGCGCGCCGAGGCGGCAGGAGCAGGGGCGGTTCTGGCCGGCAACGACCCGCCGTTAGCCGGGAACCGCTGATTGGAGGCATCGGCCATCACGCAGGCGGACTGTGACAGAGTCGAAGCGAAGTGACAAGGCGTTGGGCTGGTGTCCGGGCCGGACTCCAATCTGCTTGCGCTGTGACTCCCTCTGCTTAGGCTCCCGGCCGCATGTGGCATTACGGATGGCACCGGCTCGAGCGCAGCCTGATCTACAATGTGATCAGGCTCTTTCGCATTCGCAAAGCCACCGAACACGTCGCCCGCGGATTCGCCATCGGGGTGGTCGTCAATTTCTTCCCCACCTTCGGCTTCGGCCCAATCATCTCCGGGTTCCTGGCCAAGGCCGCCGGCGGCAGCGCTATCGCGGGTCTCATTGGCGGGGCCGCCTTGGCCTTCTTCTGGCCGGCGCTCTTCTACCTCAACATGCGCACCGGCTCGCTCTTCCTCCAGCCGCGCATTGTGATCGATGAATTCGAGGACGTTACTCCCAAGATCATCGACACCCTCGTCTGGGGTCGCGTGTTCACCTTGGGCGCCGTCTTGAACACGCTGCTCGTCGGTGGGCTCGCTTACTGCGCCCTCCTCTTGATGTACCACCGCATCCGGCCCGGCGTACTCGACTACTTCCGGCGGCACGCCCGCGATCACCAGCGCCGCTTCCGCCGACACCGCCCCAAGCCCTCGCGCCGCTGACGCACCCTGGGGCCTCACGGCATTCCGCCCCTGACCAGCTCACCTCGACCCGCGCCGCAATTCCCAGTTGCAGCCAAGCTCGGCTTGGCCGATATGTACTCCATGCTAGCCAGGGTGGGTTCGGCCGCGGTCAATGGGATCGAGGCCTTTTCTGTCGAGGTGGAGGTCAACGCGGGTCCCGGCGACACCGTCATCGTCATCGTGGGACTGCCGGACACAGCGGTCAAGGAGTCGCGCGATCGCGTGGTCACCGCCCTCCATAACTCCGGCTTCGAGTTCCCGATGGGCCGCATCACCATTAACCTCGCCCCGGCCGACGTGAGGAAGGAAGGCCCCAGCTTCGATCTACCCATCGCCATCGGCACGATCGCCGCCAGCGACCAGATGGACCGCCGCCAACTGGACCGTTACCTCATTACCGGTGAGCTCGCCCTCAATGGTCGTGTTCGCTCCGTCAAAGGTGTCCTCCCGATCGCTCTGCGCGCCAAGGCCGAACGCAAACGCGGCATTCTCGTCCCCCTGGACAACGCCGCCGAAGCCGCCGTCGTCGCCGGCCTCGAGGTCATCGCCGTCCATAACCTGCGCGAGGCCGTCGCCTACCTCGAAGGCGAGCTTCCCATCGCCCCCACCCGCGTCGATGTCAACCGTCTCTTCGCGCTGCCCCTCGAGGAAGATCTCGACTTTACCGATGTCAAAGGCCAGGAATCGGTCAAGCGCGCCCTCGAGATCGCCGCCGCCGGCGGCCATAACGTCCTGCTCATCGGCCCGCCCGGCACCGGCAAATCCATGCTCGCCAAACGCCTGCCCACCATCCTGCCCCCGCTCACCCTCGACGAAGCCCTCGAGACCACCAAGATCCACAGCATCGTCGGTCTCCTGGCCCCAGGCCAGGCCCTCATCACTCGCCGGCCTTTCCGGTCCCCTCACCACACGGCCAGCGACGCCGGCCTCCTGGGTGGCAACGTCAATCCGACCCCGGGCGAAATCTCCCTCGCCCATAACGGTGTCCTCTTCCTCGACGAGTTGCCCGAGTTCAAACGCAGCGTGCTCGAGACCATGCGCCAACCGGTCGAGGATGGCAAAGTCACCATCTCCCGCGCCGCGGGTACTATGACCTTTCCTTGCGAGTTCATGCTCGTGGCGGCCATGAATCCGAGCCCCGACGGCAAGATGCCCGGCGAATCCCGATGTTCGCCGCGCGAGATTCAGACTTACCTGGGCCGCATCTCGGGGCCGCTCCTGGACCGGATCGATCTCCACGTCGAGGTGCCGGCCGTCCAGTTCAAGGACATCGCCGCCGAAGGCTCCGGCGAACGCTCGGCCGTCATCCGCGAGCGCGTCATGGCCGCCCGCGAACGCCAACACCGGCGCTTCGCCGGCAAAGCCCGGATCGCCTGCAACGCCCGCATGACCACGCGCGAGCTGCGCGTTCATTGCGCCCTGGACGAATCCACGCTCGAGCTGCTCAAGCTGGCCATGAGCGAGCTGCGCCTGAGCGCCCGCGCCTATGATCGCATCCTCAAGGTCGCCCGCACCATTGCCGACCTCGAGGCGTCCGACCGAATCGTCGCCGAGCACGTTTCTGAGGCGGTTCAACTCCGCAGCCTCGACCGCCAGTTGTGGGGCTGAACGGAGGCGCCTCATACCTTAGCTTTCCTGTGCGGAGCATCCACTCCGACAGAAGCAGATAGCGCATGACCGCCAAGAACTCTCTGAATCGGTGCCTGCTCCCAAGCGCCGCAAGAAGCTCTCCAAGCGGGTTCTGGGGCTGCCGTGGAGACGCGAGCCTTCACCCAACGCTCCGGCTCACCCGACAACGCCCTAAGCCCTCAGGTGATGGCCTCGACCCGCAAGTCCCGTAGCGCTCTCACCCCCGCCAACGCCGCGCCCCCGCCCCGAATCGGCCGCGCGCCACTCCGCCGCTTCCCCCCAAACCACTCCCGATGCGCCAGCCACACCGCGTCCACAAACCCCTTCGACCCCAACACCACCCCGTCCGTCATGTGCCGTATCCGCAACCGCAACACCTCCCCCACACTCAACTCCCCGCCCTTCTGCAACACCCGCTTAATCTGCTCCCGACTCAACGCCACCTTCCCGCTGCTCCCAGACACCCCTCCCCGCACAAACAACCGCCGCCGATACTCTGCCCCAACCTCCTTCCACTCACGCACCCTTCCCTTCCGCGGTTCCTCGGACCCCCCTGCAGCCTGCGCGCCGGCCAAGAACGGAGCGCGGGCATCTTGCCCGCGGGCCCCCCCCCCTTCTGGCTCCGCCGGCCCCGCCCCCCCGCCCCCCC
>Ga0194126_10007544_pt1 | contig 15118 bp, 12 predicted proteins | sample TA2KigC150mmetaG_FD_148641 | JGI IMG/M metagenome (GOLD analysis project Ga0194126, IMG submission 148641) | Freshwater microbial communities from Lake Tanganyika, Tanzania - TA2015035 Kigoma Deep Cast 150m | ecosystem: Environmental > Aquatic > Freshwater > Lake | place: Tanzania: Lake... | reverse complement strand
GTCGGTCAACCACTCATTCCTCCAAAGTCTGGGCCGCATACTCGCTGGAACGATTAAGGTTGATTTCCAGGCCCGGCTTGTCCGGCACGAAGCCGCGTTTCACCATCGCGACGTTCATGGCCAGCAGTGGCAACAGGATCAGAGCGGACAAGCCCAGAAGCTTGGCCGTCTGCTTCAGCACGTGACGGGGGTGAAGGTGCATCCAGCCCCAGATGTATAGTTCCAGCATCATGGTCGGTTCTCCGGCGCGCGGTTGGGTTGTCGTGTCGCGGCACATTATGGATAAATGAGCAGGTAAAGATCATCAACTCCCTCTCCGCCTCCGGGGAGAGGGCTGAGGGGATTTCAAATGAACCTTTATCTACTCATCCATCCATACGTCGATCGCTTGAGACTACCGCTGGCGCGCCGGGTTCCTGAGCATGAACACGAATCGCCCGCGCGACTTCGAGGGCCACCCGAAGGGTATTAGCGGTGAAGATTCCATGCCGGTTATGACCGCGCTGAGCGTTGTTAGCCAGACAGACAATCCCCCCCCCCGGCGGGTCCACGTACCATCGCCTGATCCAACACCAAGCGGCCGTATTGTTCCAACAGCATGGACAATCCAGCCGCTTTGCGCGGGCAAGTGGGGGGCGTTTACTTCAGATAGCTATCAAAGAAAGTGATGGTGATGGAGTCCGCGGCCTGCTTGGCGGTCAGATCCGCCTGCGTCCATTTGCTGTCGCTGGCCTTGGCCTGATCGAAGCTGTGCTGGGCTCCCGGATAGACGGTCAGGGTGATGGGGTTACCAGTGGCGACGCTGGCGCCCAGAGCCTTGGCATTATTCACGCGGGTATCACAGTAGCCGCTGGTGTAGAGGGCGTCGATGCCGCCGGCGTTGATGAGCAGCGGCACGTGGGGCGTCCAGGTGCTGGTCGAAATGCCGCCGAAAGCGTCGAAGAGCCCGCATCCGGGATAGAAAGCCACCGCCGCCTTGATCAGGTCATTACCGGGGATGGCAAGGCTGTCCAGGGCGGCCATTACGCTGCTGCCACCGTGAGACCAGCCCAAAACGCCGATCTTGTCGGGATTGACTTTCGGCTGAGTGGCCAGGAATTCGGCGGCAGCGGCGGCATCATAGGGCCGGTCGTTGACTTCCGAGGCGCCTCCCGCGCCGTCACCACACTGATTCTGCTTCGCGTTGCGGGGCGTGAAGCTATCCACCACCAGGGCGGCATAGCCGGCGTTATTCAACCGGGCCGCCCAATCGGTGTAAAGCGAGGCGACGCCGTTCGCGGTGTTGCTGTAGGAATACATGCCTGAGCAGCCGTGCATGAGGATGATCGCCGGAAAGGGGCCGGCGCCATTGGGTTGGTAGAGTTTCCCGGCCAGGTTGACGCCCTGACCGTTGACGAAGTTGACGTCCTGCGTGGTAGCAGCTTCGGCGGTATGGAAGGCGGCGGCGCAGGCGATAGCGATCAGGGTGTTGGTACGGTTCATGGTTCGTTCCTCTGTTTGGATGATTGGGCTTCTTTTCCAGCCGGTGTGTCACCCGGCTTGTGCCTAATACATCGCCAGAACCGTGCCATGTTTAAAAACTCATTGTAAATCAATGAGATAATGGCTTTTTCCACCCTCTCTGTCACCGTGGCTGTGTTGGGCCAGCCCAACAGCCAAGTCGGGACATCTCGTAGATTATTGATAATAAATGGATTTCCAGTGTCGGCCGGAGCCAACAGCGGAGGCCGAGATTATCCTTGAGCCAAGGAGACAGTTTGCCGGCGCGCCTGCCGTCGCGTGTCATGCGACGGGTTCTTCTCTCGCAATTTCCCGTCGAAAGCGGCAAAACTCAGCCGATCCGTGGGTGACACGGCTGTATTTCAGGCAGAAATCCAGGTCATACCCGCAGCCATTTGAGAGAGTAAGGCCGCTGCGACACCGGCACGCCGTGATTCGCCAGCAGGAACTCATAGGCACGAGAGGGATCGCCAACCTGTCGGGAACTCCGTGAGCAGTCTAACCAGCCGTTCTGGAATGATAGGCTGACAGCAGACTTTGACAAGCACCGCAAGCGCCGATCCGACTCGCTCCGACGAAACCACGACATCGTGTAGTTTGAATCTTGCGAGATCGCCAGATATGGCCTTAGCGGCGGCCTTGGCCTGGGTCATCTTTCGGCTCAGCGGAAACGATCTTGACTTTTCGAGACAGACTTGGCAACGTCTACGGGGTGATAAACTGAAACAGTTGAATCCCCTGTTGAAGTGTAGGGATCTATATGGAGGAAGAAATGCGAAATATCAAAACTTCGTCAGCAAAAGTTGCGAGATTTGTCATTCTTTTTATGACAGCAGCAGGATTTGTAGCAGGCCTCTTGCCTGCTTATGTTGCCGCTAAAGCGGTGAACCTGTCGCTTAAACCTCTAGACTTGACCCGCTCTCTTTCAACGGAAGAGATAATGGCCGCAGGACAATTGGGAGGGGCATTGTATCCGACTCGTCCATTATCGGATGGTGACCAGCAGGCGGAAATAAATCTCTCGTTTGGTAGAGCTATACAGTCATGGAATGATCATGACTACGAGTATGCAGCAAAGCTATTCAGTGAGTATATCAAAATTTACCCTGAAAGCCCATGGGTATCTGAAGCGGTTTTACATATGGGGTGTTACGCCCAGTATCTCAGGCGCTACACAGAGGCTGAGGACGCTTTTAATTGGATACTTGACAATAACATGGGAAGTCATGACGCCGGTGCTATTGCGCTTGTTAACAAAGCGCGTTTGCGTTTGGGGGTTCTTAGAGTGGCTCAGGATCGCTTTGAGGAAGCCAGTGAAATCTTCCGTGAACTGAAACAAAAGGGCCATGACTGGCGTCATCGCACCTATGCATCCCATTGGATACAAAGGCTCTCCCGTTACAACGCTGACAGATTATCACTACTAAACTGTGGTACAAAAGCGCTTGCTTATATATTAGAAAAGCGGGGCAACGAAGCAGCGGTGAAAAAACTGCGCGACCTCAAACCTCAGAATTTGCATGGTTATAGCATTGAAACTCTATCTCAGCTCGCCTCCCGCTTCGGGTATGAACTTGTTGCTTTACGGCTTTCTGTAACAGCCATATCGGGATTATCTCTTCCTGCAATCCTATACGTGGCCAAGGGCGAGAAACAGGAGCGGGGCCACTACCTAGTATTGGAAAAAACAGAAAAGGACTATATCGAAATTATAGATCCTCAATCCGGAGTACATTTCCGTCAATCGCCTGATCAGCTTGCGAAGCAATGGAGCGGAATTGCTCTTGTGATTAAGGATGGCAGGTCGCTGCCTGGAACTAAACTGACAAGTCTGGAAATGGAGGCGATTTTCGGCGGCTGCTGTGGCCAGCCGAACCCTCCTGACGGAATAGGGGACCCGGGTCCCAACGCAGGACCTCAGGAGCCTGGGAATTCAGGGTGCACGGATTCCGCATCAGGCGCACCGACTCCAGATGGCTATGGTTCGCCAAGCTGGTCCGTGAACATGATAAATATGAACGTCCATGTTGTAGATACTCCTCTCTGGTATAAATCCTCCAACGGGCCGTCGGTAAACATCACTGTGAGTTACAACTCTCAATCCTCAATAACCCAACATGAGCCCTTTGGCAACAAGTGGCAGTTCAACTACGCAAGCTATCTAACAATTGATCCGAGCAAGAAAGTCACCATCTTTATGCCCGACGGAAGAATCGATGTTTATGTGCCAAACTCATCGGGGGGGTACAACCGGCCTTACCAGGTGTTTAACACTCTCACCCGCATCGCTGATAATTACTTTGAGCTTCGCTATCCTGACGACAGGGTATTTACATACAGGATACCGGATGGAACAGGGATTCAACAGCCATTCCTCGTAGAAATCCGTGACGCGCACGGTCAGAAATTAACCATCAATTACAACAGCAATGGGCAGCTCGCCTCAATTACCGATTCCATGGGTCGGATGACCTCGCTATCATATAACACCTTGGGCCTGGTTTCGCAGGTCAATGATCCCTTTGGCCGGTCGGCCTCATTTGAATACGATAACGAAAAGAACCTTATTCAGATCACAGATATGGGGGGCTACTGGGCAAAGTTGAGTTACGATGGCGACGTCTACCTAACCGGATTGGAAAACGGTCGAGGTAAATGGAAATTTTATATAGAACCCGCCGATGGCATTCCAGCGTATTCTGACGGTTACGCACCGCCAGGAGGGCCTATGTGGGAAAGCTACAGGGTTACCGTGACCAATCCCCTCGGCGGCGCAGCGGAATATTTCTACTGGGGCGGCGGCTACGATGGAAGTTGGTATGTTTCACCCGTACATTATGTCCGCTATGTCAATCAGGATGTCAACAACCTCACTAGTGCTCCGAAGACGGAGTATCACTTGCAGACAGTTGGTGAAAATGGCGAAATCAGCTATATCGTTCGCCCTGGTGGCGGCACAACGACTTACGGTTATAATGAAAAAGGCAACCGTACTAGCATTAAGGATGCCCATGGGTATGTTACTCAATATACTTACAATCCGGCTGGTCGTATAACTTCCAAGACCGATGCAGCAGGTGTGATCACAAGATTCATTTATGCCACCAATGGCGTAGACCTGCTTGAGGAAAAGAACGGACTGGGGAGCATCGTGCGTACTTACAACGGCGCACATCAAGTCACATCGGTACAGGACCGAGTGAAAAATCCGCCATGGACCTTCACATATAATAACTATGGGCAGATAGAGACGGCAACCGACCCACAAGGAATTCTGACAAACTATGAATACAATGCCCAACACAAACTCGTACAGATCAAGAGAGATGGGATGGTCTTCAGCTCCTTTACTTACGATGCCGTTGACAGATTAGCAAGCCGCACCGACGCAACGGGTCTCACCATACGCTATGAGTACGACAATCTCGATCATGTCATCAAGCTTATTTATCCTGATGGTAAATATATAACTTACACATACGCCGGTTGTTGCCCCCATCTTGTGGAACAGATAACGGATCGTGCAGGACGAAAGATCAAATTTTCTCATGATTCCCTGCAGCGTGTAACGGAAATTAACGGTCCTGGCGGGAAGATTGCCAATTTTTTGTATGACAAGAATGGCAATCCGATCATGTTGGTGGATCAAAACGGTAACTGTACATCCTTCGACTACGACGCCAATAATCTCCTGGTCAAAAAAACCTATGCCGACGGCAAATCCACTTATTTTGAGTATGACTCCGCAGGTCTGCTGACGGGTCGTATTGGTGGACGAGGCATTGAGACTACTTACACCTATGACCAAACTCACAATTTACTGGCAGTGACTTACTCTGATGAGACACCCAGTGTAACTAATGTCTACGATAAATATGGCCGTCGGATCCAGCGCAGCGACGCAACAGGCATTTCCCTGTATGACTATGACAGTAACTCGAGACTTACAAGTGTTGATGGCCCTTTGACGAATGACTCTATTACATATCAACATGATGAACTAGGCAGGCGAAAAAGCGTAGCCGTTCAAGGTGGACAATCGCTTTCTTATTTGTACGATAGACTTGGCAGGCTTTCGGAGATTCAGGATGGTCAAAAAAGCTACAAGTATGTTTATGCGGGTGTAAATCCTCTCGCGCAGCAACTAACCCGCCCTAATGGCAGCAAGACGATTTATCAGTACGATATATTAAACCGCCTAACTCTCATTTCCAGCCGCAATTCATTGGATCAGATCATCAGGGAATATGGTTACACATATAATGAACGCGACCTGCGCGTCGGTGAGACGCGAGTGGACGGAGACCCTATTATTTCCTTGCCTGATAATTTTACGCTTTATGATTATAACAGCCTCAATCAGCTAACTCGTTCGGGTGATCCAAAACAAGTATTTCTCTACGATGATGACGGCAATATGACTCAGGGATATACTCCGGATGGTTATACATTCAACGCCACTTATGATGCCGAGAACCGACTAGCGTCTATAAAATATACGGACAAAGCATCAGGAAATGTCCTGCGATTAAACAACTATGTTTACAGCGGAGATGGGCTAATTGCGGAAGAGAAGCATTTTGAAAATGGGTCACTGGTAAAGGACATCCGTAATATTCGCGATGAATTTCTCAGTGTACAGGAGCGCGATCAGAACAATACCATTTCCAGAGAATATGCCTGGGGGCTTCACATGGGGGGCGGCATTGGAGGTCTGATCAGTATGCGCGATGGAAGCGTGGATTACGACTACCTCTATGATGGTCGCGGAGATGTAGCCGCACTAATCGACAGTGCGCAGGCAGTGGTTGCGGCTTATTCATACGATGGTTATGGGAATCTCTTGTCTAAGAAAGGGTCTGTTGAACAACCTTTCATGTTTTCAACCAAAACGTATAACGAAAAGACTGGCCTTTCATACTATGGATACCGTTTCTACGCGCCAAGTTTGGGGAGATGGACTACAAGGGATCCCTTGTTGGAAGCTGGTAGCCTTCAGTTATATCAATTTGCCTTCAATGATCCTATACGCTTTAATGACCCTTTGGGGCTCTTTTGCCTTAGTGATATATGGTCATATTTAGTAGGGTATATTGAACAAGTCAAAGGGCCGTTGCTTGATTTGTTAGGTAATAAATTGGGGGTACCTGGCGTAGGAAAAGTTACAGCAGGTGTTACTGCACCGTTTAGCGGGTATGAAATGGGAAGCAGAATCGGGAAAGCTATGGATGTTGATGTAAATGATTTTAAACAAGCCTTAGAACATGCCCAGGAAAGTGGAGATACATCAGCCTTTGAGAAAGATGCCCTAGGAGTAAGCACCATCTATGTTAATGAATGGTTCAAAAAGGGTGATCCCATTGTTGGGTATATTGTTGGGTATCTAGCAGAAAAGAAAAATAAGTATAGCAGGTAAAAAACAGGCAGTCCTGCATGGCGAGTGATGAAGCATCATATGACATTCCTTGATTTATACCCACGCCGATGCACTATCCTTATTGTCACTCCAACACTATTTAAATATTGGTTCCAATTCTGTCGGTACGCCAAAGTTCTTAATGTAAGGGCTACGGCCGCCAGTGTGTGGAACAAACAATCCAAACCCGCATCGCGAATATAGAAAAGGCCTTGGTTGATGACTTACTGTTAGAGAAAATACCCCTAGCCGGGATTTCACGGGTGACTGGCCGCTCGGAGCGCTGGCTCCAGCACTATGTCAACGAAACATATGCCGCCGGCCCCCGAATCGTCACCGTCATGGCCAAGGCCACGTTTGACCTCACGATCGAGTATATCGAGGCTTGGTCTTTTGTCGGAAGCAAGGAGGATAAACAATGGATTTGGCTCGCCCTGGATCGGGAGACCCGGGAAGTCGTCGGTGTGCATGTGGGCGACCGCAGCGCCCAAGGCGCGCAAGCACTCTGGGATTCACTACCCGAGGTGTATCGTGAACACGCCCGGTGTTATACCGATTTCAGGGAGGCCTATCAGGCCATTTTACCGGCAGACCGCCATCGGGCGGTAGGCAAGGACAGCGGTAAATCCAATCGTATTGAAAGGCACAACGGCACCCTCCGCCAAAGGGTTTCCAGATGAGTCAGGAACCCTAATTGTTTTCCAAAGAGCCTGAAAACCCTATTGACGAAATTTTCTACTTATTCATCATTACAATGCCACTCTGAGATCCACGGCTCAATTGGCACGAAACACTTGTTGTGCAGGACTACAAAACTGCAAAGCTATATTGGTCGCCTCTGCATGAATGTGAATATATCAAATAAAGGATGGTATATGATAGAAAGCTTGTTTTCCCTAAAATATTTGAGATATTTTGCAGGCATCATTCTTATTGTCGGGATTTCTCTTGTTGTATCCCACGTCCATGCAAACGGCGTATCTTACACTTACGACGAGCGTGACCGGGTGATCCAGGAGGTCTACGAAAACGGGAGTATCATCAATTATTCCTATGACGATGCAGGCAACCGGATAAGCAAGGAGGTTCTCAAATCTGGAAATGGCATTACGTTGATTATGCCCAACGGTGGAGAACACTGGCAGCCAGGGTCAATCGAAACTATCTATTGGACGTACAAAGAAGGGGTTGGGCCATTTGTTGCGATTGAACTATGGAAGGGTGGTGTCCTCAACAGGGTGATAAGTTCAGAAACTTCAATAGGTAATTCAGGGGGCGGGTCTTACGATTGGCATATACCTGGGATGCAGGCCCAAGGCGCAGACTACCGCATTAGGATCATAAGCATCAGTAACAGCACTCATGTAGATGCAAGTAGAGGCAGTTTCACTATTGCCGCAATTGGGTTCAATATTACGTCGCCCAATGGTAACGACCCATACGAGAGGGGCAAGAGTTACCCAATCAAGTGGACTTACGCGGAGGGCTCGGGGACGTCAGTGCGTATCGATCTCCTCAATGCTGGCGTGTTCAAATCGAACATCATGGCTGCCGCGCCAATTGGCAGTGGCGGCACCGGGTCCTATTTATGGACCATACCGGCAAGCCAGAAACCGGCGAATGGATATCAAATTCGAGTGTCTCACCCAGCCGGCACACCTAAAGCTCTCAGCAGTCCTTTCATCATAATCGGCGGTATTACGATCACCTCGCCCAAAGGAGGAGAGAAGTGGTATGCCGGTACAACTCGCACAATAGGGTGGAAATATACAACTAGCGCCGGTTCTTCAGTCAATATTGAGCTCCTCAAGGGTGGTGTAGTTCAGTCCGTTATCGATTCCGGTGTCCCTATCGGCGCAGATGGCAAGGGCACTTTTAACTGGCCTATATCTGAATCTGTACAGAGTGGCTCGGACTACAAGATACGCATCACGAGCGCGAGCAACAGCGCCTATACGGACACGAGCGATGGCAACTTTACAATACTGCCGAGTTCCATCACCGTAACAGTACCCAACGGGGGACAGGCGTGGCAGGCAGGTGATACAAAGGCGATTAACTGGTCATACAAAGGGCAACCTGGAGCATCGGTAAAGATCGACTTGCTAAAGGGCGGGACACTGCACCATACGCTTACCTCTTCTACCCCGGTAGGGAACTCCGGCAAGGGATCGTTTAATTGGCCGATCTCTGCTTCACAGACGCCTGGATCGGATTTCAAGGTCAGGATCACAAGCGCCACCAACAGTAGCTATACGGATGACAGTGATCAGAATTTTACAGTCATACCCATCAGCCTCACGGTGAAGTCCCCCAATGGAGGAGAGAACTGGCAGGCGGGGACAAACGCAACGATCCGTTGGACATATGATGGCAACCCGGGAAACTCCGTCAAAATAGAGCTTTTAAAAGATGATGTCACTGAGCAGGTGATCACTGGAGGCGCTCCTATCGGCACCGGCGGGATAGGCGCCTTTACCTGGCCGGTTCCGCCTGATCATGCTTTTGGCGATCACTACAAGATACGTATCACGAGCGCGAGCAACAGCGCCTATACGGACACGAGCGATGGCAACTTTACAATACTGCCGAGTTCCATCACCGTAACAGTACCCAACGGGGGACAGGCGTGGCAGGCAGGTGATACAAAGGCGATTAACTGGTCATACAAAGGGCAACCTGGAGCATCGGTAAAGATCAACTTTCTGCACATGCGATGATCATTTTTATCGGCGGGCTAAACAACTTGATACCAAACAAACGCTGGTTGTCTCCCCATTACAGCTTATTCAGGTAATTGAGCCATGAGTGTACCTGCAAAATCTTTAAGTGATATTACTAATCAAGCTCTTCATGTGCTTACCCGTGAAATCGGTGCTGCTAATACCATGCGCTTTTTAGGCCAATTTTCTACCGGCACTGGAAACTATACCGAGGAACGAGAAGCGCTTTTCGGCCATCTCACTTTGGACGAAGTTCTCGCAGAAATCCGAGAAAAACAAAGTAACAAAATTCAAGCCTAATATGATTTATACCTCTCGGATGCCTTGCTTCAAGAGGTAAGCATCGGAAACTATCCATGATCTCGGTACGCAGATTTGCGCAGTTCGTGCAGTGCGTTCAGTCCAACCAAGCATAACAATGCCATAAACTCGGACCCCAAAAAGCGCCGCTGCGCTTTGCTTTTTTGGTCCGGTTATGGCTATCGTTACGAGATTCGCGGATTTTCCAGACGGGGTAAGCCGGCGGCCTGTTGCAGGCTGTCCAGATCGGTGAGGTCTATCCGGTTTCTTCGCAGTTTGACCCAACCCTGCGTTTCGAACCGTTTCAGGTGCCGGGATACCACCTCGCGGGCGCTGCCGATGGCGATGGCCAGCGACTGGTGGGTTTGCCGAACGACGCCTTCCGAACTGGCGGTCAGCAGCATACGCGCCAACATGCGGTCGATATCCCCTTCCACCAGTTCCTCCATACGTCCAATGACGTGAGCCAGGCGTTCCGCAAAGCCGGAAAACACATGGGCCCTGAAAAAACTCGACTGTGTCAGGGCGCGATGGAAGGTTTCGGCGGGGACCGACAACGCCGTGACCGGGGTCTCGGTCATGCCGTGGGCCGGGTAGTCATTGGCGCCCATCAGGCAGGAGGTGGTCAGGAGGCAGGCATTGCCCGAGGTGACGCGGTAGAGCAGGACCTCGCGTCCATTGGGGGTGATGATGTAAACGCGAACGCTGCCCTCAAGCACCAGAAGGTAATTGCCACAACTCGCGCCAGGCCGGAACAGCGCGGTGTCGGCGGGTAGTTCCACCCGCCTCGCCTGCTCCATCAATGGGCTGATCGCGGGATCGTTACTGCGGGCAAAGTCGGGAAAATAACGATCCCAGAGGGACGAATCGGCCATGATGGACTCCGGGCGCGGGGGTTGGTAAGTCGAGGCCTGGCGGGCGCTCGATGTCCATGCTCCAATCCATGGACCGTCCTGTCAAACCCGGCGCGTCCGGGCCGGGGGTTACTCCCCGGTTTCCGGGTCCTTGGCGACGCTGGAGTGCGCCTTGGGGTCAATGATCTTGTCCATCAGTTTCAGGATCGCAAACCCGATCGTGAAGGCCAGCAGGGCGGCCGTCATCAACGGAGCGGCAAAGGGGACATCGTGCGGACCTATCGGGATGGAAAACAGCGTCATGATTGGATTCCTCAAAGTTCGGTGAGTGAAAAAGCCCGCGATTGGCGATGAGCCATCCATTTCGGGCCGAGTCATCATGAACCTTTCAAGAGTCTTCCTCAGTGACTCAGTCACCGCCGGGACAGCCGTGTCCGATATGCGGTTGGCAGGAGTTACGGGCCGAGTAAAAGGGTCCCAACATGATGGCTGTCTTGCCATGCCCGCCCTTCAGGGTGGCGCGTTTCCCTCCCCAGCGCCCTACCCTTGAGGGCACCGTCCCGGAGATCCGCCACATGAGCAAATTATTCTCACCCCCGCCGCAGCCCAGCAGGAGCCTCCAGCCGACCTTCAGCGATCCGAGTGGCCCAGGCTGCGTTCCGGGGCGATCACATCCCGAACCCGTTGCTTGAGCTCCTTGGCTTCGGGAAAGCGGCCCTCGGCCTTGCGTGACCACAGCACGCGCTCGCCGATGCGCGCCTCGAACACGCCGCCGGCGCCGGGAATCAGCGTCACCCCGCCCAGTTCTTCCTCGAAAGTGGTGAGCAGTTCCTGCGCCAGCCAGGCGGCGCGCAGCAGCCAGCGGCATTGGGTGCAGTATTCCAGTTCGATGCGTGGTTTCATGGTGTCCGTTCTCCGAATGGATTAGAGGCTCAACGCCTGCCAGAGCAGTTTCGCCCCGCCCAGCGCGATGATGATGGCCAGCACCCTCCGCAACCGCCGGACCGGCCAGCGGTGGGCGAGATGCGCGCCGAGCGGAGCAAAGGGGACGCTGGTCAGCATGATGCCCACCAGCGCGGGCAGATAGACATAGCCCAGACTCCAGGGCGGCAGGCCGGTTCTGGACCCGCCCAGGGCGACGTAAGTGACGGCGCCGGCCAGGGCGATGGGAAAGCCGCAGGCCGAGGAAACGGCCACCGCCCGGCGCAAGGGCACGCCGCGCCGGGCCAGGAAGGGCACGCTCAGGGCGCCGCCGCCGATGCCCAGGATGGAGGAGAGCACGCCAATCACGGCGCCGGCCACGGTGTAGCCGCGAGCATTCGGGATCGAGTCCGCCACGGGTTCCGCGGTGCGGCCCGCCATCATGCGTAGGGCGATGATCAGCAGAAATGCCGCGAAGACCCCCTCGAACCAGCGGGTGGGCAACTGATCCGCGATCACCGAGCCCAGCATGGAACCCGCCAGAATGCCGGGCGCCAGCCGCATGACCACGGGCCAATCGACGGCGCCCCGGCGATGGTGGGCGGAGGCCGAGGAAACCGAGGTGACCACGATGGTGGCCAGCGAGGTGGCCACGGCCATGATCATGACGGCATCGGGAGGGAAATCCAGCCGGGTGAAATACCAGACCAGGAACGGCACGATGACGACACCCCCGCCAATGCCCAGCAAGCCGGACAATATTCCCGCCAGGCAGCCGAAACCGAGATAGAGCGCCAATTCCTCAAGCATGGTCGTGATAGTCTGGCAAACGCTGCGGTCATCCCATTAGGCTTTGGCCGAAAAAACGGCCTGGTTTCGATATCGTTGACCTGTCCGGTTCACTCCCCGAGCCTTGCCCTGAGCGAAGTCGAAAGGAACGGGCCTGTCTGTGTGGATCGCACAGGCAGGCCGGGCAGCCCCGAGGGGGTGGCCCGATGTTCCCATGGGCTTCGACTCCGCTCAGCCAAGGGGAAGGCCGGACGTCCGAAAATGCCCGGAAGTGATCCGCGACCAGATCCTTACCGTTAGAATACTACCCATGCTGATCGTAAGACGCCCACATCCCTCATGAAAGCCTATCTCGTCGGCGGCGCGGTGCGAGACCGCCTGTTGGGCCGGCCCGTCGAGGAACGCGACTGGGTGGTGGTGGGCGCAACGCCCGACTCCCTGCGCGCGCTCGGCTTCAAATCGGTGGGCAAGGATTTTCCGGTTTTCCTGCATCCCGACACGCGCGAGGAATACGCCCTGGCCCGCACCGAACGCAAGACCGCGCCGGGCTATCACGGCTTCGTCTTCCACGCCGAACCCGATGTCACCCTGGAGCAGGACCTGCTGCGCCGTGACCTGACCATCAACGCGATGGCGGAAGATGCCGAGGGCCGGTTGATCGACCCCCATGGGGGCTTGCGCGATCTTGAGCAACGCCGCTTGCGCCACGTCTCGCCGGCCTTCAGCGAGGACCCGGTGCGCATCCTGCGGCTGGCGCGGTTCGCGGCCCGCTTCGCGCCGCTGGGCTTTACCGTCGCGGAGGAAACCCTGAGCCTGATGCGCGGCATGGTGGCGGCGGGCGAGGTCGATGCCTTGACGCCGGAGCGGGTGTTCGCCGAATTGGCCAAGGCGCTGGCCGAGGAGCGGCCCAGCCCGTTTTTCGAGGCGCTCCGGACTTGCGGTGCGCTGGCGCGGCTGTTCCCCGAGATCGAGGCGCTGTTCGGCGTGCCGCAACCGCCACAACACCACCCCGAAATCGATACCGGCCTGCATACGCTGCTGGTGCTGGATCAAGCGGCGCGCTTGTCGCCCGATCCGTCCGTGCGGTTCGCGGCGCTGACCCACGATCTGGGCAAGGCCCTGACCGATCCGGCCGGCTGGCCGCGGCATTACGGTCACGAAAAGCTGGGGTTGCCTGCCCTGGAGCGGCTCTGTGACCGGCTCAAGGCGCCCAATGCCTATCGCAAGCTGGCGGAAAGGGTGATGCGCTATCATGGCCATGCCCACAAGGCGCGGGAGTTACGGCCGGGCACGCTGGTGGATTTGTTGCAACGGCTGGATGCCTTCCGCCAGAAAGACGCCCTGGAATCCTTCCTGCTCGCGTGCGAGGCGGATTCGCGCGGCCGCACCGGTTATGAGGAGCGTCCCTATCCACAGGCCGACTGGTTGCGGGCCGCCCATCGGGCGGCGCTGTCGGTGACGGTGCAGCCCCTGTTGGAACAGGGATTCCAGGGTGTCGCCCTGGGCCGGGCGTTGCGCGAGGCGCGCATCCGGCAAGTGCGCAGTGTGGCAACCGGGCTCGCGGTCTAACCAGATCCAAGCCGGGCGGGGGCGCGCCTTTGACGGCGGGCAACCCGGCCCTGGCGGAGTTTATCGATGCGTCAGCCGCTCTTGGGCCTCGTGGTATTTCTCGGCGGTCCGCGCAATGACTGCTTCGGGCAGAGGCGGGGCCGGGGGCTGCTTGTTCCAGGTCAGGCTTTCCAGATAGTCACGAACGAATTGCTTGTCGAAGCTGGGCGGGCTGATGCCGACCTGGTATTGATCCACCGGCCAGAAGCGCGAGGAATCCGGCGTCAGGACTTCGTCGATCAAATGCAGGGTACCGGCGGCGTCGAGCCCAAACTCGAACTTGGTGTCGGCGATGATGATGCCGCGCTCCAGCGCATGGGCCGCGGCTTCCGTGTAGAGGGTGAGGCTCACGTCGCGCACCTGTTCGGCCAACTCGCGCCCCAGCAATTGGATGCAGCGGTCAAAGCTGATGTTCTCATCGTGATCGCCCAGCTCCGCCTTGGTCGATGGGGTGAAGATCGCTTCGGGCAAACGCTCGGCCTGACGCAGCCCCGGCGGCAGCGTGATGCCGCAAACCGCGCCGGTCCGCTGGTAGTCCTTCCAGCCGGAGCCGATCAGGTACCCGCGCACCACCGCTTCCACCGGTAGCGCCCTGAGTTTTTTCACGACGATGGCGCGTCCCTCCAGCGGCGCGCGCTCGACCGGATTCTCGATCACCTGATCGAGGGTCAACCCGGTCAACTGATTCGGGACGACATGCGCCAGCTTCTCGAACCAGAATTGTGAGACCGCCGTGAGCACCCGCCCCTTGCCAGGGATGGGGTCGGACAGGATGCAATCGAAGGCGGAAATGCGGTCGGTGGTGACGATCAGCAGATGATCGGCATCGACATCATAGATATCGCGCACCTTGCCGCGGGCGCGCAGCGGCAAGGATTCCAGGTGACTTTGATGCAGGGTATCCGGTACGTTCATGGCATGGGCTTTATGAAAATCAGGCAATCATGTAAGTTTCACGGCATTATGGCAACTTCATCCATCCTCTTACCGGCATGAGCTGGCTACGC